>Ga0134083_10000148_pt1 | contig 14594 bp, 16 predicted proteins | sample 15_taG_21_FD_128870 | JGI IMG/M metagenome (GOLD analysis project Ga0134083, IMG submission 128870) | Grasslands soil microbial communities from the Angelo Coastal Reserve, California, USA - 15_D_Met_40cm_5_24_1 metaG | ecosystem: Environmental > Terrestrial > Soil > Grasslands ... | reverse complement strand
TGCTCGCCGGCTGGGTGGCGGACTCCGTCCTCAAGGCCGGCGGTTACGGTGTCGCGGGCGACTTGGGCCTCGGGCTCGGCGGCGGCATCCTGGCGGCCATCCTGGTCCAGGCGGCGGGCATCGGTATCGACGCCGGCTGGTTCGCGATGGGCCTCGTCGCGCTGGTCGGGGCGACGGTCGTGATCGGCGCCCAGCGCCGGTTCTGGAGTCGAGAGGTCAGCCTCTAGCGCGTCTTCAGATGCTCGTCGCGGCGCGCCTGCAGTCCCGCGTCGGCGTACTGCATGAGGTCGGGCGTCGCGCGGCCGAGCATCACCTGCATGTAGGCGGGCTCGAGGCCGACGTTCTGAAAGCCGTGGATCACGTTGGCCGGCGCCGACACGCAGTCCCACTCGCCCAGCACCGCCTCCGCGCGCCGACCCGCGCCATCCTCGAAGAAGACCAGCACCTGGCCGTGCAGGACGAAGAAGACCTCTTCGACCTCGTGGGTGTGGGCGGCATTGCCCTGGCCGGGCGGGACGAACATGATGCTCAGCGTGAAGTGCTCGGCGGGGATGGCGTTGGGATCCTTCTTGCCCGACGCGCCGGCGCCGATGAAGCGGTGCTGTGCGCGCCGGAAGCCCTCGACGCGCGCGTCGGCGAAGGCGTCCCAGTCCGCCCGGCGATCCACGAACCGCGCCACCCGTCGCTTCAGCAGCTCGTCCATGCTGGCGTCCATGACGGTCTCCTCTCCGGCTCATGATAGGTCATGGCACGCGGAGGTGACTCAGAACGTCACGGCTTCACCACGACGTCGTGCAGGAAGGCGCCCACGAGCGGATCGGAGTAGACGCCGAACGCGTCGACCAGCGTCCCGCGCACGCCGCTGCGCGTCTCGATGGCGCACAGGATCGACATGTCGTCGGGGTCCGAGACGCCTTCGAACCGGTGACACTCGGGGATCGAGACCTGGCTCGGCGTGAACGTGCCCCCGCCGTTCACCGCGCGGAGTCGGCTGCCGTCCAGGACGCGGAAGTGCTCGGCGAAGCCCCGGCGCGTCAGGTCGTCCAGCACGCCGGCCAGGGTCCGCGGCTCGAGCGGCGGGTCCTCCACGGCGCTACTCCCGGCCGTGACGCGTGCCGCGGTAGGGCAGCGGCACGTACTCGACGGCCGGCCGCGGGCGTGCGGGCTGCGGGAAGAGCGCCATGAAGTCGTAGACCTCGTCCGTTACCTCGCGAGCGGATCCGGGCGCAGCTGGAACTTCACGACCTTGCTCGTCGTCCCCTTGCCGCCTTCCATGTGGAACGGCGCGCGGGTGCTGACCGTCGCCCACAGGCCCTTGCCCTTCCAGCCCGCGCCCGGATCGTCGATGCGCCCGTCCATCCACTTCGTGTAGAAGCCCAGCGGATACGGCACGCGCAGGTTGACGAACGTGCCGTTCACGAGCGCGAGGAGCGATTCGTTGAGGTTGCCGGTGGCCATCGGCACGTCGCGGCCGAGCCCGAACGTGTCGAACTGGTCCACCCACGTGTAGTAGCTCGCCTCGGCGCTGCCCGTCTCGCTCACGTTCGCGAGCTGCGGGCCGGGGAAAGGATAGAGGGTCCAGCCTTCCGGACACTGCTTGCCCGTCGCGGTCGGCCCGTTCAGCGGGCCCCTGCACTTCTTCCGATCGAAGCTCGCCATGTGTCCGCTGGACAGCGGCGTCCACACGACGCCACGCCGATCGATGTCCATCCCGCGCGGCCCGTAGCCGGGCAGCGGCGGCTCGAAGACTTCCGCCAGCGCCGTCGCGGGCGGATTGGATCCCGGGTCGAGTCGGATGACGTAGCCGGGGAAGCCGAGCACCGTCCCCCAGATCGTTCCGTCGTTCGGGTTCACACCGATGCCGTAGAACGCCGCCACGATGCGCTTGTCCTTCGCCGGATCCACGGGCTGGTTCGGCTCGACGTAGTCTTCGTCGCGCTTGCCGTTGCCGTTGGTGTCGAGGATGAGCGCCGTCCAGCCCTGGGATCTCACCTCGTCGCCCGTCGCGTCGAACATCTTGCGGTTCAGCCAGCCGATCACGCCGCTCTGCGGGCCGCCCGCGCTGGTCCACAGCGTGTTGTTCGCGTCCTCGGCGAAGACGAGATGGTGCGTCGGGAAGCACGTCCGGATCAGCGTGATCTTTCCGGTCTTCGGCTCATAGACCGAGAGGTGGCGGTTGGACGACTCCACCGGGGTGAGCTTCGCGGAGGGATGCTCGGAGCCCCGCTTGCAAAAATCCGGGTTCGCCGCCGGCCCCACGCGCGAGGTGAACCACACGCGGCCTTTCTCGTCGAGCATGGGGTTGTGCATGCTCGTCTGGCTGTCCCAGATCCGCTCGTCGCCCCAGAATGGCGACGGCAGCATCGGGTTCTGCTTCGACGACGGCGTGGCGGGATCGCGGACGAGCATCCTCACCTGCGTCACCTTGTGCTTCACGGGATCGAGCACGGGGAAGAGGTCCGTGCTCTCCTCGGTGGCGCCGAAGATCGGGCCGTTGGCGTGCAGGCGCGGGTTGCGCTTGTCGGTCGAGACCTCGTCGTGCAGGTAGTCCTTCGCCCCCGCCCAGTCCCAGAGCGTGAGGACGACGTTGCGCTCCACGCCCTGCGGCCGCATCGGCTTCGACGTGGGCAGCTCGCCGGCGGCGATCCGATCCGTCCAGTCCGCGAAGAGCTTCAGCGCGCGGGGCGCGCCCATCCGGCCGAGGTTGGTGGTCATCTGGGTCAGGGCCTGGCCGGACTGGATCCGGCGCTGCCACGCCTCCGTCGAGCTCGCGAACGTACCGAGCTCTCTGGGGATCGCGCGCATCGCCCGGGTGCCGAGCGAGTGACAGCCGTTGCAGCCGTTGGTCTTCACGATGTCGAGCCATTGCTCCTGGCTCGCGAGCGCGGGGTTGATGCCGTTGCCGTCGGGCCCCGTGCCCGGGAACTCGCTCTTGTCCGGCACGCGGAGCATCGAATACCAGTAGATCGCCGGGTAGTATTCCGCCGCCGCGGCCGCGTTGCGCGCCGGCACCGCGGTCAGGTTCAAGATCTTGCCCGGCGCCGTGCGAACTTTCGGCGAGTCGACGAGCCCGTAGCCGCGCACCCACACGCTGTAGCTCGCCTTCGGCAGCTCGGGCAGCACGTAACGGCCGCGGTCGTCGGTGACCACGATCTTCGCGAACTTCGTCGGCAGCTCGGTCGTCTCCGCGATCACCCACACGCCGGCCTCCGGCCCGTTGGCGCCGGTGACCACGCCGCCGAGATCGGTCGCGCCGATGCGAAGCGCCGGGTCCACCGCCGGCTGGGCGTCCAGCCGCGCCTGCCCGGCCGCGAAGAGCGCCGCCGCCACGATCGCCAGGGAGATCACGCCGGCCGTTCTCATGGGTCCACTCCTCTCGGGTCCCGACCGTTCGACGGCTGGACACCAACGGCGGACATGGTAACGCCGATTCGAGCCCGAGGCGGAGCGGCGGCGGGCGCGGAGCTACGGCGGGCGCACGCCGCGATGCTGTGCCATCGCGGCGGACAGGACGCTACTTGCTGGAGGCCGTCTTGAGCAGTACGGACGTGCACGCTTCCGCGACGTCGCGGTTCGGGCCCTCGCTTCCCGGCACGGTGGCCCAGCCCGTCTTGGTCACGAACTCGTGCTGCTCGTAGGACGACGTGATCGCCCGGAGCGCGGCGAGCTTTTGCGCCGCGCCGCGATCGGCCTTCGACTGCGCGACGCACAGCGGGACCAGCGCCGCGGTCACCGCGGCATCGGCACGCTGCTTCGCCTGCTGCAGTGCGGTCCCGCTGGTCGTCCACCCCCCATAACTGAATCCGACGATCATGGTCAGAATGCTTCCGAGAACGACACCCCAGGCAGCCGGCTTCACCCAAATCGGGATCATCATGAAATCCTCCTTGCCTTCCGGGCCAGACTATAACTTAAATAATTTATATAATTTGAATATTTTATATCGCCAGGCCGGACGACTCGGACGGGCTATTCCGCGTAGAGCCGACCGGCGACCGCGTAGCCGCCATCGTCCCGAGGGCGCAGGACGACGAACTCTCCCATCCGGATCGCGAAGCCCGTCAGGTCGTTGACGACGCTGCCGTGCGTGACGAGGACGAGCGGCGCGGCGGCCCGGTGCGCGGCGATCGCCCTCTTGATCTCGACCAGCTGGCGCCCGCGGAGCCCCTCGTCCCTCAGCGCGCCCTGCAGCACACCCCAGGCCTCGACGCGGCCGAAGGCCAGGCGGGCGGTGTCCAGACATCGGCAGCGCGGGCTGGACCGCACCACGCCGACGACGATCCCGTTGTGCTGGAACGCCTCGCCGATGCGTCGGGCCTGCGCCCGGCCGCTCTCGTCGAGATTGCGTTGCGTCGAGCAGTCATCGAGCCTGGCGTCGGGCGGATCGAACCCTCCGGGCGCGAAGCTGTGGCGCAGGACGACGACGGAGCCGGGCGTGCGAAGCACGTCCCACACCGGTTCGCCCGCGTGCGCGACCGACGCCAGGCACGTCCACAGGACGACCGCCGTCAGCCACCGCACCGTCAGCTGCTCTCCGGTCGGTCTCCGTCGTAACCCGGCGGCCGGGCGAAGCCGCCGAGCTCGCGCCCGAGGAGCGCGGCAAAGCGGATCGGCGTGCGGTCTTCGAGGTACGGACCGACCGCCTGGAGCCCGATCGGCAGGCCGCCGCGCGTGAGACCGACCGGAAACGCCGTGGCCGGCTGACCGGCGAGCGTGGCCAGTGCCGGGTAGAACAGGCCGAGCTCCTCCAGCACCGGGGTGCCGTTCACGTCGACCGTCTTGCGGATGGAGTCGGGTGTGTTCGGCCACGGCTTGTCCCAGTGCGGGTAGGCCGGCGTGAAGAACGCCGGCGCCACGAGGACGTCCCATTCCCGGAAGAACGAGCGCCAGGCCGCGCGGTACTGCTCACGCTGCGCGATCCAGGCGATGTAGTCCGGCGCGCCGCTCTCGATCCCCCGCTGGAGCGCGCGGCTCCATTCGTCGTCGCGCGTTCGCATCACCTGGAGGCGCGCCAGGCGCTGCTCGGCCGGGACGCGGCTGGAAGTGACCGCCGAGAGCAGCGTCAGATAGAGCGCGTAGTGCTGGCGATGGTCGCCGAGCGCATCGGGCTGCGCGACCTTCACCTGACAGCCGAGGCGCCCGAGCCGTGAGGCCACGGAGTCCAGCGCGGCGGCGATCTCGGCGTCCAGAGGCATCCAGTCGATCGGCGGCAGGACGGCGACGCGGAACTCGGCCAGGCGCTGGTGGCGCGCCGGAGGAATCCCGAGCCGCCAGGCGACGTCCTCGCCGACCTCGGGCCCGGCGGCGACGTCGAGCGCCAGCTCGAGATCGTCGGCCGAGCGCGCCAGCGGCCCCTGGACGCCCATCACCACCGCGGCGTTGGGCATCGGCGGATAGGGAAACTGGCCGCTGCGCGGCATCGCCGTCTCGCTCGGCCGATGACCACAGACGCCGCAGAAGACCGCGGGCACGCGGATCGAGCCCCCGATGTCGCTGCCGAACTCCAGCGGCGTCAGCCCCGCGGCCAGCGCCGCCGCACCGCCGCCCGTCGAGCCGCCCGGCGTGCGTGCGAGATCCCACGGATTGTTGGTCCGGCCGTGGACCGGGTTGGCCGACTGCCAGTCGGCCAGCATCTGGGGAACGTTCGTCTTCGCCATGACCACGGCGCCCGCGGCCTTCACGCGTGTGGTGACCGGCGCGTCGTGCTCGGAGCGAAAATCCTTCCACATCTCCATCCCGATCGTCGTGCGCAGGCCGCGAACGTTGATGGATTCCTTCAGGGTCATCGGCAGCCCGAGCAACGGCGCATCCTCGCCGCGGGCGCGCCGCGCGTCGGCGGTCCCGGCGTCGCGCCGCGCCCGCTCGAAGTCGGGCTCGACGATGGCGTTCAGCGCCTGGTTGTAGCGCTCGATGCGGCGGCGGTGCAGGTCGAGCAGCTCGACGGCGGAGACGCGGCGGGCGCGCAGCGCGGCGAGCATCTCGACGGCGCTCGCGAACGCATCGATCCGATCGCTCATCGCCGTGGCCCTTCTCCGACACGGTAGAGCCGCGCGCAGTTGTCCCAGAGGATCTTGGCCTTCGTCTTGTCGCTCACGCCCTCGAGCGCGACGAACTCGCTCATCGCCTCCGGGAACAGCCCGTCGGAGTGCGGATAGTCGGTCGAGACGACGATGTTGTCGTCGCCGACCGCCTCCACCACCTGCCGTAGCACCTTCTCGTCGGCGTCGGTGGCCACGTAGCACTGCCGATAGAAGTATTCGCTGGGAAGGCACGTGATCTGCACCTCGGAGCCCGGGCCGAACTTCTCCCACGCCTCGTCCAGGCGCCAGAGCCACCACGGGAGCCAGCCGCACGTGCCTTCGAGGAACGCGCAGCGCAGGCCCGGGTGACGCTCGAGCACGCCGCCGGCGGCCATGCTCGCGAACGCGAACATCAGCTCGACGGGATTGCGTCCGGCCACGCCGATCACGCGGCCGTTCGGGGTATCGAGGTAGCGCCGCGCGATGTCGTCGCGCAGCGACGCCTGACCCGTCGGATGAAAGCCGATCGGCACGCCGAGCTCCTCGATGGCGTCCCACAGCGGCTCGAGCTCCGGATCGTGGACGTGCCGGCCGTTGATCGGGTTCGGGTTGCCGATGACGGCCACCGCGCCCCGCTCGCGCACGGCGCGCCGCGCCTCGCGGGCCGCGAGCTTGGGATCGTGGAAGGCGACCTGGGCGGCGAACTTGAGGCGCTTGGGATCGTACTGGCAGTAGTCGGCCGTCCAGTTGTTGTGCGCCCGCGCGAGCGCGTCGGCCACGAGCGGATCGAGATCGTCGTGCATCTGCACCTGGCGCCCGCGGGTGCCGTACAGGATCGCGACGTCGATGCCCTCGATGTCCATGGCCCGGACGTGGGACTCGGCGTCGTATCCGCGCGCGTGCGCGACCTCGTAGTGGGGCGAGCGCTCGAAGGCGCGTCGCTGGAGGTCCTTGCCGACGACGGCCGTCCGTGGCCGCTTCGACATCTCCCCGATCTCGAGGTCGCCGATGCGGATCATCGGCTGATTCGACGCGTTGTCCGTTCTCCGGATGAACTTCGGCGCGAACTTCTTGAAGGGCTCGTCGAGGTAGCGCTCCCAGAGACCGTCCGGCTCCATCGTGTGCAGGTCGCTGTCCATGACCTTGAACCCGTTCTTCATGGCGTCCTCCGATCCGGAGTGTAGTCCAGCGCCAGCGCAACTTCACGCCCCTCTCGCAACGACTGCTCGACGGCGAGACACACGGCCACGGCGCGTCGAGCATCCTCGCCGGACACGAGTGGCCGCCGCTCCCGAAAGGCCGGCACGATCCGTCGGAGCTGCTCCTCGAGCTCGAACAGCTCACCCGAGGCCGCGAGCGAAATGGCCTCGGGCGCCGTCGCGCCCCGCCGGCGCACCTTCAGCTCGAAGGCCGCCTCCCGGCTGCGGTCCAGGACGCCCGACCAGAAGCCGCGCAGCGCGCCCTCGGTCCCGATCACCTCGGCCGTCAGGTGATATTCGAAGCCGGCGAGCGTCTGCGTCACCACCGCGTAACGGCCTCCGGGAAACCGCAGCGTACAGCTGACGGCCTCGGACATCGCCGCGTCGGCCGCCGACGAATGACCGACGGTGCTCACCGACACCGGCTCACCGCAGCGCGCGAAATACCAGAGGAGCAGGTCGAAGTGATGCACCAGCTCCTCCATGATCCAGGAGCCGATCCGGCGCCGCTCGTAGCGCCAGCCGTCGGAGCCCGGCCGATACGGGAATCGGAACAGGTTGATCGTCGCGCACCGCACGTCGCCGAGGTCGCCCGAGTCGATGGCCGCCTTGATGGCGCCCCACTGGGCCGACAGGCGTAGCTCGTGGCCGACGGAGAGCACGCGGCCCGTCCGGCGCGCCGCCATCAGTAGACGGTCGCACTCGGCGAGCGTCGGAGCCAGTGGCTTCTCGAGCAGGACGTCCTTGTCCTGCTCCAGCGCGGCCACCCCGCACTCGGCGTGGAGGTCGTTGGGCAGAACCACGTCGACGGCGTCGACGTCACGCCGCGCCAGCAGCTCGTGATAGTCGAGGTGCACCGGCACGCCGGGGAAGTCGCGGCGGGCGTCGGCGGCCGTCGCCTCGCTGCGGCACGCGATCGCCGTCAGCGTCGCGCCGGGCGCGCGGGTGATCGCCCGCGCGTGATGCCGGCCCCACAGCCCGTAGCCGACGAGGCCGAAGCGCACGCTCATCCCTTGAGCGCTCCGCTGACGAGCCCGCGGACGACGTACTTCTGGAGCACGACCACGAGGAGGAGCGTGGGCGCCAGGCCCAGCAGGCAGATCGCCATCATCAGCGTGAAGAAGACGAAGTAGTCGGAGACGAGCCCCGCGAGGACCACCGGCACCGTCATGGCCTCGGGCCGGCTGACGACGATGAGCGGAATCAGCAGCTCGTGCCACGACAGGATGAACATGATGGTGGCGCACGCGGCCAGCCCCGGCGTGGCGAGCGGCAGCACGATCCGCCGGAACGCGCCGAAGCGCGTGCAGCCGTCGATGCGCGCGGCGTCCTCCAGCTCGGCCGGCAGCGAGGCGAGATACGGCGCCAGGATCAGCACGGCGTACGGGACCAGGAATCCCACCTCCGCGATGACGACGCCCGTCAGGGAGTTGAGCAGCCCGTACGTCCGGAACAGGACGTAGAGCGGCACCATCAGCACGATCAACGGCACCAGCCGGCTCGCCACCGACAGCGAGAGCATCGCCTTCACCCACCGGAGGTTCAGGCGCGCCACCGTGTAGGCGGACAGGCTTCCCAGCACCAGCGTGAGGAGCGTCACCGCGCACGCCACGATCAGACTGTTGGCGAACGCCGCCGGGAAGCGGTCGACCGACTTCGGCAGGTACGTCACCTGCTCGAAGATGGGGCCCCGCGTCGCGCCGCCGGAGAGGATGAGCTGGAAGTTCGCGAGGGTGATCTCGCGCGGGAGCAGCGCGCGGACGTCGCGCTGGATCGCCTTCTCGGACTGCAGGCTGGCCAGGACGACCGGGGCCAGCGGCGCCAGCAGAAATGCGATGGCGGCGAGATTCGCCAGCCACAAGAGCGCCCGCCGACGCCACGAGAGGCGCCACGCCACGGCTCAGGGCTCCAGCCGCCGGCCGACGAGCCGCGCGTACGCGAGGCCCGCCACCGCGAGGATGAGCGCCATCACCCACGCCGAGGCCGAGCCGAGGCCGACGTTGAACGGCGGCTGGAAGGCCGCCCGGTACGTGTACCAGGCCGCCACCCACGTGGCGTTGCCCGGCCCGCCCTGCGTGATCGCGAAGATCTCGTCGAAGACCATGAACGCGAACGCCGTCCTCAAGATGAGGCTCACGGCGATGACCGGTCGCAGCAGCGGCAGCGTGATCCGCCAGAAGCGGCTCCAGCCCGAGGCACCATCCACTTCCGCCGCCTCGTAGTAGTCGCGCGGGATCCCCTGCAGGCCCGCGTGGTAGAGGAGGATGTTGAACGGCGTGGTGCGCCAGACGTACGCGGTGATCACGGCGCCCATGGCCAGCCGCGAGTCGCCGAGCCAGTTGACGTGCTCGGCGATCAGCCCCAGCGCCAGCAGCGCGCGGTTGAGATAGCCGTACTGAGCGTTGAAGATGAACGACCAGAGCAGGCCGTTGACGACCGGCGGCACGCCCCACGGCACGAGCAACAGCCCCCGCGTCACCCGCGAGAGCCACACGCGCTCATCGTTGATCACGAGCGCGATGGCCAGCGCGATCACCACCTCGAGCGCCACCGAGATCGCCACGAACACCACGGTGTGCGAGAGCGCCAGCCAGAAGACGTCGTCCCGGAACAGCCGGACGTAATTGGCGGCACCGGCGAACGGGAACTCGCCCGTTCTCAGCTGCCGGATGCTCACCTCGTGCAGCGAGAGCCAGCCGGCGTAGAGCACCGGCCACGCCAGGATCAGCGCGAGCCAGAGGCCGGACGGCGCGTTCATCAGGAGCGCGAGCACTCCCGCCGTCGGCTCGCGGCGCCGGAGGGGGACGCTCAGGCTCGCTTGGCCTTCGCGACGGCGGCGACCATGTTGTCGCACGCCTGGTCGGCCGTCACCTTCCCCTGCAGGCACGCCGTCAGCTCGACGTTCATCATGTCGCTCCAGCGCGGGTACCACGGCTGGGAGACCGTCGGCACGACCTCGGCGAAGTTCGTCGCGCCTTTCCAGGCGGACAGGATCGTGGGCACGTCGCCCCACTTCGACCAGCCCTTGCGCAACAGCTCGCTGTCCATGACCGACTGGTAGCCGCTGCCGAGCATCGCGTCGGTGGCGAGGCGGTTGGCCTGCGTGTACTCGCCGTTCTTCGTCCGGCCGCCGAGATACTGCAGCAGCTTCCACGCCCACTCGCGGTCCTTGGTATTGCCGGTGAGGATGTAGAGCATGGTGTACCCGATCGTCTTGCCGTCGCCCGGGTGACCGAGCACGCGCCCCTTACCGGCGATCGGCGACTGCGCGGCGTCGTTGATCAGGCTGACGTAGTAGTGGTGCAGCGTGCCGAGGTAGACGTGCTGCCCGGCGTTGAACGCTTTGACGGCCGGGATGAATCGCAGGTTGAGCGAGTTCGGATCGGCTAGCTCGTCCTTGAACGTGCCCTGCCACCAGCGCAGCGTCTCCCGCGCGACGGAGCCCGCGCCGAGCTGAGGCGCCAGCTGCCGATCGAAGATGACGCCACCGCGGTTGCACGTGAGGCTGAACCACGTGCCGGGCAGCTGCTCGAATCCCTGGCCCCCGATCCACAGGATCGGGTACCTGGCCACACCGTCGCGCTTGGCCTTGCGCGCCTGGTCGACCAGCTCCGGGTAGCTGCGAAAGGGCTTGTCCTTGAACCCGGCCCTGGTCAGCAGCTCGTCGTTGTACATGAAGGTCCACACCGTCGAGAAGTACGGCAGGCCCCACGTCTTGCCGTCGCGCTGGGCAATCGCCCGCGTGAACGGCGTGAAGTCGCGCACGTACTGCTCGACGCCGGGCAGGCCGTCGATCGGCAGGGCGATGCCCTGCTCGATGTAGTTCGCCAGGTATTGCATCGGCGACTGCGAGACGTCGACCGTATCGCCGGCGGCGTACATCGCGGTCAGCTTGGCGACCTGCGGCTCGACGTTGGGCTCGATGACCTGATTGACCTTGACGCCCCAGTCGTCCTCGAACTGCTTGGCGATCTGGTCGTAGATCTTGCCGTACTGCCACACGACGAACGTCACCTGGCGTGGATGGCCGGGAGGCCGCTGCGCCCATGGGCCGCCCTGGGCGGGGACCGCGCCGGGCAGCAGGCCGGCGCCCGCCGCGGCCGCCGCCGTCCCGATGAACCGCCGACGACTCCAGCGTCCAGCGTGTGGTGTGCTCGGCATCGGCGTCCTCCATCCGCGGATGTCGCGGGCCTCACGGATAGCGCCGACGGCTCGGGGTGTCAAGGCTGCTGACGCAGCCGATGGCGCCGATTGCGCTCGGCCTCCGCCGAGGCGTAGGATTCGCCGCGTGACGGAGACGGTGTTCTATCTCGCGTCCAGCTTCTGGCTCGGCGCCGTGCACGCGGCGACGCCGGGACACGGCAAGACGATCTCCGCCGCGTACATCGTCGGCGCGCGCGGACGTCCGGTGGACGCCCTCGTGCTCGGCATCTTCGTCACGCTCTCACACACGAGCGGCATCATCCTCGTGGCCGTGCTCGCCACCATGGGGTCGGCATGGCTGGTGCCGCAGCGCGTGGAGGCCTACCTCGGCGTCGGCACGGGCCTGCTCGTCGTCGCGATCGGCCTGTGGATGCTCCGGATTCAGATGTCGCTCGCATCCGACGGCGGCGACGCGCACGCTCACGACGCGGAGCCTGACCATGAGCACGAACACGCCCACGAGGGCCACACGCACGCTCACGCGCATGGCCACGATCACGTCCACAGTCACGGCTGGGGCGTCCGGCACAGTCACCGCGTCGATCTCGACGCCCTCACGCGTCCGCGGCTGCCGATCCTGCTCGGTCTCGGCATCGCGGGCGGTCTGCTCCCCGACCCCGGCGCTCTGGCCATCCTGCTCGCCGCACTCGCGAGCGGGAAGCTGGTGCTGGGCCTGTTCACGGTCGTCGTGTTCAGCATCGGGTTCGCGTCGGTGCTGGTCATCGTCGGCGTGGTGGCCGCGCGCGTGGGGGCGGTGGTGCTGACCTGGCTCAGCGGACGCTGGATGGGCTGGCTTCAGGTGGGGGCGGCGCTGCTGATCGTCGCCGTCGGCCTCGGTCTCACGGTCACGGCGTGGCGGAGCCTCGTGGCGTTCCACTAGGTGCGGCCGCCGACATGATCACCGCGCTCACGCTCGTCGCGCTCGGCTTCTTCCTCGGGATGCGGCATGCCACGGACGCCGATCACGTCATCGCCGTCAGCACGATCGTGACGCGACAGCGGACACTGCGCGGCGGCGTGCTCATCGGCGGCTTGTGGGGGCTCGGCCACACCCTGACCATCATGGGCGTCGGCGGCGCGATCATCGTCTTCAGCCTGGTGATCCCGCCCGCGCTCGGCCTGACGATGGAGATGACGGTGGCCCTCATGCTGATCGTGCTCGGGTTGTGGAATCTCACCGGGATCATCCAGACGCTTCGCGACCACCTCGGCGGGGGCGCCGGGCTGCACGCCCACGCGCACCGACACGGCGACTACGTGCACAGCCACCGCCACGGACATGGGGCGCAGGATCACGGACATCGCGAAGATGCGACGCCGCAAGCCTGGCTCGATCGCCATCTCGGTGGGCTGGGCCTGTACCAGATCGTCCGCCCGCTCGTCGTGGGCCTGGTCCACGGCCTGGCCGGCTCGGCGGCGGTGCCCTCCTCGTGCTCACGACCATCGGCGACCCTCGATGGGCGATGGCCTACCTCGTGCTCTTCGGCATCGGCACCATCGTGGGAATGATGCTCATCACGGTGGTCATCGCCGCGCCGATGGCGTACGCCGCCAGACGATTGACGCACGTCGAACGCCACCTTCGGGTGGCGTCCGGTCTGTTGAGCCTGGGCTTCGGACTCTTTCTCGTCTATCACATCGGATTCGTGAGCGGCCTGTTCACGGGCCATGCCGTCTGGACGCCCAAGTGAGACGGTGAAGTCGGGCGTCATCGCCGCGCTCGCGCAGGTCGTCCTCCTGTGGTCGAGCGCCGTCTCCGCTCACGATGCGAGCGCCTGGGGTGGGCTGTTCCGGTCACGCGATCACGGCGCGACGTGGTTTCTCGCGAGCCCCGGAACGTTCCCGACGGCCGCCATCGCGCTCGCGGTCAGCCCGACCGACGGCAATCACCTGCTGCTCGCCACCGACAGCGGCCTGCTGCGCTCGCGTAACGGGGGTCGGGACTGGAGCCGCGAGGCGTCGAACGTGTTGACCGGAGCCGTCTTCGCCGCCGCCTTCGCCGGCGACGGCCGGCGCGCGCTGGTGTCGACGGGCACGGAAATCTTCCGGAGCGACGCGGACGGCGAGTGGCGCCCGACGCGGCCGCCGCGCGGCACTCCGCCGGCCCGCGCCATCGCACGGGGCGCCGCGCCAGGCCGCGCGTACGTCGCCGGCTGGACAGGGTTCGTGCGCACCGATGACTGGGGCGACTCCTGGTCCGACGCCGCCGATGGCCTTCCGGGCTCCCCGGTGACGTCGATGCTCGTGGTGCCGGGTCGACCCGAATCCCTTCACGTCCTCGTCGAGGGCCAGATGTGGTCGAGTCACGATGGGGCCCAGACCTGGGTGAAGCGAGAGGCCGGGACGGAGGGCGTCGATGCGCTCGGGGACGATGCCGGCGTCGCGGGGCGGCTCTGGGCGGCGCGAGGCGATCGGCTGCTGAGGAGCGACGACGGCGGCGCGAGCTGGCGGGCGGCGGGTCGCCCGCTGCCGGAGCCGAACACGTCGGTGCGCGGAATCAGCGCGAGCGGAGACGTCGTCGTCGTCACCACGGATCGCGGGATCTTCCGCGCGAGCGACGGCGGGGAGCGCTGGACGCCGCTGGTCGACAACCTGCCCGCGCACCTCGAGGCGGGGCCGCTGGTGCGCGACCCGTCGGAGCCGGCGAGGCTGTTTGCGGGATTCGCCGTGACGCCCTATCCGGAACTCTGGCGTCGCGCCGTCGAGGGCACCGCGGCGTGGCAGCGGATCGACCTCTCGAGCCTCCTCGGCGCCGCCGCTTTTCTGACGCTGCTCGTCGTCCTCAGCTTCTTCGCCCTGCGCCGGCTGCGCCGGCACTATCGAGCGGACCCCCTTCGATGAGCCCGGCCGCGATGCCGGCCGCCTTGCGTCGTCACGCGTGGCTGACGGTGGCGGGCCTCGTGATCGTCGCCGGTCTCCTCGCGTTCGTCTGGGGGCCCTGGCGCGACTCCGGATTCGTCGAGCACCGCATGCTGCGGCGCACGGACATCCCCGCGGCCATCGCGGTCGCGCCGGACGGCGCGGTCTGGTTCACGATCGAGATGTCGGATGCGCTCGGCGTGCACCGCCACGGCAAAATCGAGCGTCTGTCCAAGCAAACGCCAAATCTCGAATCGCTGGGTCTCGACGTCGACGCCGACGGCGGCGCCTGGTACACGGACGCAAGCGCCCG
>Ga0134083_10000144_pt1 | contig 14646 bp, 14 predicted proteins | sample 15_taG_21_FD_128870 | JGI IMG/M metagenome (GOLD analysis project Ga0134083, IMG submission 128870) | Grasslands soil microbial communities from the Angelo Coastal Reserve, California, USA - 15_D_Met_40cm_5_24_1 metaG | ecosystem: Environmental > Terrestrial > Soil > Grasslands ... | reverse complement strand
GGGCTCCTCGACCACGGTGAGCTTCTTGATCACCGGCCGGAGCGCCGGATCCTTGATGCGCGACGGCGCGAAGGTGGCCGGGGTGACACCGCCGTCTCGAATCGCCGCCGCGACCAGGTAGGGAATGCTGTGGTCCGCGGTCTCCCGCGTCTCGGGATCCCACTTCTCCGCCTCCGCGGCGGTGCGCCGCACCGCCTCGCCGTACGTGGCCACTCGGACCGACTCGATCTGAGCCGCGGAGACCTGCTGCCGGAGCTCCAGCATGAGCCCGATCGGCCCCTGGGTGTGGATCACCGACGGGTAGGCCTTGAAGCTCGTCGCATTGATCCGGAACGGCTCGGTCCTTCCGCCGAACCGCTCCCACTTCGGAGCCTCGATCCCGAGGTGCTGCCACAGCCCGTCGCGTCCCTCGAAGGGATGGCCCGGCCCCGTCATGCCCTCCGCGGCCAGCTCCGCCGCGAACACGCCGGTCCGAATCGCCGCCGCGGTCGCGCAGCCCTTCCACATCGAGAGCTCACCGATCCGCGTGACGCCGAGCGGCACGCCCGACGTGATCGCGATGGAGATGGCGTGCCCCATCGCCACCCGGTCGAGTCCGAGGACCTTGCCGGCGCCGCACGCCGCGCCGATCGCGGCGAACATGCCCTGATCCCAGCCCTTGAGGGCGACGCGGTCGGCGAGCCGACAGAACGCCTCGTACGCGACCGCGATGGCGGTGATCACCGATCGGCCGTCGGCTCGGCGCGCGTCGGCTGCCGCCAGCACCGCGGGAATCATGTCACTGGGATGACCGGTGCCGCGCGCCGCGTAGGTGTCGTTGCAGTCCAGGTAGCGGACGAAGACCGTGTTCGCGAAGGCCGCCAGATCCGCCGACGTCGTCGCGCGCGTGCCCAGCACTCGCGCCGGCGGGTTGCCCCGCACGCGGGATGCGATGGCTCGCGCGATCGCCGCCGGCTCGCCGTCGAACGCGCCCGCCGCGCACCCGAGCGTGTCGATCAGCGTCCGCTTCACCTGATGCACCGCCTCGGGTGTCAGGTCGCCGAATGTCAGCCGACCCGCGTAATCGCTCAGGAAATCGGTCGTCCCATCCATGAGAATCCTCCGCGGCCCGGATTGCCGCCATTGTACGACCCGCGGCGTTGACGCTGTCGGCGGGCCCCGCTAAGCTCGGAGACGGCACGAGGAGGGAACATGGCGCGCGTGAAGCTCATCGTCAGCCGAGACGACCTCGCGGCCGAGCACCACGCTCTTTTCGACGAGCTCGCGGCTCTGCGCGGCCGGATCAGCGGCCCGTCGACCGTCGTGCTGCACAGCCCGGGCCTCGCCCGCCCCTGGAACGAGATCAGCGAGTTTCTCCACCGCCACAGCGTCGTCGAGCCGTCGCACGCCGAGCTCGCCGTCTGCGCGACCGCGCGCGAGAAGGACTGCGGCTACATCTGGAACGCGCACGTGCCGCTGGCGCGTAAGGCGGGCGTGTCCGCGACCACCATCGACCTCGTCCGCGACCGGCGGAACGTGATCGGGATGTCGGGCGCGGAGATGGCCGTGGTCCAGTACGTCCGGCAGCTCATCCAGAACAATCGCGTGGAGCCCCACGTGTTCGATCGGCTCCTGCAGGCTCACGGCCCGCAGTGGCTGGTGGAGCTGACGGTGTGGATCGGCCGCTACCAGGCGCTGGCCGGCATCCTGAACGGCTTCGACGTCAGGCCCACCATGGCCGTCGAAGAGCTGCCGGTCGTGCCGCCCGCGGCGCCGACCGGGCCGGTCGCGCGCCCACCGTTGTCCACGCCGCGGGTCGAGCCGATCACCCGGCGCGAGCAGGTGCCAGAAGCCCATCGCGCGATCTTCGACACGGTCGCCGAGGGCCGTGGCAGCGTCCGCGGCCCCTTCAGCATCCTGATGTATAGCCCCGTGCTCTGCCGGCGCCTTCTCGACGTCGGCACATTTCTGAGGTTCAATTCCCGGCTCGAGGCCGATTCGCGCGAGCTGGCCATCCTTGCCGCCGCGCGCGAGAAGGATTGCCCCTACATCTGGGCGGCGCACGCGCCCACCACCCGACAGGCCGGGATCAGCAATGCCGTCGTCTCGGTCGTGCGCGACCGCGGCGACCTCACCGGCGTGCCGGCTGCCGAGCGCGACGTCGTCGACTACACGTGGCAGCTCCTGAAGAACAACGCCGTCGCGCCGGTTGTGTTCGACCGTCTCCACGGCCGGCACGGCGTGCCCTGGCTCGTCGAGCTCACCTGTCTCATCGGCCACTACGGCATCGTCGCCTCCATCCTCAACGCGTTCGAGGTCGCGCCGGCGCCCGACGCCGAGCCGCTGCCGCTGGCGGGCGGCCAGAAAGGACCATGATGGTGCTCACCGAACGGCGCAAACAGTACCGGCGGATTCTCGAAGGCGGTGTCTGCGTGCACCCTGCGTCGGTGTTCGACGCGATGTCCGCGCGCATGGCGGAGTCGCTGGGATTCGAGATCGGCATGTTCGCGGGCTCGATCGCCTCGGCGACGGTCCTCGGCGCGCCCGATCTCGTGGTCTTGACACTGACCGAGTTCGCCGAGCAAATCCGCCGGATCGCGCGAGGGAGCGATCTTCCGCTCATGGTCGACGCCGATCACGGCTACGGCAACGCGCTGAACGTCATGCGCACGGTCGAGGAGCTGGAGACGGCGGGTGTGGCCGCCCTGACGATCGAGGACACGGTGCTACCCACGCCGTTCGGCGGGCCGAGCGAAGGTCTGGTGTCGGTCGAAGAGATGCTCGGCAAGCTCCGGGGCGCGGTGGCGGCGCGCCAGGATCCCGCGCTGGTCGTCATCGGCCGCACCGGCGCCCTCCGCAGCGGGGGCATCGCCGAGGCGGAAAAGCGCGCGCGCGCCTACCAGGAGACCGGGATCGACGCCATCTTTCTCGCGGGCGCCAGCAAGCGCGAGGAGGTCGAAGCCATCCATCGCGCGACGCGGCTGCCGCTGATGCTCGGCGGCGCGCCGCCGGCGCTCTCCGACCGCGCGTTCCTGGCGAGCCACGGCGTGCGCATCGCGCTGCAGGGGCATCATCCCTTCTACGCCGCGGCCAAGGCCGTCTACGACACGCTCAAGTATCTGCGCGACGGCGGAGCGCCCGCCGGCCTCAAGGACCGCGTCGCCTCGGACGAGCTGCTGAACGTCGCGCTCAGACGCGACGAGTACAAGCGGCGGCAGGCCACCTACCTTCGCTGAGGCCGAGCACGACGAATCCTTCGGCGGCCAGCGCGTTCATGAACGCGGCGTGCTCGGCCCATTGGGCCTGGGCGCGCATCGAGAGCGACCTGTTCCAGGCCGGTCCCCGCACCCGCCGAACGGCGAGGTACGTCACGCCGAGCGCGATTCGCGATAGCGCTCGGGCGCGAATCGTTGGGCCAGCAAACCGGTGGCGTCCTCCACCTTGATCGCCTGCACCAGCACGCCTTCCTGTCCATACGGCAGGTACGCCTGCAGCTGGCCGGACGGCGCGATGAGACTCGTCGCCGATTCCTGGAAGCGCACGCCGTAGTTGACGCTGGCGAAGTAGATCGCGTTCTCGATGCTGCGCATCATCATCGCCTTCTCGTAGTACGGCGCGTCGGTCGCGCCCCACCGGCTCAAGCGGACTCCCGTTCGATCACTCCCCGTGAGCTGCGGATGAAACACGATCTTGGCGCCCCGGACGGCCGCCCACCGCACGGTCTCGGGATAGCGCCAGCCCTCGTGGCAGATCGCGATGCCGAACCTGGTCCCGTTGATCTCGAAGAGCTGCCGGGACGTTCCGGGCACGTAGAACGGGTCTTCGCTCGGATCGAGCTGGTTCTTCGTCTGATATCCCTGGATCTGCCCCCTCGCGTCGATGACGCAGGCGGCGATCTGCCGGCCCGCCTCCGTGACGCGCTCCATCCCGAGGATCGTCGCCACGCGGTACGTTCGCGCCAGCTGCGAGACGGCCTCGAGCACCCGCTCCTGCTGGGCGCGATCGAAGGGCAAGACCTCGAAGTCCTGTCCGCGCAACCCGGGGAGGTAGGCCTCCGGGAAGCACACGATCTCCGCCCCCTGGGCCGAGGCCTCGGACAGGAGCCGCTCGATCCTGGCCAGGCCGTTCTCGATGCTCGTGGCGATCCCGGGCGACGCCAGGCCGATGATCATGGGACGGACTCTCCTATTTCGCCTTGAGCCTCACGTCTTCGTAAGGGCCGGAGAACGGAAACCCGGTGATGAGCCCGAGCTCCGACTCCTCCACCCGCGGCCCGAAGCCTCCCATCGCCGCGAGCTGCCAGATCGGCGCGAACATCGCCTTGTCGTGCACGAGCTGCTGGATGCGGTGCAAGGTCGCCTCGCGACGCTTGCGGTCGAGCTCGGCCGCCTGCTCGCGGAAGAGCCCGTCGATATCCGGGTAGCTCCCGTAGACGTACGCGCCGCCGGCCACCACGAAGGCCTCGAGCCGGGTCGGCGCGTTGCCGAACGCCGCGCTCGCGCTCAGCACGAGATTCTTGAACGTCTTCTCGACCTGTCCCTTGTTGTACGACGCTCGCTCGAGCGGCCGGAGCTTCAGGCGAAAGCCGGCCGCCCGAAGGTCGTTGGCCACGGGCTCGGCGATGCCGGCGTGCACGGCGTCGCAGGTGAAGTCCCCGGCGTCGAATCCGTTGGGATAGCCGGCCTCCGCGAGGAGCTGCTTGGCGCGGGCCCGATCGTAGGGAATGGCCGGCGGCTGCCAGAAGAATTCGAAGTGCGACGGGATGAGGCTGTAATTCATGCGCGAGTAGCCGAGCGTCTCGGCCTGGTTGATCGCCTGGCGGTCGATCGCGTAGTTCGCGGCCAGCCGCACGCGGCGGTCGTGCCAGGGGGATTTCGGGTCCCACTGATCGACGAAGTAGACCCAGTACGAGTTGTTGGCGAGCGAGGGCTTCAGCGTGAGCCCGGGCGTGCGCCGGAGCTCCTCGCCGAGCGACGCCGTCATCCAGTAGCTGACGTCGATCTCCCCCCGCTTGAGCGCGGCGAACCGCGTGGACGGGTCGGGGATCGTTCTGAAGACGAGCCGCTTCACCTGCGGCGCCTTGCGCCAGTACTGGTCCACGGCCTCGAGCACCAGCTCGACGCCGGGCGTGAACGAGACGAAGCGATGGGGTCCGGCGCCGATCGGCGCCTTCTTGAATCCCTCGTCGCCGACTTTCTCGACGTACTTCTTGGGCACGATCCACCCGGCCCCGGTCGCGCTCGCGTAGAACGTGAGGAAATCGGGCCACGGCTCCCTGAGGCGGAAACGGATGCGGGTCGGGCCCGAGGTCTCGACCGCCGCCACCCGCTCCTTGAATGTCTTACTCGCCGGACCCCGGTAGCGCTCGAACGAGAACTTGACGTCCTCGGCGGTCACCGGATCGCCGTTGTGGAACCGCACGCCGTTGCGCAGGACGAACTCGTACGCGAGCCCGTCCGACGAGACCGTCCACGACTCGGCCAGGCTGGGCGCCAGCGGATTGCCGGGCAGCGGCTTCACCATTGCGTCGTGCAGCGCGTACATCAGCATGAACGGGGTGACGATGCCCGTCGTCTCGGCCGGATCGAACCACGTGGGAACGAGGGAGACGTGAATCCCCCAGGTCATCTGCCCTTCCGGCGCCGCCGCGGCAGCCGCGACGCCGCCGGCCAGGATCGTCGATACGAGCGTCAGCACCGCGATGGAGCGAATCCCTCTCATGCCGAGCGCCTCCCCGGCGTCGATCGCCAGCTGTCGTCGATCGTAAGCGGCGGCTCGTGAAGCCCGTGCCGCCGGCGCGAGACATTATGAGGCCAGTGGAGCTTGATCAGTAGATTAGCCCGCGGGCCGCTGCGCGACGAAGACGAAGGCCGCCGCGTCCGCGGCCGCGGGCTTGCCGTTGTCTCCGAGTACCACCCTGGTCTCGAGGCCGGCACTCTGCAGCAGCCGCCTGAAGTCAGCGACGCCGCGCCACGGCGAGCAAATGCGGGCTCACGCCAAGAAGCGTCGGCTCGGCCTCGAGTGTGGCGAGCGCGGCGAGCAAAACGGCCCGGCGCTGCTGGTCGGCGAGCCGCGCATCCAGGTCAGCCAGGAGCCAGCCGGCTCCCTCTACGGCCAGCGTTGCCTCGTGCGCCAAGCCGGCCGCGGAGCACTCGGCCGCCAGGTCCTCCGGCCGATGGAAGTAGGCAGTCGTGAAGTACGCCGGGTTGCCCGTCGGATTACGATGCCGACCGTCCCGCCGGTCGCCGGCGGCCACGACCGCGAATGCCGGGTCGTCGAGATACCCACGGTGGAGGCCGTCCAGTGTCGAGGCGAAGCGCGAGATCGCCGCGGCGATGACGACGCCGTCCGGTCGACACACGCGACGGGCCTCGGCGAGCACCTGCAGCCGCTCGCGGCGCTCCCGCAAGTGATAGAGGGGGCCGAGGAGGAGCACAGCGTCGACGCTCGCGTCCGCCAGCCGGAGCGCACGCGCGTCGCCGACCTCGGCGCTGGCGAGCATCGCGCCCGGCCGCGTGCTAGCCGCGGCGCGCGCCTGCTCGACGTGCAGCGGCACGAGATCGACCAGGTGAACGTGATACCCCCGCTCCGCCAGCCATACGGCGTATCGCCCGGGTCCGCCACCGACGTCTACGACGACCGCGGGCGGCTCCGGGAGATATCGCTCGAGCAGGACCTGGGTTCGTGCGAGCTCGAGCGCGCCGGCCCCGCCCGCGAGTCGGTCGCGTTCGAGCCCTCGGGCGTAGTACTCCGCGATCTCTTCGGCATCACGTGATGCGTTGCCCATCAACCGGTGGCCACGTCCCTTCGGCGTCTGAGCAGAGGGCTCCAAGACGAGAACCATCGACGTTTCAGCGTCCCGCGAAGAAGATCCCCCGTCTTCCAATCTCGCGCAACAATCTCTCCTCCGAGAAGCCCGACCGCTTCCAGTGGCTGCCGGCCGACCTTTGCCGAACTCTTTATCCTCCAGGAGGCGAGAGCGACGCCCACGACATCCGCGTGGAAAGGGCGCGCAACGGTGAAAAGCGCCCGGTCCGGCGCGAACGAGAAGTCCCCGATGAGCTGCTGGGTTCGGGAGTAGGCTGTCTGGCGACCCAGCCCAAGGATGAGAGAACGGTCGTTCCCTCTGCATTCGCAATCATGGCGACTCAAGAAGGCTCGGCCGTCGGACGGGCTGCGGTCGACTGGCTACTCGCCAGGTAGGCGATGAGCTTGTCGGGAAAGTTCACGGTCATGCCATCGGCTCCCGCCTGGACGACCTGTCGCATCACCAGTTCGGTGTCGACGCCCCACGCGCGCACGACGAACCCTTCAGCATGCAGACGACTGACCAGCTCGGGCGTCACCGTACTCGCCCGCGGGCAGATCTGCCGCAGCCCGAGGGCCCGTGCTTGCGCGATCGCGGCGTCACTCACCTCTCCCAACAGCCAGCCGGTGGTCAGCTGAGGGGCACAGCGCCGTATCTCCTCCAGGCGCGCCTTCTGGAACGACGTGATGGTCACCTGGTCGACCGTGCCGTGCTGCCGCACCAGATCTGCCGTCCGCTCCGAGAGATACGTCGATCGGCCTTTGATCTCGGTATGGATGTGGGCTCGCCCCTTGTAGCGCCTGAGCACTTCTTCGAAGAGAGGGATCCGCTCACTCGCGAATTCCCCGCCGAACCACGAGCCAGCGTCCAGCGCCTGCAGCGTTTCCAGGGTATGGCCCGCCACGGGCCCGGAGCCGTCGGTCGTCCGATCCACGGTGTCGTCGTGGATGACGACGATGTGACCGTCTCGCGTGGCTTCGACGTCTAGCTCGATATGGCGCGCCCCCATGCGAATGGCCAAGTCGAACGCCGCGAACGTGTTTTCCGGTGCGTAGGAGGAGGCACCGCGGTGCGCGATCACCATGAAGGCCGAGACTGTCATCGACGCCTATGCCGCCTCGCAGAATGTGATCCCGTTTCCGTCGAGGTCCAGAATGGTGAACCCCGTTTGGGCACGGCGTTCTTGAACGTCACCGTGCCACGATTACGGGCTTCGCTCATCTCTGCCCCTCGGGTTTGGCGACCACGCAAAACAGATTGCCGCCCGGGTCCTCAAGGACCACGAAGTCAGCGCCGGGCCGATACCTCCACGGATAGCGCGTGGCGCCGAGGCTCACCAACCGGCCCACGTCGGCCTGCTGATTCGCCGTGTACAGATCGAGGTGCACCCAACTGCGGCCCCTCGGGGTCCGATCCCGCGCCTGGAACGAGAGATTGGGCCCGTTGCCGTGGGGATCACGGAGGACAACCCAACCGTCCTTCGCAGGCTCGCGAGGTACGTAGTTGAGAGCCGCCTGCCAGAAGGCAACAGTCCGATCGAACTCGTGACAGTGGATGACTATGGCGCCAATCTTCATCGTCCGGAACCTCGCGCCAGAACGGAAGCGACAAACTCCGACTTTGCCAACGAGTACCGCTCACGCGATTCCAGCGTGGTTCCATGGTGTAGCTCGGCGAGCCGACGCTTGAGCGCAACGTACTCCGCCGCGACCTGCGAATCTTCACGCAAGTAGTTCCGGAACGCCAGGTGACTTGCCTCCTGTGCGGAGCCGACCTCGCACACGTGAACGTGGTGCGTGCTCGGCCACGCGCTCGGCTTGCAGAAGAATGGATACACCCGGTCGAAGCCACCGAGCGGGACGTGCATGTAGCCCAGACGCACCGCGGCTCGATAAATCGCTCCCGAGCTTGCAGGGACGGCACCGACACCTGAATGTCGATGACGGGCTTCGCGTCCAGTCCCGGCACGGCCGCCGAACGCTGCCGAAATGCGCCTTGCCTCGGCCTCATAAAGATGTGGCCACGCACTGTCGTACGGCACGATTCGAATCGCGTTCACGGTGCGCGCTGTTGTTAGCCCACGTGTGACCCAGAGGCCATTCGGCCATGCCGCCAGAAGGCTCTCATGCTCGCGGGTGCGAGCAACAGAGCTGATGTTAAAACCCACAACAAGCCCATGACTAGCAGCCGGTCGCCGAAGCTGATCCACCGGACTCCTGTGGAGCTCGCCCACCGCAACACTGACGGCTGCGCGCAGGACGGCGGCCCAGAAGGCCATCTCGCCCGTGGGCACGGCGCGTACCCACCGCAGCTGATCTATTGCGTCCCCCGCAGCGAGCTGAAAGACACCAATCGCGCCGATCCTGACCGTGATCGGAGCCTCTCGATGGTCCATGTAAAGCGCCTAACGTTCGCGTTGACCGGCCGTGGCGAGCGAACGCGAGCCGGCGGTCCGGTCCAACGCGTGGTTCGGCGCTTTGCGTGGCCTCACGCTTGCCTACAACACAGCGGGTTTCAGTAGGAATTCGCAGGACACCCGCTGCGTCCTGATACTTACCAATCTCCTGGGCGACCATCTGCCAGATCGTTTCGCGCTGGGCGGCAGAGGCCTCGGCCAGCATGATGCGGATGCTCGCCGAGGTGACGGGGCGTTCTTCGATGAAATCCTTGAGCGAGGGGTATTCGAAGGTGAGCGTATGGCATTCGATCGCCACCTCAGTGAAACCCGCCTCCGTGAACGAGCGCTCCAGCACATGGGGGTCAGCAAGACTGAATGTTCCTGGGCGGCCCGCGGGCAGTGGGGGGATCTGTAGGACATGTCTGATCACCCCCATGGGAATACTCGTGAACGGCACCCTCTCGGGAGGTCCCCAGACGGCAGCGGCGAACCGGCCTTCTGGAACGAGCAACTCACGAAGCCTGGTCAGTGCAGCAACGAGATGGGGGAGAAACATCAAGGTCCAACGACAGAGCGCAGCGTCGAAGCTGTGGACCGGCAGGTCGGGCTCCTCCGCGTCCATCTCCCGGAACTCAACGTGTCCGAGCCCGACTCTGGCGGCTTCCTCACGAGCTAGGGAGAGCATTGCAGGGGACAGGTCGGTCGCGACAACCGAGCCGGTCGGCCCTACTCGGCGTGCCGCGGTAAATGCTGGCTCGCCGAGACCAGTACCGACGTCCAATACTCGATGACCGGATCGAATCAGAGCGAGGTCGACGAGGTGCTCGTTGAGGTGCTGAGCAGCTTGCTCGTAGTCAAAAGTAGGGTCGCTCACGCCAGTTCCTCACCGCCTCTCCGAAGATGCGCCGAACGTCTCGATTCAGGTGCCGCAGCGAGCAACGCGAGCGGCGGTCCGGCTGCAATCGGAAGTTAGGTTGCGGGTTGTGCCTCGGGTCCCGTCCCTAGCCCGCGGAGGGTGACGGGGCACGCGGCGCAATTCGCACCCCTGCCATCACGGATCTCATACGGGAGCCGGATAGAGATTGCAATTGGCATCGGCCTGCCGGTCCGCTGGACACCCACGAGGTCAAGCTTCGCGATGGATGCGCCGTTCTTCATCTCAGGAGGCTAACGCAAGCTATGAGCTGCGGCGCGCAGCGCCGTCAGCTCGATGGCCTTGTTCGGCGGCAAAGCTGCTGCGGCCATCACTCGCCTCGCCCGCAGAGCGAGTAGCCCGCGCGAGCGCGACCTTACACTCACCGTCTTGCGGGGCGGCGTGTAAAGTCGATCACCCAGTGCCTCGTCCAGGTGGCACAGCCATCCAGCGAGCGGTGGCTCTCCCAGTGGGCCCCGCTGCCGGTCATCGCGGACCAGGTGAGTCGGGAGAGAACCCGCTGGCCGCTGTCGTCGTCCCACTCCCCGAACAGATCTATCTTCCCGTCTTCAAACCGACCACGCCACACCTGAAACCCGCCAGGCGAAGACGTGTCGGTCCAGGTGTGCTCCCAGCAGCGCAATTTGGGGTTAAAGGCCCGAAGCCCGAGGCCCTTGATACGTTCGCCCTGATAGGGCCCCTCGAAGAACTCGATGGATACGCAACTATCCAGGACCTTGGTAGCCTTCAGTGTCCCCGGCCCCTCTCCCCAACTCCCGTCGGGGCACGGGAAGCGGCAAACGGCATCCCATTCTCCCTCGAGGAAATCGAACTCATGTGCTTCCGGCATCAGCTGTCCCCTCCGAGATTCGCTGGCGCGCTTGCATTACGCACTCGCCCTGCGCCACGCGTCAGTGCCGCCGAACCCAGGTATCAGGCGCGGCCGTAGGCGTCGGCTGCATGCCGAAGTTAGCAGGCGATTGTCACGGCTCGGGCGATGAACCATTCGACCACTCCTGAGAGAACCACCATCCCGCCCTCATCCACGACCTCGACGCTCACCTCGATTAGGGCTCGCCCCTTTGTCTGCACGCCCCACGTCAACCGGTTCAACGCGTCCCCCTCGACTGATGCCCGCGCCGAGACCCGGCGACGTCGCCGAAGTGCCGCAGCAAGAACTCGGCGCACCAGGAGTCCGCTCTCGGAGGCCCCTTTCTCCAGCCCCAGAAAGCGATTGAACGGCAGTGCGGTCACGTCCATGCCGAGCCCTTCACCGCCTCTAACGCTGCGCTCAGCCGCCGCCGGAGGCGGTCGGCTGCAGCGGGTTGTTGGGCGACAGCTTCCAGACAGCTACAAGATGCCTGGCCATCGCCTCGATGTCTGCAGCGGGATAGTGAAGCCAGCCCTGCTGGACAGAAGGAAGTTCGCGACCGACAAACACCGGGAAGCCAACTGCTCCAAGCATCTGTTGATCGCCCGTTGAATCACCCACTGCGGCTGTTCTTTCCCAGGGCACCTCGAGCCGCTGAGCGAGTCGTCGGACCCAGGGCGCCTTGTCTTCGGGCCAGACATGACGGATCTCCCCCGACTCTTCCAGTACGGTGCCCTCCCAATGCTCTACATCCAGCAATCGTGCGAAGTGTTCAACAGCGAAGCTCCACGTGATGGAAGCAATGCCTACCGCCACGCCATGGGCCCTGAGGAGCGCAAGACCGTTCGTGGTACCTGGAGCGAGGCGTGCGCCGTCGAGAAACTCACGAAGGCGCGCGAGCCCCACCGGCAGATACCAGCGCGCCATCTCCTCACGTGCCGTTCGCAGTTCCTGGTCGCTCGCAAACCGCTCGAGCTGCCGCATGCGCTCTAGCCGACCAAGCGACTCCGCCAACACCTTCACATACGGTTGGCCCGCGTAGCAGAGTTCCGTCGAGGTCGAAGACGACGAGCGCCTTCCAACGATGCAGTTTCAGTCCCCTCTGGTCGCCTAACGGCCTGTTAGACCTCAATGCCGCCACGCGTGTCGCTCCAGATAGGCTTCGAGATGGCGTAGTGCGTCAGCGTACGTGCCATACGTTCCCGAACTCGCCAAGGCGAACCAGTCTTCCAAGGCGTATGCCTCCTGACCAAAGTGTTCTTCAGGAAGGTCGCCGCTCGTAGCTAACTGGTACAGCCAGCGGGCGACCTCGGGTCCCCGGGCTGGATTCGCGGCCAAGGCGCTTCGCAGGTCCGCCATGAAGCGACGGATCACTACGATAGGATCGCACTCTCCGGGCACATCGCGCAGCAACGCGATGACATCGGCGATGTGACGCAGGCCACTGATGGCAACCTCGATCACGGCGATGTCGGGTTTCGGGTCCGCCGCGATGACTTGGTCCGCCCATGCGACGGCGTCCGCGACGGTGCGGACCCCGGCCAGTAGCCCGTGACGCAGGAGCTCTGCCTCTTCCTTCTGATTCGGCATCATCGGTTGTCATGAAGTCTAACGCTGGTATCAGCCGCGGCCGAAGGCCGTCGGCTGCATGCCGAAGTTATCCCGTTGCGCGACGTCTTGCCCCCGAGGACGGTTTGCCCTTGGAACTCTTCGTCGCGACCTCATGGAGCAACCGGAGGGCTCGGTTCACCGAACTGCTGTCGGGAAACGCACGCGCCACGTCCGGCTCCAGCAGGACCAAGTTCGTCCCTGCGGTTGCCTGCTTGTAGTACTTGCCCCGGACGCCGCCCTTCAAGGTGGCGAGATCATACTCGGGGCGGAGATCGTCACTGCGTCGTTTCGCCATTGGGTTCCTCATATTGTCTCTGCTCCCGGCGCCGCGCCCGCCGCGCGCTAATGATTCGACACGCCCCTCGCGCGCAGCGTGTGCCACGAAGAGTACGCGCCGCCGTGCGGAACGGCCTATTGTGATCTCGCGATCTTCCTCCTCCGAGTGATCGGGATCCCAGAACGTAAGCGCCGACGGGTCGAAGAACACCGATGCGACCTCCTCGAACGTGACGCGGTGCTTCTTGGCGTTTGCCGCAGCCTTGACCGGATCCCACTCGTACGTCACGCGGAGAGACTACCGTCCGCATGACGGTTTCACCGCAGCTACAGGTCACAACACAATCGGGATAACATCGGGATCAGCCGCGCGCGTCAGCGCGTCGGCTGCAGCCGCGGGTTAGGCGGCGATTTGAATCGCACACCACACCTCTTCTACTTGGCACAAGAGCTCGTTCTTATCCAAGTACGGCTCTCCGACGGGCCTGTAGGTCGCGAGCCGCATAACGCCAGTCTTGGCGTCAAACCGCGTGGAGTGCCAGACGTCAAGCAGGGAGCCCACCGATCGCGTTGACGAATTGATGACGAGGCTATACCTATCCCGATGGACCGCCTCGTACCTCTTATGGTCGTATTTGAGGAGATCGGCTGGGTCAATCGCGAAGGATGTCTCTTCTCGCCCATCCACGCTTGAAAAGAGGGTTAGCCGTGTCATTGAGCGCCGGGATGGGCGACTCACGAGCAAGAAGTGCTCCGCAGGCTCTGTCCAGAAGACGTGGGGATGCTCATACTCGGCTAGGGTCCAATTGGTTTTCACGAGGACCGCCCCGTTCGGCCCTATCAACTCACCGCGGTCATCGTAAGGCAGCAAGAGCAGGTCCCGGTCGGAAGCCCATTTGACCGAAAACGGGAAACCTGGGCTTAAGACCCGACGAACAGATGTCTTTGCGACTTCGAAAAGGAGGACGGCTGGGTCTTCCCACGTAATCAAGGCTAGGGTGTCACCGAGGTGACTCCAGGGCACCGTATCGGGCGGGCATCGGAACCCTTTGCCCTTCCCGATCTCTGACAGCCGAGTCTCAGCCTCTCGGTCAGCTTTTCCGTTCCGGGAGAGGGCCAGTTCCCAGCCGGTTGCGCCCATGTGCCACTCGAATGGCCCGTGGAAGACCAGTCGCCATTCAGCGTCAGGGCTGGGGAATTCGCGACGATCCCAAGAAATCGCCTCGACCGGCGGGGGAACTTCACCTAGCTCAGAGATCGATGGCATCGACGACCCACCTCCTCGAAAGCCTGCCGCCTAACGCCACGCATCAGCCGCCCGCCAGACAGGCGACAAATTTGCGTATGCAAATTTGATGACTGGCTAGTGGGTCGGCTGCATGCGTTTGTTAGGCGGCGACGTTCAGGAACCGTATACGGACCGCCCCACGCTGTGCAGGTAGAACTCCGCAGTGTACGGACCCACGTGCCTGAAGCGCTCCTGCAGAATCGTGCACGCATCCTTATCCGATTTGACCGTGCGAAGATAGCGCGCGAACGTGCCATGCTCTGCGCGGATGCGCTCGAACTCCTGCGCATTCGCAACAAGGGCCGCGACCTTCTTCCGGTTCCTCAGCGCGCCCGGCCTGCGGAGCAGCGCTGCAGGAGTTGCATGCGCGAGCTTCGCAATTTCGAAATCGAGGAACGCGCTCCGGTAGCGCGGCCAGCTCCTGCGCACGCTGGCCCAGCTCAGGCCAGCCTGCAGGATGCAGAGGGACAGGACCTCGAAATACTTGTGGTCCGTGCGCGGT
>Ga0134083_10000139_pt1 | contig 14759 bp, 10 predicted proteins | sample 15_taG_21_FD_128870 | JGI IMG/M metagenome (GOLD analysis project Ga0134083, IMG submission 128870) | Grasslands soil microbial communities from the Angelo Coastal Reserve, California, USA - 15_D_Met_40cm_5_24_1 metaG | ecosystem: Environmental > Terrestrial > Soil > Grasslands ... | reverse complement strand
GTCTGGAGCCTCCAGGAGTGCTTCAGCCGGGTCCGCTCGTACGTGTTCGTGTCCGAGATCGCCGAGGTGACCCAAGCCTTCAACACCTACCCGGTCGAGCGCGCCATCGAGTGGGCGCTCAAGGGCGCGCCGGTCGACTACCACTGCCGGTCCGACTTCGGATTCGCCTTCAGCCAGTTCACGAAGAGCGAGCTCGACTCGCTCGACCGCAAGACGACGGTCCTGGTACTCGGCGACGCGCGTAACAACTACAACGATCCGCAGGCGTGGGCGCTCCGGCTCATCCGCGAGCGCGTGAAGGGAATCATCTGGCTGAACCCGGAAGGTCAATGGGGCTGGGGTATCGGCGACAGCGTGATGCCGCTCTACGCGCCCTCGTGCGACTTCGTGCGCGAGTGCCGCACGATCGGCCAGCTCGGCGAGGTCGTCGACAACCTCGTGCATCACTGGTGGCGCCGCGGCCGCTAGTCGAGCTCGCCTGGCGCCGCTCGAGATCAATTCGTTCCCACTGGCCATCTTTTTCCGGTTTTTTCGCTGACGAATTTCGCCAGTCCCTGCCGTTCAGTCACGCCGATTTGACTCGCGCGCGCGGCTAACTCCGCGCGTATACCCCGAATCAGATTCGACTCTCACGCCTGGCATCCGCACTGCACTGAGGGGAGCGATATGAAGACTAAGTGCCCGCTCCCCAAGGAATTTTCCGGAACGCGACGAGTTTCCGGAATGGTGCTCGGTCTGCTGGTGCTGCTGCTGAGCACGGCTTCAGTGGCGGGCGCCGCGCCATTTGCGTTTGTGTCGTATCCGAGCACCGGCAGCGGCAGAGTCGCGGTCATCGACTCCGACCCGAACGCGGTCTGCCCGGTGGCAGGGCAGACACCCCCTTGCGTCGTCAAGACCTTGGTGGTCGGCGTGTCGCCCGTCGGCGTCGCGGTCAACCCGGCGGGCACGTTCGCTTACGTCGCCAACGCGGGCGACAACAGTGTCTCGGTGATCCGCATTTCGAATAATCCCTCAGACATCACCGTGGTGAGGTCGATACTGGTGGGTTTCGGACCTTGGGGTGTGGCGGTGAGCCCTGACAACGCGAAAGTCTACGTCGGCCTCTCCGACGGGTCGGTCGCGGTGATCGATGTGAACAACTCCGACCACTACACCGTGATCCCCGTGGGCGGGATGCCGAACGGCATCGTCGCGGCGGGCTCGCGTGTCTACGTCAGCGATGCCACGAATAGTCAGGTCGTGGTGATCGACGGCCCGACACAGAGCGTGATCAGGAAAATCAGCGTCGGCGCCCCGCCCAATTCCGATCCGATGGGCCTTGTGGCCAATCCCAGCTGGACGCGCGTCTACGTCACGGACATCGGCTTCGATATGGGCTGCTTGATCGACGTACTCGAGGGCTCCGTGATCGACACTAACCCCGCGTTGGTTGACGACCCGAGAAATAATCCCGTCGTCCAAACCCTGGTGATCGACCCATATCCGCTCAACCCATGTCCGACCGACAATACGGGGGCCGCGCCTAGCGGCATCGCAATGAGCCCCGATGGCAGCCGGCTGTACGTCGCGAATAACGCGGTGAACCCTGACACGCATGAGGCGCTGAACAAGGTCACGATCATCACGCTGTCGGACGGCAGTCGCGCTTACGTGGGCGTCGGCACCACGCGGGGCCCCAGCCCCTTTGTAAGCCCCAGCCCCAGTTCAATCGGAATCGCCACGGATCCAACCGGACGCGTCTACGTCGCCAACGAACTGGCGGGGACCGTGTCCGTGTTCGACCCGTCCGTGCTCGACCCGTCGACGAATGCGCCCGTCGTGAAGACCATCGACATCGGTGGGCAGCCGCTCGTCTTCGGGGCGTTCACCACCGCCGGCCCGCCGCAGTTCATGCTGACACTGACGACGGCCGGGGGCGGGTCGATTGCAGCGCTGCCGACGTCGGTGACGGGCAAGTACGAGGCCGGCACCGAGGTGATCCTGACGGCTACGCCGGACGGAGACTCTCAGTTCGCCAGCTGGTCGGGCGCGTGCTCGGGGACCGTCGCCACCTGTAAAGTGACGATGGACGCCGCCAAGAGCGTGACGGCGACCTTCACGGCGCAGTACGCGCTGGTGCTGACGCCGATCGGGGACGGCTCCATCGCGGCCGTGCCTGCGCCGGGGCCGCTGGCGGGGAAGTATCCCGCCGGCACCGAGGTGACCCTCACGGCCACGCCCGGAGGGAGTTCCGCATTCAGCAGCTGGTCCGGCGCGTGCTCGGGCATCACCGTCGCCACCTGTAAGGTGACGATGGACGCCGCCACGAGCGTGACGGCGACCTTCACGGCGCAATACGCGCTGGTGCTGACGCCGATCGGGGACGGCTCCATCGCGGCCGTGCCGGATCCGGGACCGCTGGCAGGGAAGTATCCGGCCGGCACCGAGGTGACTCTCACGGCTACGCCCGGATCAAGCTCCGCGTTCACCAGCTGGTCCGGCGCGTGCTCGGGCACCGTCGCCACCTGTAAGGTGACGATGGACGCCGCCAAGAGTGTGACGGCGACCTTCACGGCGCAGTATGCGCTGGCGCTGACGACGCTCGGGGATGGGACCATCGCGGCCGCGCCCGCGCCGGGACCGCTGGCGGGGAAGTATCCAACCGGCACCGAGGTGACTCTCACGGCTACGCCCGGATCAAGCTCCGTGTTCACCAGCTGGTCGGGCGCGTGCTCGGGCACCGTCGCCACCTGTAAGGTGACGATGGACGCCGCCAAGAGCGTGACGGCGACCTTCACGGCGCAGTATGCGCTGGCGCTGACGATGGTCGGGGACGGTTCCATCGCGGCCGTGCCCGCGCCCGGACCGCTGGCGGGGAAATATCCCGCCGGCACTGCAGTGACCCTCACGGCCACGCCCGGACCCAGCTCCGTGTTCACCGGCTGGTCCGGCGCGTGCTCGGGCACCGTCGCCACCTGTACGGTGCCGATGAGCGCCCCCAAGAATGTGACGGCGACCTTCACGGCGCAGTACGCGCTGGTGCTGACGCCGATCGGAGATGGGTCCATCACGGCCGCGCCCGCGCCGGGACCGTTGGCGGGGAAATATCCGGCCGGCACCGCAGTGACCCTCACGGCCACGCCCGGGCCGAGCTCCGTGTTCACCGGCTGGTCCGGCGCGTGTTCGGGGACCGTCGCCACCTGTAACGTGACGATCGACGCCGCCAAGAGCGTGACCGCGACCTTCGCTGCGCAGGAGTTCACGCTGACCTTGACGACGGAGGGGTCCGGGTCTATCGGGGTCGCGCCGTCGCCGACGGCAGGAAAGTATGCGGCCGGCCTCAAGGTGAATCTCCAGGCCAATCCGAACGCCGGGTCGAAGTTCGGCAACTGGTCCGGTGACTGTTCGGGGGCCGTCGACACCTGCCAGGTGACGATGAGCACGAACAAGAACGTGAAAGCGAGCTTCGTGGCGGTGCCGCCGCCGACCCCGCCCACGACGTGTGACGACAAGATCAAGGATCTCCAGCAGAAGGTGGCGGCCTCCAAGTCTCCCTGGCGGTACGATCACCAGCTGAAGCAGGCCCTCAAGATGTACTCGGCGGCCTCCGTGGAGCTTGCCCGGGCGAAGGCCAAGCCCGGCGGGGAGAGTGACAGGCGGTTCGCGCGCGCCCTGAAGGATTTCAATGACGGCAAGGCAGCGCTGTGCCAGGGTCAGTACTGGCGCGCCCACCGCGAGTTCTGGAGCGCGTACTATATCGCTCGCGAGATCCTCAAGTCACATCCAGGCGTAGCCGCTCGCGGTGATCGGCGCTAACCGCGCGCGCTCCTCAGGTCGGCGTGTGCTAGCCTTCAGGCATGGCACACGCCGACTCCGCGTCATCTAGCGGCGGCCCAGCCGCCTCGCGGGTCGAGTCGCGGAGCACGAGACTGCCGACGCTGGTCTTAGCGACCTGTCTCGTGCTCGCTGTCCTCGTGGGCGCGCCGGCCGCTCAGCCCGATTGCCGCACGATCGAAGACTTCTCGAAGGCCAAGGTCGGCGAGCTGCCGGCAGACTGGAAGCTCCGAAAAGACTCCGGCAAGGACGTTTATCGCGTCGTAGAGGAATCGGGCCTCCGCTTCCTGCGCGCCACGGCCAAGGGGCTCGGCATCCAGGCCGCGAAGGAGTACGAGTGGGATCTCGATGCCCATCCGATGCTCGTGTGGTCCTGGCGAGCCCTCGAGTTTCCGAAGGGCGCAGACGAGCGCGACTCCAAGACCAACGACAGCGTCCTGGCCGTCTACATGCTCGTGCCCTATTCGCGCGTCAGGGGGCCGAAGGCGGTCAAGTACATCTGGAGCGAGAAGGTGCCGGTCGGCACCCGGCTCGAGTCGAACATGGGCCTGACCCATGTGCGGGTGCTGCGGAGCGGCGCGCCCGAGAAGAAGGGCGAGTGGGTCGAGGAGCGTGTGAACGTTCTCGAAGACTACCAGAAGTCCTTCGGCGTGAAAGAGACGCCCAAGCCCGCCGGCATCGCCGTGCTGACCGACTCGGACGACACGAATTCGTCGGCGCAGGGAGACTACGCAAACTTCAGGGTCTGTCGCCAGTAGGCGATGGCCCGTGAGGTTCTCGTCGTCGAGGATGAGCCGGACATCCGCCGGCTCGTCGTTCTGCATCTCGAGCGCGAGGGCTTTCGCTGCCGGACGGCCGCGAGCGGGTCCGCCGCGCTTCGCGAGGTGAGGGTCGGGGTTCCCGACCTGGTGGTGCTGGACCTCATGCTCCCCGAGCTCGACGGTCTCGAGGTGTGCCGCCGGCTGCGCCGCGAGGCGAGCACGGCCTCCGTGCCGATCATCATGCTCACCGCGAAATCCGACGAGGTCGACCGCATCGTCGGGCTCGAGATCGGCGCCGACGACTACGTGGCCAAACCGTTCTCCCCAAAGGAGCTCGTGGCGCGGGTCCGGGCTGTGCTGCGGCGCGCGCATCCCGACCACGCGACCCCCGTGCTCTCGGTCGGGCCGATCACGCTCGACCCGGCGCGCCATGTGGCGAGCGCGCACGGCCAGCCGATCGTGCTCACGCCGAAGGAATTCGACCTCCTGCAGGCGCTCCTCGAATCGGCCGGGCGCGTGCTCTCGCGCGAGTACCTCTTGAACCGCGTGTGGGGCTACGCCCGCGCGGACGCGATCGAGTCGCGCACGGTCGACGTGCACGTCCGGCGCCTCCGGGCGAAGCTGGGCGACGCGGGGAGCCGGATCGGGACGGTGAAGTCGGTCGGGTATCGGCTCGAGACGGACCCGCCGTGACCCAGGCGCTCGTCCACTTCCTCCGGCGCAGCATCGCGCGCAAGCTCACGCTGACCCTCGTCGGCTTCGTCGCCGTCACGATCGTCGTGGCCGGTCTCTACCTGACCCGCGCCCTCGAGGCGTTCGCGGTGGACACGCTCGAGGCCCGCCTGGTCAGCATCGGGCGGCTCCTGCACGACGAGGCCCGCGCGCTGATCGCGCGGCACGCCTCGCCGGCCGAGTTTCACGCGTTCGCGCTGCGGGGCGCGCGGCCGACCGCGTCGCGGATCACCGTGATCGCGGCCGACGGGGGGGTGCTGGGCGACTCCGAGGTGGCCGTCGACGATCTGCCGCGCGTCGAGAACCACCGCTCTCGGCCCGAGGTTCTCGCGGCGCTCGCCGGCGGCATCGGGCGCGATCGGCGCACGAGCGCGACGATCGGCGCCTCGCTCCTCTACGTCGCGCTGCCGATCGGCGACGGCGCGCGCGTGCTCGGCGTCATCCGGGTGGCCCTGCCGGTGGCAGCGGTGACGTCCTCGTACGCGGCGATCCACCGGGTGATGCTCGCCGGCGGCCTGGTCGCGCTCGCCGTCGCCTTCGGGATCGGCCTCTTCGTGGCCCGGCGGGTGACCAAGCCGGTGGTGCAGATGCAGGCGATCGCCCGCCAGATGAGCGAGGGCGACTTCACGGTGCGGGCGCCGGTCCGCTCGCCCGACGAGATCGGCGCGCTCGGCCGAGCACTCAACGGGCTGGCCGCGCGCCTGCGCGAGAAGATCCACGATCTCGGGCAGGAGCAGGCGAAGGCGACGGCGATCCTGGACGGGATGATCGAGGGCGTGATCGCGGTGGACGGGCGCGACGTCATCCTGCTCCTCAACGCGCGCGCCCGCTCGATGTTCGGCCTCGACGCCACTCGCGGCGCGGGCAAGCCGTTCCTCGAGGTCGTCCGCAACACGGAGCTGCACGAGGTGTTCCGCGAGGCCCGCGCGGCCGGCGAGGGCAGCGTCTCGAATCGCGAGGTCAGGCTCGTGGGTCCGGTGGATCGCCGCGTGCAAGTGAACGCGGTGCCGCTCCGCCTGGGCGGCAACGAGGTCGGCGTCGTCATGGTTCTCCACGACGTCACCGAGCTTCGGCGGCTGGAGCGGGTCCGCACGGAGTTCGTAGCGAATGTGTCGCACGAGCTGCGGACGCCGCTGACCGCGATCCAGGGCTATCTCGAGACGCTCCTGACCGGCGCGCTCGAGGAGCAGGAGAACGCGCGGCGGTTCCTGGAGATCGTCTTCCGCCACACCGAGCGGCTGGGCCGGCTGCTCAACGACCTGACCGATCTCTCGAACATCGAGCTGGGCCGCGTCTCCCTGAAGCTCGCGCCGACCCGGCTCGCCGAGGCCGTCGACGCGGTGCTGGCGATCATGGACGCCAGGGCGAAGAACGGAAAGGTCGCGCTGGAGAGCCAGCTGCCGCGCGATCTGCCGGCGGTGCTCGCGGACCGCGACCGGCTGCTCCAGATCCTGATCAACCTGGTCGACAACGCTGTCAAGTACACGCCCGAGGGCGGTCGCGTGACGGTCCGCGTCCAGGAGCCGGCCGACGGCCACGTCGAGATCGACGTCGTCGACACCGGCATCGGGATCCCGCCGGCCGATCTGCCGAGGATCACCGAGCGCTTCTATCGCGTCGACAAGGCCACGTCGCGCGAGCTCGGCGGGACCGGTCTGGGACTCGCGATCGTCAAGCATCTGGTGCTGGCTCACAACGGCCTCTTGCGCATCGAGAGCGAGCCCGGGCGGGGCACGATCGTGCGGGTGTGGCTGAGCTGCGTGGAGGCGTCCGAGGTGAAGCCGGCGCTCGAGGGGTAAGGGACCTATTCTCGGCTGGGCGCATCGGCCCAGGCGAAGAAATCGCGGGCCCAGACGAACGTGCCCACGCCGGCGGCCGCCGCGGCGTCGCGATCCTTCTCGGAATCCCCGACGTGCGTGGACGCGCTCAGGTCGACGCCGTGGAGGCGGGCCAGCTCGAGGAACATCCCGGGCCGGGGCTTGCGGCAGTCGCACGCATCCGCGTCGGTATGGGGACAGAGCCGCCAGCCCGTGAACGGTCCTCCCAGCTGCTCGTTCGCCCAGGCGAACCGCCCGATGACCTCGGCGTCGGAGATCTCGCCCTTCGAGATGCGGGCCTGGTTCGACACGATGAAGCAGAGGTCGTAGCGCGGGCGCTCGCGGCGGAGCGTCGCGGTCACGTTGGGCATGAGCACGGGATGCCCGGCCGCGTCGACCACCGTCCGGTTGTCCCGGGTGCGGGCAAGCGTGCCGCCCCAGTCGACGAACAGGGCGCGCTTCGGGGCTGACACGGCGCGACCGTATCACGGCGCCGTTCGCCGTCGCGAGAGTTTCACGCAAGCTTCACGGTATCGACACACGACCTGCCCTAGGCTCGGCCCCGGGCACCCCGCCCGTCACCGAAACTTCACGCGGAGCGTAATAGACCGTTCACACTCCGCCGCCAGACTCGTCTTCGATGAGGACGAGTACGTACGGCCGCGCGGACCTGCACGTCGACGTCGTGGCCATCACCGATCACGACGAGATCCGCGGAGCGCTACGGGCGCGCGACTGGGCGCGCGAGCGCCCCGAGCTCGGCGTCGACGTGGTCGTGGGAAGGCAGTGCGCGCTGCAGGCCGTCGCGGGGCTGGGGCCCCGCCGGCCGAGGCGCGCCATATAGAGGAGGCCACTGTGATTGCGCCAACCCCCACTCGGTTTCGCTGGCTGGAGCGTGGCGACGGCGAGCCCGTGCTATTGCTCCACGGGCTCATGGGCGAGATGGGCCACTGGGAGTCGACGCTCGAGGCCCTGGGCCCGTTCCGCCGGCCGATCGCGCTCGAGCTGCCGATCTTCGATCCCGACTTGATCGACGTATCGGTGGAGGCGCTGGCGGGCTACGTGCGGCGCTTCATGGAGGCCTTCGAGCTCCCGCCCGCGATCGTCTGCGGCAACTCGCTCGGAGGCCACATCGCCCTCGAGCTGGCGCTCTCGTCGCCGGGCTGGGTCGAGGGCCTCGTCCTCACGGGCTCGTCGGGCCTCTTCGAGCGAACCTTCACCAACCGCGTGCCGCATCAGCCCACCCGCGCCTACGTGCGCGAGCGCATGGAAGAGATCTTCTACGATCCGACCCTGGTCACCCCCGAGTGGGTCGAGTCGGTCCGTCGCATCGTCACAACACGCCGCACCGCGCTCCGCGTGCTCCAGGCAGCGCGCGCGGCGAAGCGGCATAACGTCGAGGACCGGCTCAGCCAGATCCGTGTGCCGACCCTGCTCGTGTGGGGCAAGGACGACCGCATCACGCCGACCGACGTGGCCGAGCGTTTCCACGCGCGCATCCGCGGCTCCCAGCTCGTGTACCTGCCCAACTGCGGTCACGCGCCGATGCTCGAGCGGCCGGAGGCGTTCAACGCCGCCTTCGGCGACTGGCTCGTCGAGACCCGCGCGCGGCGCGCGATCCCGGATGGCGGTGCGCGCTGCAGGCCGTCGCGGGGCTGGGGCCCCGCCGGCCGAGGCGCGCCATATGGAGGACGCTCGTGATCGAGCGCATCGGCGGCGCGGCGCTCCGCGTCTACGCGGCGCACCGTCGCCGGACGCTCGAGGGCGTCGCTCGCGACGCCGGTCGCGTCCAGGAGGCGGCGTTGCTCGATCTGGTGAACGCCGCGCGCTCCACCGCGTTCGGACGCTCCCACCGCTTCGAGCAGATCCGCTCCGTCGCCGACTATCAGTCGCGCACGCCCCTCGGCGACTATCTTCGCTTCCAGCCGCTCTGGACCCGCGTCATCAACGGCGAGCGGGATCTCGCGTGGCCGGGGCGGCCGCGCTACTGGGTGAAGACGTCGGGAACTACCGCCGGCGACAAAGTGATCCCGGTGACCTCCGAGGCGTTCCGCTCCCACCGGAAGGGAGGCTGGGACGCGCTGTTGATCGCCGCCGAGCGCGCCGGCTTCGAGACAATCGCGGGCGGGCCGCTACTGTTTCTCGGCGGATGCACGACCCTGAAGCCGATTGGGCAGGGGGGGCTGGGTCGGCGATCTCTCGGGCCTCATGGTCCAGGACCTGCCCCCCGGCTTCCGCTCGCGCTACTCGCCAGGGCGCGACGTCGCCTCGATCCCGGACTGGGACCAGCGGATCAACGCCGTGGCGGAGCGAATCCGGGCCAGGACCTCCGGCTCATCTCGGGGATGCCGTCCTGGCTCTTGATCCTCTTCGAGCGCGTGGCCCGGGCGCGCCGCGCGGCCGGCCGTCCCGTCGCGAGCCTGGGTGAGTGCTGGGCGAACCTGGGCGCGCTCATCCACGGGGGCGTCTCGTTTGCGCCCTACCGGGCCACTGTCGAGGAATGGATGGGTCGCCCGATCGAGTACGTCGAGGTGTACCCGGCCTCGGAAGGCTTCGTCGGGCTCCAGACCGAGCGCGCCGGCGGGCTGACGCTCATGCTCGACTACGGGATCTTCTACGAGTTCGTTCCGGTCGAGGACCTCGGGCGCGCGCGCCCGCGGCGCCATACCGTCGCCGACGTCGAGCTCGATCGGCCGTACGCGGTGGCGTTGACGACACCCGGCGGGCTCTGGTCCTATCTGCTCGGCGACACCGTCCGCTTCACGGCGCGCAACCCGCTCCGCCTCGTGATCACCGGCCGGACGCGCCACTTCGTCAACGCGTTCGGCGAGAACGTCATCATCGAGGAAGTCGAGCAGGCGCTGGTGGTCGCCTGCCGCCGGACGGGCGCCGAGCCGGCCGAGTTCACGGTCGCGCCGCGCTACCCGTCGGCCGGCGAGGCGCGGGGCGGCCACCAGTGGCTGGTCGAGTTCCGCGTTCCGCCCCGCGACCGCGAGGCCTTCGTGCGTGAGCTCGACGAGGCGCTCGCCGCCCTCAACACCGACTACCGTACCAAGCGGAACGACGACGTCGGCATGGTGGCGCCGCGGCTCGTCGAGATGCCGCCCGGCTCGTTCCACCGATGGATGCGCGAGAGAGGCAGGCTGGGCGACCAGCACAAGGTCCCCCGCGTCCTGAACGATCGCGCGGTCGCCGAGGCCCTGCTGACCTCGATCGGCTCACACGAGAGGGAGCCGCTCGTTCACCCCGTAGGCTCCTGAGGAGACGGCGCCGGGGGACGCGTACTCCCGACGCGTCCTCCGGGCCGATCTCGTCGCCTCGCGGAAGTCCCGGTCGCACCCGTCCGGCTCGAATCCTCGTCCCGAACCCTGGCCCGAGTCGAAAACCCGTGAGGTCGTCGATCGGCGAGCGCGGCCGTGCCCGCGTTGAGAGGACGGGGCAAGCGTGCTATCGTTCGGGCTCCGGGAGCCCCTGGGCGGCCAGGAGAAGAGACAAGCTTGTCCACGCCGGATCGCGGGACCTTCGAAGTGATCGCCATCGCGACGTCCGCGGGCGGCCTCAAGGCATTGAGCCAGGTCCTCGCGGCGCTCCCGCACGACTTTCCGGCGGCGATCGTGGTCGTGCAGCACCTCGACCCGCGCCACCGGAGCCTCATGGCCGACATTCTGAGCCGGCGCAGCACCTTGCCCGTCAAGCAGGCCGAGGAAAGCGACAAGCTTCAGCCGGGGACGGTGTACATCGCCCCGCCCAACAAGCACCTGCTCGTGAACCCCGACGGCTCGCTCTCGCTGACGCAATCCGAGCTCGTCCACTTCGTCCGGCCTTCCGCCGATCTCCTGTTCGAGTCGGTCGCCGGGAGCTTCAAGAACCGGGCGATCGCCGTCGTCCTCACCGGCACCGGGAGCGACGGCTCGATGGGCGTGCAGGCCATCAAGAAGATGGGGGGGACGGTGCTCGCGCAGGACGAGTCGTCGTCCGAGTTCTACGGGATGCCGAGCGCGGCCATCCAGACGGGCTGCGTCGATTTCGTCCTTTCGCTCAGCGAGATCCCGCCCGCCCTGATCACCCTGGTGAAGACCGGAGAGGTCGATGAACTCGGATGACGACCGGTTCGAGGCTCTGCTCGACTATCTGAAGGGCACCCGCGGCTTCGATTTCACCGCCTACAAGCGGTCGAGCCTCATGCGCCGTATCCAGAAGCGCCTGCAGGCGATCGGCATCGAGTCGTACGACGCGTATCAGGCCTACCTCGCGGCGCACCCCGAGGAGTTCGGCCTGCTCTTCAACACCATTCTCATCAACGTCACGAGCTTCTTTCGTGATCCGGAGGCGTGGGGATACCTGACGTCGCAGATCCTCCCGCGCATCCTGACCGGCGGCCGGCCCGACAGCGCCATCCGAGTCTGGAGCACCGGCTGCGCGTCGGGCGAGGAGGCCTACACGCTCGCCATGATCCTGGCCGAGCATCTCGGGATCGAGGCGTTCCGCCGGCGGGTGAAGATCTACGCCTCGGACGTCGACGAGGACGCGTTGATGCAGGCGCGCCACGCTACCTATGGCGCAACGCAGGTGGAGGACGTCCCGCCGGAGCTCCTCTCGAAGTACTTCGAGCGCGTCGACGACCGGTATCTCTTCCACAAGGACATCCGCCGCTCGATCATCTTCGGACGCCACGATCTCATCCAGGATGCGCCGATCTCGCGCGTCAATCTTCTCGTGTGTCGCAACACGCTCATGTACTTCACCCGCGAGACCCAGGCCAAGGTCTTGAACCGGTTCCACTTCGCCCTGCGAAACGGCGGCTTCCTGTTCATGGGGCGGGCCGAGCTACTGCTCACGCACGGCGAGCTGTTCACGCCAGTCGAGCTGAAGTGGCGAGTCTTCGGCAAGACGCTGGCGCAGGATGTTCGCGACGCGGTGCCGCCGCCCGAGCGCGAGGAGGAGAGGCCCCCGATGTCCAATGACGATCGCCTCCAGGTCCTTTCGCTGGAGACCGACCCGGTCGCGCGCGTCGTGGTTCGCGCAGACGGCACCCTGAGCTTCGCCAACGGGCGAGCCCGGACGCTCTTTTGCCTGACGCACCAGGAGGTAGGCAAGCGTCTTCAAGACCTGGAGATGTCGTTCCGGCCCATCGAGCTCCGCTCGCTGATCCAGGACGCATTGACGCAGCATCGCGCGATCGCGCGCAAGGACATCCTCTGGCCGACCGACGCCGGCGAGTCCCGCTACTTCGATCTCGAGGTGGTGCCGCTGACCGACGCCTCCGGCGAGACCCTCGGCGTGCAGCTCACCTTCAACGACGTCAGCCGCTATCGCCGCCTCCAGGAGGAGCTCGAGCGCTCCAAGAACGAGCTGGAGACCGCCTACGAGGAGCTCCAGTCCTCGAACGAGGAGCTGGAGACGACCAACGAGGAGCTCCAGTCGACCAACGAGGAGCTGGAGACGACCAACGAGGAGCTCCAGTCGACCAACGAGGAGCTGGAGACGATGAACGAGGAGCTCCAGTCGACCAACGAGGAGCTCGAGACCACCAACACCGAGCTCCGCATGCGGAGCGACGAGCTCAACACCGCCAACGCCTTCCTCGCCTCGATCCTGACCGGGCTCGAGGTCGCGGTCGTCGTCGTGGACCCGAAGCTTCAGGTGCTCGCGTGGAACCATCGCGCCGAGGATCTGTGGGGCTTGCGCGCCGGCGAGGTGCAGGGCCGCCACCTGATGAATCTCGACATCGGGCTCCCGGTCGAGCAGCTCCGGCAGCCCATCCGTGCGGTGCTCGCCGGCGAGACCGGGCTGGCCGAGCTCACGCTCGATTGCCGGAACCGTCGCGGCAAGTCGGTCCGCTGCCCGATTCGATGCACGCAGCTCACGGGCGGGAACGGCGAAACGCTCGGTGCTATCATTCTGATGGACGAGATCCCGGTCTAAAGTCCTGGAACCGGGCGCGAGAGTGGTTCGTGACCATGACACAGCGCTCAGAGCACGCAGAGGAGCTCCGGTCGAGCGTCGAGCGTGTGTGCCGCCTCGTTGCGACCGAAAACCTGGAAATGCTGGGCCTCGAGCGCCGAAGACTCGAGCAGGCGCTCGCCGGTCTGACCGCGGAGCGCAACGGTCTTCGCGCCGAGCGGGACGAGGCCCGCAGCGAGACGCGGCGGGCCGAGCTCAACCTTACCGCGGCGCGTCAGGTCCTCGACGACGGCCCGGATGGATTCATCGTCACCGACAAGGCCGGGGTCATCCTGCAGGCCAATCGCGCCGCGACCCAGATGCTCGGAGTCTCGAGCCGCTTCCTCGTCCGCAAGCCTCTCGCGCTGTTCATCGACGAGGCCGATGTGCGGACCTTCCGCTGGCTCGTCAACAATGCGCACGTATGGAAGCAGGGTGAGTGGCCCGTGCGCGTGCGCCCGCGCGACGGGACTTCGTTCATGGCCGGTCTCACGGTCACCGCGTTCACCGGGGGCGACGGCAAGACGTCGGACCTCCGCTGGTTCCTGCGCGACATCGGAACGCGCCAGCGCGCGGAAGAGCTGGCGGCGGCCCACGAGTTCACACGTCAGATGCTGGAGAGCGAGCAGGCCGCACGAGCCGCGGCCGAGGCCGCGCGACGCGCCTCGGAGCTGCAGGGCGAGGTGGGCGGCCTTCTGGCGGCGTCGCTCGACTACCCGTCCGCGCTGTCGCGGATCGCCCCGCTGATCGTGCCGGAGACCGCCGACGTCTTTCTCATCGATGTGCTCGTCGACCGATCGCTCGAGCAGACCGCGATGGCCTGCGTCGACGCGCTCGGAGCCGAGCGGCTCGCGACGCGCGAGCCGCCGGATCCGGCGAGCGATCATCCGATCGCGCAGGTGGTCCGGACCGGCGACGCGCTCCTCGTGCCGGAGGTCTCGGGGCCTTGGCTGGCGAGGTGGGCGGTCTCGCCGGCGGCGGGCGAGGTCTGGAGGCAGATCGGGCTCGCGTCAGTGGTGGTCGTGCCGATCCAGTCCCATCGGCAAACGCACGGCGCGCTGACCTTCGGCTTCGGTCCGTCAGGGCGCCGCTACGGCGACGCCGATATGCGCCTCCTCCGGGACATCGCCCTGCGCATCGCGTTCGCCCTCGACACCGCGCGACTGTTCAGGGCGCTCGAGGCCGAGCAGCGCCATCGCGACGAGTTTCTCGCCATGCTCGCCCACGAGCTACGCAATCCGCTCGGCGCCGTGACCAACGGGCTCGAGGCGCTCGAGCGCGCGAGCCCGTCGGACCGCGCCCTCCTGCTCCAGATCCTGAACCGGCAGTCGAGGCATCTGGCCCGGCTGCTCAACGACCTGCTCGACGTGTCGGGCGTCCGCTTCGGACGGCTCACGCTGCAACAGAAGCGCCTCGACCTGCGTGACCTCGCCCGCCAGTCGCTCGATGTGCTGCGGACGGCCGGCAAGAACCAGCCGACCATCACGCTGCGGGTCGATGCCGAGCCGGTCACTGTGGTGGGAGACGCCGATCGGCTGATGCAGGTGATCGCCAATCTCCTCGACAACGCAGTCAAGTACACGCCCGGCGACGGCTCGATCGAGCTCTCGGTGGAGGCCGAAGGCCGCGACGCCGTGGTGCGTGTGCGTGATTCGGGCGTCGGGATCGCGCGTGAGTTCCTCCCGCGGATCTT
>Ga0134083_10000133_pt1 | contig 15032 bp, 13 predicted proteins | sample 15_taG_21_FD_128870 | JGI IMG/M metagenome (GOLD analysis project Ga0134083, IMG submission 128870) | Grasslands soil microbial communities from the Angelo Coastal Reserve, California, USA - 15_D_Met_40cm_5_24_1 metaG | ecosystem: Environmental > Terrestrial > Soil > Grasslands ... | reverse complement strand
TGTTCCGGTGAGCGCAACCGCTGTGACGAAGAGAACGAAGCGTGACATTCGGTATCCTCCTTACCTAGTACATGATGCAGCCGCCGAACAGGCCGGGCCAGCAGCAGTCGCCGCCGCCGTCGTAGCCACCACCACCGCCCCCGCCACCTCGGCTGCCCCCGCCGCCACCGCTGTAGCCGCTCGCACGCGACGAGCTCACGCTGGACTGGCCGCGCTGGCTGTTGGCGCGCTGTTGACCACCTTGCCCCATGCCCTCGAATCCCCCGGCCTCACGCCCGCCGCCACCGCGTTGCTGTGCTCCGCCGGCGCCGGCCTCGCGAGTGCCCGCCGACGGGCCACGTTGCCCGCCCCCGGCGTCGCGAGTGCTCGCCGACGCGCCACGCTGCCCACCCCCAGCGTCGCGAGTGCTCGCAGTCGGGCCGCCGCCTCCCCGGCCGCCCCCCTGATCGCCGCGCCCGCGGTAGGCGTCGCGCGAACCGGCTTGGGGACTGTTGCCGCGGCCGTACTTCTGCTGGGTGCCCTTGTCGCGATACTGGGCGCCCTTGCGGTGCGACGGATCGTGATTGAACGATTGCTTGCCGCCTTGGCTCTGGCGACTGTTCCGCTCGTTCTTGATCTGGGTGGCCTTGTCCCCGCGGTTCACGTTGTTGGTGAAGTTGTTGGACTTGTTGACGTCGACGTCGACGTCGCCGCCACCCCAGTTACAGCCGCCCCAGACCGCCGCGCCGACCGCCATCCCCACGCCGAACGAGATCGCCGCCGCGCCCCAGGGGTAGGCCGGCGGATACGGGTAGTAAGGCGGATAGGCCGGCGGGTAGGACCCGTAGACGACGGTCGGGTTGTAGCTCGGCACGTAGACGACCTGCGGATTCACCGGCTCGATCTTGATGACTGTCTGCTCCGCGGGCGGAGCCGGCTGTCCCGGCGCTGCCGGCTGCGCCGCGGCTGCCTCGACGATCACCTTCTGCTGCTCGTTGGACTGGAGATTGCCCTGCGCCTGCGCCTTCGCCCGCATACGCTGGATGGCGTCCATGGTGTCCTTCCTCTGGTCGAGGAAGGCATCGCCGAGCTTCTGCATCCAGTCGATCTTCTCGTTCAAGAGCTCGAGAGTCTGGGGAAAGCTGCACAGCGACTTCACGCTGTCGTCCCAGTCGTACTTCTTGAGCTCTTCGTTGAGCGCCGTGTCCTTCAAGTTCGGGTTGCCCTTCATGAGCCGGGCGGCCTGGATCACCTCGAGCGGGTAGGTGGCCGCCATCATCACCTGCGCCACCAGCGGATCGGGATAGAGCGCGATCGGCGCGACGATCGCCTCGAGCTCCTCCGGCTTGAAGGGCTGGACGTCGTCGTCGCCCGGCGGCTGGGCTTGCGCGGGCTGCGCAGCTGGAGGCGGTGGGGCCGGGGCCTGCTGGGCCCGCGGAAGCGGTGGCGCCACGAGCATGAGCGCGAGCGCGATCGGCAGGCTTCGGCCCGCGAGGATCCGGATCCGGCGTTTCATGAGCTCTCCGTTGAGCATCGTGCTACCGGCCGTAGGCGAGTCGCCGCGCGCCTGCGTCCTTCAGGCCCTTGAGCCGGAAGCCGAGGGCGATCATCAGGATTCCGACCACGATCGCAAACGAGCCGATCAGCCACAGTACGGCGAGGGCCCCGGCGCCCGGCGCGACGATGAGGACGACGCCCAGCAGGACGCTCAGCGCGCCGTTCAGAGCGAGCAGCCATTCGTTTCTCAGCTCGCGGCGCAAGTGGAAGGCCGCGAGGATCTCGAAGATCCCGCGCACGATGGCCCACGCCGCGATCAAATATAAGAGCGCGATCGCGGTGACACGCGGCCAGAGGAGCGTCAGGACACCGGCGGCGAGGCTCGCCAGGCCGACCAGGAAGACCTCCCACGAAAATGACCCTTCGTGACGCTTCGCGAGCGCCCAGAGGATGGCGAAGATTCCATCGACGAAGAGATAGCCCCCGTAGAGCAGGACGAGGACCGCCAGGGTGATACCGGGCCAGAAGAATGTGCCGAGACCGAAGAGCACCGCGAAGATGCCGCGCAGGACGATCGCCCACCAGTTCCGTGCCAGCGTTTGTAGCATGGACGTGCCTTTCCGCCCTCCAGGTCGGGCGTGTCCCCGGGCCGGTTTCGGTCGAACCCCAGCGTGCGCTCAGAGAATCGGGGGGCCGGGAGCGGCTAACAATGAGACTTTAGTCGGATGCCGCAAGGGGGTGGGACTTTGGTCTACTAGGCGCCGCCGGAGGCCCCGGCGAAGGCCCCGGGGCCGAGGCGGGAGGGCCGAAGAATGGAACTGCGAGACACGCTGCAGGTCGCGATCGACGTTGGCGTACGGTTTGGCATCCGCATCATCGGCGCCATCGCGCTCTGGATCATCGGACGTTGGGCCATCAATTTCGTGGGGCGAATCATCAACCGCTGGCTTGTCCACCAGCACCTCGACCCCACGCTCGGCCGCTACATCGCCTCGGCTGCGTCGATCGCGCTGAACATCGTCCTCGTCATCGCGATCCTCGGAATCTTTGGCGTCGAGACGACGACCTTCGCGGCGCTCATCGCTGCGGCCGGCGTCGCCATCGGCGTGGCATGGGGCGGTATGCTCGGCAATTTCGCGGCGGGCGTGTTCCTCGTGATCTTCCGGCCGTTCAAGACCGGTGACTTCGTCAGCGCGGGCGGCGTGACCGGGATCGTGCAGGAGATCGGGATGTTCGCCACCACCTTCGACACGCCTGACAACGTGCGGACGATCGTCGGCAACAACAAGGTCGTGGGCGACACGATCCAGAACTTCTCGGCCAACCCGTACCGGCGCGTGGATCTCACGGCCCAGCTCGCCCACGGGGTCGACGTGAAAGAAGCGGTCGCCATGCTCAAGGAGCGGCTCGCGCGGATCCCGAACGTGCTGGCCCAGCCGGCCCCCGACGTCGAAATTCTCCAGTTCACGCTGGCGGGCCCGGTGCTCGCCATCCGGCCCTACTGCAGCCACGCGCACTACGGACAGGTCTACTTCGACACCAACCGGATGATCTGCGACTCGTTCAGCTCGGCGCGCTATCCGGTGCCCGAGCAGCACTTCCGGGTCTGGAGCCAGACCGGCTGATTCACTGCTGGCCGAGATAGGCCTCGCGGATCCGCGCGTCGCGCGCGAGCTCCGACGGCGCGCCCTCGGCCACGATCCGCCCCTGCTCGAGGACGTAGGCGCGGGCCGCGATGGCGAAGGCCTGCGCGATGTTCTGCTCGACCAGCAAGACCGCGACGCCCTCGGCGTGGATCCCGGCGATGATCTCGAAGACCTGGTCGACGATCTGCGGCGCCAGGCCGAGCGAGGGCTCGTCGAGCAGCAGGAGGCGCGGCATCGCCATCAGCGCCCGCCCGATCGCGACCATCTGCTGCTGGCCGCCCGAGAGCGCGCCGGCGAGCTGTCGCCGGCGCTCGCGCAGGACGGGGAAAGTGGCGAAGACGCGCTCGAGGCTCTCGGTGCGCCGCGGACGTGCCGCGGGCGCGTAGCAGCCGATCTCGAGGTTCTCCGCGACCGTCATCGCCGGGAAGAGGCGGCGGCCTTCGGGGACGAGCGCGATCCCGCGGCCGCAGAGCTCGTGCGCGGGGACCGACGCCAGATCGCGCTGGTCGAGCCGCACGCGGCCGCCGCGAATCGGCAGCAGGCCGGCGATCGCGTCGATGAGCGTGGTCTTGCCGGCGCCGTTCGGTCCGACCACGGTGACGAGCTCGCGCGCGCCCACGACGAGCGACACGTCCCAGACCGCGACGGCGTCGCCGTGGGCGACCTCGAGGCGCTCGACCTCAAGCATAGGCCTTCCCGAGATACGCGCGGACCACGTCGGGGTCGCGCATCACCTGAGGCGGGAGGCCTTCGGCGATCACCCGCCCCCCGCTCAGCACCACCACCCGGTCGGCGAGGTCGAGGACGGCCCGCATGATGTGCTCGACGAAGACGACGGTCGTGCCGCGGTCGCGGATCCGGCGAACAAGGCGCAGCGCGTCGGTCATCTGCGCCGGCGTCAGCCCCGAGAGCACCTCGTCGAGCAGCACCAGCCGCGGCTCCGACGCGAGCGCGCGCGCGAGGTCGAGAAATTTGCGCTCGAGCAAGTTCAGCTCGTCGGGGAGCACGTCGGCCTTGGCCTCGAGGCCGGTGAAGGCGAGCCAGGAGCGCGCCAGGCTTCGCCCGGCCGCGCGGCCGTGCCCGCCCCCGAACATGGCCGCGAGCGCAACGTTGTCGGCGACGGTGAGCCGGCGAAACGAGCGCGGGATCTGATAGGTGCGAGCGACGCCGAGGCCGGCGATCCGGTGCGCCTGCACCCGGGCGATGTCCAGGCCGTCGAGCACGACCTGGCCGCCATCCGCCCGGTAGTAGCCGCTGACCACGTTGATCAAGGTGGATTTGCCCGACCCGTTCGGACCGATGAGACCGAGGATCTCGCCGGCCCGGACCTCGAGCGTCACGCCGGCCAGGGCCTGCAGGCCGCGGAAGGCCTTCTTCACGTCGGTGCACCCGAGCAGCGGGCCCGCCGCCACCCGCACCGGCGCCTCGACGCTCACCGACGCGGCGCCGCGCGCCGGCGCCTCGACGCGCGCGACCTGCGCGCGCCGCGCGCGACTCAGGCCTCCCGCCACGCCGTCGGGCAGGAACACGATGACGGCGATCAGGATCGCGCCGATGAGCGCCCGGTTCAGGACGGCGCTCTCGCCGCCGGTGAGCGACTGCGTGAGCGCGGTGACGATGACGGCGCCCAGCGCCGGACCGTACCAGAAGCGGGTGCCGCCGAGCGCGGCCATCATGATCGCGTCGACCGCGAGCCCGACGGCGAACGTCTCGGCGACGGTCACGTACGTCACGAACATCGCGTGGATTCCGCCGATCAGCCCGGCGATGAAGCAGCTCAGCGCGAAGGCGATGAGCTTGTAGCGGTAGGTGGGGACGCCGAGGACTTCGGCGACGTCCTCGTCGTCGCGGATAGCGAAGAGCCCCATGCCCCAGCGCGACCGATGGATCGCGAGCGCGGCGAAGGTCGAAAGCAAGGCGACGGCGAGCGCCAGGTGGTAGAGCGTCGTCGGCGGCCCACCGAAGAGCGCCGGGACGGGGACCGCGGCGAGGAAGACGCCGGGGCCGCCGTCGAGCCGCGTGTTGAGGGCGATGGTCGACAGCACGAAGGTGACCGCGAGCGTCAGGAGGCCGAAGAGCTCGCCGCGCACGCCGCGAACGCGGAAGACGACCGCGGCGATCGCGCTGCCGAGGAGCGCCGCGACCAGTCCGGCCGCCGGCAGAGTCCAGAGGAACGGGACCCCGAGGGCGGTCGCGAGGGTCGCCGTCGTGTAGACGCCCGCGCCGAAGAACGCGGCGTGGCCGAAGCTGAAGTAGCCGGCATAGCCGCTGAGGATGTTCCAACTCGTCGCCAGCGACACCCAGAAGAACACGAGGTAGAGGAACGATTCGTAGAAGGCCGGCAGCTTCAGCGCCGGCACGACGGCCAGTACCAGGGCGGCGGCGCCGAGGGGGACCACCGGCGGGATCCGGGACACCCTCAGAGCTCCGGCCGCAGCAGCAGGATGACGATCAGGAGCGTGAACGAGACCAGCGGCGCCCAGCCCGGCGCGGTCACCGCCATCGTCAGCGCCTCGCTCGCGGCGATGAAGATCGAGGCGGCGAGGAGCCCCAGCGCGTTGCCGAGCCGGCCGATGATGACCGCGGCGAACACGACGCCGATCCACGAGTAGATCTGCGCGGGCGCCAGGGTGTGGTTGAGGGCGATGAAGAGTCCGGCGACGGCCGCGTACGCCGAGCTCAGGCCGGCGAGCAGCAGTGCCACGCGTCGGCGGTTGACGCCGAACGCGCCGGCGATCGGCCCGTCCTGCGCGCACGCGCGCGCGGCCTTGCCCAGATAGCTCCAGCGGAGCCATGCCCAGGTGGCGAGGGTCAAGGCCACCGCGGCGACGAACGCCAGGAGCCCGCCGAGTCCCACGTAGATCGTCCCGAGCTTGAGCGACGTGCGCATGTACGGCGACTCGAGCCGGCGGAAATCGGCGGTCCAGATCCACTGGATCAGGCTCTCGAGGATGACGGTGAGCCCGAAGGTCACGATCAGCGATGTGAGCTCGTCGATCCTCAAACGCAGGAATCCTTCCTCGAGCACGACCCCGACCACGAAGAATCCCGGCACGATCGCGACCAGCGTGAGGATCGGATCGAGGCGGAGCGCGGTCGCCAGCTGGTAGGTGAGATAGGCCCCGAGAAACGCCAGCGCGAAGTTGGCGAGGTTGATGACGCGGAGCAGGCCCCACGTCAGGCTGAGCCCGAGGCCGAGCAGCGCGTAGAGCCCGCCGGTGAACAGACCCGCGAGCAGCGACTGGCCGATCAGGTTCAGGCTGGGCAGCGCGCGGCTCTCAGGCGGAGTAGAGAGGCAAGCGCTGGCCCGGCGGCAGATTGGCCACCGCGTCCTCGAGCGTGCGCGCCTGGCGCCACTCGCTCGCCGGCCGCACGGAGCCGTTCGTGCCGACCTGATCGATGCCCCAGTAGATCTCGAGGTTGTTGCCGTCGGGGTCCTGGAACTCGACGGCGATCTGACAGCCCGCCCGCCGGCGCCCCTCGAACACGATCGGGACGCCGTGCTTGCGCAGCCACGCCCGCGCGCGGAACACCTCGTCGAGCGACGCCACCTCGAACGCGAAGTGGTTCAGGCTGCCGCGGTCGCTCGCGCGGGCGCCACCAACCAGCGCGACGCCGTGATGGTCGGCGTTGCAGCGCATGAAGACCATGCCGCCCGGCACCATGCTGTCGGGGTACCGATCGCTGACCGCCAGGCCGAGCACCTCGGTGTAGAAGCGCACCGACTGCTCGAGGTCGGTGACGTTGAGCACGACGTGGCCGAGCTTGCGCAGCTGGAACTGGAGCGGAGCCTCCGACGTGTCGGACATGAACGTTCTCCTCGACTGTAATCGCGCCGCGGCCGGCGGGGCCCCAGCCCCGCGACGGCCTGCAGCGCGCACCACGATCCCGCTAGTCGGTCGCCAGGGCGCGCCGCCGCTCCCGATGGTAGTCGGACAGCTTGAGGTTGGCGGAGGCGATCGTCTGAGCCTCCGCCGCCACGCGCGCGACGGCGTGACCGGGGATCATCACGTAGAGCTCGTCCTCGCCGAGGTCGGTGTACACCCGATTGCCGACGCAGCCCGTGCTCGCGATGACGCCCTGGGCGATCGACGCCGGCAGCGCCATGCACGTGGGACGGCCCAGGAGCGGCGCGGGCGCCGCGATCCCCGCGCGCAGCGCGGCTTCCTGCAGCAGCATCACGCGGCCGGGCCTGCCGGCGACGAGCACCACGTCAGGATCGACCGGAGAGTCGGCGAGCGGCGCGTAGATCACGACACCGGGCGTCCGCGCCACTCGCGGCATGCCCGGGACTTCGTTCATCTTCAGATAGCCGAGCTCGGTCATGAGCGCGAGCGTCTGCGGAAGCTCCGCGGCGCGCTCCGGCGGCAACGGGATGTTGTGCGTGTAGCTGCCGATCGGGCAGTTGTGGTGATCGGCCGGCACCGTGTAGAAGGTCCGCTCGGCGGCGGCGAGCCGCCAGAAGCTGCAGCCCGAGGGCTCGGTTCCGGCGAACTTCGGGACCCCCGGCGGCGGCGAGGATCGGAACGCGACGGCGACGGGCCTCCGCTGGAGGCCGAGGGCTCCGGTGAGCTGCCGCTCCACGGTGCGATAGTCGGGCATCGTTGACCTCTGATCCTAGAACGGGGTTTTGACGATTCGTCCGTTCGCTTCTACGTACCACTTCTCGCTCGCAAAGGTCTTGCCCCCGAGGGTTGCCGCCATCCAGTCGGCGGTGAGGATCGGCGGAAATGGACCGAGGTTCGCGGCCGGCACGTTGCCGACGGAGTGGCGCGAATCCTGATAGACGACGAGGCGCTTGGGGCCGCGAAGCGATCGCATCAGGCGCTCGGTGTGCTCGAGCGGCGAGAGCTCGTCGAACTCACCCGCGACGCAGAGGTACGGCGCGCGGATCCGCTCGGCGTGTCCCTCCCACGTCATGCTCGGGCGGAGCTCGTCGAAGCGCGCCTCGTCAGTGAGGCCGGACATGTACATGAAGCGCATCTTGAACGTCGGCGACGCCTCCTCGAAGATCGTGTGGAAGCCGGGCTCGTGGCAAACGGCCGAGACCGCGACGGCGCGGATGCGCGGCTCGTGCGCGGCCGCGATCGTGCCGAAGAACGAGCCGAAGCTGTTGCCGGCCAGGCCGATGCGGCTCGCGTCGATCTCGGCGCGGGCCGAGAGCCAGTCGACGGCCGCCGTGCCGGTCGCGATCCACGCGGGCATGCTGAAGTAGATGTCGAGCACCGGGCTCTCGTACTGGCCGGGCCCGTCCAGCGCGAGCACCGCCAGACCGCGCGAGAGCCACCGATCCCCGTACATCGCCACGCCCATCTCCTTGAAGCTGTCCATGCCGGGGAGCGAGATCACGACCGGGACGCGCTCGCCGCGGTGGCCGGGCGGCAGATGAAGCCAGGCCGGGAGCGACCGACCGTCGGGCAGGCGAATCCACGCCGCCTCGACGTGGTGGTCGGCGAGCCTCGCGTACTTCGTGTAACACTCGCGCTTCCTGTCGTTGTAGAGGCGGTTCTGCTCGTTGTTCTCGTCGATCGGCCACTGCGCGGCGCCCCAGTGGATGCTCGCCATGAAGTAGTTCTCGCGCGCCGTGACGAAACCCTGGCTCTCCTCGGCGGCACGGGCCTTGGCTTCACGACGGCGGGCGACCGCCTCGAACGCAGGGGAGGCGTCGGCGAGCTTCGTGATGCGCTGGCGGAGCGCGGCGAAGTCGGCGTTGGCCTCGGGACCGCAGGGCACGGAAAGATAGATGGAGCGCGGCTGGTCCCAGTCCATCCCGACCGAGCGGATGATGTTGTCGAGCAGCCAGCGCTGCTCGGTCCAGCGCCGCGTCAGCGGCCCGTGAGCGGGTCGGGCGGCGTTTGCGTCGTTGACCAGCTCGAGAGAACCGTCGGACATGAGGTCACCCCCTCGGAGGTCGCGGCCGGGTACCGCGAACTATACTGCGGCGCTCTCACTCAAGCCAGGGAGGTTCGCGACGAGGAAGCGAAGAGGGAGTGGAGGGGACCGTCGGGGCCCCTCCATCGGCATCGACGGATCTAGCCAGCGTGCGGCGGTATCGGCGGGGTCGGCGGCGTCGTGCCGCTCGGGATCCACACCCAGTAGTAGGGGGTGGCGCCGCCGTCACCGTAGTGCTGCCCGCGTCCCTCTGGATAGACGACGCGATCCGAAGGAACCGCAGAGGTCACCGGAGGCGCCGGCGGCGGAACCACTGCTGCAGTACACGCAGCCTCCCAGCACGGCCAGGAGTAGCGGCGTGACCAGGACCGCTCGAACGACGCGAGTACTCATTCGCCTGGCCTCGTGTGGGGCATCTTTTGTGCCACCGGGGACCGATCGAAACGAGTCCGAGCCAAGACGACGCGATCGCGTAGGCTTGCGGCAAGCGTGCCGAGCGTCTCAGCGGCGCGCGCACCGCACAACGGAGCGGGACCACGTAAGAAATGCCCGGCATTCTTTCGCGTCCCGCGCGCGCACGCTTTAGTCCGACGCTGGCGGCCACTTCGCGCTACCATCCCGCGTGACGACCGATCGAGGTGCCGTCAACCGAGGAGGACTCGATGCTTGCGATCTGGGTGAAAGTGCGGGTGAAGCCGGACCAGAAGAAGCGGTTCCTCGAGGCGATCGAGATCGACGCGCTCGGCTCCGAGCGGGACGAGCCGGGCTGTCTGCAGTTCAACGTCCTCCAGGACGATCAGGATGAGAACGTCTACTACTTCTACGAGGTCTATAAGGACGCGGCGGCCCTCGAAGCTCACCGCGCGGCGCCTCACTATGCGACCTGGCGTGCCGCGGCCGACACCCTGGACGGACCGACCGCCCCGACCCGGTGCAAGACCGTCTTCCCGGCGGATCGAGCGTACTGGGGCAAGGTGTAGGGATGGGAGCACCGTGCGGCTGATGGCTCGAGCCGTTCGCGCGCTGTCCACCGGGCGTCGCTGCCGTCACCGCCCGATCACAGGAGGCCAGCGTCCGGCGATGGCGCGACCAGTCGAATCACGCAGTTCGAGCACACGCCGCGTGTGGCGCGGGGATTGCTAGCTGTGGCGTCGATGCTATCAGACCGTCTATTCGGGCTCTTCTCGTCGGACCTGGCGATCGACCTGGGCACGGCCAACACGCTCGTGTTCGTCCAGGGTCGGGGCATCGTCCTCAACGAGCCGTCGATCATCGCGATCCGCCGGACCGACAACGAGGTCATCGGGGTGGGGCACGAGGCCAAGGCGATGCTCGGCCGCACGCCCGAGCACATCCAGGCGCTGCGGCCGCTGAAGGACGGTGTCATCGCCGACTTCGACGTGACCGAGCGGATGTTGCAGTACTTCATCGAGCGCGCGCGGCAGATCTCGTCCGGGCGCAAGCGCGCCTGGGTGCTCGACAGGCCCCGCGTGGTCGTCGGCGTCCCCTCGGGCATCACCCAGGTCGAGAAGCGGGCGGTGCGCGACGCGGCGCTCCAGGCCGGCGCGCGCGACGTCTATCTGATCGAGGAGCCCACGGCCGCGGCGATCGGCGCGGGCCTGCCGATTCACGAGCCGGGCGGTCACCTGGTCGTCGACATCGGAGGCGGCACGACCGAGGTGGCCGTCATCTCCATGTCCGGGACCGTGTACTGCAACTCGGTACGGATCGCCGGCGACGAGATGGACGAGGCGATCATCCAGCACATCCGGAAGCACTACCGCCTGCTGGTCGGTGAGCGCCGCGCCGAGGAGATCAAGATCGCGCTGGGCTCCGCACACCCCGAGGCGCTGGAGCGCAGCTCGATCGAGGTGAAGGGGCGCGATCTCGTCGACGGCGTGCCGAAGACGCTCGTCATCACCGACGAGGAGATCCGCGAGGCGCTGCGCGAGCCCGTGATGACCATCGTCGAGACGGTCCGGACGTGTCTCGAGCGGACGCCACCCGAGCTCGCGGCCGACATCATCGAGAAGGGCGTCGTGCTGACCGGCGGCGGCGCGCTCCTGCGCGGGCTCGACTGGCTCCTGCAGCACGTGACGCAGCTGCCCGTGCGTGTCGCGGACGACCCGCTCACCTGCGCCGCGCGCGGCGCCGGCCGGGCGCTCGACGATCTCGAGCTCCTGAGGAAAGTCGCGATTCCGGCCTGACGCGCTCCTAGTCCACTCCGAAGTCGTACACCCGGCCGGACGCGCCGGTGGCCATCCCGTAGGTGAGGACGAAGCCGTATTCGCCCGGCTTCAGCGGCTCCTTTGGCGTCAGCTTGTAGAGGCCGCGCGCGTCCCGCTCGGCCGCCTCCATGTCCACCTTGTCCACCTTGTCCTCGCTGCGCACGCCGTACTTGACGGAGCCGCCGAACGGCGCGAACGATCCGCTGGAGATCTTGAGATTGCGGTCGTCGTGGTCGCTGCCCGGCTTGAGCCTCACCAGCGGTGCGTCGTTCGCGGACCACGTGCTGTAGAAGACCGGCTTTTTGTCCGCGATCCGGTACGTGGCCTTCCGGCCCTTGAGGACCAGCTCGCCCTTGGAGTCTTCCGGTAGCCCGCCTGGCGGGCGAAGCGCACGCACTCGGCCACCAGGCGCTCGCCGATGCCGATCCCCCGCGCGCCCGGCTCGACCAGCAGCAGGCGCAGCTGTGGATTGATTCTGTCAATATTGACCCGACGGCCCGCCGCATGGTACCCCGTGCTCCACCACCAGAGGAGGACGGCGATGCTGGATCTCGTGATTCGCGGAGGCGACGTGGTGACGCCGCAGGGCGTCGGCCGATGGGACGTGGCCATCGAAGGCGAGCGCATCGTCGCCCTCGGCCTGCCCGAGCACGGGCTCCAAGCGGGTCGGGTGATCGACGCCAGCGGCCGGATCGTCGTGCCGGGCGGCATCGAGCCCCACACGCACCTGGCGCACTTCATCTCGATGCAGCCGGAGGAGAACCTCCACACCCTCGGCCCGGAAGAGGACACACGGGGCATGGTCTTCGGCGGGACCACCACCCACGTCGATTTCTGCTTCGTGCGGCCGGGGACGGACGTGCAGCAGGTGATCGAGACGCGCGCCACGCGCTGGAAGGGCAACTCGTACGCGGACTATTCGTTCCACGTCGCGCTCCAGGGCGCCCTGCCCATCAAGCTGTTCGATCAGCTGCCGGAGGCGGTCCAGGCCGGCTTCCCGAGCTTCAAGGTCTTCACGGTCGACGTGCTGCCGCCGCATCCCAGGCGGCACACCTACCGGCTCGACTATGGGCGGATCCAGCTGGCGATGGAGAAGATCGCCCCGCACGACGGCATCATGGTCGTGCACGCCGAGGACCACGACATCGTGCAGTTCATGTACGAGAAGTTCCGCGAGGAGAAGCAGACGGACGGCTGGCTGCTGCCCCTCGTGCACAACAAGCTCTCGGAGAAGCTCGCGTTCCGCCGCACGATCCAGCTCGCCGCGCACACCGGCGCCGGCGTCTACTTCGTGCACACCTCCGCGCGCGAGGGCGTGGAGGCGGTGGCGGAAGCGCGCGCCGGCGGGTATCCGATCTACGCCGAGACGCTCCACCACTACGCCTGCTTCACTGCCGAGGACTACAAGAGCCCGCGCGGGTTCTGCTACCACACCTATCCCTCGCTCAAGTATCCCGAGGACCAGGCCGCGCTCTGGAACGGGCTCGTGCGCGACGGCGTGTCGACGACCGCGACCGACGAGTTCCCGACGTCGCTCGAGCTGAAGCTGCGGGGGCAGGACCTCGAGAACGTCACCGGCGGCAACCTGGGCGCCGAGGCGCGCATGGGCATCGTCTACTCCGAGGGCGTCGTGAAGCGGAAGATGTCGCTCGAGCGGTTCGCCGACGTCACGGCCACGAACGCCGCGAAGATCCTGGGCCTCTACCCCAAGAAGGGCGTCATCGCCCCCGGCAGCGACGCGGACATCGCCATCATCGATCCCGCGATCCGCAAAACGCTGACGCGCGAGGATTTCCACGTCAGCGACTACAGCCCCTGGGAAGGCTGGGCGATCCAGGGCTGGCCGGTGACCACGGTCCTGCGCGGGCGCGTCGTGGTGGAGAACCGGCGCCTGGTATCCGACAGCCGCGACGGCAAGCTGGTCGCGCGCAAGATCTCGCCCGAGGTGCTGCGGCGCCCGGCCTGCTGAGGCTCGGCAACCGGATCGCGCTCCCGTGACCGACCTGACGACCGAACAGGTGGGCGCGCTCGCGGCGGCCCTCGGGCTGCCCGTCACGGCCGACGACGTCGCCGAGGTGACGCACCGGCTCAACGCGCTGATCGCCGCCCGAGATCGGCTGAGGGCGCCCTCAGGCGGTGGCCGCCGGCAGCTCGACGATGAAGGCCGCGCCGCCTTCCGGGCGGTTGACGGCTCGCAGCGATCCCTGGTGCTGCTCGACGATGGAGTACGACACCCAGAGGCCGAGCCCCGTGCCTTCGCCGGGGGCCTTCGTCGTGGTGAACGCCTCGAAGATGCGCGGGAGCACGTTGGGGTGGATACCGGGTCCGGAGTCGAGCACTTCCAGGCGAACGTTCTGACCGCCGGGCTCGGACAGCCGCACGGTGATGACCCGCTCGCCCTTGTGCGCGGCCATGGCCTGATGCGCGTTCTGAACGAGGTTGAGCAGGACCTGCTGGATCTGACCCTCGTCGGCCATGACCGGCCGGACCTTTCCGAAGTCGGTGACGACCTTGACGCCGTCGCGGCGCAGCTGGTGACTCTTGAGCTCCACCACCCACTGGACCTGATCCTCGAGGCGGCAGGGGTGACGCTCGGCGGCGTGCCCGCTCGTGAACCGCAGGAGGTTCTGGAGCATCTGCGCCGCGCGCGACGTCTCCTGGACGATCGTGTGCAGGCGCTCGCGACTCTTGGCGGGATCGTCCGATCCCATCAAAAGGAGCTCGGCCTGGCCGAGGATCGCGGTCAGCCGGTTGCGCGTCTCGTGCGCGAGACCCGCCGCCAGCTTGCCCACCGTCGAGAGCTTGTCGCCCGCGATCAGCTGCGCCTCGGCCGACATGAGATCCTCGAGCTGGCGCCGCGTCGCCGAGTAGAGCTGCGCGTTCTGCAGGGCCAGGCCGATCTGGTTGGCGCACGCTTCGACGAGCGCGATCTCGGACTCGCTGAACGCTTCCCGCGTGCGGCGCCCGAGCGACAGCGCGCCGAGGATCCGGCCCCGACTGTGGATCGGCACGCACACGAAGGCGTGGATCCCTTCCTGAGTGACGGCGGCGCGGGCCGCCGGCAGGAGATCGGCGGACTCGCTGACGTGCGCCCAGTGTAGCGTCTTGCCCGTGGCCGCCACGCCGCCGATGAGCCCTTGCCCGATCGCGAGCGTCCGGTTGATCTCGCGCAGCCGCGGCCGCAGGCCCCGGTCTCCGCGCAGGTGCAGGGTCGAGCCGTCGGCCGAGAGCAGGTGGAGGCTCGAGATCTCGTGGCCGGTGACGTGCGTGAGCGCGTCCAGCGCGATGCGCAAGACCTCGTCGACGTCGAGGGTGGCGCTGATCGCCTCGCCGATGCGGTGCAGAATGCGCACGTGCGATTCGGCGTCCACGGTCGACGCCCCCATCGTGCGCCGGACCAGTGCGTGGAGGTCCCGCAGCCGCTCGTCGCCGTGGTCCTTGAAGGCGAAGGCGTAGCCCTCGTCGTCGGCGCGCACGAGGATCGACGGCACCTCGACTTGCGTCTCGCTCTCCGGCAGGGTGATCGAGAGCGTCGCCATGCCGGCGGCGCGGCGCGGTCCGTTGCCGCGCACTTTGATGCCGGAGGCGCTGACGTTGACCGACGTCGATTCCCATTCGGCGCCGCTCTGCTCGCGGATCCGCACCGGTAGCGCGACCACCGCCCGTGGCGCGCGCCGCCGCTCGGGCTCGGTTTCGTCGGTCTGGCCCGTGCCGTTCTTGCTCTTGCTCGGCGCCTTGTCCGGAACCTCGAAGCACGCGAGCGCCTCCTGGAGGCGTCGCAGGGCGATTG
>Ga0134083_10000108_pt1 | contig 16262 bp, 13 predicted proteins | sample 15_taG_21_FD_128870 | JGI IMG/M metagenome (GOLD analysis project Ga0134083, IMG submission 128870) | Grasslands soil microbial communities from the Angelo Coastal Reserve, California, USA - 15_D_Met_40cm_5_24_1 metaG | ecosystem: Environmental > Terrestrial > Soil > Grasslands ... | reverse complement strand
GCTTCCCACTCCGCTTCCGTGGAGCCGTGCGGCAGGATCGCGCCACCGACAGAAGGCCTGCGCCTCGGCCCAGAGCACGCCGGTGACGGGCCAGGTCGCGGGCGGCGCGTGGGCCCAGGGCGCTGCAGCGCGGGTGGCAATCAGAAACGGCGCGTACGCTCCGACCGCCCGCCCCGTCGAGTCGATGTAGAAGGAGCCGCGCGCCACGACCGTTGTCGGCCGGCCCAGGCGACCGCCTACACGGTAGTTGCTGCGGGGCACGAGGACCATGCCGGCCGGCGCCCCCCTCACCGGCGGCGGGCGGCGAACGCCGACCCAAAGCGCAGTCCCGGCGCCGCCGAGCAGCAGGGCGGCCACCCCGACCTTCAACCAGCGGGAGCGCGGCACCCGACGGTCGGCGGTGGGACGAGTCAGCATGTCCACGAAGGTCCGAGCGGTTGGGGGCCGGTCGGCCGGGAGCTTGGCGAGGCCTGCGGCGAGCGCCGCCTCGACGTGAGCTGGGAGACTGGGCCGGAGCGTTCGGACGGGCCGAGGCGGATCGCTCAGCACCCGGGCGATGATCGCCTGGACGCTCGGGCCCGTGAACGGCGGCTCGCCGGCGAGCATCTCGTACAGCACGGCCGCCAGGGCGTAGACGTCCGAGCGCGCGTCGATCCGCTTCTCTCCGCTCGCCTGCTCGGGGCTCATGTACTCCGCGGTCCCCACGGTGACGCCGGTACCCGTGATCGAGGCGCGGTCGGCGGCGGCGCCGCTCTCCGCGACCACCTTCGCGATCCCGAAGTCCGAGACCATGGCGTGCCCGCGAGACAACAGAATGTTGCCGGGCTTGATGTCGCGGTGCACCACGCCGGTCTCATGTGCGTACTCGAGGGCGTCGCCCACCTCGGCAGCGATGCGGATCGCCTCGTCCACGGCGAGCGGCCCGTCGCGCGCCAACCGATCCTTCAGCGAATCCCCCTCCACGTACTCCATCACGTAGAAGAGCAACTCGTCCGCTTCGTCGGCTTCGAAGAGGGGGACGATGTTGGGGTGGGAAAGCTGCGCCGCGAAGAGGACTTCGCGCTGGAAGCGCCCGCTCCCCAGGTAGTGGCGAGTCGTCGGCGGCAGCACTTTGATGGCCACGCGCCGGCCGAGCTTCACGTCGGTGGCGAGGTAGACGGTCGCCATGCCGCCTTGGCCCAGCTCACGTACGAGGGTGTAGCGCCCCGCGAGGGCACGGGCCAGGCGGTCGAACAGCGGGTCGGCGGACATGGGTGACTCTAAGTGGCTAGCACAATGCCACTTGAGTCACCCCGTCGCAAGCGGACGCGCTGTGCCGGGAGCTCTACCCGCGGGTCACGGGCCCGCTGGCACCGAGCCAGAGCACCATCCCGCACTGCACTGGTGGCAGAGAGAGACGTCGGTGCCGGCAGATCCTTTGTTGAAGCGGGCGCAGGCGGCTCCTCGTGACGTGGGACAGGCGGGGGCGTAGTCTGGGCGTGGCGGATGATAGAGGACGAACCCAGTCGGCACCCTGGGCTTACTGCCGCTATCCGACCGGATGAACAGCGAGCGCCAGTGGCCCCCTTGCTTGTCTACCCACCAGTAGGTCCACCAGGGCCCGAATCCGGCCTGGGGGTAGGTCGAGTCGCTTCTGATCCGCGCCACGATGCGACCTTGCGCGAGCGCTGTGGTGTCTACGACCGCTGATCCGACCTCGGGCTCGATCCTTGCGCTGGGGCCGGAGTCTAGGCGGTCGTTGCGGAAGTCGACGCGGCGCTCGTCGAAGGCACCGGGCGTCGTATCGAACTGTAGGCTGTCAGCGTACTCGCGGATGCGCGCCAGCGGGACCGAGTCCACTTGAGCTCCGGTGAACGACGGCGGAAGCGTCGGCCTTGGAGGTGGAGGTTGCTTGGCTCCCTTCTCGCACGCCAGGACGAGAGCCAGCACGCTTGTGAGAAGGCCCAGCCAACGCCGGCTGGACGACCTGCGGACAGGCATACAGCCTCCTTTGCCAACGGTCATTTTGATGGCTGCAGGACCTTGTTCATGCGCGTGAATGTTGGTCGCAGCCCAGGCTCTGCCCCCGACCACAGAGTCACCACCGCGCGGGCCCAGCGTCTCGCAGTGTCCGTCTCGCCACGGGCGGCGGCCAGGTCGGCTCGGAGCGCCATCATACGCGCGAATGCCCCGACCAGGGGCAGATAGTCGAGGAGCGCATCATGGACGCCCAAAAGATTGTTGAGCGGAATGTCCAGCGTCCGGGCGGCTGTGGCCGTATCGCCGGTCGCGAGATACAGCAGAGCGTCTGTGTACACTCCGTCCGGGGGTGAGTCCTCCGCGGCGGGCTGGCCTTCGTTGCCTGCGCGACTCTGCTGCAGGATCGCGCGCACGGATGCGGTGTCATGGTGCGCGAGGGCCCATTGCATCATCATCGTCCCGTCGGGGCCCGGAGGGCTGGAGCGGTGCGCAGGGCGCAGGCCCATCTCGCTGAACACGAGCTCAGCAGCTGCATCGAGGAGCGCGCTACGCGCCCGAGGTCTGCTGGCAGCGGGCAACCGCGCCACAAGGTCCTCGACACGCCGCTCGTAGGCCGCGACGCTGTCACGCGGCCCCCCCGCTGATGCGTAGGCCAGCAGGGCGAGACCGGCGCGCGTCGCTTCGAGCGGGATCGAAACCGGTTGATTGTCGACGCTGCTATGGACGATAGTGGCTGGGTCCTCTGGCGCGACCAGGCGAGCCGCGAGGGTCGGTCGACCGAGCAACACTGCGACCCCCGCCATCCCGGCCACACGCCTGGGCACAGCTCGCAGCAGGGAGTCTCCTAGCGCGCGTGCGGCGTCGAAGTCTCCCACCTTGACCAGCAGCCGAACTGCGGTTACGGCATCCCGCACCTGCTCGTCAACTCGCGGCTCCAGTCGCTGCGCGAGCCTAACTTCGGTCACTGCGGTACGCTGGGTCGTCGGCGTCGGGAGCAGATCACCGACCGCTTCGAGTGCGCTCGCCAGTGCGCGCCGGGCTCGAGGTTCACGGGGAAAGGCGTCGGCCCACGCGGCGGCGACCTCGAGCAGAATGCGCCGGTCTCTCGCGAGCGCGGCATTCTGCGTCGCCGGGCGCCGATCGGGCGGGGTAGCGCCAGGAAAGGCATGGAACGCCAGCGTCTCGGCCTCAAGCTCGGGGAACCCGTAGTAAGCGACGTGATCCAGCTCGCCGCCCCGCCACCAGAAGCGCTGCACGGGCAGAATTCGAGTCAACCGCTCTGGCGCTGAGCTTCTGAACGTGAAATTGAACGAAGGCGCAAGGAGCAAGGCCTTTCGGTACGCCTCGACCGCCGAATGCCAACTTCCCCGGAACACGAAGCGCATGCTGTCGGCGGGATCGCGGGTCACCACCGGATCTTCGGCGTTGCACTGCGCGAGCCCGTACCAGGCGGCGAAGCTCAGCGAGTCCCGCCGCAGCACCTCCCGGTAACGTTCGCACGCGTCCGGCCAGCGGCGCTCGAACATGGCCCCTTGCGCGAGCAGGAGTGAGCGATCCGCAGGCCCGACGCGTTCGAGCAGAGCGCCGCTCCGTCGTGCGATCGCCGCGCGATCACGCATCGCCTCGGGTGTCGAGTCGGCCGCCCACAGCAACACCTGTCCGAGCGATGCATAAGCGCGCGCGAAGTCCGAGTCGGCCGCGAGCGCCGCGCGCAGGTGCTGCGTGGCACCCGCGAGATCCCAGTTCCGAATGGCGCGCGCGCCTTGGGTATAGGCGCGCAGCGCGGCGATCGAGTGGGTCTGCTCGGCCCCCGCGCCGCTGAACGCCCCGGGATCCGCGGCGAGCAGCGAGTCGGCGAGCGCGTCGAACGCGGCGCCGGCGCGACTGCTGTTCGCCGCAACGCGAGCCTTCGCCTCGCGCAGCGGCGGGCCGCCACTCGAGGCGTCGTAGACGCCCACCGTAAGATGCAGGGTATCGCCAGAGCTCCACAGTTGCCCCATCACCAGCCGCCCGGCCCCCAGCTCGCGCGCGATGGCGCGGCCGGTGCCGAACCCGATCCGGAACGGTGCCCGCGCGCCGCGACGCTCGAGCGCGTCGTAGATCCGCGTCCTGTCGGCGAGCCGCACATCGCTCCAGCGGCCGAACGACTCGCTCAAGTACTCGGCGCAGTCTGCACCGTCCAACAGCGATGACTGGCTCCCCTCGCGATGGGCGAACGGCAGGATCAAGTAGCGGGCCGTGTCCAGCGCGGGACGCGCCACGCGGCAGGGTGGCAGGGAGCCATCGGGACACTGCGCGCTTACCCGGAGCGGCGCACCCGCGACCAGCAGCGCCGCGAGGGCGAGCAACCGGCAGCTACCTGTCATTCGGCCCCCCCCCCACCCCGACCGCGAACGGCCGGAGCTCGCCCGCCATCTCCGCGGCCGTCTGCCACCGCTCCTCGCGCTGCTTCGCGAGCGCCCGCGTCAGCACGGGCGAGATCCCCTTGGGGACGTCCCGTCGCAGGCTGCGGACGTCCGGCGGCTTCTGGTGCTGGTGCATGTCGAGCACCGCGGCCGCGCTGACCGACGAGAACGGCGGCCGGCCCGCCAGGGCTTCAAACAGCACCACGCCGAGCGAATACAGATCCGTACGGCCGTCCACGTCCGGAGCGCCCGCCGCCTGCTCGGGGCTCATGTACTCTTCGGTGCCCACCACGAATCCGCTGCGCGTCACCCGGTCGTCACCCGAGGTCGCAATGGCGCGCGCGATGCCGAGATCGACCAGCACCGCACCCTCCGGGCAGAGCACGATGTTATCGGGCTTGATGTCGCGGTGCGCGATGCCGTGCTGGTGGGCGTAGCCGAGGGCATCGAGCACCTCGCAGGCGATGCGGGTGGCGCGGTGCACCGGGAGGCGCGCCTCGCGGCGCAGCACCTGTCGCAGCGTCTCCCCGGGGAGGTACGGCATCGCGAACCAGAGCAGGTAGTCGGATTCCCCCGAGTCGAGCAGGCGCGCGATGTGCGGATGATTGAGCTGCGAGGCGTAGCGGATCTCGCGCAGGAAACGGTCGGCGGCCACCGACACCGTTAGCTCCGGGTGCAGCACCTTGATGGCGACCCTCTGGCCGGCCTGGTCGTAGGCGCCGAAGATGGACGCGTTCCCACCGCGGCCGACCGCGGTGATCACGGTGTAGCGGTCGCCCAGCGCCTTGCGGACCCGTTCAATCAGGTCGCGGCTTGACATCGCGCACTCCCCGTCCTACCAGCGGGCCGCGGGCGCTCCGCACGCGGCGCCCCCTGGCGAACCTCAACAATAGGGTCCCCTCTCTAGGGGTGCCAGAAGGTCCGGAAATCGAGCGGCGGCGACGCTTCCCGCGATGATGCCCTGCCGGAGTCAGGCGGGCGTCAAGCCGATTTGCGCAGACAAGGCTAGGATATGACGCACCATGCCGCAGCTCGAAGCCGTGCAGGGCGATATCACGCAGCAGGCGGTTGACGCCATCGTCAACGCGGCCAATACCACGCTGCTGGGCGGCGGCGGCGTGGACGGCGCCATCCACCGCGCCGCGGGCCCCGAGCTGCTCGCGGAGTGCCGCACGCTCGGCGGCTGTCCCACGGGCGAAGCCCGCCTCACGCGGGGCTACCGCCTGCCGGCCAGGTACGTGATCCACACCGTGGGCCCGGTGTGGAGCGGTGGGACGCGGCGCGAGCCCGAGCTGCTGCGCCGCTGCTACGTCACCAGTCTCGAGCTCGCGAACGCGCACGGCATCGCGTCGGTCGCCTTTCCGTCCATCAGCACGGGGGCGTATCGCTTTCCGATCGAGCAGGCGGCCCGCATCGCGGTGGAGACGGTGCGCGCCGTGCTGCAACGGCCGACGTCGGTCGAACTGGTGCGGTTCGTGTGCTTCAGTGCGGCGGACTTGGAGACCTACAGCGCGTTGCTGCGTTAGGCGTACGCTACCGCTTCTGCTCCAGCCGCTCCAGCCCCGCCCGCGCCGCCGCGACGTAGCGGGCGATCGTCGAGTCGCCGCCGGCGCCGACGGCCGCGATGAAGCGATACCCCACGATTGCGCTCGGCCGGTCGCCGTGCGCCTCGGCGTCGCGCGCGCGCTGCAACACCTTTGCGAGCGTCGCCGGGTCGCGGTACAGGAGGCCGGGGTCGCTCTGCGCATGGCGCACGAAGCGCCGGAACGTGATCGCGCCCCCGACGGCCAGCATCACGGCGAGCCCGCCCACGGCCAGCCCCAGCCGTACGGATCGCGTCATGTTGTCGTCAGCGCCGCGATTCTCACGACGGCTCCCGCCGTCGCCACGGTCACGTGCGCCATGAAATCGAAGTCGAGCGTGACGCTCGTGTCGCTCGACTGATGGTAATGCGGATTCCGCAGGAACGCCGTGTCGGTGAGCATCAACGAGGGGTAGCCGGCGTCCCAGAACGACGCGTTGTCGGAGAGTCGGGTGAGCGGCAGCAGCCAGCCGCGCAGCCGGGTGCGGTAGGGGACGATCGGCAGCTCAGGCGCCGCGGCCCGCGCAGCGGCGACGAATCGCTCGAGCAGCTCCCGAGACTGACTATCGCCCACCGCCGCGAGGAAGTTCCCCTCCCGCGGCACGTCGATCCCGAGGAACGGCGGGACGATCTGGCTCCCGGGAGTCGGGTCGCGGTAGCCCACCATTTCGAGGATCAACGCGCCGGCGAGCCGGTCGCCTGAGGCGCGGCGCGCGCGGGCGAGCGCCCGGCTCCCCACGCGGTAGGTGCCAGTGACGGTTTGCAGCTCTTCGAGATCGAAGCCGACGAACTCAACCCCCGCCGCCGGCGCGTGCGGTAAGACCTGCCGGGCGCACTCGATTAATGCGGCCACACCGCTGGCGTTGTCGTCCGCGCCGGGAGTATCAGCGGTCGAGTCGAAATGCGCGCCGACGAGCAGGCGCGGGCGCAGCGGGTCGCGCCCGGGCAGGACGCCAACGACGTTCTGATAGGTGCCGCCGCGGAACGCGAAGGGGGCGAGCTCGACGAGGAGACCGAGCGCGTGGAGCTCGGCGGCGACGTAGTCCCGCGCGGCGCGGTGGCGGGCAGGGGCGGCGGCTGGGTGGCGCACGCCTTCGAGCGTCTGAACGTGCCGGCGCAGCCGCGCGACGAGATCGGCGGGTTGACGCGGAGTTGAGGCGTCTCCTGCCGGCGCGGCGGCCTGGTGCCAGTGGGCCCGGGAATCTTGACCCGACGTTGATGGCCTCACGCTATGGTCTCCCCCGCATGGTGACCGTGTGCACTTTCCTCCCGCCGCCCGAGCGCCCGCGTGTCGACGCCGCGGGGGACGGCTGCTTCACAACGCTGCACGCCAACTCCCTGCGGGACGCGCTGCATGCGGCGCGCCGCAAGCGGGTCGACGCGCTGGTGCTCTCGGTGCACCGCTGTCGCGGCGACGAGTTGCCCGCCGTCGCCCGCTTCGTGCGGGAGTTTCCCGCAATCCCCGCGGTCGCACTGGTCTCGCGCCACGACCGCGACGTCACCGAGACGCTGCTCAAGCTCGGGGCGACGGGAGTGCGCACCGCGGTAGACTGCACCGAGGCCGCTGGCTGGCGCCGGCTGCGCGACCTGCTCGCGCACCCCGCCTCACCGGTCGCGGCCCGGATCCTGGCCCGGGTGGTGCCCGCGCTCGACGACGTACCGGAGGACGTGCGCGTGTTCTTCGAGGCGCTGGCGCGTCTCGCACCGGTGCTGAGCACGGTGCGCGGCCTCGCCCGCCACCTCCGCATCTGCCCCAGCACGCTGATGTCGCGCTTCTACCGGATGGGTCTCCCCTCTCCCAAGACCTATCTCGCCGGGATGCGGTTGCTGCACGCCGCCTATCTCTTTCTCAACCCCGGCCTCTCGGTCTCCGACGTCGCCTATCGGCTCGACTACTCCTCGCCCCAAAGCTTCGGCCGGCACCTGAAAGCGATGCTGGGCGTCACGGCCGGGGAGTTTCGGCGCCGCTTCCCGTTCGACGTGTCACTCGAGCGCTATGTGGACCTGCTCGTCACCCCGTACCGGGATATCCTGCGCGCGTTTCACCCCCTTAACGCGGGGATGTGGGACCAAGGCCCGAACGCGGCTCGCGTATCCCGGGCGGGGTGATCAGTCGGCCGCGGCGCGGGCGACGGGGGGCTCCTGTCCCTCCTGCTCGCGCCGCAGGACCGAGAAGCGGGCGATACTCGCCCGCAACCGCTCGGCCAGTTGGGCGAGCTGTTGCGAGGTCGCGGTGAGGTCGCCCATGGACGTGATCTGGGCCTGCGTGGCGGCCGCAGCGCCGTCGGCGCTCTGCGAGGAGCCGCTCGAGATCGCCGCGACCTGCTGCAGCGACTGCGCCAGCTCAGCGAGCCGCTGGGCCTGGCCACGCGACACCTCTGCCGTGGCGTTCACGAGGTCGCCCACGAGCTCGATGCCGTGGTGGAGCTCCTGGAGAGCGCTGTCCGCCTCGGCGGCGACGGCGCCGATGTCGCGGACTTTCGCTTCCCCCGACTGCATCGCCCGTGCGGCCGCGTCGATCCCAGCCCGGAGCTCGGACACGAGCTCCGCGACCTCCCGGGCCGACTTGCCGGCCTCCCCCGCCAGCGAGCGAACCTCGTCCGCAACTACTGCGAACCCCTCGCCGTGCTGCTCGGCGCGCGCTGCCTCGATCGCCGCGTTGAGCGCGAGCAGGTGAGTCTGCCGGGCGATGCGGGCGATCGTCTGCGCGAACCCCCCGATCCGCTCGGACATCCCCGACAGCCCGGCCACGGTGGACGCCGTGGCGCGCACCTCGTCGCCCACCGCGCGCAGCGTCTGGCTCGCCCGCGCGACTCGCTCCCGACCTCGCTGGGCCGCCGCCACGAGCCGGGCCGCGTCCACCTGCATCAACTCGGCCCGGACGCGCAGCGACTCGGCCTGGTCGGCTGCCTTCGCGCTCTCGCCCCGCGCAGCCTCCGCCAACTCCCGCTGCTTGGCGAGGTCTCGGGCGAGCTGCTGCGCCGTGTGCGTCACGGTCTCGGACGTGGCATGCAGCTCCTCGGCCGACGCCGCGAGCTGCTCCGCGAACGCCGCCACTTCGTCCGCCTCACGCTGCACCGTCGATATGGTCGCGCCGATCTCCCCGAGCATGCGGTTGAAGCTCTTCTCGAGAAAGCCGAGTTCGTCGGATTCCTCGGCGGGGGCGCGCACCGCGAGCTGGCCCCGCTCCGCTTCGCCCATCACGTCCCGCGCTTCGCGGATGCGCCGGATCAAGGTCGCTGGGATCTGCTTCAGCGCCCACGCCACCGTGATGAATCCTACGGTTTCGAGTCCTGCCGCCGTGAGGCCACCGGCGTCCCCGTACAGCACGCCGTGAAGGTAGCTCGCCCCGAGATAGGCCAGCGCCGCGGTCAGCACGAGGAAGTTGCCGACCGTGTGCCCCTGGTCGAACGCGTAGGGGAGGACGGCGATCAAGAAGGCCACCACGAAGCCGCCGTGGCCGAACCACACCACGAGCACGCCCACCAGCAGCACGTCCAGCAGGGCGAGCACGTAGATGAGCCACCAGCGGTACCAGCCGCGCTCGTTGATGATGCCGAGCAGGGCGTTGAGAACGAGCCCCCCGCCCCCGAGCAACACCATCGTCCCCGGGCGCGTGCGCACCGCTCCGAACCCCCACCCGATGATCCCGAGGGGCAGCCCGAGGCCCACCAGCCACCAGCGACGGCGCAGGCTGCGCGCGATCGTCTCGAGGTCCTTGAGCCGCTGCTCGAGCCCCGTGGCGTCGTCTTTCCAGCCGCGCACCCGGGACGCGAGCGAGCCGCGCCCCTGCAGCGTGTCGGGGAGTGTCACGAGGAACATCTTACACCAGTGGTTCGGGGAGGGCGAGAATCCCGCCGCACCGGGCGCCTGGCGCGCTGCTCAGCGGGATGACGAGCAGTCACGGCGCGGCGTCGCGCAGTCCGAGCTGCGTCGCGGTGACCAACACCTCCACCCGGTAGCCGGCCGTCTCGAGCGCGGCGCGCCCCCCTTCCTCGCGGTCCACCACGGCGAGCACGCCCAGCACGCGCCCCCCTTCGCCCTCGACCGCCCGGATCGCCTCCAGCGCGGATTGGCCAGTGGTGATCACGTCTTCCACGATCACCGTCGCGGCGCCGGGGGCGAAGCATCCCTCGATGCGCTGAGCCGTGCCGTGGGCCTTGGCCTGCTTGCGGACGGTGAAGGCGTCGAGTGCTCGCCCTCCTGCCGCGCTGGCCGCAGCGATGGCGCAGGCGACGGGGTCAGCGCCGAGCGTGAGCCCGCCCACCAGCTGGGGCCGCCACCCGGCGGTCGCGAACCGCGCGAGGGCGAGGGGCCCGATCACCGCAAGGCCTTCGGCCGACATGGTCGTGCGGCGAGCGTCGATGTAGAAGCTCGAGCGGCGGCCGGAGGCGAGCAGAAAGTCGCCGCGCTGGAGCGAGCGGGCGCGCAGCAAGTCGCGCAGACGCTGTTCGAGGGGCGTAGCCGAGTTCACACAGAGAAGAGGTTGTAGTACTTGCTACTACTATCTCCGCTCACGCCGCCGGCCGACAGCGCGCTTGAGGGCATCGAGCAGTCCGCCACCCTTGGGGGCAGGCCCCGCGGCGATTCCGGCCTCAACTTCTGCGGCGAACGCCGTCACGGTGGGCTGCCGCTGGGCGGGATCGCGCGCCAGCCCCCGCATCACAGCTGCCTGGAGCGCTGCCGGGAACTCGAGCCCCACCACCGCCTGGTTCAACGGCACCGGAGCCGCCGTGAGCAGCTGCTGGAATAGCTCCCGTGGGGTGCGCCCCGTGTATGGGTGGACCCCGGTGAGGAGCCAGTACGTGATCGTGGCGAGGCTGAAGATGTCGGCCCGGCCGTCCACCAGCTCCCCCGACAGGGCTTCGGGTGCCACATACTGGAGCGTCCCCACGAAGAACCCGGTGCGGGTGAGCCGCTCTTCAGCCGGCAGCTCCGCGTCCCGCGCGATCCCGAAGTCGAGCAGCTTGACCCGCTCGGTCGCCGTGTCGTAGACGATATTCTCGGGTTTCAGGTCCCGGTGGATGATGCCCGCCTGGTGGGCCGCGCTCAAGGCGTCCGCGAGCTGGCGTACCATGCGCCCGACCTGCGCCGGAGCGAGGCGCTCCGCGCGGTGTACGTAATCGGCGAGCGATTTCCCCTCTGCCCACTCCAGCGCGAGGTAATGCAGACCGTCGGCCTCGCCGTATTCGTAGGTGCGCACCACGCCCGGATGCCGGACGCGCGAGCCGTAGCCGGCCTCCCGCAGGAAGCGTTTCACCGCCGTGGGGTCGCCCCGCAGACGCTGTCGCAATACCTTGAACGCGCAGGGGCCGCGCTCCGGGTGCTCGGCCCGGTAGACTTCGGCCGTGCCTCCCTCTCCGACGCGCTCGAGGAGGCGGTAGCCGGCGATGGTCCGGCCGGCGAGGTTTTCGCTGGACATGGGAACGCGCGAAACTAACGTCCGGATTTGAGGTTGGGCAAGTGAGACGACTCGGGGAAGTGGCGCTGTTCGCGACTCTGGCGGCGGCCGGCTGCGGCTCCTGGCAACGCGTCGGCACGGCGCCGCGGCCGCAGCCCGGCACCGCGCTGCCGTCCCTGGCCGACGCGGGGACGCTGTACCGCCGCATGGGGTTTCTCGTCGCCGGGGCACCCCTCCCCTTCGTGGCCGCCGTGCGCTACCTCGCCGACGCGACCCCCGACTCCACCCTGGCTGTGTTCGCCCTGTCGCTCGCGAACCATGCCCTGAGCTTCCAGCGTGACGGCAACGTATTCGTCGCCCAGTACCACGTGGAGGTCGCTTTCCGCGCCGACACGGCTCCGGCCCGGCAGATCGCGAGCGATGAAACGGTACGGATCCGCACCTTCCAGGAGACGCTGCGAGCCGACGAGAGCGTGATCTTCCAGCAGTTCGTCGGCCTTCGCCCGGGCGTGTACACCGTGACCGTCACCGTGCGGGACCGGAATGCCCCCGCGGCCACGCGCCAGGAGCGCGTGGACACGGTGCCACGATTCGCGGGGCGGGCGCTCAGCTCGCCGATCCCCGTATACGAGGGCGCGGGGCGCACCGGCGTCGCCGACCTGCCCAAGCTGCTCGTGAACCCGCGCGCGACGCTGCCCTACGGTGGTGACACGCTGCGGTTCTACGTCGAGGCGTACGGCATGCCGTCCGGCGCGCGCCTCAGCGCACGTGCCTACGACCAGAGAGGCACGGCTGTCGCACACGACACCGTCGCACTCGCGGGCGACGGGCGCTTTGCGGCCGCGCAGTTCACATTTCGCCCCGGCGATCTCCCGGTCGGAGAAGGGGAGGTTGAGGTCGCCGCGATCCCACCGGCCGGCAACCCCCCCTCCGCCGTGCGGGCCCCCTTCGTGGTGAGCTTCTCGGATCAGTGGGCGATCACGAACTTCGACGAGATGATCAGCCTGCTGCGCTACTTCGACCGGCAGGACTGGGTCGACAGCTTGCGCAAAGCCCCGGCCGACGAGCGTCCCGGCGTTTGGCGCCGGTTCTACAAAGCCACCGACCCGGTGGCGCTGACGCCTGAGAACGAAGCGCTCGACCAGTATTTTCGACGCGTCCAGGTCGCGAACGAGCGGTTTCGGGAGAGCGGTGATCCGGGCTGGCTGACCGACCGGGGCGAGGTGTTCATCACGCTGGGCGATCCTGACGACGTATTGGACGCTTCGAGCGATGTGTCGCGCAGCGGTGTGCGCCTGATTCGTTGGACCTTCACCGGCCTGCGGTTGACCCTCTTTTTCCAGGATCAGACCGGCTTCGGTCGATTCCGGCTGACGCCGATGTCCCGCGCCGAGTTCCAACGCGTGCTCGCGCGCGTGCGCCGCGCGCAGTGAAGCGGCTCGCGGCCCTCCTCGCCGTCGGGGCCGCGATCCCGCTCGTGGTCCCGGCGCAGCAGACCTCTCCCGAGACGGCCGCCCAGCGGGCCGAGTCCCTGTGGCTCGCCGGCCGCCCGTGGCACGCCGCCGAGACGCTGCTCGTCGCGGCGGCGCGCGGGTTCCACCTCGAGCCGGCCTTCATTCTCGCAGGAGCAAAGGCCGAACTGCACGCCCGCCGCTACGACCGGGCCCGGGCGCTGCTCGCCGGCCAACCATGGCTCGCTGAGTATGCCGACGGCGAGGCGCTCGCCGTGCTGGCGGAGGCGGAAGCACAGCTGGGGCTCGCGGCCCCAGCGGCCGCCGACTACGCCGCCGCCCGGGCGCGCGCCCGCGGGCCGCGGGCGGCGCTGCTGGCGGTACGCGCGGGCCTCGCCTGGGAGGCCGCGGGTGAGGCGGACAGTGCGGCCGCCGCCTATGGCGCGGCGCGCGCCGGCGGCCTCGCCGTGATCGAGCCGTGGCTCCGGGTGCGGCAGGCTCGCGTCACGCGCGACACCGCCGCCGCGTTTCGCCTGCTCGCCGACGTGTCGCCGCCGGCCGGCCGCGAAGTGCCGACCGCACGCGCGCGCGCCTTGCTCGTCGCCGGGGACTCGAGCGGCGCGCTCGAGGCCTTCGCCCAGGCCGGCCGCGCCCTCGACGTCGGCCGGCTCGCGCTCGCGCGCGGCGATTCGGGCCGGGCCCGCGACGCGCTCTACGGGCTCATGGCACGGGCTCCCGAGACGGACGACGCCGCTGCGGCCGTCGGTGTGACGCTCGCGTCGCTGCCGCCGCGCACGGCACCCGAGCGTGTCGCGCTGGCGCGCGCGATGAAACCCCACGGCGCCGCCGCCGATGCCCGCCTGGAAGTGGAGCGGGCCGTGCGCCAGGGCGATTCCAGCGCGGCCACCTTGCTGCTGTTGGGCGACTTGCTCGCCGGCGCCGCGCGCTACCGCGACGCGGAGCGTGCGTATCGGGCCGCGGCCAAAGACGCCGCGCTCGGCTCGCTCGCGACCTATCGCCGCGCCCGGGTTCTGGGACGACTCGGGGATCCGGGCGCCCGCGAAGCGCTCGCGGGCTTCGCCCAAGCGTATCCCGGCGACACGGCCGCGCCGACCGCGCTGTACGTGCTCGGGGACGTGCTCGCCGACCGCGGCGACTGGGCGGGCGCGGCGCAGTGGTTCGGCGAGCTGGTCGCGCGCTACCCCGCCGACGTGCGCGCCTCGCTCGCGCGCTTCCGACTCGCGGCACAGGCGCTGCGTCGAGAACTGCTCGACAGCGCGGCCGCGCTGTACCAGGCCGAGGTGGCCGCGGCGGCGCCGCAACGCACGGCGGCGCGCTTCTGGCTCGGCAAGCTCGCGCTCTCGCGGGGCGACACCGCCACAGCGGAGGCGACGTGGACCGCGCTCGCGCATGAGGACTCGATCGGGTATTACGGACTGCGCGCGAGTCGCGCCGTGGCGCTGCCGCCGCTGCGGCTCGCCGCGCCGCCTCTGCCCGCGCCGCCTCCCGCTGTGGCGACGTCCCTCGCCCGCCTCGATACACTCGTGCTCGCCGGCCTCGACACCGCAGCGGAGGCCGAAGTGCGCACCGTCCTCGGCCGGGCGCCGCAACAGGACGTCGACGCGCTGCTCGCTTGGAGCGACGGGCTCGCTGTGCGCGGCTTCGGCCCGGCGGCCGTCCGCCTCGGGTGGCAGGCGGCCCTCAAGGCGCCGGCTGATCCCCGGGTGCTGCGCGCCATCTTCCCCTGGCCGAACCGGCCCGCGGTCCAAGCAGAGGCGGCCGAGTTTGGCGTCGACCCCTTCTTGTTCGTCGCGATCGTGCGCCAGGAGAGCGTGTTCGATGCGGAGGCACTGTCGCCCGCCGGCGCGCGTGGGCTCGCGCAGCTTACCCCCGGGACCGCCGCCCTCACCGCCCGCGGGCTCGACGTCACCTTCTACCCCGACTGGATCACCGTCCCCGACTTGAACCTGCACCTCGGTGCGGCCCATCTGGACGAGCTGCTGCGTCGCTTCGGGGGGCGCGCCGACGCCGCGGTGGCCGCGTACAACGCCGGCGTCGCGCCCGTGGCGCGCTGGCTGGCTCGCGAGGGCGCCACCGACCCCGACCAGTTCATTGAGCTCATCCCTTACCAGGAAACCCGCGGCTATGTGCGTGCGGTACTGCGCAACCGGGAGGTCTACCGCGCCCTGTACGGTGCGACAACCAATTGAACGACCTGGAGTTATGCACCGAGCCGACGGCGACAGCGCCGCGACACCAGGGTTTCTTGACAAGCTTTCCGGCCCGCGTCATTTCTATCGCGCGCTCGACAGGGGGTCGAGCGGGCGCTCATGCCCTATCGTCTGACTTTGCAGGAGGCTTTTCGAATGGCCACGGGAAAGGTGAAGTGGTTCAATGATGCCAAGGGGTACGGCTTCATTGAGCAGGAAGGTGGCGAGGACGTCTTCGTGCATTTCTCGGCGATCCAGATGGACGGGTTCAAGACGCTCGCCGAAGGGCAGGCGGTGCAGTTCGAAGTGAAGACCGGAGACAAGGGGCTGCACGCCGCGAACGTCGTTCGCTTGTAACGCACCCCACGCCATTCGCGTCGCCCCGCCCGGAACCGCCGGGCGGGGTTTTTGTATGTTTGTCGGCCATGACCGAGTCTCGGCCGACCCTGTACCTCATCGACGGCTACGCACTGATCTACCGCGCCTTCTACGCGATGATCGCCCGGCCGCTCACCACACGGCGCGGCGAGAACACCTCCGCCGCCTGGGGCGTCACCAACTTCCTGATCCGCCTGCTGGAGACGCGGCGACCCGACTACCTCGCCTGGGTGCACGACGTGGGCGAGTCGTTCCGCCACCAGACCTACCCGGCCTACAAGGCGACGCGGGAGAAGCTGACCGATGAGCTGCAGCAGGAGTTCGACCGTTCGGTCGAGCGGATCGAGGCGATCCTCGAGGCCTTCCGGGTGCCGGTCGTCGGGGTCGAGGGGTACGAGGCGGACGACGTCATCGGAACGCTCGCGACGACGGCCGCCGCCCGCGGGCTCCAGGCCGTCATCGTCTCGGGCGACAAGGACTTCTACCAGCTGATCGGACCGGGGATCGCCTTGTTGAACCCGGGCCGGGGCGGGCCGGCGGCGGTGGAGGAGCAGTGGGTCGACCAGTCGAACGCCAGCGCGCGCCTCGGCGTGCCGCCCGAACGCGTCATCGACTACCTCGCCCTCGTGGGCGACAGCTCGGACAACATCCCGGGGGTGAAGGGCGTGGGCGAAAAGACGGCGTTCGAGCTGCTGAAGACCCTGGGAGACCTGGATGCCATCCTCGCGGGCGCCGACCGGATCCCCGGCAAGCGCGCGCGGGAGGCGGTGCAGCAGCACGCCGAGCTCGCGCGTCTGTCGCGCGATCTTGTCACGATCCGACGGGACGTTCCGCTGCCGCTCGACCTCGAGGCGCTGCGGCTCCGTCCGCCCGAGG
>Ga0134083_10000088_pt1 | contig 17419 bp, 16 predicted proteins | sample 15_taG_21_FD_128870 | JGI IMG/M metagenome (GOLD analysis project Ga0134083, IMG submission 128870) | Grasslands soil microbial communities from the Angelo Coastal Reserve, California, USA - 15_D_Met_40cm_5_24_1 metaG | ecosystem: Environmental > Terrestrial > Soil > Grasslands ... | reverse complement strand
GAGCTGGGTCTTGGAAGTGCTGTCGGACAGCGAGCAGGGCGCCTTCTACACCTCGCAGGACGCAGACGTCGAGTTCGGCGACGACGGCGACTACTGGACCTGGACGCCGGACCAACTGCGCGAGGCGTTGCCGGATGACGCGTTCCAGGTTGCCCGACGCGTGTTCGACGTGGCCGTGCCGGGCGAGATGGAGCACGATCACGAGAAAAACGTGCTCTGGTGGAAGGAGGACCCGGCGGACGCCGCGGAGTGGCGAACCTTGCGCGAGGCGCTCTCGCAGCTCAAGGTCGCCCGCGACCGGCGCCCCGCACCCTACGTCGACACCACGGCATACGTGAACTGGAACGCTATGATGGCGTCGGCGTTCCTCCACGCCGGCGCCGTGCTCGATCGCCCCGAGTGTAACACGCTCGCCCTGAAGGTGCTGAGCCGAATTTGGGCGGCCGCGTGGGATGATACGCGCGGCGTGGCGCACGTGATCGGCCGGCCCGAGCCTTACGGCCTGCTCGACGACAACGTCCAGGCCGCCGCCGCGTTCCTCGACGCGTACGAGGCGAGCGGCGACGATGCGTGGCTCAGGCGCGCCGGCGCGATCATGCAGCACTGCCGCCGCGTCCACTGGGACGAAGCTGCCGGGGGGTTCTTCGACGTCGCTCGCGGCCGGACCGGCGCAGCCTACCTCGCCACTCCGGCGAAGCCGATCCAGGACGCCCCCACGCCCTCGGCGAACGGGGTCGCGGCGCTGGTGCTCGCGCGGCTGGCGGCGCTCACCGACGAGCCGGAGTGGCGCCCCCTGCTCGAGCGCCAGCTCACCACGTTCGCGGGTGCCGCGAGTCAGCTCGCGCTGTACGGCGCCACGCTGCTCCGGGCGGTCGACTGGGCGCTGAACCCCGTAACCCGGGTCGAGGTGTCGGGCCCGCGGGGCGACGGTCCGGCGTGCGAAATGCATCTGGTCGCGCTCCAGCAGTACCGGCCGCGCAAGGTCGTGCTCCGCAAAACCACGGAGCAGCCCGCGGCCACGGTGTGTGTCGGCACCACGTGCTCGCTTCCCGTCGCGACCCCCGACGACGTGAAGAACCTGCTCACTTAGCCCGGGAGATCAGATGCCCAATCGGAAGGCCGTTGTCGCGACCGCGCGGGGAACCATCGAGGTGGAGCTGTTCGCCGACGAGGTGCCCGACACGGTCGCAAACTTCGTGAAGCTCGCGAACTCGGGCTTTTACGACGGCACGAAGTTCCACCGCGTGATCGCGAACTTCATGATCCAGGGTGGCGACCCCTACTCGAAGACCGGCAAGGGGCGCGTCGGGACCGGCGGCCCGGGGTACACGATCAAGTGCGAAACCCACAAGAACGTGCACCAGCACGTGGCCGGCACCCTCTCCATGGCCCACGCCGGCAAGGACACCGGCGGGAGCCAGTTCTTTATTTGCCACTCTCCCCAACGCCACCTGGACGGTGTCCACACCGTTTTTGGACAGGTCACCAAGGGCATGGACATCGTCAACAAGATTGCGCAGAACGACGAAGTCAGCTCGATTCGAGTGACCTGACGCTCCCTTCACGAGGAACCAGACCATGATCCGCCGACTGCTTCCGGTCGTGACCCTCGGCTTGCTCCTGGTGCCTGCGCTCTCGGCCCAGGGCGCCTTCATCGTGCGCCTCGGAGCCGACACGCTCTCGCTCGAGCAGTACACCCGCACCGCCGATCGGCTCGCAGGCGAGCAGGTCGCGCGCGCGCCGCGCACCGTGCACCGCCTCTACACCGCGACGTTCGGTCGGAGCGGCGCGATCGAGCGCTTCGAGCTCGTCGAGCACAATGTCTCCGGTGCGCCGGGCCCCGCTGAAACGAAGGCCACCGTCGAGCTCGCCGGCGACAGCGCGATCTCCGCCGTGCCGGACGGCGACTCGACCCTCCACCGACGGGTGAAGGTCGCCCCGGGCACCGTGCCGTGGTACTTCCAGAACTACGCCCTGTTGGAGGAGATCACCCGCCGGGCGCGCGCCGGCGGGGGCGAGCGCTACACGACCGCCTTGCTGAACCTGGGCGACGCCGAGCCGTGGACCGTCGAAGTCAACCGGCTGGGCCGCGATTCGATGACCATGATCCTCGGCCCGCTCGGCACGTTCCGGCTGCGCGTCGACGAGCACGGCAGCCTGCTCGGGCTCAGTGGCATCGGCACCACGATGCAGGTGACGGTCGAGCGCGTCCGGGGGAAGTTGGACCTCGGCGCGCTCTCCAAGGCGTTCGCCGCGCGGTCGCTCGGTACGCTCTCCCCCGCGGACTCGGTGCGCGCCACGCTGGCGGGGGCGAACCTCGCCGTCCATTACAGTCGCCCGTCGATGAGGGGCCGCGCGATCTTCGGTAACGTGGTGCCATGGAACACGGTGTGGCGCACCGGCGCGAACGAAGCCACCGTGCTCGAGACCAGCGCGGACCTCGTGATCGCCGGCACAAGCCTCCCGGCCGGCAAGTACAGCCTGTGGTCGGTCCCCTCCCCGGACGGATGGAAGCTCATCGTCAACAACAACACGGGACAGTGGGGCACCCAGTATGACGCGAAGCACGACTTTGCCCGACTCGACATGAAGGTCGAGCGACTGGCGCGGCCGGTCGAGCAGTTTACCATCGCGATCGAGCCGCGCAGCGACGGGCAGGGCGGCGTGCTCGCGCTCGAGTGGGAGCGCACGCGCGCCTGGGTTCCACTCTCAAGGAAATGAACGTCATCCGCCGTCCGTTATCCGTCATCCGCATCCCTATGACGGACAACGGATGACGGATGACGGACGACGCCATGCACCTCGACTTCGCCGTCATCGCGGACTACGCGCTCGTCGATCAGGCGGGCAAGCTCTCCGTGCTCGGCATCTTCCAGCACATCTGGGTCCAGCAGTTCCCGGCGATGCACCCGCGGCTGCACCTCGTGCTGCGTCTCAAGGGCAAGCGGACCGAGGTCGGCGAGCATCACGTGCAGATCCGGCTGCTCGACGACCGGGACACGGAGATCCTGGGAGGCAACGGCAACGTCACCTTCGCCGAGCCGCCGGCCGGCGTCACGGAGATCGAAGCGGGCGCGATCCTGGTGTTCGACGTGCCGTTCCCGCACGCCGGCGCGTATCGGTTTCAGATCACCGTGGATGGCGAGATGAAGGCGGCCGTGCCGGTGACGGTGAGCCAGCTGCCCGCCCCTGCCGCGGGAGGCCCCGACGCGCCGAGCCTCCACTAAGGGTCGCTCGCTGCTCGATGCGGCGGCCGCGTACGCCACCCGCTATCTCGCCGGTCTCGCCACCCGGCCCGCCGCGCCGACCGATGAGGCGCTCGAGCAGCTCGCCACCCTCGACCGGGTGGGGTCCGCCGCCACGGTCGCGAGCGCCGGCGGACGGTACTTCGGGTTCGTGATCGGCGGATCGCTGCCCGTGACGCTGGCGGCGAACTGGCTCGCGGGCGCGTGGGACCAGGATGCGGGGCTCGGTGTCGCAGCGCCGTGAGCTTCGGCCCGGACGAGACGGCGCGTCATCGCCCGAGTCCAGGCGGAGGGCACCTGCTGGTGCGGCGGTACGGTGTGGCACGGCCGGGCCGCGATGCGGATCAGCGTGTCGTCCTGGCAAACCACGGACCAGGATGCGGAGCGCAGCGTGGCAGCGATCGGCAGAGTGGCGGCATCGCTCACGTAGGTCATGCGAGCGGCTCGGTCGCCGGGCTCGCTACCCCGAGCTCAAACAGCGCCGCCACCCGCCTCGGGAGACGAGGGTGCGACGAGACCAGTTCGGCGCGCCGAATCCAGAAGCCTCGATCGGCCTCGGCTTGGCGGGCGAACTCGTGCGCGTTCACATGCTGGTGGAGCCAGCTCCCGGCGGCGAGCACCAGCAGGCCCGCGATCGCGCCGTTCGGCTCGCAGTATGCGCCCACTCGGTCGCACGTGAACTCGCAGGCTCGTGAGTAAGCCGCACCCAGGTAGGGGACGAGGCGACCCGGGGTCGTGAGCCAACGCCACTTCAAGTGACCGCGCCAGTGGTGCCCCAGCTCGTGACCGACGATGAAGCTCACCACCGCCTCCCCCTGCCGCACCGCCAACGCCAGGACGTCGGCATTGACGATCACGAACTTCCGCCCGAGGAGCTTCGTGGCGAAGGCGTTGAGGATGCCGCCGGATTCCAGCACGTACACCGTGGGGGTATAAGAGAGTCCCAGGCGCTGGGCGTGGCTCGCGACGAGCCGATTGAGCAGCGGGAACTGGGTCGCCGAGACGAGCACCCCGTTGCCACGGATGCGGCCCAGCGCGAGCGCGTGCACGAAAAAGCCGGCCAGTGCGAACAACACTCCGTAGAAGATGATGACGCCGCCGGTCGAAGGATCGGTGTACACGATCACCCCGATGACGGCGTAGATGAGCACGCCCACGAGAACCATCGCGCCGAACAGCCAGCGCTCTCGCCCATACACCAGCTGGTCAAGCGTGAGTTGAGGCGCATCCATCGGTAGCTCCAGGGAGAAGGTTGGGGGGACGGCGACTCGAGTAACTGGCACTCGTCGGGGCGCTCCCCTAGCTTTAGCGCCCGAACTCGATCACCCACACGCCAAGCTTATTGAGACGACCCCGCCGGTGCTATCGCGACCGCCCGCCCGCCTGCCGTGGCTGCTGTTCCTCGCGGCGGTCGCCCTCGGGTGGAACCTTGACGGGTACCGCCTGCTCGATCCCGACGAGGGCCGCAACGCTGAAGTGGCGCGCGAGATGGCCCAGACCAACGACTACCTCGTGCCGCACCTCGATGGGCTCCCTTACCTCGATAAGCCGGTCGCCTACTTCGCCGCCGCCGCGGCTTTGATGGAGGTGCTCGGGCCCACAGAGGCGGCGGCCCGCTTGCCGGCGTACGCGGCGACGCTCGCGACCATCGCCCTCCTGGTCGCCTTCGCTCGCCGCCGCTGGGGGACGGACGCCGGCTGGCTCGCCGGGATCGCCTACGCGACCATGGTGCTCCCGCTCGTGTACGCGCGCACGGCGATCTTCGACAGCACGCTCACCCTCTGCACCACCGCGGCGATCCTGTGGTTCTTCGAGGAGCGACCTATCCTCGCATGGGCGGCGATGGGCGCCGGCGTGCTGACCAAGGGGCCGATCGCGCTCGCCATCCCGTTGCTGGCGCTGATCCCCCACGCGCTCGCGACCGGCACCAGGCTGCGCCGCCTGTTTCCGTGGCGCGCCGTCGGCGTCTTCGCCCTGGTGGTGCTGCCGTGGTTTCTCGCGGTCTCGATCCGCATCCCGGAGTTCCCGTACTACGTGCTGGTGCGCGAGACGCTGCAGCGGGTGGCGACGGGGAGCTTCCACCGCACCGCCCCGTTCTGGTACTACCTCCCGATCGTTCCCGTGGCCGCATTCCCGTGGATCGTCCCGGCACTGGGAGGGGCAGGCGCGCGAGGCTGGCAGGCGGTCTGGGCCGCCCGCCGCACACCAGAGGCGCGCGAGCCCCTGCTGCTCGCGAGCTGGGTGATCGTTCCGCTCGTCCTCTTCACCCTGAACCAGTCGAAGCTGCCGCAGTACGTGCTACCACTGATGCCGGCGATCGCCCTCGCCGCCACGCGCAACATCCTCGTGAGCGCCGGGGGCGGGGCGGCGTGGCGCGTCTACACGGCTATCGCGGTGGTCGCCGGTATCGCGCTCGTCGCCCTTACGCGCTGGCTACCTGCCCCCATCGATCTCACCCCGGCCGAAAAGGTGGCCATCCCCCCGACCGCACTCGCGCTTGGCATTGCGCTTTTCGCCTCGGCCATTCTCGTCGCCGTAGGAGCGCAGCGGCGGCGGCGGGAAGTGGTGGTCGCGGGGTATGCGCTGGTGGTGATCACCATCCCGCTCGCGAGCGGCCGCCTGCTCGCTGCCGTGGGGGACGACCGCTCGGCCGCCGCGCTCGCCCGCGCCACCGCCGCCGCCCTCGACCGAGTGAGCGGAACGGAGCCGGGGGGGCCCGGGGGGCGGGGGGGAGGGGGAGCCGTGTTGGGCATACTCGCGTACCCGCCGTCGCTGGCGTTCTATCTCGGACGGCCAGTCGCGGTCGCGACGCCGACCGGGGTGGAGCTCACCAGCAACTACATCGCGGACTACCAGGACCGCTACCGGGAGGTGACCGGCTCGCCGCTCCTGCCGGAAGGGTACTGGCGCGAAGCGCTGTCTCGCTGTCCTCTGCCCACCGTATTCGTCACGACCGCCGCGAATCGCGCCGCGCGCGCCGTGCTCGCGGCCGCGCTCCCGCTGATCGCGGCCGATGGACATTACGCAGCCTACGGCCCCTGCGTACCTCACGTTCGCCCCCCCTCTCCGCAACGCGGAGAGGGGGTTAGGGGGTGAGGCATGTGCGGGATTTTCGGCGCGGTGTCGCTCCAAGGCGCGCCCCTCAAGTATTCCCAGTGCGTCGCGGCCATGGCGGCGGCGCTGGCGCACCGCGGACCCGACGGCGAGCAGATCGTAGGCCACGAGCGCGCGCGGATCGGTGCGCGCCGCCTCGCCATCATGGACCTCACCACCGGTGACCAGCCGTTCCGGAGCCCCGACGGCTCCGTGTGGATGGTGTGTAACGGCGAGATCTACAACGCGCCGGAGCTGCGGCGGGAATGCGCGCAGGCGGGCTACCCGTTCCGTTCAACGGGCGACATCGAGACGATCGTCCCGTTGTACGAGCGACTCGGTCCCGACGCCGTGGGGCGGCTCGACGGCATGTTCGGGCTGGCCCTGTGGGACGACCGGCTGCGACGACTCGTACTGGCACGCGACCGCGCCGGCGAGAAGCCGTTGTTCTGGTCGCAGATCGATGGCGAGCTGCGGTTCGCTTCGGAGATCCAGGCGTTGCTTGTCTTCCCCGACCAACCCCGGCGGGTCAACCCTGTGGCGGCGGAGCTGTACGCAGCGCTCGGTTACGTCCCCGCCCCTCACACGCTGTTCGCGGGGATCTCGAAACTGCCGCCGGCCCACTTGCTCGTGGCTGATCACGCCGGCGTGACCCTGCGGCGCTACTGGGATGCGGCGGCCGCAGCGGCGCGGTCGTCCCGTCTCGACGGGCCGGCGACGCTGCGCACGGCGCTGTTGCGTGCGGTCGAGCGGGAGCTCATGTCGGACGTGCCGGTGGGCGTGTTCACGAGTGGCGGGCTCGACTCGTCGCTGCTCGCGGCCGCGGCGGCCCGGGTGATGGCCGGCGAGCGGATCCACACCTACGCCGTGCGCTTCACCGAGCCGGGGTACGACGAGAGCCCGTATGCGGAGGCCGTGACGCATCACATTCGCACCAGCCATCACGTCGTCACGGCGGACGAGGCGGCGCTCGAGCGCGCCTTCGCGACCGTCACTCGCGCGCTGGCCGAGCCGGTAGGCGACCCCGCGATCCTGCCGACGTATTTGCTGGCCGAGGCCGCCCGCGAGCACGTCAAGGTGGTGCTGTCGGGCGAAGGCGCGGACGAGCTGTTCGGGGGCTACCCGACCTACCTGGGCCACAAGGCGGCCGGGCTGTATCGCCGGGTCCCCGGACGAGCGGTGCTGCGCTGGCTCGTGAACCGGCTGCCCACTTCGACGGGGAAAGTGACGATCGAATTCATGCTCAAGCAGCTGGTCGCTGCCGCGGAGCTGCCGGTCGTGGAGCGTCATCTGACGTGGTTCGGCGCGCTCGGCCCGGACCCGCGTGCGGTCGCGTGGGCCAACGGGCTGCTGGACGGCTTTCCGACCGATCCCTCCGTCAACCGCCTGCTGTGGCTCGATTTTCTGTCCTACCTTCCCGACAACCTGCTCGTGAAGGTGGACCGCGGCACGATGCTCGCCTCGATTGAGGCGCGCGCTCCATACCTCGACCGCGAACTGCTGGAGCTGGTCCTCCCGGCGCCCTCCGGACTCAAGGTGCGTGGGCTCGCCACCAAGGCGATATTAAAGGAAGCGGCGCGCGGGCTCGTGCGGGACGACGTGATCCGGCGGCGCAAGCGCGGCTTGTCCGTGCCGGTGGCGCGCTGGCTCAATGCCGGGTTGGCCACGGTCGCGGATCGCTATCTCGCGCACCCGCGGCTGTTCCCGGGCGCGCCGACGGGGCGGTTGCTGGCGGAGCACCACCAGGGAACGCGCAACCATGCCCGCAAGCTGTGGCCGATTCTGATGGCGGAGCTGTGGGCGGAACGGTGGAACGTGGACATCGCGACATGACCCGGGCCGAAGCCCTCGCCTTGATGCAGACGCACACGCAGTCCGCGTCGCTACGCCAGCACATGCTGGCCGTGGAGGCGGCCATGCGAGCGTACGCGGCCGCGTACGGCGGGGAGCCGGATGCGTGGGGCCTGGTGGGCCTGCTGCACGATTTCGATTACGAGAAGTTCCCGAACGACGACCACTCGCCGACCGAGGGCCATCCCGCGTGGGGGGTGCGGCTGCTGCGAGAGCAGGGCCTGCCCGACGCTCTCTGCCGCGCCATCCTCGGGCACGCGACCTACTCGGGCGTGCCCCGCGACACGCCGCTCGCGAAGGCCCTGTTCGCCGTGGACGAGTTGTGCGGCTTCCTCGTGGCGTGCGCGCTGGTGCGCCCCTCCCGTAGCTTCGCCGACCTCGAGGTGTCCTCGGTGAAAAAGAAGCTCAAGGACAAGGGGTTCGCCCGCGGCGTAAACCGCGACGAGGTCCGCCAGGGAGCGGAAGAGCTGGGCGTCCCACTCGATGAGCACATCGCCTTCGTGATCCAAGCGCTCCGCCCGGTCGAGGGAGCGCTGGGGCTGGGAGCGGGCGCGGGGACGGGGGCGGGGGCCGGGGCGGGGGCCGGAGCAGGGGCGCCGCCGGGGGCGCCGGTGGGGTGAGCGTTCGTTCTCGGGTCGCGGGGCGCGGCTCCGCTGTCGCCGCGGCGCCGGTACGCGACGAGCTCGGCCTCGCGATCGACCGGGCGTCGGGCGCGCGGCCGATCGCCGGTAACCGACTGGAGCATCATCCCGACAGCCCCCGGGCGCTAGAGGTCATGCTCGGCCTCATCGCCCAAGCCCGGCGCTGGGTCCATTTCGAGAACTACATCATCCGGGACGATCGCACCGGTCGCCGCTTCGCCGACGCCCTCACCGAGCGCGCGCGGGCTGGGGTGTCGGTCCGCGTGTTGTACGACGCCCTCGGCTCGATCGGCACGGCCCGTCGCTACTGGCGGCGGCTCGTGCAAGCCGGGGCGGAGGTGCGCGCCTTCCACCGGATTCTCTCGTGGCACCCGTTCCAGATCCTCCAGCGCGATCACCGTAAGCTGCTCGTCACCGACGGCACGCAGGCCATGGTCGGCGGATTGTGCATCGGCGACGAGTGGGCGGGGGATCCTGAGCGCCGCCGCCGTCCCTGGCGCGACACGATGGTCCTGGTGTGCGGCCCCGCGGCCACGGGGCTGGACCGAGCGTTCGGTCGGATCTGGGGCCGCGTCGGTCCGCCGCTCGTGCCGGACGAGCTGGCGCCGGCCCCCGAGCCGTGTGGCACCTCCACCGTCCGCGTCGTGGAAGGGGTGCCGCGACGCGCGCGCGTGTACCGCACGGTGGAGCTCCTCGCCGCGAGCGCCGCCGAGCGTCTCTGGATCACGGATGCGTACCTCGTCGCGCCCGCGCCGCTCTATGCCGGCCTGCTCGACGCCGCCAAGGGCGGAGTCGACGTCCGTATCCTCGTCCCCGGAACCAGCGACCTCCCGGTCCTCCGCAACTTTACACGCATGGGGTACCGCGAGCTGCTGAACGCGGGCGTGCGGATCTTCGAGTATCAGGGCCCGATGGTCCACGCCAAGACGATCCTCGTGGACCGGCGCTGGGCCCGGGTCGGCTCTACCAACCTCAACGTCTCGAGCCTGCTGACGAACTACGAGCTCGACGTGGTGGCCGAATGCGAGGGGCTCGCCGAAGAGCTGGCGGCTCAGTTCCGCCACGACCTCGCCTCGAGCCGAGAGATCGTGCTCGAGCCGCGTCGCTTGCGGCTCCCGCCCCGCCTCGTGGGCACCCCCGCCACGACGGCCGCCGAATCGGAGCCGGACGCGGCGCACAAGCGTTCGGGGTACGAGTTGGGAGCGTTCGCCGTCGTGGCGCTGCGACGGGTGGCCGGCGGGCTGCGGCGCGCGATCGCCGGCACCGCTGCGCTCGCCTTCGCGGGACTCGGCACTGTGCTGGTGCTGTTCCCCAAGGCGATGGGCATCGTCTTCGCGGCCGGCGCGTTCCTGATCGCCTTGGGGTTCGGCCTGTACGCGGCGCAGCGGCGCCGATCACAGGAAAGCCTCGATGAAGCCTGATTCCCAACCCCCGGACGCCGCCGCGCGTATACCTCGGCAGGACGAGCCCGCCCTGGTCGCGCGCGTGCTAGCCGGTGACCGGGCGGCCTTCGGGGCGCTGGCGCAACGCTACGCGGGCGTGGCACGACGGGTCGCGCGCGCCGTGCTGTCGGACCCCGACGACGCGGACGACGCGGCGCAGGACGCGCTGCTCTCGGCGCTCGTCAAGCTCGACCAGTACGACCCCCGGCGGCCGTTCGGCCCGTGGCTGCTGCGCATCGTGGCGAACGCGGCGACGGACCGACGGCGGCGCCGCACGGTGCGGCGGGTCGAGCCGCTCGATCCCGCGCTGGTGGCGGGCGGCTCCCGCCCCGATGTCGTCGCGGAGCGGCGCGCGCTCGCCGAGCGGCTGCGCAGTGCGCTCGCCGAGCTGCCGGCGCGGCGTCGCATGGCCGTCGTGCTGTTCGACGTGGAAGGCTACTCCCACGCCGAGATCGCCGGGATCCTCGGGATCGCCGAGGGGACCGTCCGGTCGGAGGTGTTCCACGCGCGACGCCGCTTGCGCGTATTGCTGGGAGATTGGAAGGAGGACGGATGACGCAGGGACCACTGCCGTTCGATCATCGGCCCGATCCGGTGCTGGGCGCCGCCTTGCGGCGCGCGCTCGAGCCGGAGGGCGAGGCCGCGTTCCTCGCGCGCCTGCTGGCGCGGGTGGACGAGGTGCGCCTCGCCGCCACGTGGGACGCTGTGCTGGCCCGCTGGGCCCGGTTGGGGGTGGTCGCCGCCGCCGTCGTTGCCCTGGCGGCGGGGTATTTCGTGGGGCGGGCCACGGCGGCATCGACGCGGCAGACAGTCGCGGAGGCGCTGCTCGCCCCGCGCACCCAGGCGCCCGTGGTAGAGGTCGTCCTGGCCTCCGTGCTGGGCAACTAGAAAGGACGCGCCGCCATGCTGAACCGTTCGAAGGCGTGGGCCCTGCTGCTGCTCGTGGCGACGTTTGTCGCAGGAATAGCCGTGGGGGTCGGCGGTCGGGCCCTGTGGGTCCGCTCCGCCTACGGCGGCGCGCCCGACCGCAGCCGGGGTGTCGACCGCCTCATGGCCGAGTTGAACGACGAGCTGGCGTTGACGCCGCGGCAGCGCGACTCCGTCCACGCCATCCTGCAGCGCCACTGGACACGGATGAATGCCGTGTGGGACACGATCCGGCCGCGCTTCGATTCGATGCGGGCGGAGCTCGATGCCGAGGTCGCGGCGCAGCTCTCGCCGGACCAGCAGGCGAAGTACCGCGACCATATGGCCCGGCATCGGCATCAAAGAGAGAAGGTCGACTCGGGCGGAACGAAGCGATGAGCGAAGTGCGGCAACACGTGGTGGCCGCCGCGGCGGTCGTCGTCTCGTTGAGCGTGCCCGGCGCGCTGGCGGCCCAGGGGCAGCAGCCGCTGGAGGTGACGCTCGCCGAGGCGATCCGGCGATCGCTCGACGTGCAGCCCGCCATGGTCCAGGCGCGCGGTGCGACGCGCAACGCGGGCGCCGGCGAGCGCTCCGCGTGGGGGGCCTTTCTGCCGACCGTGAGCACCAGCGCCTCGGCCTCCCGCAGCAACCAGGAGCGGTTCGATCCGAACAGCACGCTGCGCCTGCCACCCGTCTACACCTACGGCGGCAGCCTATCCGCGAACCTCGTCTTGTTTGACGGTTTCAGCCGGTTCGCCAACCTCCGCGCGTCGTCGGCGACCCAGGATGTCGCGGCCGCGGGGCTCGTGAACCAGCGCTACCAGACGATGCTCGCGACCCAGCAGGCGTTTTTCACAGCGCTGGCGGACGAGGAGCTGGTGCGCGTCGGGCAGGCGCAGGTGGAGCGGGCCCGCCAACAGCTCCAGATCTCGGTGAACAAGTTCAAGGCCGGAGCCGCTACCCGCTCCGACACGCTCACGTCCACAGTGGACCTGGGCAGCGCCCAGCTCACCTTGCTCCAGGCGCAGGCGAACCTGGCCACGGCCCAGGCCACGCTCGGCCGGCAGATCGGGGTGGACCAGCTGGTCCGGGCGCTGCCCGACACCACGGTGCCGCCGCTCCCCGACACGACCGCGTTGCGCGCCTCGGCGCTCGCGACCGCGCCGCTCGTGAGTCAGGCCGAGGCAGCGGGGCGCGCGGCAAGCGCGCAGGTCTGGAGCGCGCGCTCGCAGTACTGGCCGTCCGTCACGCTCTCCTACAGCACGAACCGAACCGGTATCGGATCCCCGGAGCTGCCGCTGTTCGGCAACTACCCCGAGACGTTCTCATGGCGATTCGGCCTCTCCTGGACGCTCTTCAACGGGTTCCAACGCGAGCAGTCCCAGGTGTCGGCGAGCGTCGCGCGCGGCATCGCGGCCGCCCAGGCGGCCGACGCGCGCCGCCAGGTGAACGCCCAGCTCACCCAGCAGCTCGCCGCGCTCGCCACTGCGGACGCGCAGATCGGGATCGCCGGCGCCACCGTGGCCGCGGCGACCGAAGCGCTGCGCGTGCAGCAAGAACGCTATCGGGTGGGCGCGGCGACGCAGCTCGATGAGGTCACGGCCGAGGCGAATCTGACCCAGGCCGAGGTCACCCAGGTCCAGGCGCGCTACAACTATCGCATTGCCCGCGCCCAGCTCGAGGCGCTGGTGGGGCACGCCCTGTGACCAGCACCCAGGCGATGACGTTCCGCACCGGCGACATACCACAGCCGGACATCGTGATCCTGACGCACAAGCTCGCCCGGGACTACGACATGGGCGGCGAGGTGGTGCACGCGCTGCGGGGCGTGGACATCCAGATCCGGCGCAACGAGTTCGTGGCCATCATGGGCCCTTCGGGGTCCGGCAAGTCGACCTTGATGAACCTGATCGGCTGTCTCGACACGCCCACAGCGGGCGAGTACTGGTTGAACGGCCAAAAGGTGAGCGATTTGTCGGACGACGACCTGGCGCGCATCCGGAACAAGGAGATCGGGTTCGTCTTCCAGACGTTCAATCTGCTGCCGCGCGCCAACGCGCTCCACAACGTCGAGCTGCCGCTCATCTACGCCGGCATGGGAGCGCAGGCGCGCCGCAAGCAGGCGGCGCGCGCCCTGGAGCGCGTGGGGCTCGCCGACCGCATGGATCACAAGCCGAACGAGCTGTCCGGCGGCCAGCGCCAGCGCGTCGCGATCGCGCGCGCCCTCGTGAACGAGCCCTCGATTCTCCTCGCCGACGAGCCCACCGGCAACCTTGATTCGGCGACGGGCGAAGAGATCATGCGGCTGTTCGAGGAGTTGCACGATGGCGGCCAGACCATCGTCCTCGTCACCCACGAGCAAGACATCGCGGCGCACGCGCGTCGCCGGATCCACCTGCGCGACGGCGTGATCGAGCGCGACGAGAGAACGGAGCGGCCGGCGTGAGGCGATACCCGCGCGTCGCCACTGCGGCGGCGCTGGCGCTCGGCTTCGCCGCCTGCAAGAAGGCCGAGTCCGCACCCCTGTATGAAAAGGTCCCGGTCGAGCGGCGCGATATCGTCGTCGCGGCGGTCGCCGATGGCGTGATCCAGCCGTCGCTCACCTTCATCGTGAAGTCGAAGGCGTGGGGCGAGATCATCGATATGCCGGTCCAGACGGCGGACGAGGTGCGGAAGGGGCAGCTCTTGGCGAAGATCGACCCCCGTATTCCGCGCGACAACCTGACCCAGGCTCAGGCCAACCTCGACAAGGCCCACGCGCTGCTGGAGAACGCCACCGCGCAGCTCCAGCGCAGCGAGGCCCTGTACCACAGCAACGCGATCCCGGAAACCGACTACGAGGCGGCTAAACTCGCCTACGCGACGGCGCAGGCGGCCGTCGTCACCGCCGAAGCGAACCTCCAGACCGCCAAGGACGCGATGGAGGACACCCAAGTGCGGGCGCCGATCACCGGTACCGTCCTCGAGATCGACGCTGTGCTCGGCACCGTGATCTCGAGCCCAACGCTCGGCGGCGGGACGGTCATCTTGAAGATTGCCAACCTCGATACCGTCCAGGACTCGGCCTTGGTGAATGAGACGGATGTCGGGAAGATCCAGACCGGGATGGCGGCGACGATCACGGTCGACGCGTTTCCGAACCGGCAATTCGCCGGCGCGGTCGTGAAGATCAAGCCGCAGGCACAGGTGGTCCAGAACGCCACGATGTTCCCGGTGCTCCTCGACATTCCCAACCCCGGCCACCTGCTCAAGCGGGGGATGAACACCCAGGTCAAGATCCACACGGGGCAGCGCCAGGGCGTGCTGGCAGTGCCGAACGCCGCACTCCGCACGCAACGGGACGTCGCATCGGCGGCGAGCGTGCTCGGCCTCGACCCGGATCTGGTGCTGCAACAACTCGCCGCCGGCACGACGGCGCCACGGGCTTCCGGAGATAGTGCGGCGCACGGCGACAGCGCTCAACAGCAAGCCGCGGGGAGTGGCAATGGGGGAGCGACGTTTACGACACCGAGCGGTCGCGCGATCACGCTCCCGCCCGGCGTGACGGCTGAACAGGTGCGGGCGGCCTTCCAAAAGCGCATGAGCGGTCAGACCCTGACTCCGGCGGAGCAGGCCGTGCTCCAACAGCTGCGCAGCCAGTTTCAGCGGGCCGGCGGCGGAGAGGGTGGCGGAGGGGGCGGAGGGGGCGGGGGGGCCCAGGGGGGCACGGGACGGGGCGGCCGGGGAGCCCGGGGCGAGATCGGTAACAACTTTATCGTGTTTGCGCTGCGGCATGGCAAGCCCGTGCCGGTCGCGATCAGGACCGGGCTCACCGATCAGGACTACATCGAGGTGACGAGCGGCTTGACGGAACAGGACACCGTTCTCGTGCTGCCGAGCGCATCGCTCGTGCAGGCGCAGCAGCAGTTCCGACAGCGCTTCCAGAACGTCACCGGCGGCGGACTGCCCGGCCTGCGACAGCAACAGTCGCAGAACGCTCCTGCGACCACCGGAAGACGGGGCCCGCCGTGACGCGACACCTCCCTGTGGCGATCGCCGCCGTGATCGCGGGCGGCGCCGCCTGCCACAAGGTGGAGTCCGCGCCACCGTACTCCCTGATCCCCGTGGCGCGCCGCGACATCGTCGTCACTGCTACCGCGTCCGGCGTGATCCAGCCCATCCTGACGCTGAGCGTGAAATCGAAGGCTTCGGGAGAGATCCTCGAGATGCCGGTCCAGACGGGGGACGAAGTCAGGAAGGGTACGCTCCTCGCGAAGATCGACCCGCGCATTCCGCAAAACAACCTGACCCAGGCCCAGGCGAACCTCAATGTGGCCGAGGCGCAGCTCGAGAATGCGACCGCACAGCTCAAGCGCAGCGACGCGCTCTACCAGAGCAAGTCCATCACCGAGAGCGACTACGAGGCCGCCAAGCTCTCCTATGCGACGGCCAAGGCGGCCGTCGCCACCGCCCAGGCGAACCTGCAGACCGCCAAGGATGCGATGGAAGACACCCATGTCCGGGCGCCGATCACCGGCACGGTTCTCGAGCTCGACGCCGTGCTCGGTACGGTGATCTCAAGCCCGACCAACGATGTCGGCGGCGGCACCGTCATCTTGAAGATGGCGAACCTCGACACGGTGCAGGTCTCCGCGCTCGTGGATGAGACCGACGTCGGCAAGGTGCGGGCCGGCATGCCGGTGACGATCACGGTCGACGCCTACCCGACCCGGCGGTTCGACGGCCGCGTCCTGAAGATCGAGCCGCAGGCACAGGTCAACCAGAACGTCACCATGTTTCCGGTCGATGTGGACATCCTGAATCCCGACCACCTGCTCAAGCCGGGGATGAACACCGAGGTGGAAATCCACATCGGGCAGCGCCAAGGCGCGCTCGCCGTGCCGAACGCCGCGCTGCGGACCCTGCGGGACGTCGCCTCGGCGGCGAGGGTGCTCGGCCTCGATTCCACCATCGTCCAGCGCGAGCTCGCCGCCGCCCCTGCGACCCCCGGGCCAAGAACTGGCGCGGACACCGCCTTGAGGGATGGTGGCAAGCTGCATGCGGCCGAGCCGCCGAAGGGGGGCGCGTCGTTCACAACGCGCGACGGCCGGACGATCACCCTCCCGCCGGGCGTCACGCCCGAGCAGGTGCGGGCCGTGTTCGGCAAGATGCGCGGCGGCGGAGCGCTCACGCCCGCGGAGCAGGCGCTGCTCGCGCGGCTGCGCGGTCAGTCCCAGCAGCAATCGGCCGGTGGGTCGACCACCAGCGGTGCCGGCGGTAGCTACATCGTGTTCGTGCGGCGGGCGGGCCAGATCGTGCCGGCCTCCATCCAGACGGGCCTCACCGACCTCGACTACATCGAGGTCACGAGCGGTCTGACCGAGCAGGACTCGGTAGTCGTGCTGTCCGGCAGCGCGGCGCGGTAACGATGCTCCTGGGCGAGATCATCGTGGTCGCGCTGGAGGCGCTGCGGGCGAACAAGCTGCGCTCGTTGCTGACCATGTTGGGCATCATCATCGGCGTGGGCGCGGTGATCACGATGGTCGCGCTGGGGTCGGGAGCGCAGAAATCGGTGCAGGACCGGATCCAGGCGCTCGGTCCCACGCTGCTCAGCGTCTACCCGGGCCAGAGCTTCATGCGCGGCGTCGCCAGCGGCGCGCGCGTCAGCCTCACCCTGGACGACGATACGGCGCTCGCGAACAACGCCCGGTACATCAGCGCCGTCGTGCCAGAGCTGAGCGCCAACCTCCAGGTCCAGCAGGGCAATCAGAACGTGAACGTGAACATCGTGGGCACGACGCCTGCCTACGTGCCGATGCACGCCTACACGATCACGGCCGGACGCATGTTCACGGCGGGAGATGACGCGGCACGCCGCCGCGTCGCAGTCGTCGGATCCGCGATCCCGCAGATGCTCAATTCGAACCGCGACGCGATGATCGGCCAGGAGGTCCTGATCCGTGGCATCTCGTTCGAGATCATCGGCGTGCTCTCGGAGAAGGGCTCGCAGGGATCGTTCTTCAACCCGGACGAGCAGATCCTGGTTCCGCTCCAGACCGCTCGCTATCGCCTCATCGGCACCGACCGGTTACGCAGCATCACGGCGCAGGCCGCGGATTTGAACGCCATGAACCTGGCGATGATCGAGATCGAGCGGGTGCTGCGGCGCCAGCACAAGATCCGCCCCGGCCAGGACAATGACTTCCAGATCCGCAACCAGACCGACATCCTCGCGACGCTGCAGCAGACCACCGACACGTTC
>Ga0134083_10000080_pt1 | contig 17808 bp, 18 predicted proteins | sample 15_taG_21_FD_128870 | JGI IMG/M metagenome (GOLD analysis project Ga0134083, IMG submission 128870) | Grasslands soil microbial communities from the Angelo Coastal Reserve, California, USA - 15_D_Met_40cm_5_24_1 metaG | ecosystem: Environmental > Terrestrial > Soil > Grasslands ... | reverse complement strand
GCTCGAGCGAGCGCTAGCCGGCCGAACTGCGGGAGGCCAGATGAGCGGCCAAGAGTTACTACAAGAGTTGTGGAAGCCAAACGCTAAGTTCAATCGGGGCGGCCGGATTCGAACCGGCGACCTTCTGGTCCCAAACCAGACGCGCTACCGGACTGCGCTACGCCCCGCGCGGCGCAATGGCCAGAACAACAACCTAGTCACCGCAGCTGAAAAAGCGATGCTCCATCGAGCGGGGCCTCGGCGGCAGCGCCCAAGTCCGTGCCCGAACCCCCGAGCAATCTCACGTTCAGCGTACCGCCGACGAACACCATCTCCTCGATAGCCGCGTCGACGGCGACTGGCTGCAGCTTCCCGTCCGCCCGGACCTCGAACTGGAATTGAGCGGCGCGCCGCATCAGTTCCTTGATGAAGGCCGGGCTCGCGCCCTTCGTGCGCCGGACGATTACCGCCGAGAGCTCGTCAGACACCTCCAAGCCGCGGGCATAGAGCTTCACTAGCTTGGCGCGCGCCGCCTCGTCCGGAAGCGGGAATTCAATGGCCTGGTCGATGCGACCTGGTCGCGCGGCCAGCGCCGGCTCGAGTTTATCCGGCCGGTTGGTCGTCAGAATGAAGATGACGTCGGCGTCCTCGCGCAACCCGTCCATCTCATTGAGCAACTTGTTGAGGAGCACTTCCTCGCACGCGCTGCCCATGTGCTCGCGGGCTCGAGCGATCAGGTCGACGTCTTCGACTACTACGGTGGACGGTTGCAGAAAGCGGGCAAGCCGAAAATACTCGTCGAGCAGGCCGACCTGCTCAGCGGTGATCAGCAGCGTCGTGTGGCCCGGCAATTGCGCAGCCAGGTAGTGAATCGTGTGCGTCTTCCCGGTGCCCGGCGGGCCGTAGAATAGCAGGCCCTTCTTGGCGGAGAGGCCGAGGCCCTTGATGTAGTCTCGCGCCCCGATGAAGCCGGCCACGTTGCGGTCGAGCAGCCGCAGCGTTTTCTCGGGCAGAATGACTTCTTCCCGGCGAACCACGTGCAGCCGGTGCACCTTCACGGCTCCGCCCCGGCCGGAGTACTCCCGCCTGCTTTCGAGCGAGATCACACGGCCCCGGTAGGTCCGTCCGGCACTGACGCGGCCCTCGAGGTCGCGGAAGAAGTCCTGTGAGAACTCGAGACCCCGTTCGCCTTCCGGCACCGCCAGTTCGACATGGATGCCGCCGCTGCCGACGCCATGCTGCACCGCCTGACTCAGGAGCAATGCAAACGGCAGCTCGCGGTCGCGCGCCAACCAAAGCCCGTTCCTCAGGCAACGTACCGGTGCCGGATCTCCGATGTCGACGTCGTCGTGCTGCAGGGGACCGAGCTCCACCGGGAACGGTCCTCCCGTCCACAGGTGAGCGAAGGTCGGTGTCTCGAAGCCGACCGGCAAATGAATGCCCAGCAGGGTGGGCTCTGCTCGGCCCTCGAAGAAATCGTCAATCGCGAGCTGCACATCAACTCTGGACGCCGGCGGAAAGGTCCGAGCCGCTGTCACTATTTGCTCAACACGCCGCCCGCCAAAGTGCTGCCTCAGTCGCTTTTGCGTCGCCGACTTGCCCGCCAGCATGCGAAACACATAGCCGATCATTGAGTCACCCCCGACGCATGAGGTTAGCGGGTGAGCAACGATCGGTGCAAGACTGGGTACGCAACGGAAGCGAACAGACCTGGTTCAGCCGTTGCCGCTCTCCCGGCGCCGGGCTTGCACCACAGTGTCGAGCCAGTCGAAGATCTGCCGCAGGTTGAACGGCTTGTGGAGCACTGCGCAGGGGTTGCGCTCGAGCCAGGCGCGGACCTCGGCGGCATCCGCGTCGCCGGTCATGATGGCGATCCGCCCGGTGAGCGCCGGCCAGCGGTTGATGAGGAGGAGAAACAGCGCGAGCCCAGACATGGTCGGCAGCCGGATGTCGAGCAGCACGGCGTCCGGCTGCTCCGCGGCGAGCAGCTCGTACGCCGTCTCGGCGCTGCCGGCGCCGATCACCCGGTAGCCTTGCCGCTGGAGCGCGCGCTCGAGCACCCGGCGCAGCGGCGCTTCGTCATCCACGATCAGTACCGTCGCGAGTGGCTCGCTCACGACACGGAGGCCTGTGCCCGGTGGCCGGGGAAGAAGCCCTGCACGACGCGCTCGAGCGCTTCCTCCGGGGCGAGCGTCAGGCGCATCTCGCCGGCGGTGAGTCCGAGATAGGTGCGGGCGTGCAGCTGCAGCGTCTTGGTCTGCGCGTAGCCGAGCCGCATGGCCACGTCTTCGATCGTGAAGCCGGGGTCCTGGAGCAAACGGTGCGCGTACAGTACCCGCGTCGCGGCGAGGAAGTGCCGGGGCGACGGCAGTCCCACACGCGTGAACCAGCGCTCGAACGTCCGCCGGTCCACCCGGGCGCGCGCCGCCACCTGCTGGACAGTTTGCACCTCGGCCGGCGAGCGCAACACCTCCTCGAGCACCCAACGCAGCTCGCTCGGCAACGGGGAAAGGGCCCAGGCGAACTGGTCGAGCAGCTGCTGCGATGTGGAGCGCGCTTCTTCCTGAGCCAGCACGTGGCGGAGATGCGTCGGGTGGTCGTCGTACCGGGTGAACACCACCCGGCGGATGCCGCGCTGGCCGAGCGCGAGCAGCACGGCCGCAGTCTGCGGCGTCAGGCTCGTATAGAGGATAAGCGGCAAGGACGGAAACAGCACGCGCAGCCGCTCGATCTCCCGATCGCTCGCCGTTCCCGTCAACAGCGGATCTACCACTGCGAGCTCGACCGGCCGGCTGCGGATCGTGGCGAGCACCGCATCCCAGCTCGGGGCGTGCACCACTGCGAAGCGCACCGCCGCCGCGCGGCGCAGCTTGTGAAACTGGATTCCGGAGACGGCGGCTAGAACGAGCATAAATGTCGCAAAAGCGCCCCACGATGCCGCGAAAACGCCCTAAAAAAGCTGTCGCGGAAAGTCCAGTTTATCGTGTCGCCCGCAGTACACACGGTTACCCAACCCCTGGAGGCTCTATGTTGCGCCCGACTCGCGCTCTACTCGCTCTGTTGCTCGTGTCCTTCGCGTTGGTGGCCTCGGCGTGTGCCGATTCCACGGCACCGCAGCCGCTCACGTGCGACGTGAACAATCCGAACGTGTGTCACTGAGGTCTTCACTCGCCGAGCTGAGCGAGCGAGACTGAGATCTCTCGCACTGAGTCGCAGGATTCTATCGGCTCCGCGGCCGCCTGGAGGACGGCAGATGATTCCGCCTCGCAGTCGCGGAGCCCGGCTCTGATCCGCTCGCCGCGGAACACCAGTTCGTGCATCCCAGCGTTATTGGCGAGCTCAACCGCCTTGTCCAACAACCGCTCCGCCTTGCGGAATTGGCCGAATCGCGCCTGGCCGATTCCTGCCTTGAGATAGAAGTCCGCCAAGATATTCGGCGGCATACTGCCCTTCCGCGCCTCGCATGCTGCGCGCCAGCGCTCGAATCCTAACCGGTCGCGCCGGAACGATGCGCAATGCATCAGGTCCGCGATCGCGTTGGATACGACATCCTGCATCCCACTTCCCCTCGTCACTACCTCACCTAACGCGCGTTCTGCGACAGCGACTTCGCCGAGAGTCAGCAGCATCGTACCCACGTCGCCAAGTGCCCTCATGCGCGACCCCCCATCCTCATACAACTCGAAAGCTCGCCAGACGTGGACAAGCGCCTCGGCGATCTGACCGCGAAACAGCAGAGTGGTCCCGAGCGCGTGATGCGCATGCGCCTCTATCTCCCGGTCTTCAGCCGCGCGAGCTTCAACCGCAATCTCGTGGAAAGACTGCTCAGCCATCGCCAAATTGCCGCGCGCCTGTACCGAGAGTGCGCGTCCGACACGGCTGAGGAAGGCGGAGTGCACATCGCCCGCCGCCTCCGCCAGCAATCCGGCCAGCGCGTACGCCATGTCAGCTGCGTCGAATCGATTCAGCTTCCGGTTCACACGGCCGATCCGCAGCTGCGCAGCGATCGCGTCCGAGCATCCGAGCCGTTCCGCGCCGACGGCGACCAGCGATTCCAACACATCCAGCGCCTCTTCGAGTCGTAACTCGTCTTCCAGGTGGTGCGCGTAGGCAAGCAACGCGGGTATCACCTGCCCAGGATTGCGGCTCCGGAACGCCTCCGCGGCACTGCGGACCAGTCCGGTAAGGTGGCCAGTCTCGGTGCTGGTAGCTGGGAGCTCGCGGCACATCCGTTCGGTGGCCGCATGCTGATAGCGGAACGCGTCGGGATGAGCGGGCTCGCTCCCGGGACCTAGAAGATCCACCAGACGGAGCGCGAGAAACGCTCCGTTGCCGAGCCGCCCGTCGACCGAGGTCGCCGTGGGCGCCCCCGCCAACCGCTTGAGGAACACCGCGTGCGGCAAACTGTCCCGTTCCGTACACGTTTGTGTCATCATTTGGCCTCTCGCTTCGACCGGGGCGGGCTGTGCCCCAGTGCATCTCCCTCGCCGCGCCATGCCCCCCCTTTCCCGCGACCAAGTTACCGCTTCCTCAGCCTCCCGGAAACACCCGGGACCCCACCGCGCTTGTGCGCGGCGTCACCACGACTCAGTCGAGAGGTCCGCCGCGGGCGCGAGCTGTTGCAAGTACGTCACGAGCTTCCAGATCGCCTCGGGCGGCAACACGCCGCCGAACGCCGGCATGCCACGCGGCCGGCCGAAATAGATCGAATGGAAGATCGCGCCGTCGGCGCCACCGTAGCGCCAGCGTCCGTCCGCGAGGCTGGGCCCCTGCCCCCCCACCGCACCCAGCGAATGACAGCCATCGCAGTTGAACACACTGAACAACTTCTCCCCATCCGCCGCCGACCGCTGGTCACCCCTGAAGGGGTTCTCTAGGCTCCCGGCCGGCGGCGGGTTCCCGCCGGCGAAGACGTGCTGCTCGTAGCGCACGGAGGGCGGCACCGACTGCTGTGCCGACGTCACGAGCAGCGCGAGCAGCGGCGCAGCCGCTATAGCGCGAACAGCCATACAATGCCTCCCAGGCTGGTGTGCCTCGCAATATCCGGCATGAAGCTCGCGGGTGGGCGCACGTCCGCGGGATCGTCGGAGCGGACGTCGCCCGCCAGCAGCGCCCAGTCGCCGCCGATGCCGGCGTACACCGCCACGTACTGCTTGCCGTCGGGGCCGGTGAACGTGATCGGGTTGCCGACAACGCCGGACCCCACTTTGAACTTCCAGAGCGCGCGGCCGCTCGTCGCATCCACCGCCTTGAACCAGCCGTCGAGGGTACCGTAGAACACCACGCCGCCGGCGGTGGCGAGGGCGCCGCTCCAGACCGGATACTTCTCCTTGATTTCCCAGATCTTCTTCCCGGCCCCCGCGTCCCACGCGATTAGGGCGCCCAGATTCCCGCCGGGGCCCGGCTTGTAGGGAGCGTTCAAGCCGATGAAGGGCGTCCCGGCGAGATAGGTGACGGGCGTCGTCTGGTAGTCCATACACATGTTGTTGGTGGGAACGTAGAACAGGCCGGTGCGCGGCGAGTAGGCCGCGGGCTGCTGATTCTTCCCGCCCTCGAGCGTGGGACAGATGTCCTTCACGCTGCCGTGCGAGGCGCCGGTGAGCTTCGTACGATCGACATCGGGGCGGCCGGTCGTGAGGTCCACCCGCTTCGCCCAGTTCACCGCTACATAGGGCTCCGCGACCAGCACTTCTCCCGTGGCGCGGTCAATCGTATAGGCGAAGCCGTTCTTGTCGAAGTGCACCAGCACCCGGCGGCTGCGGCCCTTGACGGTCAGATCCGCAAGAATCATCTCCTGCACGGCATCGTAGTCCCAGTTATCGGCCGGCGTGAACTGATACGCCCACACGAGCGTGCCGTCGCCGGGGCGGCGGGCCAGGACGCTCGTGGCCCACTTGTTGTCGCCGGGACGCTGGTCGGCGTTGTAGGGAGCCGGGTTGCCGGTGCCGTAATAGAAGAGATCGAGCCCGGGATCGTAGGAGAGCCATCCCCAGACCGGTGCCCCGCCGTGCTTCCACCCCTCAGGCGGCCAGGTTGTCTGTCCTAGGTCCGTGCCCTTGTCGTAGAACGGCCGAAACGTCCCCGGTCTCGCCAGCAGCTCGGCGTCAGGGCCGGCGTTATAGGCGGTCCAGACGATGCGCCCGGTGGCGAGGTCGAGCCCCTTCACCCAACCGCGCACCCCGAACTCGCCGCCGGCCGTCCCCACGATGACCCTGTCCCTGACGACGAGGGGAGCCATGGGGGTCGACTCCCCCTGCCGCACCTCGGCGACCTGGGTGCTCCACACCTCCTTGCCCGTCGCCGCATCGATCGCGACGGTATGCCCATCGAGCAGGTTGTAGACGATCTTGCCGTCGGCGAAAAACGCCCCGCGGTTCACTACGTCGCAGCACGCGATCCCCATGGCCGCCGCGTCAACGTTGGGGCGGTATTTCCACTTGAGGGGGTAGCCGTCCTGGGTGAGGTCGAAGGCGTACAGCACGTTCGGGTAGGGCGTGACCACATACATCGTCTTGTTCACGACCAAGGGCTGTCCCTCGTGCCCGGCGAGGACCCCTGTCGAGAAGCTCCACGCCGCGCGCAGCCGCGGCGCGTTCGCCGCACTGATCTGTGCCAGCCCAGAGAAGCGGGTGGCGGCGTAGTCTTTGGCGGGCATGAGCCATTGGTCGTCGGGCGCACCCGGTGCGGCGCCCTGCGCGATGAGTAGGACGAGCATAGTCGGCACGGTCACGGGTAGTCTCTCCTTTACTGGCTGCGGCGCACCAGCACCTCGATCAGCGCCCGGATGGCGCGTCCCCGATGGGACACGCGTTGCTTGGCCGGGAGCGCCGCTTCGGCGAAGGTCACGCCCAGCTCGGTCGACAGGAACAGCGGATCGTAGCCGAACCCGCCGTTGCCGCGCGGCGCCGTGAGGATCCGGCCCTCGCACGTCGCCTCCACGAGCTCCGGCTTGGCAGTCGCCGTCTCGATGTACGCTACGACGCAGCGATAGCGGGCGGTGCGGGCCTCGTCGGGCACGTTGGCGAGGCGCTCGAGCAGCAGCGCGTTGTTCGCCGCATCGATTCCACCTTCCCGCTGGCCTCCCTCGACCCCGTGCAGCAACGACCACCGCGCGGAGAACACCCCCGGCGCGCCCTCGAGCGCGTCCACCTCGAGGCCGGAGTCCTCGCCGAGCGTCGGGAGATGGCTGCGCGTCGCGAAGTAGCGCGCTTTGGCGACGGCGTTCTCCGCGAAGCTCGTGCCGCGTTCCAGGTCCAGCTCGTCGGGCAGTCGCTCGAGGAACTGGTCGACCGGAAACACGAGCTGGAAGGGGAGGCCGGCGAAGATGTCGCGGATCTCGCGGGCCTTGCCATCGTTGCGCGTCGCGATTAGCAGCTTCATCGGCTCGCGCGGCGTCGCAACCGCTCCAGCAGGTCGCTGGTCGAGTAACCCTGGACCAGCGCCACCCGCACGACGCGGCCGCCCCAGCTCTCCACCTGCTCGGCGCCCACGATCGCGTCGCGCGCGTAGTCCGCGCCCTTCACCAGCACGTCGGGTCGCAGCTGGGTGATGAGCGCCAGCGGCGTGTCGGCGTCGAACACGACGACACAATCCACACACGCGAGTGCCGCCAGCAGGCGGGCGCGCGCTCCCTGGGGGACGAGCGGGCGGTCGCCGCCCTTGCCGAGCCGGCGCACGGAAGCGTCGCTGTTCACGCCGACCACCAGCGCCGTGCCCTCGGCGCGCGCCGCCTCCAGCAGGCTCACGTGCCCGACGTGGAGCAGATCGAACACGCCGTTCGTGAAGACCACCGGCCCGGGCTGGCGCTGCCGCCAGGCGGCGGCTTCATCAGGCATGCGGAGCTTGGCGGCGGTGTTCAGGGGGGGGCGGAGCTACAGCGGCTGCGTCGCCTTGGGGTGGAAGGTGAAGGTATGGTTGAAGAGCGGGAGATGGACGGCCTCGCTGTACTCGCTCTCGATGACGATCTCCCGTGGCGAGCTGCGGCGGACGATCTTGATGTTCTGAGCCTGGTCCGGCAGGCCGATGTCCTGCGCCGTCGCCTGGATGCGACGCCGGATCGTACCGTCATCCAACGCGGCAGCCAGCTGCGCCTGGGTCTGCATCTCGTCCAGCAAGCGGTAATAGCGGAAGTACACCTCGCCGATGTTGACACCGTAGTACAGCACCGCGACGAAGATCAGCAGCGAGAAGAGGCACCCCGTGGAACTCGCCCCGCGCCGGCCCAACGGCCGCGATCGCGCCAGGCGCCTCACCATTGGGACTGGGCGCCGTCGACCAGGTCGTTGACCAGCTTCTGCAGGGCGACTTTGCGGCCCGCCGCCTCCTGCGGTGGCGGGTACTCGCCGACCACCGTCAGGCCCTGCCTCTGCCAGAGTGTCTTCCCTTCGCGCTGATCGACCAGCTCGACGTCGACCGTGATTTGCACCTGCCGCCGGGTGACGTCCGTGCGCCCCTGACCGGGCGTGAACGAGAGCGGGACGTCCGGATCGTAGCGCACCACGCGCCCGCGCACGACCGCATCGGCGTTGGCCTCGGCGGCGGGGCGCAGGCCCAGCCGTCCCTGAAACGCCTCGAGCACGGCGTCATTGACCTCTTTGGTTAAGGCCGGCTCCGGAGTCTGGTTGTCGAACGGCAGGATGGCGACGGTCTTGATGTTGGGCAGGCCGCCGCCGGCGAAGCCGTAGAGGCAGGCCGCGAGCGCCAGGCCGCCAGCGCTAGCGGCGGCGGCGCCACAGCGCCGGATCGATGACCGCCGCGGTGTCCACCGCAACCACCGAGAGCTCAAAACGGGCCGGGACCTCCGGAAAGTCGATGCGCGCGCTGGCCGGCATCGCGTGAGTATCCAACTGCGTGCGGGAGCGCGCCACGACCTTGCCCTCGCGTCGCCATTCCGCCTCGAGCAGGCGATCCCCGCCGGCGGTGTCGGTCACGCGGTAATCGAACGTGTCCGCCGCCTCCACGAACCGCCAGATCGCGACCGGCGACGCTTGCAGCCCGAACACGCCCGCACCCGCCGGCGGTGGCCGAACGATGCCGAGCCCAGCCCACAGCATCCGCGCCGCCGGGATGAGGGAGCGGAAGTTCCGCTCCGGGTCCGCCCACACGCCCGAGTCCCCCACCACGACGGCCGCTCCTGCGCCCAGCCCGAGCGGCCCAACGTAGTCGAACCGCAGCGAGTCGGGCGGCGCGATGCGCGCCTGGCCGCGGCCACCCCAGCGCTTGTCCGGGTCCTGGTACTTCCAGTGGAACCGGATCGCGGTGCGCCGTCCGGGCAACGTCGCGCGGGCCCACGCCGTCGCCGCGGCGCCGTCGGCGGGCGCGAGCGGCATCGGAACGAGTGGCGCCGGTCGCCCGGGACATCCGGCGAGCAGCCAACAGGCGCCAATGTAGGAGAGCGTCACGCGCCGGTCAAGCAAAAAGCCTTGCCGGCTCAATAGTTAAACCCGAAGAAGAAGTCGACGAAGCGGGATCCTCGACTGCCCGACGGGAGCGCGTAGCCATCGACGTTCCCAGAATGAAACCGGTAGCCAAGGTCGAGCCGCAAGACGAGCGGCGGCCCGAGCGGCATCCGCAGGCCGAGCCCGGTGCTGCCGAGCGTGCCACGGCCGAACGACGTCGCCGTCGCGGCGCTCCCGAGGTCGCAGAACAACGCGCCCTGCACCCCCGGGAACCGCGCCACGCCGAACGGGAAGCCGATGGAGAGGAAGTCCGTGATCGGAAAGCGCCACTCCGAGTTGAACAGCCAGGCGCGCGTGCCCGCCACGTAGCCATAGCGCGGGTAGCCGCGCAGGCCCCACGAGCCGCCGATGTTCACGCGGCGAGGGCGCTCCCCGCCGGCGTAATAGCCGAGCAGGCGTACGGCGAACGCGCTGCGCAGCGACGTGCGGAAGTAGCGGCGGTAATCCGCCGCGACGACCCACGTGTCGAAGCGCCCATGACTGATGTCGTTCACCAGACCGCCGGTCAGGTTCACCCGGCCGCCGTCGATCGGCCCGGTGGGCAGCCAGAGGGTGTTGTCGCGCACGTAGCTCAGGTAGTTCGACGCGAGCCAGCCGACGCGGTGGAACTCGGTCGGACCGTTCTCGATCAGGTCTGGCCGCGTGACGTCGAACCGGTTCGAGTGCTCGACCCGATACTCCGCTTCGATGCGCGTGAACCGGGACAGCGGATAGCGGATTTCCCCGAACGCACCGCCGGAGGTCTCGTCGTACAGGGTGCTGAAGTCGCCCTCGTAGAAGAGGCCGCGCAACCGGAAGGCGCCGACGCCCCAGTTGACGCGGTGCGACTGATTCAGATAGAAGGCGGTGCCGCTGAAGTTGTCGAGCAGGTTGCCGAAGCCCGAGCCGGAGAACGACGACACCAGCAGATACAGCTGGTGGTCGCTCAGCAGGTCGCTGAAGACGAAGACGGCGCCTTGCGCGGACCCGACTCCCGGTGCCACCACGGCGTCCCCGGCAGCGAAATCGAGCGAGAACTTGCGCTCGTACGGAGCCGCGCTGGCGCGGGCGTATTGCGGGCTCGCCAGCTCGGGCCACGTCCACTCGGGCGCGCGCCGTTCCGCGGCGAGCGCCACGCGCCGGGCCGTGTCCTGCGGCACCGGCTGCGCGACATAGATGTTGTAGCTCAGGTCGGCGAACCCCCCGAACACGAGGCCGTGCTCCGCGTCTACCCACTCCGGATCGAACGCGCCGTTGAGGGTGTTGGTCTCCCGGCGGCCGGCGCCGCCCGAGTCCACGGAGTAGATCTGGTAGGTGCCGTCCCGGTCCGACGCGAAGAAGATGCGGCCGTCCGGGCCCGGGGCCCAGCGGGGCTGGTCGTCGCGCCAGTCGCCGTAGGTGAGGTAGGCGATCGTGCCCGTGGCGAGGTCGAGGGTGAAGAGATTGCGGCCGCCCTGCGGCCCGAACGGCGTGCGGTCGGACGAGAACACCACGGTCCGCCCATCGGGGCTTACCGTGGGATCCAGGTCCTGGTACCGGTCGGAGGTGAGGCGCTCGAGCCGGCCGTCGCCGAGCCAGAGGCGATACAAGTCCGAGTAGCCCGAGACCGCCAGCCCCGAGAACACCACGCTCTGGCGGTCCGGCACCCACGCGGGCGACAGGATCGAAACGAGCGCCGGGAACTGATAGCGGCCGACGACCCGCCCTTTCTCCAGGCTCCAGAAGAACAGCGCGTCGCGGTCGAAATACTTGCTCGAGAACGCCACGATGCCGTCGCTCGAGACGCCGATCCGCGACTCGAAGAAGTGGAACGATTCGAACTCCGCGCTGCGCTCGCCTTTGACGACGGCGCGCGGCCGGCCGCCGGCGAATGACTGCGCGTAGATATTGGTGTACCCGGTGGACGGCGAGAAGTACAGCACGCCGCGTGCGCTGTCGGCCCCCTCGGGCGCGCCGTACACCGCCGGCTTGATCGCCAGCTTGGTGAGCACGCGAGCCGTGATCGACAGCGGCTCGGCCACCACCACGGCGGGGTAGTAGCGCTGCCGCATCCAGTACTGCCACTCGTCGGAGAGCTGCTCGAGCGTGCGGCCGTAAACGGCGTGCACCTCGTCTTCGAACGCGCCGTACTTCCACACGTCGCGATACACCTCGTCGATGCGCCACTCGCCGTACGTGGACGCGAGGAAGTGATGAATCGCCCCTCCCAGCGGATACACGATCCCGCCCGAGGCGTACGTGAGCTCCCGCAGCGCCGGCAGCCGCCCCGAGACCGTCAGGTCGCGGAGAATCATCTCGTCCCGCGAGTCCTCCCCGGCGGAGAAGTACTCCGCGAGCCCCTCGGTCCACCACAGCGGCGGGTCGACGTGGCGCACCCGGGGATAGCGCGCGAACGCCTGGTTCGTGAGGCTCAGCTGGAAGACGTGCACCAGCTCGTGGCGCAGGGTGTGGCGGAAATCGAAATAGCTGCCGGTGAACGGTAGGGCCACGCGCTGCTTCAAGAACTCCGTGACGCCGAGCAGTCCCTCGGGCGGCACGAACGGCAGGACGTTGGTCTGCTCGAAATCGGAGTGCGAGGCGTAGATGATGAGCGGGATGCGCCGGTGGGGGTGGTGATTGAAGCGCCGCTCCAGGGCGCCGTAGCTCTCCTCGGCGTACGTCAGCGCGACACGGGCGAGCTCCTGCTCCTCGGGATAGTAGTAGAGGTCGACGTGCTCGCCGCGCAGCACGTGCCAATCGAAGCCGCGGTACTGGATCTTGTTTTGCCCGAAGTACCCGAATTGGGCGGGCGCCGAGCGGGCAAGGAGAATGAGCAGCGCCGATCCACAGGCTAAAGCCTGGGCAGTTCCGAGCGCACACTTCAGCGTGTGAACACCGGCTGGTGAGCTCACCGATGAATGCTCCGGATGCGGTCACCCTGCGCGATGGCGCCGAGCACGTTGAGGCCGGAGACCACCCGCCCGAACACCGTGTAGACGCCGTCGAGGTGCGGCTGCGCCGAGTGCGTGATGAAGAACTGGCTGCCGCCCGTGTCCGGCCCGGAAAGCGCCATCCCCATGGTACCCGCGTCGTAACGGATGGGATTCACCTCGTCCCGCAGTACGAAACCCGGACCCCCCCAGCCGTCCCCGCGTGGGTCGCCGTCCTGCGCCACGAAGTTGGGCACGACCCGGTGCCAGCGGGAGCCGTCAAAGTAGCGCCGGTCAACCAGGGAGAGAAAGGCGGCGACTGTGAGCGGGGCCTCGGTCGCGTAGAGCTCCACCGCCATCGTCCCGCGGTCGGTCTCGATCGTCACCCGTGGGGGCTGGCCCCGGAGCGCCGCCAGCAGGTAACGACGCACGGCGTCCCGGTACGCCTCCGCGCCGCGGCCGGTGGTGATGGGCGCCGCGGCCCCCCACCGTTCGGCGGCGTCGGGAAGCCGTTCGGCAGCGAGCCGGCGCACGAGGTAGTCGTCGGCGCGGGGCACCGCCGCGAGGAACCGCCCGGCGACGGCGAGTCGTCCTTCGGTGCTCGCGCGCGCGATCGCTCCGAGCGCGGTCACGACCGAGAGGCGGGCGTCGTTGAAGGGGTCGGCGGCCGCCCGGTTGTAGGCCTGGACCAAGCGATCCACGTCGGCCGTGGCAGGATGGCGCGCCAGGACATCGGCCGCGACGCTCCGCACCGCGGGGTCCGCGTGGGCGAGCAGCTCCCGTGCGCGAGGGCCGAGGGTGGTGTCGCCCAGCACGATGCGGGCGAGCGCCTGGAGCGCTTGTGCGACGACCCGCCCGTCGCGATCGGCGAGTTGGGCCTCGAGCCGGGGGCGGTCGTGCGCTGCGCCGAACGCCTCTGCGGCGACGCTGCGCCAGCGCCAGTCGGCGTCGCCGGTGAGCGCCGCGGCCGCCGTGGCCCCGGCGGCGCTGTCCGTCTGGGCGAGCGCGATCAGGGCCTGCCGCCGCAACGCGAACACGGCGGTGGCGAGCCGCCCGGTGAGCGCCTCCACGGCAGCGCTTCCACCCAGCACGCCGAGCGTCGTCTCGGCCTGGACGGCCACGTTCACGTCCCCGTCGCCGGCGAGCGGGGCGGCGAGACGAGACAGCGCAGTGTCGCGAAACGTGGCGAGCGCGCGCAGGGCGTTGATCCGTACCTGCGGGTCGCGGTCGGCGAACAGCGGCCGCAAACGTCCCACGACGGTCTGCGGATCGAGCCGGGCACTGTCGACGAGCGCTCTGCTCACCCCCCGGACGGCGACGGCGCGTACGAGGGCGCTGCTGTCGTCGAGCGCCCGGAGGAGGGCCGGCACGCCCCGCGCCCCGCGCAACCGTGCGAGCGCATACAGGGCGTGCCACCGCGCGTTAAGGTCCGGGTCGTCGGCGAATCCGAGCAGCGACGGCACGGGGGCGCGCGTCCCGAGGCGCCACGCCTCGAGCAGCGCCGTGCTCTGAGCGAGCGACGTCGGCACGCCTGCCGTCGAGCCGGTGCCCAGAATACTGCGGAGCGCGTCGGCGCCCGGGTCGTCGCCGATCTTCGCGATGGCGGTTACGGCTTCGGCCTGGGGCGGGCCCTGCTCCCCGGCCGGCACCGCGCGCACCAGCGCCAGCAGCGGCTCGACCGCCCGCGCGTCCTTGAGCAGCCCCAGCCCGAACGCCGCCGCGGCTCGGACGGTCTGGTCCGAGTCCGACAGCGACTCGACCAGCAGATCGGTCCCGGCGAGGTCACCGATCCGGCCGAGGCCGAGGGCCGCCTGTCGCCGCACGACGGCGTCGGGAGCATGCAGGGCCTCGCGGAACAACGGCGCGTCGAAAGCGCGCGCGTCGGCGGCGGCGAGCAGGCGGGCGAGCTCGCCCACCAGCGCCTCATCCTGCTGCTGCGCGACCGCCCGCCGCCACGGCGCCGCAGCCGCCAGCAGGAGCACCAGCCCGGCGCTACACGCGGACCGGATCAGGCACCGGCTTGAGCAGCTCGAAGACATCGTCGGGGATCCGCGTGACAGTGTGCTGGTGCGTGAGCGACACGAGTGCCGTCTCGCCCGTGGCGAGCAGCTCGGCCGTCGCGGCGCGCTCCACGGCATACCCGAAGGTCACACGCCGCGACGCGAGCTCGCGCACCCAGCAGCGCACGCGCACCAAGTCGTCGTAACGCGCCGCGGCGCGGTAGCGGACCCTCACCTCCGAAACGGCGAGGTAGACGCCCTGCTGCTCCAGCTCTTTGTAGGTGACGCCAGTCTCGCGCATCAGCTCGGTACGTGCGCGGTCGAACCAGATCAGATAATTGGCGTGATAGACCACGCCCATCTGATCGGTTTCGGAATAGTTGACGCGCAGCGTAATCGTGCTGATCACGCCGCGCAAAATACAGCATCCTGGCTTGCGGCGCTCCGGGGCCGCTCCTAGCTTGGGGGCCGTGCCCTCCCGTGTGCTCGTCGTCGCCGACGCCCATCTGGGACAGGTCCCCGCCGCGATCGAGTCCGCCTTCCACCGCTTTCTCGCGGCCGTCCCCGATCTGGGCCAGGCGTTGCTCATCAACGGAGACCTGTTCGACTTCTGGTTCGAGTACCGGGCCGTGATTCCGCGACGCCATTTCGGTACGGTCGCGAAGCTGCAGGCACTACGCGCGCAGGGCATCCCCATCACCTTCGTGGGCGGCAATCACGATCGCTGGGGCGGCGATTTCCTGATCCATGATCTGGGGATCGGGTTTTACGCCGGTGAGGCGGAGATCGATGTGGCGGGGCGGCGCGCCTTCGTGGCGCACGGCGACGGCCTGACCGAGCAGCACTGGAGCGCGAGGCTGATGCACCGCGTCACCCGCCATCCCGTCACCGTCCGGGTGTTCCGCGCGCTCCACCCGGACGTGGGCTTTTGGATCGCGCACAAGCTGTCGGGCACGCTCGCCGACAACACGCGCGACCCCGCGGTGCTCGACCGCGCCGCGCGCGCCCAGGCACAGTACGCGCAGGAGCTGCTCACCCGCCGCTCCGACCTCGGGCTCGTGATCCTCGCGCACACGCACCGCCCGGCGCTCGACGAGCTCGGGAACGGGCGCGCCTATCTCAATCCGGGGGCGTTTCTCGACGGGGGGCGATATGCGGTCGTCACGGCAAACGACGTCGAGCTAAGGACGTTTCACGCTTGACGTATCACGTAAAACTCAAAACGTATCACGCGAGACGTATCACGTAAGACGTATCACGTGAAACGTATCACCCACGACGTAGTTCGTGATACGTCTCAAACTCGACGTCTCTCAGCCCAGCGGAACCACCTCCACTTTCTTCAGCTTCTCGCCCAAAAACCGCGCCCCCACCTTCCGAAAATGCGGCTCGTCGTCCGACACGACGAAGACGTGCTCATGGCTTCCGTCCCCCGCGAGCAGGCCGCGTGCCTCCAGCTCTTGCGCCACCACCCGCGCGGTCTCCTCCGCTGAATCCACCAGCGTCACGCCCGGCCCCATGACCCGCGCGAGCAGGGGTTTGAGGAGCGGGTAATGGGTGCAGCCGAGCACCAACGACTCCACGGCGGCTCGCTGGAGCGGCTTCAGGTACTCGCGGGCGATCAGCTCGGTCGCCGGGTGATCGAACCAGCCTTCTTCCACCAGCGGCACGAACAGCGGGCAGGCGCGCGCGTACACGGTTGCGTCCGGGCGGGCCGCGGTGATGGCCCGCTCGTATGCGCCGCTCGCGATCGTGCCCGCCGTCCCGATCACGCCGATCTTGCCCGTCTTGGTCGCCTGCACGGCCGCGCGCGCGCCCGGCTCGATGACGCCGACCAGCGGCACGGGCGAGCGCTCTCTCAAGTACTCGAGCGCCTGCGCCGTGATCGTGTTGCACGCGACGACCAGCGCCTTCACACCGCGCCGCAGCAGATAGGCGAGGATCTCCGCCGCGTAGCGACGCACCGTGTCCGGCGACTTCGGACCATAGGGAACGCGCGCCGTGTCGCCGAAGTAGATCACCGCTTCCCGCGGGAGGCGCTCGAACAGCGCGCGCGCAACCGTGAGCCCTCCGATGCCGGAGTCGAACACGCCGAGCGGGGCCGGGTTCACGGACTAGGGCACCGGCACACTGATCCCGACGCCGTTCGGGATGACGCGGACTTTCAGCTCCCGGGGGAAGTCCTGCAGGTGCGCCGACACGTACGCTTCGGCCCCGGAGAAGAGATGGTTAAAGATCCAGAGCACGAGCCAGTCCTGCACCTCCTGGCGTTTGGCGCCGAGGTTGTCCGAGCCCGACTCCTTGAGATAATGCGTCTCCTGTTGCGCCTTCAGCGTCATCATGGCCGCGACGCCCTCCCAGGCGACGAACAGCCCGCCGGTCACGGGCCGGCCGGTCTTCGCCTGTCCCCAGCCGGGGAAGAGGAGCGAGCGCCAGAAAGCGCCCATCGGCCCGATTCGGCGGGTCGTGTCGGACGCAACGACGGTCGCCCCGGTGGTGACGACAGGGGTGCGCGTGGTGTCGCCCTGGCCGGACAGCCGGACAGTCGGACCGACGGACAGCAACGCGACCAGCGCGATGCCGCACCATACCGTCCGACCGTCCGACTGTCCGACTGTCCGACTCATCGCGCCACCAACACGTTCAATCGCCGCGCCGCCAGCCGCACGGTGCAGTGGTGCACTCCCGGGTCGCGGAGCTCGCCGTCGAGGTGTAGCAGCAGCGGCTGCTCTGGGCAGCGGATCGTCAGCTCCGTCGTCCGGAACATGGTCACCTCGCGCATGCGGGTGTGAGTGCCACGCATCACGCGTGGCACGGCGATGAGGAACCGCGGCAGCGACACGCGGCGGACGAGGCAAACGTCGAACTGGCCGTCCGACGGGTCGGCGTCGGGAGCAAACCGATAGTTGCCGCCGGCGGTGGTGCCGTTGCACACCTCCACCATCATCATGTACCCCGTCGCCGCGAACCCGGACGCGCGCACGTCGAGACGCGGCGCCCGAAACGTAGCGAACGCGCGGTACACGGGAACAAGGTACGAGAGGAAGCCGGTGAGGCCGGGCATGCCGTTGCGGACGCGGACCACCGCGGGGCCGAAGCCGAGCCCCATGCTGTTCACGAACCACTCGCCCAGTACCTGCCCGACGTCGAAGCGTCGCACCTCCGCGGTCACGAGCCGCTGGACCGCGCGCACGGCGCTGTGGCGGTAGACGCCGGCGAGCTTCGCGAAGTCGTTTCCCGTGCCGATCGGGATGACGCCGAGCGTGACATCGGCTTCGTGCTGGAGCAGCCCGTTCGCCACGTCGTGGACCGTGCCGTCGCCGCCCACGGCCACGACCCGAGCGACGCCGTCACGGGCGGCCCGCGCCGCGAGCTCGGTGCCGTGGCCTGGGGCCTCCGTCCGGACGACGTCCACGGCCCAGCCCTGGCGCCGGAACTCGCGCGCCACGGCGTCGAGCGCCCGAGCGCCAGCGCCACCGCCCG
>Ga0134083_10000079_pt1 | contig 17959 bp, 12 predicted proteins | sample 15_taG_21_FD_128870 | JGI IMG/M metagenome (GOLD analysis project Ga0134083, IMG submission 128870) | Grasslands soil microbial communities from the Angelo Coastal Reserve, California, USA - 15_D_Met_40cm_5_24_1 metaG | ecosystem: Environmental > Terrestrial > Soil > Grasslands ... | reverse complement strand
CCCTGCCCGCGCGTCCGGTAATACTGCTCATACCCGGCCAGCGGCCTGGCCAGCCGTCCCACAGCCCCCTCGGCGCGAAGCCGGAGGTCAACCCGGAACAGATATCCTTCCTGCGTACCGTCGCTCAGGGCCCGCGTGAGATCCCGGGCAAGGAGTTCGAAGTACTCCTCGTTTGGAACGGATGGTTGAGGGCCCCGATGTGTTTCGCCTTCATCGGACGCATAGACATAGATCAGATCGACATCGGAACTGAAGTTCAGCTCGCCACCGCCGAGCTTCCCCATCGCCACGACGGCGAAGCCGGTCTCGACCAATCGCCCCTTCCCATCCCGGTGCATCGGCGTGCCGTACCGCCGTTGCAGCTCGGCCGCCACGATCTCGTACGCGGCCTGGAGCAAGACACAGGCGAGGTCAGACAGGGCGGCGGTGGTCTCCGGCACATCGGCCAGTCTCAGGAGATCCCGTACCCCCAGGCGGAGCATCGCACGCCGCCGGAATCGGCGGAGCGCCTCGAGCTTGAGCTCCACCGCCGCCACGTTTGCCAGTGCAGCCCGCACCTCTCGTTCCAGCTCGAGTCGAGACTGGCGCCGGGTCAGCACCCGTTCCTCGGCGAGCCAGTAGATCAGCACCGGATCGCGGATCAGCGTTTGCGCCATGGCCGGGCTGTTCCCAAAGATCGCGCAGAGGAGATGAAGAATGCGAGGCGCCATGATCAGGTAGTCAAACAGCTGGATGCGGTTGACGCCGGCCTGGAGAAATCGTTCCCAGTAGTTCAGGGCCAGGTCCGGATCGGCCGACCGGGCCACTGCCGCCAACAGGTCATCCAGGATCTTGGCCAGTCGCTCACGAGATCGGGGTTCGCCGGCCATCGCTTGAATATTGTCGTCCGCTCGTTTGATATCCTCGAACCCGAACGGCGCGAGCAGCTCGGCCACGGACTCGGCACTGAGTCCGGACGCCAGGAGCAGCGGGGCGGAGTCGCGGCGGCGCGCGGCATACGGCCCGGCTCGCCTCGTCACCGCTCGGGGGCGGACTGGGGAGGAAGGCGTCATGGCTGGGCATTATACCGATGCGGTCAGGGACAGACAACGAGCCGGACTCAACATATACTCGGGGGCACACTCGCGGGTATACTGGAGGCTGCCGTGACGCCTGACCAGCTCCGACAGACGCTGAGATCGCTCTGCACCGACGTGGACGAAGAGCTCATCCGCGACTTCGTGTCCCGGATGGACGCAGAGTACTTCGATCGTTTTCAACCGACCGACATCGCGGCTCACATCACGCTCGCCGCGCGCCTCGATCCGGATCGACCCTGCCAGGTCTCGATAAACGACAGCGGCGACGGGCCGCTCGAGATCGTCGTGGTCGGCTACGACTACTTCTCCGCCTTCGCCACCATCTGCGGACTGCTCTCGGCCTTCGGGCTCGACATCCGGGAAGGGAGCATTTACACCTTCGCGGACGCAGCGCCGTCAGCGGGTCCCGTTTCACTGCGTCGCCCTGTCCCACGCCACCGGCCGCGAGGCAAACCCGGTGTTGCCCGAAAGAAAATCGTGGACGTCTTCCAGGTCCGCCCCTTGCCGGGAGTGCCGTTTGCCGCCGATCAGCAGCGCTTGTTTGTGCACGAACTCGACGGCATGGTCCGGCTGCTCGAGGCGAACCGCTTTCAAGACGCCCGCAACCGCGTGAACCGCCGTCTGGTCGAGGCGCTCGGCCGATCCCGAGGCGCCTTCACCGGCCTGCTGAACCCGGTTCAGATCCGGTTCGACAACGAGACATCCGCCGGCGACACCATCATGGATATCCGATCCGTCGACACGCCCGGGTTCCTGTACGCCTTTTCCAACGCGCTCGCCATGCGAGGCATTTACATCAGCAAGGCCCGTTTCGAAAATGCGGGGGCAGAGCTGCACGACCGTTTTCACATACGCGGCCGGCATGGGCGCAAGATCGTGGATCCGGCCGAGCAACAGGAGCTGCGGCTGACGGCGGCGTTGATCAAGCAGTTCACGCATTTCCTCACTTCGGCGCCGGACCCGGCAAAGGCGATCGACTACTTCGATCGGTTTCTGGACCGCATCCTGGAAGAGGCCCGCGATGGAAAAGCTCTGGAGTTTCTGAAGGGAAAACAAACCTTGACCCTGCTTGCCCGCCTCCTCGGCACCAGTGATTTCCTCTGGGAGGATTTCCTGCGGAAACAGCACGCCAATCTGTTACCGGTGCTGGAGGAGTATCAGCGCGTCGCTCTCGTCCGGCCCCGCTCCGAACTGATACGGGACCTGCGCAAGCGGCTTGCCGGGGCGCGGAACGACGCCACGCGGCGACGTGTCTTGAATCAGTTCAAGGACCAGGAAATGTTCCGGATCGACATGAAGCACCTGCTCGACCCTTCCTCCACATTACCGGACTTTTCCCGCGCGCTCACCGAGCTGGCCGAGGTGGTGGTCGAACAGACCGCCCGCACCTGCCAGGCCGTGCTTTTCCGTGCTCACGGTGCCCCCCGGCTGGCCAGCGGAGGACCATGTCCGTTCACCGTGTTCGGCCTTGGCAAGTTCGGCGGCGGGGAGCTCGGGTATGCGTCCGACATTGAAGTGCTGTTCGTCTATGGCGGGGCGGGCCGGACCGCCGGGCGCCGCCCTCTGGACAACAGTGAGTACTTCGAGCGGCTGGCTCAGGAAATCCTGCAGTGGATCGAGGCGAAGACGGAGGGCATCTTTCACCTCGACGTGCGGCTGCGGCCGCATGGAAGCAAGGGCTTGCTCGCCAATACGCTGGCGGAGCTGCGAACCTATTACAGCTCTTCGGGGCTGAGTGCCCCGTACGAACGCCAGGCCTTGATCAAGCTACGCTTCGTGGCGGGGGACGAGACGTTGGGAAGCCAGGTAGAAAGGCATCGCGACGCGTTTGTGTACAGCGGCGAGCCCTGGGACCTCGCGGCCGCGCTCGACCTCCGCCGACGCCAGGTGCAGGAGTTGGTCGAACCGGGGCGAACGAACGTGAAGTACAGCCCCGGCGGGCTGATCGACGTCGAATACGCGGTCCAGTATCTCCAACTCATGCACGGCCATCAGGCTCCTCGTCTGAGAACGCCCAACACCCTGAAGGCGATCGTCGCGTTGGGCCAGGACCGCGTCCTGAAACCGGATGAGATGAGTGGGCTCCAACAGGCCTATGTGTTCCTCAGAGGGTTGATTGACGCGCTCCGCATTGTGCGTGGGAACGCCAAAGACCTCGTCCTCCCGCCTCACGACTCCGATGCCTTCATCTTTCTTTCCCGGCGCCTCGGGTACGCCGCCGAGCGCTGGGAGGACGGCGCCTCCCGGCTCGCCGCCGACATGACCCGGCACATGGCCTGGACACAGCGGTTCTTCGCCGATCGGTTCGGAGTCGTCACGCAGGGTTGAAGACCGGAACGGGTGCTTGCAGCGGCTCAGGATTGGCTTCTTTCTTCTCCACCGACTTCACCACGCCGGCCTTCCTCGTCTCGCCTGCTCGTACCCTATGCATCTTCTCGCGGGTGTGGTAGGGCACCAGCCCTTCCAAGACCGAGGGCAGCTTATCGCAAGGAACATCTTCGAGAATCTTGACCGCCAGCTTGGGATTGGGTCCCGAGCGGCCTCCTACATACACATCCACCGCATCCACCACCTGACCATCGACCTTGGTGCTTTTGCCCAGGAGGCCGATGTCCGCGACAGTATGGTTGCCGCACCCGGCTGGACAACCGGACCAGTGCATCGTGATCGGCTTGATCCCGGGGCCCAGTTTCGCTTCGAGCGCCCTGGCCGTTTCCAGCGCCCGGCTCTTGGTCTCAATGACCGCCAGATTGCAGTAGTCAATCCCGACACAACTGACCAACCCCTTCAGAATCGGCGAGGGATTGTAGGCAAACTTCTTGAGCAATGGGTGTTCGGTTAGATCCCCCACCTTCCGATCTGGCACATTCGGAACGATCAACGTCTGGGCCGGCGAAATGCGAATCTCGCCCGTCCCATACCGCTCGGCCAGCGCCGCAATGCTCTTCAGATCTTCCGCCTCGATTCGTCCCACTGGCACTTTCAACCCCACATAGTTCATGCCAGGCTGCTTTTGGCGATAGATCCCACCATGGTCATTCACAGATGGTTTGCGCGCATCCGTCCCGGCCGGTATAAGGGCTCGGCCGACCCGGGCCTCTACTTCCTTCCGGAAGCGCGCCTCACCCCAATCGTCCAAGAGGAATGCGAGGCGTGCGTTGTTCCGCGACTCGCGGTAGCCGAAGTCTCGATAGACAAAGGTGATCGCCTGGAACGCCCCCACCGCTTCCTGTGCAGTGACAAAGATATCCAAGGGGCTCGCGATCCGATAACCGCCTGATCCGTTTTTGCCCCCCGCCAGCACGTTGAACCCGAGGATTTTCATCCCATCGCTCTCACGGTAGGCTGGGACTAGGGCGAGATCCTGCGTCTCAGTGTGCAGGCAGTTGTCAGGACAGCCTGTGACTGCGACGTTGTACTTCCGGGGCAGGTTGGTGTATTCGCGATTGTAGAGGATTTCCTGGGTTATTGCCATCACGACCGGCGTGGCGTCCAGGATCTCATCAGGGTTCAACCCCGCGACCGGACAGGTCATGATGTTGCGGACATTGTCCATGCCGGTCTGCATCGCATTCAGCCCGACTTCCTCCATCTTGGCAAAGATCGTCGGGACATGCTCAATCCGGATGTGCCGGAGCTGCACCTGCTGGCGCGTGGTCAGGTCCAGGAGCTGGTTCCCATGGGTGGCCGCGATCTCGGCGAGCGCCCGCATCTGGTAGGAGGCCGTTCTCCCTCCGGGGATCCGAACCCGGATCATGAAGAAGCCGGGGGTCGGGGTCCGGAGAAACAGGCCATACCATTTCAAACGCTGGATGTCGCCCTCCGAAATCGATTCCCAGCCCGTCCGGGCGTACTCCGCGATGGCGTCCTTGATCTCCAAGCCATCGCGCTCTTGCTTGAACTCTTCGATCTTGTTCATGCTGAAGCTGAGTGGCTTGGTACGGAGGCCTGCGGCGCACGCTTCGCCTCCGGAGCGGCTTGAGGAATGGGGGTGCTGGCAAGCCAGTACAGCCCCCCCACAAACACGCTGCCGCCGATCACGTTACCCAGCACAACATAGCTTTGATTCCACAGAAAGCCTGTCCAGCTCACTGAGGCCGGATGAGGGAGGAACAGCGCCATCCCCAGCAGGGATTGGTTAGCAATGCTGTGCTCGAACCCGCTCCCGACGAAGGCGAACAGACACCAGAAAATCAGAACCAGTTTCGCGGCGTCGTTGGTGGTTCGCCCGGCGGTCCAGACTGCTAGGCAAACCAGCCAGTTGCACAGGATTCCGCGGACCATTAGTTCCCATCCAGACAGGTTCATCTTCGTGGCCGCAACCTTCATGAGCAGATCAACCTGCGGCGCCTGCGAGAGCACGCCGGACTGGGCCACCAGCCAGGCGAGCCCAAGCGAACCGGCCAGGTTCCCGGCCAGCGAGACGGCAAAGATCCATGTTAGCGTGCCCCAGGAAATCTCTCGCGTCAGCGCGCCGACCGCGCAGACCATGTTGTTCCCGGTAAATAGCTCCGATCCGGCGAAAATGACTAGAGCGAGGGCTATCCCGAAGGCCGCACCCATCACCAGTTTGAAGGCGGGTGAGCCAGCCGCTGCGAAGGGCGCCCCGATACTGAAAATAAGGGTGATGCCGAAACCCAGATACACGCCGGCCACTGCCGAGAGGATGAGGTAGCCGGCGGGCATGTGCTCGAGGTAGTTCGCCTTGGCTTTGGACTGCTCTGCGATCCTGGTAATGTCGGGGCGATGCATCAGGCCGCCGTCCTATTGATCGACACCTGATACTCGCCACGACCTGTTGGCCGTAACGAGACTGTCCCAGATCGGCTCAGGCGGTCAACCGCCATGAATACCTGCGGCCAACTCAAGCCAGGAAGCGATGCCAGCATCTCGATCGTCTGTGGTCCCCCACCCCTCAATGCCGAGAGCACCTGTTCCTCAGTGGACAATTGCCTGTCGCACTCTTGCGCCGTCATGCTCATGGTGACCTCCATGAACACAGAGGTGAGCAACTTCAATGCCAGTCGGATATCGCGGATATTCAGCTAAAAACGCGGCCCTGGATGGTGGAGGGAGCGTGAGACCCGACAATTTTGTCGGCAATCAGACAAAATGGAGGGAGAATGGGTGCGCTAGGCTCATCGCTCCCGCGCCTCTCGGAGCGACCCTTTCGGACTTTGCCGGGTGGAAGCCTTCGGAAATTCCTTCGCGGACTCAGTCAGTTTCCGCTTTCCTTCCCGGCCAAGTCTCGATGGGTTCCACGCTCCTTCGGCAAAGTGCGCTATGAGCCCTAGCGCACCCAAGCGGGACGACGTGAAGAGTACAGAGAGGGATGCGGGTTATCTTGGTTGGGGTCGGCCGAGTGGGCTGGAGTATGGCGGTTGGGCACAAGATGAGCACAGGTGAGATGCGCCTAGCCTTCTTCAGATGGCCACTTGAGGCTGATCATGAAGCCTTTGATCTCTTTCTCTGCCTTGCCTCTTATGGCCTCGGTGTAGGCCATGCGGTACTTAATGAAGTACTCCCCGAGTCTGAATAAGCGCAAATCAGAAATTCCCTTTGGGCGTTTACGTGATGGTTTAGATTTCGCTCGAAAATCTTGCATGGTCATGACCGCCATTTTGCCACTGTAGCTTTTCCCGTTTTGCGTAACGCGGGCAGGTCCTTCGGATATGAGTTGAGCGTCAGGGCTATTTCTCAAGACCGTGCCCATTACTCCCTGAAAATGCTCTTCCAGGGGATCCTTCCTTACTTCGAGAGTCGACCGCCATGCAGGATACACTTGAACAGTGAGCATGATACCGGTATCCGAGTTGTATTCAACGCTAACGTCGCGGCCATGACGGTCATTGTTGTGCATATCCAATCGTAGAAAATGCCCAACTTTCTTGGGGAAAACGAAATTGGAGAACTCGTGAACGTAACTCTCGTCCGATCCCTCAGGTCCCAGCGGCCTAAGCCCAGGTATTTCTGAATAAATACAGGAAATGAGTAGACATGTGCTCACTGCTGCCACAAGGACGCGAAATCCCCGAGTGAATGAGAAGAATGAGATCATTCCGGCTTGCTTTTGATCTCCATGATCCTCTGGTCGAGTCGATAACGCACCCATGGTAGGTAAAACAGCCTATCACGAAAACGCTCATCAGGCGAGCCCGCTCATCAATTGCAAGGTCGTCACAACACCAACGTGATGCTCAAACAGGCCTTCTAACGATGCCACTCGTCACTCGCACGGCAGTAACAACAGCAATGTGACGGTCAAAACGGTCATCCACCGAGGCCGCAGGCGAGCCGGAATCCGAGGCGTACTTTACCTCGTACGTTGAGGATTCCGGCGACCCGAGAACGACGGTGGGGACCGTTTTCACCGTCACGAATAGGCGCGCTCGTTGTGCTGGCTGAGATCCAGTCCCATCCGTTCCTGATCTGAAGAGACTCTCAACCCAACCACGCGGTTCACCAGTTTCAGGATCAGATAGGTCCCAACGAAAGAGAACAACGCCGTGGTGAGAGCTGTTAAGCCCTGAATCCCCAACTGACTCGGATTCCCGAAAAAGAGGCCATCCGCACCTCCCGGGTTGATCGCCTTGGAGGCCAGCAGGCCCACTGCCAGAATCCCAAGGGTTCCGCCGACTCCATGGATGCCGACGACATCGAGCGAGTCGTCATAGCCGAGTTTCCCCTTCCAGGTGATGGCCAGATAGGACAAGGAACCAGCCAGGAACCCGATCAGCACGGCTGAAAACGGCCCTACATAGCCGGCTCCGGGGGTAACTGTCGCCAAGCCGGCCACCGCGCCGCTGGCCACCCCCAGCACCGTGGGCGTGCCCCGGTGCAACCATTCCACCAGCAGCCAGGTTAAGGCGGCTGTCGCCGCGGCCGTATGGGTCGCCACAAACGCTCCCACCGCCGTCTGGTTCGCGCCCAGCGCGCTTCCCGCATTGAATCCGAACCAGCCAAACCACAGCAGTCCGGTCCCCAGGAGCGTCAACGGCAGGTTGTGAGGCGCCATGTACTCGGTCCCATAGCCGTGACGCTGACCGAGCACCATCGCGCAGGCTAGGGCACTGACGCCAGAGCTGATGTGCACGACGGCTCCCCCGGCGAAATCCAGGGCCCCCAGCTTGCCCAGCCAGCCGCCACCCCAGATCCAATGCGCCACCGGGCAGTAGATCAGCAGGGACCAAAGGACACTGAACCACAGCAGCGCGCTGAACTTCATCCGCTCGGCGAAGGCACCGGTGATTAAGGCCGGCGTGATCGCCGCGAACATGAGTTGAAACACCATGAACGCCTGGTGTGGAATGGTCGGACCGTAAGTCGGATGGGGGGCCATACCGACGCCGCTCAGCCCGGCCCACTCGAGCCCTCCGATCACCCCTCTGTGATCCGGACCAAAGGCCAGGCTGTATCCGAACAGGATCCAGAGCAAGCTGACCAGGCACAGGATGACGAAACTGTGCATGATCGTGCCCAGCACGTTCTTGCTTCGCACGAGTCCCCCATAAAACAGCGCGAGACCTGGCACGATCATGGCGAACACCAGCGCTGAAGAGGTCAGCACCCAGGCCGTGTCCGCAGCACTGATCTGGGGCTGGATCGGCGGCGCCATCTCCTGCGCCCAGCCGGTCGTTCCTCCGGCCGTCAGGATCAGACAGAGAAGCCCCGCCCACAGTCCCATCCTGCTCATCCGTGGCTTCATGATGCTCTCCTACAACCGGACCTGCACCCAGTCAGTTCTCGATGCCGAAGGTGTCGCCGGATCCATGCGGCGGGCTGTCCGTCGCATGAACCCGGAACAACCAACCCCTCGCCTACTTCGCCGGCGCCCATCCTTCATCGTTCGAGTACGGCGCGGCACTCCGGGCTGCCGCGTAGCCCACTACCCGTTACGCCTGACGCATGGCATGTCACGTGTTTCAGAACGTCTTGTACTCCAGCCACTTGCCGTTCAGGGTGATCTTGCAACGAGCCTCGCCTTGACTGCCGGTCACGCGTTCCATGTCCAGCGTAAAATCGATCGCGCTCATGATGCCGTCGCCGAACATCTCGTTCGCCATTTCACGGAGGGCATCTCCATACACCCCGATGATCTCCATGAGCCGGTATTTGAATGGGTCGGTTGTGTTCGGGAAGTCGGTCCGAACCGGAAATTTCGCGAGCGACTCTGTCGTCTCCTTATCAAGCTCCAGCGCCGTTCCCACTTTCTTGGCTTCGTCTTGGCTCAGACGATGATTGCCATGCAGCGCTGCCGCCAAGAACGTCGGATTTTTCCCGACCGTTTTTGCGAGGTCCGCAATCGTTACTTTCTTCTCCAGCCGCTTGGCTTTGATGATGTCTCGGGCTTTCTTGCTGTCCATCTTCCCATTCGTTTCCATTTCGTTCCCTCCTTCTTTCTGATGCGTCCCTGCCACGCGGTCAACGCAGCACGGATGCGTGCCTCTCAAAATTCACCTCGACCGGAGCTTCACTGGCAGACTGGTCCGGGGGTCCTCCGTCGCCGCCCGTCCCATGTTTGGCGTGTCGAACGAGGAAATGAATGATGTGGTTTCTGATCTTGTAGTAGTGCGGATGCTCGATGACCGTTTCCCGCGTGCGTGGTCGTGGAATCGTCACGTCCACGATTTCCGCGATGCGCGCGGAAGGCCCGTTCGTCATCAGCATGATCCGGTCGGAGAGCAGGATGGCCTCATCGACATCGTGCGTCACCATGAAGACGGTGTTCCGGGTCGTATTCCACATCTGAACCAACTCCTCCTGGATCACGCCGCGAGTCAGGGCATCGATCTGCGCGAACGGTTCGTCCAGGAGCAAGACTTTCGGCTCGATCGAAAAGGCCCGCGCCAGTCCGACCCGCTGCTTCATGCCCCCTGACAGCGCCGTCGGCCGTTTGTCTTCGGCTCCCTTCAGTCCGACTAGGTCAATGTATTTGTGGACGTGCGCGGTGATTTTCTCACGGTCCCAGTCCGGGTAGCCCGCCCTGACGGCCAATCGGATATTCTGGAAGACGGTCATCCACGGCATCAGCGAGAAGGTCTGGAATACGACCATCCGATCCAACCCTGGTCCGCTCACCTCCTTTCCATTCAAGATAATGGCCCCTTCTGACATCGTTTCGAGCCCGGCAATGATGTTCAATAGGGTGGTCTTGCCGCAACCCGAATGCCCGATGGTGGTGACGAACTCGCCTTTGTCGATTTTGATCGTCACATCCTTGAAGACACACACCTGGCCGGTCCCGGATGGACTCGAAAAGTACTTGGTCACGTGATCGATCTCGAGGAACGCCATCGGTTACTCCTGATAGGTCACGAGCCCGGCGAGCTTGTTGAAACCCGAATCTAAAATGACTCCCACCACTCCCACGACCAGGATGGCGAAGATCACGCCGGCGATGTCGAGATTGTTCCATTCAATCCAGCTGAGATAGCCGACCCCAAGCTCGCCCAGGAGCATCTCGGCCGGGACAACCGCCACCAGGGCACTCCCGAATGAGATGCGCAGCCCGGCCACGATCGCCGGCGCCGCCCCGGGCAGGATGACCCTGTACAGGCGTCGCAGCCAAGAGAGCTGCAGGATTGCGGCCACGTGAAGGTAATCCTTGCGCAAGGTATTCACGCCGAACGCCGTCGTGGCCAGGGTCGGCCAGAGCGAGGCCATGAACACGACCAGCACGGCTGTCCATTTCGGATCCTTCACCGTGTAGAGCAGCAGCGGCATCCAAGCCAGCGGCGAAATCGGCTTGAGGATCTGGATATAGGGATTGACCGCCCGGAACAGGACTTTATTGAGCCCCAGGAGCACACCCATGATGACGGCCACCACGGACGCCGCAAGAAACCCGGCTCCGAAGCGAGAGACCGTATAGAGCACCAAGTAGGCGATGCCGTGATCATTAGTCCCCTTTATCTCGAATGCCTCCCCCAACTCAACCCACGCTTTCTCCAGAACCGCCAGCGGCCCCGGGACGCCCTTCACCTTTTCCTTCTCCGGATTCCAGACATACCCGCCGTCTGGCGTCCGCACGATGTCGCCATTGAACTCCATCGTCTGAAGTTGTTCCTGGGTCAGACCCTTCGGATCAAAGGCCTCGCGTAATGTGAACAGGTGCCAGGCCAGCAGGAATACCAACAGGAACGTCCCCGACATGAACACCGTGTCCTTGAAATTTCCTGTCCGCTCCCCCGCCATTGCCATACCTTCTTGATCTCCTTTTTTCTCTTCCCCTCTACAGAGGGCGGCGCCAGGCTGCCCTTACTGCGCGCCTATTCTTTACCTTCCTCACTTCCACAACCAGGAGGGATGGCCTGACTGCCCTTTACTGCGCGCGTCATCACCCGTTGCATGAAACTGAGCAACGGGTACCCGGCACACCATCCACCTCATTTGCTCAGAGGGCGGGCGGCTGGGCTGGCCTTCACTGCGCGCGTCCACCGAGCACTCCATCCGCCTAGGCCCGGAACCAATCAATCCTGAGTGCGCGGTGCGCGAGCACAACGGGCAGCCCTGCCGCCCCGCCCCTCTTTTTTGTGTGCGCGACGCGCGAGCACGGGAGGCTGCCTGGCCACCACATGCCTGCTCTTGTGTGCTGGTGCGCGAGCACGAAGGGCGGTCTGGCCAGCCTTCCGTTCTCTTTACGCCATGCTGTGAATCTTGAAACTCTTGACATAGGCGTCGGCTAGGTTTGGATCGAATACCTTGCCCATGATCGTGTGTTTGGTCGAGGTGGCCTTGTGCGTCGGGTAACCCAGTTCTTTCTCGATACGATCACAGCCTGCCGCGAGATAGACCTGCTCCGCCACCGCCTTGTAGTTCACCTCACCCTTGAGATGTCCCCAGCGCTTCATCTGGGTGAGGATCCAGATCGCCATGGAATGCCAGGGATAGGGATCAAAGTCGATCCGGTCCGGGACCTTCTGGATATTGCCGAGGCCGTCAGCGTAGGTACCGGTGAGGATCTGCTCCAACACAATCACCGGCTGATTGAGATAGTTCGTGGGCGCGATCGCAGCGGCGATCTCCTTTCTATGCGCCGGATCGGACGCGTAGTGCGTCGCATCCACGATCGCCCTCCATAGCGCCCCAAAGGTGTTGGGATACTGGGTGGCGAACTCCTTCGTCACGACGAACGCGCAGCAGGGGTGGCGATCCCAGATGTCCTTGGAGAGCTTATAGATGAAGCCGGCATTTTCGTAGACCGCGCGCTGGTTGAACGGATCGGGGCCCAGGTACCCGTCCACATTACCCGCCTTCAGGTTCGCCACCATTTCAGCAGGCGGCACGATTCTGATCTGGACATCCTTGTCCGGATGGATCCCGCCCTCGGCCAGGAAGTACCGCAGCAGATAATTGTGCATGGAGAAATCGAACGGGACGCAGAAGCGGAAGCCTTTCATGTCCGCCGCCGTCTTCACGCCCTTATGCTTGATGTGCAGCGTGATGGCCTGTCCATTGATATTCTCCACGGCCGGCATGTAAAACGGCGTCGGCAACGAGCCCGCGCCCAGCGTGAACGCCAGCGGCATGGGCGAGAGGAAATGCGAAGCATCCACCTCCTTGTTCACCGCCCAGTCCCGGATCATGGCCCATCCGGCCGCGCGTTTGACCGACGCGTTCAGACCATGCTTTTTGTAGAAGCCCAAGGGCTCCGCCATGATGATCGGGGTGCCACACGTGATGGGAATGAACCCGATACTGACATCCTTCTTTTCGGGCTTGCCGACCGGATCGGCCGCAAACGCCGTGAGTCTTCCTAACGGAAACAACTCTGCGATCAGTCCCGTCAACGCCGAGGCTCCCAGACCGACCAGCAACTGGCGCCGGGTCGGCCCAGCAGCCCGCAAGACCGCGCTCACTACCGTCTGCTCGACCGTCCGCTCGAAATATTCCTCTGATGAAGGTCTGTTCTCCATTGATCCCTCCTTGCCATAGCAGAGTTTCAATTTCCTACCCACACCCTCTCCCCCAAATGGGACAAGTGAACTCTCATCCCAGCAGGTAGGCCGGGCTGACTTCACTCCGAGCTTACCTATCTCAACTCCATTCTCTTCGTATAAGGGGTAGCCTGATCGTCCTTCACTGCGCGCATCGACCGACCACCGTCCTTTCGACCTCTCGCTCAGACGGCTTCTCGGAAGATTGAGTGTTTCCCATAGTGCCCCTCCTTCTTTTCCCTCACCTCTCCTCTCTAGTTGGGCGAGGAATCCTTGAGGAGGCGGTTGGGGTGCTCGCTATTGCGGCCGTCGAGCGAGCACATTCTGATCGTGCGCGCTCCGGGAGCAGGGCGAGCATCCCAACCGCCTCCTTCCTCAGTGTTCGTTCCCCTCGCTAATCCCATACTTCCGCATCTTGTACGCCACCTGCCGGGGCGTCAGCCCCAGCGCACGAGCCGCCTTCGCCTGGATCCATCCGACTCGCTCGAGGGCGCCCAGCAGCCGCTGTCGCTCGATCGCCTGCAGGCTCGCGCCGAGCGGTGGTCCTTCCCGCCGTTCCCTTCGTTCCGGACCGAACTCGCTGTCTGTCACCTGCCTCATGTCGGCAAAGTAGCCACGCAGCGATGGAGGGATGGCCTCGAACGTCACATGCTCGTGATCGGGGTCGGCCATCACCACGAGTCTTTCGACGCAGTTTTGAAGCTCCCGAACATTCCCGGGCCAGTGATAGCGGCCCATCAGCGCCAAGAGCTCGCGCCCCAACCGGACCTGCCGGCGGTTCTCACGATTGAAACGCGACAGGAAATAGTCGATGAGCAGCGGGATGTCCCCGTCGCGCTCTCGCAACGGCGGCAGCGTCATCGGCACGACGTTCAGGCGGTAATAGAGGTCTTCCCGAAACGCTCCCGTCTGGACCATCGCCTCCAGGTCTCGGTGTGTGGCGGAGATCACGCGTACATCGACCGTCACAAGCCGGCTTCCTCCGACGCGTTCGAAACACTTGTCTTGCAGGACGCGGAGGAGCTTCACTTGCGTAGCAGGGGGGATGTCCCCGATCTCGTCCAGGAACAACGTGCCACCATCGGCCAGCTCAAACCGCCCCTTGCGTGTTTCGACCGCGCCGGTGAACGCTCCCCGTTCGTGCCCGAACAGCTCGCTTTCCAGCAAGGTCTCGGCGACCGCCGCGCAGTGCAACCGCACGAACGGGCCCTTTGCTCTGGGCCCTTGCAAGTGGATCGCCTTCGCCACCAGCTCTTTCCCGGTTCCGCTCTCTCCTCGCAGCAGGACCGTGGCCTGGCTGCCGCTCACACGCCTGATGGCCTCGTAGACCAGGCCCATCGCATGGCTCCGCCCCACGATGCTCGGGAGGACGCCCCCCGCCATGGCTCCTCCACGTGTTTTCCCGGTGCTGCTTTCGTCCTGCAGTATGAGCGGTTCGCTGAGGACGCGAACGTCGTGCTCCTCGGCTACGCCCCCGCGGGAAACCCGCCTGGCTCGTACTACCTGTAGCCGATCCTGCAGGAGCTCCAGCGCTTGGTCGAGTCTCCGCTCCGGAGAGTCCGAGCCAACCAACGCCCTGGCGATCTCCTCAAGAACCGCGCATTCCTCCGTCAGCTCCGCTTCCGCGACGTCCGTCATACCCTTGTCCTCAAGTCCCTCCGCCGACGTTCGGATTGAAGGGGGAAACAAAAAGGCGCCAGCGCTGCAGATCTGGAGAGGTCTCGGTCAGCGACCTCTCGGCAGCACTGGCGCCTTTGCCAGTTGGCCCGTTGCACCGACCCGTTGCAACTCGCAAGGCAACGGATCCCCGAGCAACGAGCACCCGGTCCGACGACGTTGTCGGACCTAACTATGAGCCAACAGCAAGTAGCTGGCAGCGAGCAGCAATACACTCCTCGCTGTTCACTGTCAGTAATCGCCTCTCGCTATTCGCTGTTAGCTGCTTACTTACACGTCGAAGTACATGAAAAATTCGTACGGATGCGGGCGGAGCCGCAACGCGTCCACCTCGCGCCCGCGCTTGTAGGCAATCCAGGTTTCGATCAGATCCTCGCTGAACACGCCTCCCTTGAGGAGGAACTGATGGTCCTTCTCGAGGTGTTTCATCGCATCATCAAGGCTTCCGGGCATGGTCGGAATCCTGGCAGCCTCTCTGGGTTCCAGATCATAGAGATCCTTGTCCATCGGCTCGCCCGGGTCGAGCTTATTCTCAATGCCGTCCAGCCCGGCCATCAGCATCGCGGCAAAGGCCAGGTACGGATTGCAGGCCGGGTCGGGAAACCGCACCTCGATCCGCTTGGCTTTGGGACTCGGTGAGTACATCGGGATCCGAATGCCGGCGGACCGATTCCGGCTGGAATAGGCCAGCAGAACGGGCGCCTCGAACCCCGGGGTCAGCCGCTTGTAGGAGTTCGTGGTTGGGTTCATCAGGGCCGCCAGGGCGGGCGCATGCTTCATGATGCCGCCGATATAGAACAGGCAGAGCTGGGAGACACCGGCATACTCCTTTCCGGCAAACAACGGCTTCCCTTCCTTCCAGATGCTCTGGTGGGTGTGCATGCCGGATCCGTTATCGCCGAAAAGCGGCTTGGGCATGAACGTCACGCACTTGTTGTGCCGACGGGCCACATTCTTCACGATGTACTTGTACATCATCATTTTGTCGGCCATGGCGACCAGTGAGTCGAACCGTAGATCGATCTCGGCCTGCCCCGCCGTCGCCACCTCGTGGTGCTGCTTCTCGACCTGCATACCGGCTTTCTGCATCTCAAGGATCATCTCGCTTCTGATGTCCTGGAGCGTGTCGGTGGGTGCGACCGGAAAGTAGCCTTCCTTGTGCCGCGGTTTCGAGCCAAGGTTGGCCCCTTCCTTCCCGGAGTTCCAGATCCCTTCCTCGGAATCGATGAAATAGTAGCCGCTGTGGCTATTCTGGTCATAGCGGGCCTGGTCAAAGATGAAGAACTCCGCCTCCGGCCCCCAGTATGAAATGTCCCCGATCCTGGTACTCTTCAAATACTGTTCGGCTTTCTGCGCGATGTTTCTCGGGTCTCGTTCGTAGCCTTCTCGGGTAATGGGGTCCACCACGTCGCAGATCAGGCTGAGCGTCGGCGCCGCCATGAACGGGTCCATGCAGGCGGTCGCAGGATCGGGGATCACCAGCATATCGCTGCTGTGGATCGCTTTCCATCCTCTGATCGACGAGCCGTCGAACCCCGAGCCGTCCTTGAAGGTCCCCTCGTTCAGCTCTTCGATCGGAATCGAGAAATGCTGCCATGTCCCGAGCAGATCCACAAACTTGAGGTCCACCACCAGAACCTTGTTTTTCTTGGCATACTCCAGTACTTCGCGGGGAGACATTCCGAACCTCCTTTCATCCGATCCGAGTCATGATGACGCGCCTGATGAGACTCTTTCCTGCTCGCCAACCCTCTTGTCCAGGAACCGATCGATCTCGTCCTTGATGGTGACGCGGATTGCCTCGAGCTGCGCGTGGTCCATGATCTTCCCCCCCTCGAGGTCCGACACATAGAACACGTCCGCCACCTGGTCCAGCCGGGTCGAAATGCGCGCTGCGTGCACCGACAGTCCGAGCTTGAAGATCGCGTGCGTGATCACGTACAGCAGCCCCTGGCGGTCATCGGCGAACACGTCGATGATCGTGAAGCGGTCGGAGGTCTCATTGTCAACCTGCACCGCGGTGGGCTGCCGGCCGGACGGAAGCCTGCGTCCGGACGGAAGGCGGCTGCTTCGGCCCACCAGGTTCTCGACCGTATCCTCCCCTTTCAAAATTCTGACGATGGTTCGGCCGATGCCGTCCCGCCGCTCGACGGGCGGCGCCCCCGCATAGTCCAGATCGATCACCTGAAAGGTGTCCACCACGATGGCGTCGTGGCGGGTGATGATCTGCGCATCCAGGATTTGGAGTCCCTTGGCTGCCATGACCCCCGCAATTTTCGAGAAGATGCCGGGCGTGAGATCGTCGACCGTCACCACCGTGTATTCACACGTGCCCAGCGTCTCATTAAAGCTCTCCTCGACCAGCACGTCGGCTTCGCGCAGTCTCCTGATCGCCGCCAGGTGCGCCGCAATCCTCGACGGGGCGGTCCCGTACGCATACCGCAGCGGAAACTGACCCAGTTGCGACTCGATCCACTCGACCGCCATCGGTTCCCCTGCCCTGGTGGCTGCCTCACACGCGACGTCGTTCGCAAGCCGTCTCAGACGTTCCGGGCCATGCGCGGCATCACGCTCACCGGACACCTCCGGCAACGTCCGTAGATACAATTCGATGAGCAAGGATTCCTTCCATTTGGTCAGCACGCCGGGGCCCACCGCCGCGATATCGGCAGCGGTCAGGACCAACAGCTTGCGCAGCACCTCGGGCGTCGCCACGGCTCGCGCGAAGGTCAGGAGCACTTTCTCGTCGTAGGGATCCCGCCGGAAGGCGGTGTGGGCCATCAGCAGATGGCGATGCACCAGGAACACCAGGGTCCGCGATTCCTGCTCATCAAACCCCAGCCGGTCGGCGGTCTCTTCGGCAAGCGCCCGTCCAACCTCGCTATGATCCTGCTCCCGTCCTTTCCCGAGGTCATGCAACAGAATCGACAAGTGGAGGAGATCCTTGCGCCGGATCTCCTGGTACACCTCACCGAGGATCCCCTTCTCCTGCGCCAACGCCTCCGCTTTCGCCACCGCCAGCAGGCTGTGCTCATCCACGGTGTACTTGTGGTACTGATTGAACTGCATCAAGCCCCGGACCGTCGCGAACACCGGGATGAGCTTTTCCAGGAGATGCGCCCGGTGCATCGCCTCGAGCGTGCCGGCCACTGAGCCAGGTCCGGAGAGGATCTTCAGAAAGATCCCGCTCACTTCCGGCCTGCGAAACGATTCGTCCGGGACGGAATCCACGGACCGATGGATTTCGTCGAGCAGGTGGGTGTCGAT
>Ga0134083_10000067_pt1 | contig 18922 bp, 14 predicted proteins | sample 15_taG_21_FD_128870 | JGI IMG/M metagenome (GOLD analysis project Ga0134083, IMG submission 128870) | Grasslands soil microbial communities from the Angelo Coastal Reserve, California, USA - 15_D_Met_40cm_5_24_1 metaG | ecosystem: Environmental > Terrestrial > Soil > Grasslands ... | reverse complement strand
GACGCCGTGATCGAAGGGGTGAAGATCCAGGAGCTCGATCCGAACGACGATTCCGTCGGCTACGGCGGGCTCCCGAACGCGGCGGGCGTCGTGCAGCTCGATGCGTCGTGCATGCATGGACCGACCAAACGCGCCGGCGCGGTGGGCGCGCTGGAAGGCATCAAGACGCCGTCGGAAGTGGCGAAACTCGTGCTCAAATACACGAACCACATCTTCCTCGTGGGCGAGGGCGCGAAGCGCTTCGCGCTGCAATACGGCTTCAAGGACGAAGACCTGCTCACTGAGCACGCGCGCGAGGTGTGGCTGCACTGGCGGGCCAACCTGAATCCCGACGACGACTTTCTCGACGTGCCCGAGGCCGAACACATGGTGGTGCGGCCGACCGGCACGATCAATTGCGACGCCGTCACCCCCCAGGGCGACATCTCCTCGGTGACGACGACGAGCGGGCTCGCCTTCAAGATCCCCGGGCGCGTCGGGGACAGCCCAATCATCGGTGCGGGTCAGTACACCGACAACGACGTGGGCGCGGCGGGCTCCACGGGTCGGGGGGAGTCCAACATCAAGGTGTGCGGCGGCTTCCTGACCGTGGAGTTCATGCGCCGCGGCCTGAAGCCCACGGACGCCTGCCTCGAGACCCTGAAGCGGGTCGTCCAGCTGACCGAGAAGCGGCTGCTCGGCGCGGACGGCAAGCCGAAGTTCAGCCTCGATTTCTACGCCGTGAACAAACGCGGCGAGTTCGGTGCCGCTTCGCTCTACCCGGGGCGCTACGCGGCGCACGACGGCACGGAGGCGAAGCTGCGCGATACGGCATACCTGTACGAGCGGCCCGCTGCGAGCCGCTAGCGCCGCGCTCACACTGCTCGTCGGCGCCGCGCCGGCGCTGGCCGCGCAGCGCTACTGGCGGGGCCAGCTGTATCCCTACGTCTATTACAACACGATCGACGGCGTGTGGGGCGCATTCCACTTCGGCCGCTACAGTCCGGTCGGGGCCGTCGAGCGCCCGGAGGACAACCTGGCGTCCCTGAGCTTCGACGCCGGGGCGAGCACCCAGGGAAGCTACGTCGTCCTGGCGGACGCACGGGCGCCGGCGTGGTGGGAAGGGTGGCGGGCGGGGCTGCGGCTCACGGCCGCGCGCGCCAACCGGCTCGGGTACTACGGACTCGGGAACGATACCCGATACTCGAGCGACAGCCTCACCACGGCGGGCCCCTACTTCTATCGCGTGAGCCGGACCTATGTGGCCGCGCGCGCCACGATCCAGCGTCGGGTGGTCGGGCCGCTGCGCGGGCTCGCGGGCGCCGCCGTCGAGCGGAGCGACTTTCGCGCGCTGCCCGGGCCCAGCGTATTCCGCACCGATCTCGCGTCCGGGACCGTGGACCCAGCGACCGTGCCGTTCACCGACAAGATCATTCGCGCCGGCTTCGTGCTCGACACGCGAGACAACGAGCTCGATCCGCACAGCGGCGTGATCGTGGAAGCGCTGTTCGCGAGCGGCACCGGCTACACGCGTGCCACCGCCGACGCGCGCATGCAGGTACATCCGGTCGCGAAGCTGGTCGTGGCCGGGCGGCTCGGCGCAGAACGGATGGGCGGGATGCCGCCGGTCGCGGCGCAAGAGGAGATGGAATCGAGCGAACGGCCGTTCGTCGCCGTGGGCGGGTATCGCTCGCTGCGCGGCTACCACGATGGTCGATTCACCGGACCCGGCAAGCTGCTGGGTGGCCTGGAAGCGCGCTACGCCGTCCTCTGGAAGCCGAGCCTCGTCGAGCTCAAAATCGTGGCCTTCTTCGACGCCGGGCGCGTGTTCGGCCCCGGTGAAGCCGTGCGGCTGACCACCGCCGACCTGCATACCAGCGCGGGCGGCGAGATCGCCCTGCGTTTCCTCCGCAACTCGCTGATCGTCGTCGGCTACGGGCGCGGCAGCGAGGGCGGGCAGCTGGTGTTCGGGACGACGTGGAGCTATTGAAACGCGGAGTGCGGAATGCGGAATGCGGAATTACAGTGAAGGTCGATCGCGCCTCGACGCCTACCCTGACATTCCGCATTCCGCACTCCGCATTCCCCACTGACTACATCTCACGAATGTCGATCCCACGTTTCGCTAGCTCGGCGACGTACTCCCCGAACGGCACCGCCTCATCCGGGGTGTGCACGCCCTTAGTGCTGATCCGCCCGTCCACCTGCATCACGCCGGTGATCGAGAGCGAGTAGCCGGTCGTCCGCATCATCGCGCTGACGCCGCGCGCTTCGTCGTAGTAGTCGAGCAGCTGCCACGCAGCCCGTTTGCCGTTCCGCCCGCGCACGTCCACCCGTAGCGCGACGAGGTCGCGTCCTTCGGGCTTCGTGAGCTTGGGGGACACCGCAGCGATGAAGAGATCGCGCGGCGCGACCTCCGCTCCGCGCACCTTGACGGGCGTGAGGTCGAGGAGACCGAGTTCGCGGATCGGCCGCATGACCGCAAGGTGCCCCGGGTAACGCAGGGTCTTGTACTCCATCGTGCGGACGTTTCCCTCGTACGTCCACGGCAGAATGGAGATGCCGCCTCCCGTATGGAACGCCTCGAGCACGCCGACCGGCGGCGGGAAGGTCACCTCCTCGAGCTCGGAGAGGGCGTCCACCCGCGTCGGCTTGCCGTCGCGCAGCACCCAGGAGGGCGTGGTGTAGTAGTCGAGCGCCCCCTCCAGCGAGTAGACGATCTGATAGTTCAAGGGCGGCTCGGGGTGCTGCGGCAGGCCGCCCACATAGATCTTCACGACGTCAGCCTCGCCGACCCGCCGGATGCCTTCCGCGGCGAGGATGTTCACCATCCCCGGCGCCAGCCCGCAGTCCGGGACGACGGAGACATTCCGCTGCGTCGCCGCCGCGTCGAGCTTGCGCTGCTGGAAGACGATTTCGGTGTTGCCGCCCAGGTCGGCGCAATGCACGCCGACCTCCACCGCCGCCTTGGAGACCTCGAGATTGAAATGGTACGGCGCCGCGTTCAGCACGGCGTCGTGCGCGCGCATCGCTTCGCGCAGGGCCGCGGCATCCCGCACGTCCAGCTTGACGAGGCCGAGCCGCTTGCCGACCAGCGACCCGAGAAAGGCGGGGATGCGATCGGGCTTCAGGTCGGCGACCGTGACGCCCGCCACACCGGGGTGCTGCAGCAGATCGTAGGCGCAGGCGGAACGCTGGAGTCCCGCGCCTAAAACGAGCATGCGCATGGCGCAATTGCCTCCGGACTGCGGTGAGGAAAACGAGCGGCGGAAAGCTAGTGGGACCAAGCAGGCCGCGGAACCCCAGTTCGGCTGCTCGAGCGCGCGACCGGCGCCGACGTCACGGTCGAGTTAGATTCGCGCGCGATGACCCAGGCCGATCTCACCCACCAGCGGCTGGTGCGCGCCGCGCTGGAGCTGTTCACCACCACGGGCTACCACCTTACGACGACGCCGCTCATCGCCAAGAAAGCCGGGGTCGCGGAAGGCACCATCTACCGGCACTTCGCCTCGAAGCAGCATCTCCTGAACGAGCTGTATCGCGCGGCGGGGCGCTGGGCGGTGCGGCTGGTGAAGGAGGCGGACGCGCTCAAGGTAGGCCCGCGCGAGAAGCTCGCCGAGCTGGGCCGGGGGCTCGTCGCTGGAGCGGGCCGGGAGCCGGCCGTCGCACAGCTGTTCTTCCTGCAGCGGCAGGGCGACCTGCTCGACGACGAGAGCGGGAAGGTGGGCCGGGATTTCCGGCTCGGGCTCGAGAGCCTGATCGCGCAAGGGAAGGCGGACGGCTCGGTCAAGCCCGGGGCGGCCGAGGTGTGGGCGGCGGTGTGGCTCGGCGTGGTGACGCTGGTGATCGACCGGGTGACGGCCAAAGAGTGGCCGGAGAACCACGCTGGCGTCGCGCTCACGCTCGACGCCGCCTGGGATGCAATCGCCGCTGCACGCGCCTGACGGGGTTCGCCTGTCGGGGCCCCGCTCCGCGACAAAAATACGCAGTCGCTCCGCGGGGCCCCGGCAGGCTCACCCCCGACTCACCCACGTCGCAGCGTGAACAGCTCAATCTCCGGCGGCGTGAACACCCGGATCGGCACGCCGACCACACCGATGCCGCGACTCACGTACAGTTGACTGTTGCCTCTCTGGAAGTGCCCCATCACGTACTTCGTGATCAACCGGCCCGCCGACCAGCCAATCCCGGGCAGGTAGAACTGTCCGCCGTGGATGTGCCCGGCCAGCGTGAGGGGGATGCCGCGCGGCGCCGCCGTGTCCCACGCGCCCGGTCGGTGCGCGAGCAGCACCTGGAACGCGTGCGACGGCGCCGCCGCAAGTGCGGCCGCGACGTCTTCTGGCTGGGGGTCGTCCGCCGTCCAGTTGTGCGGGTCGTCGATGCCGAGCAGCGCGAGCGTTGCGCCGCCCCGCTCGACCAGATGACAGTCGTTCTGCAGGAACACCTGCCCCGCGTCGCGGCAGCCGCGGATCACCTCCTGCTCGCCGGTATAGCGGTCGTGGTTTCCGAGCACGGTCATGACGCCGAGCGGCGCGTGCAGCTCGCGGAAGGCGCGCACGTACGCCGGGATGTAAGCGCGTGAAATGTCGATCATGTCGCCCGTCTGCACGATCAGCTCGGGCGCGAGCGCATTCACCTGCCGGACGATCTCTTGCATCTGGTCCGCGCCGAGGTGGATGCCGGCGTGCAGATCGGAGAGGTGGAGCAGCGTGAGGCCCTCGAGCCCCGCCGGCAAATCAGGGAACGTCAAGGTGCGGCCGGTGAGCTGGGGCAGCCGGTACGCGCTCCAGATGCCGTACGCCGACAGCGCAGCACCGGCACCGGCATAGGCGTACGTGGCGCGGGCGAGGAAGCGCCGGCGCGAAATGCGGCGGTCAAAGGGAGCGGCGGAGGGGCGGTCAGTGGGTCGTTGCATTAGGCGTCCGCCCGTCCGCCAGACCGTCCGACCGACGATGTAGACGCTCAGGAGCGAGCAGAAGATCCACCCGAGGAGCTGCCATGCGATCCAGGGCCCGAGATAGGGGATCCGTCCCACCCCCCACACGCTGCCGAACAGGACCCGGCCAACGACGAAGGCCCAGGGCAAGTTGAAGCTTGTGAACACCGCCGCGAGGGCGGTGCGCACGAGGCGCGCCCGCTCGGGCCGCGTTGGGTCGGGCAGGCGCTCGCGCAGGTACAAGTAGAGCAACACCTGCGGCGACACGAACAGAAGCAGATAGATTAGGCGCGTGATCATGCGCTCAGTCGCGGTCCTCGGTCTGAGCCTCGCCGTCCCGCTCGCGCTGGTCAGCGCCCAGCAGCTCACGGCCACGGAGCGCGCCGAGGCGGTCGCCACCATCTGGGCCGAAGCCCGCTACAACTTTGCCTCCTGGGACAGGGTTCGGGCCGATTGGGACTCGGCCCTCACCGCGAACCTGAAGCTCGCGGCACAGGTCCAGTCGGACGTCCTGTTCTACCGCCGCCTGCGCCGCCTCGTCGCCCTGATGGGGGACGGCCAAGCCGGCGTCATTCCGCCCGCGCACCTGCGGTCGCGCATCGCGCGCCCGCCGCTGCTGCTCGAAAGCGTCGAGCAGCGCCCGCTCATCCTTGAGTACGCCGAGAACGACGAGATGCGCGTAGCCCGGCCCGAGCGGCTGGCCGAGATCGTGGCCGTGCAAGGCGTCCCGGCCGAGAGCTGGATCCACGACTCGGTGCTCCCGGAGATCTCAGCTGCCACCCCGCCCGACCGCTGGCAGCGCGCGGTGCAATGGATGCTCCAGGGTGAAAAGGGCACCACGTTGCACCTGCTGCTGCGTTTGCCCGGCGGGGAGCAGCGCGGCATCAGCGTCACACGCAGCGTCTCGCTCAACGACCGCTGGCCGCTCGAGCGCCCCGAGCTCGAGATCGATTCTCTGCCGGGCGGCGTCGTCCGAGTGCGCGTGAACGCGCTCGCCGAGGAGGACGTCGTGCGGCGCTTCGACCGCGCCTTTCCAGACTTCGCCGGTGTAACCGGACTGATCCTCGATCTGCGGTACGCGGCGAGCGGTGAGAGCCGCTACGGCTACGCGATTCTGGCGCGCCTCACCGCGCGCCCATTCCCGGCGGCGCGCTGGAGAACGCCGCAGTACCGGCCGGTGTTCCGGGCGTGGCGAGTGCCCGACTCGGCCTTCTCATGGTACGGCCCGCCCCCCGACACCGTTTCGCCCCGCACCGAGCGGGCGGGATACACCGGACCGGTCGCGGTGCTGGCCTCGAGCGCGACGGCCGGCGCGGCGGAGGACCTGCTCGTGGCATTCCGGAACGCAGCGCGCGGCGTGATCATCGGGGAGACGTCAGCCGGCAGTCCCGGCGAGGCGCTCACGATCGCGCTTCCCAAAAACTGGGCGATGCAGCTGTCGGTGACACGCCATGCGTTTCCCAACGGGGAAGAGTTTGCGGGGAGGGGCATCCGGCCGGAGCTCCCCGTCGCGAGCACGGTCGCCGACGTGCAGGCGGGGACGGACGCAGTCCTGGCGCGGGCGCGCGAGTACGTGGGGGGTAAGAGGCGGTAACGGCGGGGTTCCACGGAGCGACCCGCCGTTACCGCCTCCGATCACCGCTCCAGACTCTCCTTGAAGAAGCGAACCACGTTTCCCCAGGCGCTGTCGGCCATTTCCGGCCGCTCGCGCGAGCGCAGGAAGCCGTGCCCCACGCCGGGATACACGGTGTAGCGGTAGTCCTTCGCGTATTGCTTCACCGCGGCCGCCACGTCCGCGAGGCCTGCGTCGATGCGCGCGTCGTTTTCGGCGTAGACGCCCAGCCCCCTGGCACGGATGCGTGCGATCGCTGCGGCGTCAGGACCGGGCCCGTAGCACACCACGAACGCCCGCAGCGCCGGGTTGTTGGTCGCATAGCGGAAGCTCTGACCGCCGCCCCAGCAGAAGCCGATCACCCCGATCCGGTCGCGCCGCACCGCCTTCAGGGTCTTCAGGTATGCGACCGTCGCATCGAGATCCAGGGTCAGCGTATCGGGGTTGAGACCGGCGATCAGCTTGCGCGCGTCGTCGGTCGAAGCAGGCGTGCCGCCGCGGCGCGACAGGAGGTCGGGCGCGAGCGCGACGAAGCCGTCCTTGGCGACCTGCTCGGTCGTTTGCCGGACAAAATCGGACATCCCGAAGATCTCGTGGATCACCACGACACCGGGCGCGGGGTCTTTGCGCTCCGGATAGGCGAGGTACCCGGTGATGGTGTCCTTGCCGCTCGGATACTTCACGTACTCGGCGTGGATATCGTCGGACGGTCGGACGGTCGGACGGACGGACAGAAGAACCGCTGCGCCGAGCGCCAGCCCACCTCCGAATAGACCGACCGACCGCCCGACCGTCCGACTGTCCGACCTACCGCCCATAGCTCACCCTCCAGATCCGTCCACCCGCGTCATCGGATATCAACAGAGCCCCGTCTGCCGCCGTCACGACAGCCACCGGCCGCCCCCAGCGGGAGCCGTCGGAAAGCTGCCACCCGGTGACAAAATCCTCAACCGCGTTCGGCCGCCCGTTCTGCACCCGGACGCGGACGACCTTCGCGCCCGTGGGCACGCTGCGATTCCAGGAGCCGTGATACGTCATGAAGGCGTCGCCCTGGTACTCGGCCGGGAACTTCGTCCCCGTGTAGAACGTCAGCCCGAGCGGCGCCGAGTGCGCCTGCACGGTCAGCGCCGGCGGCTCGACATTCGAGCAGTTGGCGCCTGAGTACTCCGGATTTGGCTGGTTCGGCAGGTAGCATTGCGGCCAGCCGTACCACTTACCGTCCTGCAAGATGTTCAGGTGCTCCGGCGGTAGGTCGTCGCCCAGGTAATCGCGATCGTTGTTGTTGGCCCACAGCTCGCCGCTGCCGGGGTTGAACGCAAGGCCCACCGAGTTGCGCAGTCCCGTGGCGAACGTGTGGGCACCCGACCCGTCCAGGTTGTAGCGCGTGACCGCCGCCCGAGGTGGCGGGTCGTCACAGACATTGCACGACGAGCCCACGGCGACGTACATGAGGTTGTCGGGCCCGAACGCGATAGTACGGGTGCTGTGCCCGCCGGGGGGCAGCCCCGAGACGACGGTCACGGGGGTCGCGGCGCCGGGGTCGAGCCGCTTCACCGCAGTCTCCTGCGCGAAGTACAGTGTATCCCCGCGGAATGCGATACCCGAGGGGTCGCTCAGGCCGGTCAGCACCGGCGCGACCGATTCGGCCACGCCGTCGCCGTTCGCGTCCACGAGCCGGACGATCTGCCCCGATCCGGATTGCGTCGCGTACACCGCGCCGCCCGGACCGAGCGCGAGGAAGCGCACGCCGCCGACATTCTGAGCGAAGATGTTGACCGTAAACCCGGCCGGCACATACAGGACGTGACCAGCGATCGGGATCGAGTCGCCTCCGCCCCCTCCCCCGCCCCCGCCCCCGCCCGTGGGCGCCCGCGGGCTGCAGCCGGTCACCACCCACATGACCAGCATGAGTCGCTCCATCTCTCCCTCCTACCGACCGTTCCTGGCGTATACCCCGAAGCGCGCGCTCTCCCCCCCGGGCAGCTGCTCCCGGCTCGCGACCGCCTGCTCCGCCGCCTGCTCGACCGCTGTCGTCACATCCGCTTCCACCGTCTCCAGCTCCCGCGCCGTCCGGCCCTCCTCCTTCAGGTATTCCTCGTACAACCCGATCGGGTCCCGTTTGCCCCAGGTGCGGAACAGCTCAGCGGGGAACGTCTCCCGCGCTTCGCGCTCATCGTGGGTCGCGTGGCCGCCCATCCGGAACGTCTCAGCGATCAGCATCGCGGGCCCGTGGCCCGCGCGGCAGCGCTCGGCGGCGAGCCGCGTCGCGGCCCACGCGTCGAGCACGTTGTTCCCGTCGAACTCGGCGCTCCAGATGCCGTAGCTCGCGGGCCAATCCTTGAAGTCGCCGGCGAGGTGGTGCTGATCGAGTCGGGTGCCGAGGGCGACCTGGTTGTTCTGGATCACAAAGATGGCGGGGACCTGCTGGACGGCTGCAAAGTTCGTCCCCTCGTGCGCCGCGGCGGTCTTGGTCGCGCCGTCGCCCACCCACGTGAGCGCCACGCGCCGCTCGCCTTTCATCTTGAATGTCAGCGCGATCCCGCAGATCACCGGCACCATGTCGCCGACGTGGGAGATCGGCTGCAGCACACCGTGGGAGAAGGAGCCTACGTGCAGGTCGCGGCCGCGGGACGGCGAATCCCCGCTGCCGAGATACGCCCGCAGCATGTCGGCGAGGGGCATGCCCAGCTCGCAGCACGCAGCGGCATTCCGGATCATCGGCGCGACGATGTCCTTCCCGCGCTCGAGCGCGTGCACGGGGCCGACGGTCGTCGCCTCTTCGCCCGTGCCGAGCCAGGCCTTGGAGATCACCCCCGTGCGCACCCAGCGCTGGAGCTGGATATCGTGCAGCCGGGCGCGCAGCAGGCCGGCGTACAGCCCCAGTTTGTCGTCGCTCGAGAGTCGGGAAACGAGCGCGGCGCGCTCGGGGCTGTGCTCGATCGTTTCCCGGAAGCCGCGCACCAACGCGGGGTCGGCCTTCCAGTCGACGTACTCGGGTGGATCGAACGCCGGGAAGCGTTTCAACTACTTCAGCTTCTCCTTGATCCTGGAGAACAGCCCGCCTTCGTGGGTCGCGGTGAGGGCGTCGGCGAACTCGAGCGCCGTGCGGTAGCGCGCGTCAGGACTCGACTCGAGGGCCCGGGCGAGCGCCTTCTCGAGGTTGGCGGGGAGATCAGGCCGGAGGTGGCGCAGCTGCCTCGGCCGATCGCGCAGGCGGGCGATCATCATCTCCTGGGCGTTCCGGCCCTGGAACGGGAGCTTGCCGGTGAACATCTCGAACGCCACGATGCCGAGGGCGTAGATGTCGGAGCGCCCGTCCAGCGGTCTCCCGCGGATCTGCTCCGGGCTCATGAACTCCGGCGTGCCGAGGATGATGCCGGTCGCCGTCAGCTTCGCGATCGCCGGATCGGCGCGGCGCTCCTTGGCGAGGCCGAAGTCCATGACGACGGCGCGGTCACGACCCCCGTTCTCCCGGACGAGCATGATGTTCTCGGGCTTCAAGTCGCGGTGCACAATCTGCAGCTCGTGCGCGTGGTGCAGCCCCGCGCAGACCTGGCGCAGCACGTCGATCCCCTGGGTGAGCTCCATCGGCCCGCCCCTCACCTCGCGATCGGACAGGAGCTCGCCGTTCAAGAACGGCATCACCAGGTAGATCAGGCCGTCCTCGGATTCGCCGAGCCGCAGGATGCGGCACACGTTGGCGTGGTCGAGCCGCATGGCGAGACCCGCCTCGCGACGCAGCCGTTCGACCGAGCTCCGGTCCGTCGCGAGCTTGGGCGAGAGCACCTTGATGGCCACCTCGTCGCCGCTCGCGACCTCGCGTGCGAGATACACGTACGACATCCCGCCCTCGCCCAGCTTCTTCGTGACCTGGTAGCGCGCGTCGAGGGTCTGCCCCGACAAGGTCGCGGCGCGATCGAGGCCGGGGCCCCGGCGGGGACCGGGCGGGGTGCGGACGGCGGTGGCCCCGCCTCCAGACGGCGTAGCCAGGGGCGCCTTCGATTGCGCCTCGACGAGCATGTTGCCGTCGCGCGGGCAGAAGCGCGCGGTCGCCGGATAGACCGCGCCGCACTTGGGACAGCGGCGTTCGCTCATTGCCGCACCAAGTTGCGGCCTTCGTTCTTCGCGCGATAGAGGGCCTGGTCAGCGAGGGCGACGAAGCTGTCGGCGCCCGTCACCCGGTCGTCGGGGAACGAGGCGAGCCCGATCGAGACCGTGAGGTTGAGCGGATCCTCGCCGGGATCGGCGAAATCGTGGTGCATCATGCGGCGCCGCAGCCGCTCCGCGAAGATGGCCGCCCCATGGAGCGCCGTCTCCGGCATCACCACGACGAACTCCTCGCCGCCATAGCGCGCCACGAGATCCACCGACCGCGCTTCGCGTCGCAGGATTTCGCCGACTTGCCGCAGCACCGAGTCCCCCGCGATGTGGCCGCGGGTGTCGTTCACCAGCTTGAAACGGTCGATGTCCGCGAGCAGGATCGTGACCGCCAAGTTGTACCGGCCGGCGCGGTCGAGCTCCTGCCCCAGCTCCTCGGACAGCGCGCGGCGATTGAGGCAGCCGGTGAGGGCGTCGGTCGCGGCGAGCTTCTCCAGCCGCTTCTTGTCGGATACCGCGGTCTCGAAGTCGTAGGCCTTCTCGATCGCCGCCACGGCCGTGCGGATCACCGTCTCGGCGAACTGGGCGTCGGCGCGGGTGAGCGGCGGGTCCTCGCCGGTGGTGCGGAGAAAGAACACGCCCACCTGCTGGTCCTTCATGGAAAAGGGCAGCGCGACCGCGGAGCGCGTCGGGACGGTGATCCGCTCGCGCTCCCAGCGCACGCGCTCCTCTGCGTACAGCGGGTCGGCGGCGACGTCCTCCACCAGCACCGCCCGACCGCTCGTGAGCGCGCGCTGGATCTCGGGGTAGCGGGCGAGCTCGATCTGTAAGTTGCGCAGCATCGGGTTCTCGTACGCCGCCACTACGACGCCGAGCTGGTCGCCCGCCTTCGCGAGCACCATCGAGCACTTGGAGATCTGAAGCACGCGGGCGACCCGTCGCACGAGGATGTGGTAGATCTCGTCCGGCTTGAGCGAGTCGGTGACCTCGTGCAGGATATCGACGATGGCCGCCCGGCTCTGGGCCTCGTCCCGCGCGCGCGACAGCTCCTGCGCGGTGCGGATGTGCGCTTTGACGCGAGCGAGCAGCTCGCGCACCCGGAAGGGCTTGGCGATGAAATCAGCAGCACCGAGGCCGAGCGACTTGACCGTTGCCTCCTCGGGCGGCATCGACGAGATCATCAGGACCGGGAGATCGCGGAACCGCTCGTCGGCCTTCATCTTGGCCAAGAGCTGCAGCCCGTCCACCTTGGGCATCATGATGTCCAGCAGCAGCAGGTGGGGACGCTCCTCCTCGAGCTTCCCCATGAGCCCCTCGCCGCCGGGTGCGACGCTGACCTCGTAGCCGTTCTCCTTGAGGATCCACGTCAGGGTGCGCACCAGCGACTGGTCGTCGTCGGCGACGAGGATCTTGGCCGCGGCCATGTCGGGCATCTGCTCAGTCCTCGAGGAGCGCGGGATCGACGTTGCCGCCGCTCACCACAAGCACGGTGGGCGGCACCGGCGGGACGGCGCCGGACCGCAGCGCCGCGGTGGTCGCCGCCCCGGAGGGCTCGACCGCGAGGTGGCACTGGCGCCATAGAAAATGCACGGCCTCGCGCAGCGTGTCATCTTCCACGAGGACGACGCCCGCCAGCCGGTCGCGATGGCGAGAGGTGAGCGAAGGGAATGTCCCCGACGGTGAGCGTGATCAACCCGTCGGCGAGGCTCGCCGTGCGCTCGAGCCGCACCGGCTTCCCGGCCGCGAGCGAGCGGGCGAGCTTCGGTGCGCCCGCCGGCTCGACGCCCCACACGCGCGCCGCGCTGTCCGCCGCCGCCAGCCCGACCACGACTCCCGAGATCAGCCCGCCTCCGCCGACCGGCACCACGACCGTCTGGACCTCGGGCAGCTGCGCGGCGATCTCGAGCCCCACGGTCGCCTGCCCGGCGACGATGTCCGGATGGTCGAACGGCGGCACCACGGCGAGCCCTTCGCGCGTGGCGATCTCCTCAGCCTTCACCTGCCGGTCCTGCGACGTGCGACCGGCGACCACGACCTCACCACCCCACTTCCTCACGCCTGCCACCTTGACCGCGGGCGCGGTCTCGGGCATCACGACGACCGAGCGGATCCCCAGCAGCTGGGCCGCGTACGCGACCGCCTGGCCGTGATTGCCGCTCGAGTAGGTGATCACGCCCTTGCTCCTTGCGGCTTGCGGTAGACGGCTGATCGCGTTGTAAGCGCCTCGGATCTTGAACGCGCCCATCGGCTGGAGGTTCTCGAGCTTCAAATAAGCGTCGAGCGGCTCCACGTAGCGGAGCGGCGTCCGCACGGCGACACCGCGCAGCCGCTCAGCCGCCTCGCGGACGTCCTGGGCGGTGACCACGCCTATGCCCGCTTCTTCTTCTTGCTCGGACTCTTCTTGCTCGGACTCTTCTTGCTGGGACTCCGACGTGCGGCCTTCGGCGCCGCGGCCTTGGGCGCCGGCGTGTCTGCGTCAGCGTCGCCGCCCTCGCCGTTCTCGGCTTCGTCCTCCTTCACGACGCGAGCGACATCGACCACGAGATCGCCCGGCGTCAGGTTCATGACCTTGACGCCCTGGGTGTTGCGGCCCGAGATCCGGATCCCCTCGACTGGTACACGGATCATGATCCCCTTTTTGGTGATCATCATGAGCTCGTCGTCGGGCAGCACTTCCTTGAGCGCCACGATGTCGCCGGTCTTGTCGGACCGCTTGAGGGTGATGATGCCGCGCCCGCCACGGTGCTGCACGCGGTATTCGTCGAGCTCGGAGCGCTTGCCCATGCCCTTCTCGGTGACCGTGAGCAGCGTCGACTTGCGGCGCACCACGACCATATCGATCACGTGGTCCTTTTTGTCGAGCTCGATCCCCTTCACGCCGGTTGCGGTGCGGCCCATGTCGCGCACGTCCTTCTCGTGGAAGCGGATGCTCATACCTTGCCGGGTCGCGAGCACGATGTCGTTTCGTCCGTCGGTCACCTGCACGTCGATCAGCTCGTCGCCCTTCTCAATGTTGATGGCCCGGATCCCCACGGAGCGCGGATTGCCGAATTCCGAAAGCCGCGTCTTCTTCACCACGCCGTTCTTGGTCGCGAACAGGAGGTACTGGTCTTCCGAGAACTCGCGCACCGGTACGAGCGCGGCGAGCCGTTCGTCCGGCCTCATCGCGACACACGAGATGATTGGCTTGCCGCGCGCGGCGCGGGCGGCCTGCGGAATCTCGTGCACCTTGAGCCAGTAGCACTGGCCCTGCTGGGTGAAGAACATCACGTAATCGTGGGTCGACGCGATGAACAGGTGCTCCACCCAGTCGTCTTCCTTGGTGTGGGCGGAGATCACCCCCTTGCCGCCGCGCCGCTGGCGCCGGTACGCCGACACGGGGAGCCGCTTGATGTAGCCCGCGTGGGATACCGTGATCACCATGTCTTCCTCGGCGATCAGGTCCTCGATCGAGAACTCCCCCTGGTCGGCGACGATCTCGGTGCGGCGCTGGTCGCCGAAGCCCGCAGCCACCTCGGTCAGCTCTTCCTTCAGGATCTTCATGCGGCGCGGCTTGGAGGCGAGGATCTCCTTGCATTCCTTGATGAACTTGCGGACCTCCTTCAGCTCGTCCTCGAGCTTGGTGATCTCGAGGGCGGTGAGCCGGGCCAGCCGCATATTGAGGATCTCGGCCGACTGCTTCTCGGACAGCTTGAAGCGCTTGCGCAAGCTGGCGTCCGCGGTCGGCGTGTCCTTGGACTTGCGGATGATTTTCACCACCTCGTCGATGTTGTCGACGGCGATCTTGAGGCCTTCGAGAATGTGCTCGCGGTCCTGCGCGCGCTTCAGCTCGAAGTCGGTGCGACGGACGATGACCGTGTGGCGATGCTCGATGAAGTGCTCGAGCAGCTCCTTCAGGGTCATCTCCTTGGGCGCGCCGTCGACCAGAGCGAGCATGATCGCGCCGAAGGTGGTCTGCATCTGGGTGTGCTTGTAGAGCTGGTTCAGCACGACCGCCGGCACGGCATCGCGCTTCAGCTCGATGACGATCCGCATCCCCTCGCGGTCCGACTCGTCGCGCAGGTCCGAGATGCCCTCGAGCTTCTTGCCGTTGACCAGCTCGGCGATCTGCGCGATCAGGTTGCTCTTGTTGACCTGATACGGGATCTCGGCGACGACGATCTGGTGCTTCCCGGTCGACTCCTTCTCCTCGACCACCGCGCGGGCGCGGATCGTGATCCGGCCGCGTCCCTTCTCGTAGCACTCTTTGATCCCCTCGCGGCCGTAGATGATCGCCCCGGTCGGGAAGTCCGGCCCCTTGATGAACTTCCGCAGGTCCTTCACGCCGGCGTTGGGGTGGTCCACGAGGTAGGTGATCGCTTCGACCGTCTCGGCGAGGTTGTGCGGCGGAATGTTCGTCGCCATGCCGACCGCGATGCCGGCCGCCCCGTTGATGATCAGATTCGGCAGCTTCGCCGGCAGCACCGTGGGCTCCTGCAGCCGCTCGTCGAAGTTGGGGATGAAATCGACGGTGTTCTTGTCGATGTCCTCCAGCATCGTCATCGCGACGCGGGTGAGGCGCGCTTCGGTATAGCGGTACGCCGCCGCCGGGTCGCCATCGACCGAGCCGAAGTTTCCCTGACCGTCCACCAGCGGGTAGCGCAGCGAGAAGTCCTGCACCATGCGCACCAGCGCGTCGTACACCGCGATGTCGCCGTGCGGGTGGTACTTGCCCAGCACGTCGCCGACGACGGTGGCGCTCTTCTTGTAGGGTCGGCCCGGTACGAGGCCGAGCTCGTGCATCGCGTACAGGATGCGGCGGTGCACGGGCTTCAAGCCGTCGCGCACATCGGGCAGCGCGCGCTGCACGATCACGCTCATCGAGTAGTCGAGGAACGACTCCTTCATCTCGTCTTCGATGAGGCGCGGCAGGATACGTTCGCGGGCGTTGGGTGCGGTCATGAAAAAGCGGGTGTCGGGTGTCTGGTGTCCGATTTCCGGGGATCCGGAGCGGCTAAGTTGCTAAAAAATAATCACTTAGACAGTGAAAGGCAACGCGAAGGAGCGCGCTAACCGCGCCACCGCAGGTCACTTACGGGAGCCCTGTTGATTGGAGGTTGATGGTGTTACGCGAACGTGGACACCGGAGGGCCGGGCGGCCGGCCGGCGCTTTCCCACCCAGGCGTTGAGCGAAGCGGGTAAGAGAAGCGGACTGCGCCTCAGGATCGCGAACGGCCGCGCCCCCGCACGGTACCGCGACGCTAGTCGCGAGGCAGAGGCGACGGACGAATCGGCTGCTCCAGGGGCATCCAGCGGCCGGCGCAGGCCGCCGCCAACAATCCGAGCATCAGACCGACCAACCGACCTCGCGCAATAATCGTCGCATGCACGATGCCTGGCTCGCTCGTGGTCAAGGACGCCGCTCGACCTGCGTTACCCAGATGTCGCTCTGCAGATCACCGAGCGTGAAATACATGCGGCCGCCGTGCACTCCCAGGCCGTATCGGTGCCACGGCCTGGACGGATCGTCGAACCGAACGACAACGCGAGAGTTGCCGCCGGATGCTGGCACCGCGTTCACGCTGCGAACGCCCGTCGAATCACCGGCGAGGTGGAACACACTGGTACCGTCATCCGACCAGAGTGGCGCCCGGGATACCGCGGCGAGTGTCGTTGGGAGCACGCGAGCCAGGCCGCTGTCAGGCGAGAAAAGTCCGAGTCCGGATATCTCCCCTCCACAACCGGCGGCGATCCAGCGGCCGTCGGGGGACCACACCCCCGGTGTATTGGCGGTGCAGCGGAGAAGACGACCGCCGAGCCGCACGGTCGCGGCAAGGCTGCGGGGCTCGGGCCACCGCCCGTCTGCCTCTCGAGTCACGACGTCGATGCGTGGATCGTCGCCACTGTAATCCCGCTGCAGGACCAGCCGCTGCCCGTTCGGGGCCCAGTGGGCCCCCCGCTCGTCTCCCGCAACATTCGTGACCTGTACCGCTCGTCCGCCAGCCGCAGGCATCACAAAGATCTGACGGCGTCCCTGCCGGAAGCCGTGGAAGGCGATCTCACGCCCGTCCGGCGAAAAAACCGGGAAGAACACGTCCGATGAATCGTTGGTGAGTTGCTCGGGCTCTCCGCTGCCCAGTCGGACCCGAAAGATTTGCTGCCGGCCATTCCGGTTGGAATCGAACACGAGCCAGCGTCCATCGCGCGACACGTCGAAGCCTTCGATCGTCTGGTTCCCGATGGTCACCGGCCGTGCCTGTCCCACTGATATTGGACCGCCCCTCGGAATCGGCACCGACCACACGTTCGACGTCTCGGTGAAAGCCGAGTACGCGAGGGTCCGGCCGTCCGTAGCTAGGCTGATCGCCTGTACATTCGCGCCGGTAGTGAGCCGCACCGGGTCCCCGGCGGGCCCGCCCGCACTCGTCAGGGCCACGGCGTAGATATCGCGACCGCCATCGCGGTTCGAGACGAACAGGAGTTCGCGGCCCCCGGGCGCCCAGCCCGGGCTGACATTGAGGCTCTTCGCATCCGTGATTTGCACCGGGGGACCGCTTCTCGTCGGAACCACCCAGATTGCGCTCGGTGCGATGTTCCCGAGACCGACATCGCTGTTGAACAAGGGGTTGCCGGATACGTAGGCGATCAAACGGCCGTCGGGGGACCAGGCGAAGGAATGGAGCTCAAGGCCCTTGAAGATCAGACGAGGTGATGCTCCGTCGAACGGCTGCTCGTACAGAGAGTCGCGCGATGCGTACAGGAACGATCGTCCATCCGGCGAGATCGGGCCCACGACGGGCGGCGCGGCCACTGGCAGCGCCGCTACCAGCAGGCGGGGCACGCCACCGAGCGCGGGCGCCGCCTCTATGCCGCGCTCCGAAAGGAACAGCACCCGCGTCCCGTCGGGCGACCATGCGGGCAGCCGTTGAAACCCTCCCGCCTCGCGGACGACCGGAAACGGGGTGCCGCCCGCGAGCTGGCGGACGTACAGTCGCATGCTGCCCGGCGGGCCGGCCGCGTAGGCGATGAGCTTCCCGTCCGGTGAGAGTGCGGGATCGATTTCCAGACCGGGATCGAGCGTGACCTGTGCGCGGCGGCCGAGGACGATCTCGGGCCGTCGGGGGCGCGCCACGAGGATCGCGGCAACCGCCAATATGCTCGCCGCGCCCCCAGCGACGAGCGCCGCACGCCAGCGCGAGCGTCTCAGGGGTCGGATTCCGGGCTGTGCCGTCGTCGGCGCCGAGCCGCCGCTGGGCGTCGCCAGCGGCTCGAGCTGTGCCAGCAGCTCATCCGCCGTCTGCCAGCGATCGGCCGCACGTTTCTCCAGACATTTCATCACGATCTCGGCGAGCGCCGGCGGGCACGCTGCTCGCCGCGCAGCCACTGGCTCCGGTCGCTGAGTGACGTGCGCGGCGAGGACCTCGGCGGCGCTGCTACCGGTGAACGGTGGTTTCCCCGCGATCAACTCGTAACCGAGCACGCCGGTGGCGTAGATGTCCGCGCGGTGATCGATGTGCGGATCCGCGGCCGCCTGCTCGGGAGCCATGTACGCGGGCGTTCCGAGCGCGACACCCGCCGTGGTGATGTCGCTCGCTCCGCTCGCCGCGGTGAGCGCCTTGGCCACGCCGAAGTCCATGACCAGCGCGTGGCGGCCGGAGAGCAGCACGTTGTCGGGCTTGATGTCTCGGTGCACGACGCCGTGGGCGTGCGCGTAGGCCAGCGCGTCCGCGATTTCGGTCAGGATCTTCACGACATCGTGGATCGGCAGCTCGCCTTGATGGGCAAGCCGGTCGCGCAGCGATTCGCCCTCTACGTACGGCATGACGTAATAGAGGAAGCCGCCGGCCTCCCCCGAGTCGAGCAACGGGAGGATATGGGGATGCTGAAACTGGGCGGCGGTGTCGATTTCGCGCGTGAACCGTTCGGCACCCAGGGTTGCCGCCAGCTCGGGGCGGAGCACCTTGACCGCCACCCGCCGATGGTGCTTTGGATCTTCAGCGAGGTACACCGTCGCCATTCCACCCGATCCCAGCTCGCGGATCAGGCGGTACCGGTCGGCGAGAGCCGCCGCGACGTGCTCGAAGGATGTGGCCACGTCTGCCTCAGTCGGCGATCTGAATCACGATCTTCCCCATCTGCTCCCCTTGGTCCAACCGCTCGAACGCCGCGCCGACCTGCTCGAGGGGAAACACGCGATCAACGATCGGCCGCAGCTCGCCGCTGCCCAACAGCCGCACGATCTCGCGGTATTCTGCGTCGTTCCCCATCGTCGAACCCAGGATGCTCCAGTGATACCAGAAGAGCCGCCGGAGGTCGAT
>Ga0134083_10000061_pt1 | contig 19253 bp, 16 predicted proteins | sample 15_taG_21_FD_128870 | JGI IMG/M metagenome (GOLD analysis project Ga0134083, IMG submission 128870) | Grasslands soil microbial communities from the Angelo Coastal Reserve, California, USA - 15_D_Met_40cm_5_24_1 metaG | ecosystem: Environmental > Terrestrial > Soil > Grasslands ... | reverse complement strand
GGGGCGGGGGCGGGGGAGGGGGCGGGGTTTTCGGGGGGGGGGCGGGGTTGGGCGGCAGAGGCAGGGGTCGCGGCGGCGGTTGGGGTCTCCGGGGTGGGGCTGGGTTGGGCTCCGGAGGCAGGGGTCGCTTCTGTGGCGGGAGCCGGCTTGGGCGCGGCGGCTGGTTTCGGGGGTGCGGGCTTTTCCGGTTTGATCCCTCCCTCCCAGGACGGGCCCGTGTACATGTCGGGCGATAAGCCGCGGGCCTTCCATTTCTCCTCAAAATCGGCCGCGGCGCGGTTGGGGGTGTCGCCCTCGCCCACGACCTCTTTCCACGGGTAGACCTTTGGGCCAATTCGGCAGATGTTCCCGTTACGGGACAGGTAGAGCGAGATCGGGTTGCCGCGATAGGGCCCCAGGAAGATATGAAGCGCGCCGACGTATTCCATTAGGGTCGCCATGCTTGTTCTCCGGACTGAGGCATGATGCCACAGCGTGCGACTGCTGGGCAAGCGAGCGAAGGTAGCCTCAAGCGACAAAAAGCGATGGGGTGGGGTGACGAAGGGTGAAAGGAGCGGGGCGGCCAGGCTAATCCCCCGTGCAGTCTCGCGAAGAAGAGGCAGCGCATGAGGAAGTTTCTTGTCATCTGCCTTGTCCTGGTCGGCCTGCTGGCAGGCGTCTGGTTCCTGCTAGGGGGCACCATCGCGCGCTGGGTGGTTGAGCGCACCGGGACCAGTCTGATCGGAGCCAAGGTGGAGGCAGACAGGGCCGATCTGAGTCTCGTCCCCTTGGGCCTGACGCTGACGCGTATTCAGGTTAGCAATCCGGATGAGCCCATGAGGAATGCGGTGGAAGTCTCGCGCGTCGCCATGAGGCTGGATGGCGGGGGCCTGCTTCGCCGCAAGGTGATCGTGGAGGAAATGATCCTGGACGGCGTCCGACTCAATACGCCACGCCAAACCTCGGGAGCGACCGCCGATCGACCTGCGAAGCCCGCTGCCGAGCCCAAGGCGGGCACGGGTGAGCGGGACAAGCTGCGGCACGTGTCGTTAGACCCCAAAGAAATCCTGGCCAAAGAAGACCTGCCGTCGCTCAAGCTGGTGGAATCGCTCCGGCCGGATATTCAGGCCGGGAAAGACCGCTGGCAGAAAAGACTGTCAGAGCTGCCGGACAAGGCGAGACTCCTGGAGCACAAGCGACAATTTGACACCCTGAGATCGGTGAACAAAAACAGCGACGCCGGCATGTTGGGTGCTGCGGTCGAGATGGCGGCGCTCCAGCGGGAAGTAAGGTACGACCTTGAGCCGATCAACGAAGCGAACAAGGACCTGGAGAAGGATTTCGCGACGCTGCGCAAGCGCGTCAATGCGGCGCAGAGGGCTGTGAACGAAGATGTGCGTCGTCTGACGGAGAAGTACACGTTCTCAGGCCCGGCCAAGCTGTCAACCGCGATCCTGAGTCGCAAGTTCGAGGAGTGGGCCGCGGCGGCGCTGCGCTGGTACGGGAGGCTCGAGCCGTTTTGGGCCAAGTCCTCTGGGCCCGACGTCCTCGTTCGACTCGCGCGCGCGTCGGTGGAGCTATCGGCAGGCACGATCAGCGGGAACGTGCAGAACATCACGGCTGACCAGGCCATCCTCGGGTCTCCGATGACCTTTTCATTCGCTGGCGGGAACCTGCAGGGGCTCGGTGCGCTCAAGCTTGAAGGCGCGATAAATCGAGTGAACCCATCGAAGCCGACCGACGAGGCGACGCTCCAGATCAGTGGCTACCGCCTGGAGGGCATCCCCTTGGAGGATCAGGCGGGGCTCGGGCTTGAGCTCAAGCAGGCGATCGCCGATGTAGACGTCAAGGCCAAGCTCAGCGGCGAGACGCTCTCGGCCTCCCTGTCGTCGCAGCTCCGGTCAGTCCGGATTGCAATCGAGTCGAAGAGCGGCTCCAATGCGCTGGTCGCCGCCATCGCCTCGGCGTTCTCGGATATCCAGAGCCTTCGCGTCGTGGCCGACATGTCGGGCACGCGGGAGCGGTATGACCTGAAGGTCCGTTCCGACCTGGCCCAGGTGCTCAAGGGCACGGCCGGCAAGCAAGTTCTGGCCAAGACTGAGCGGTTCAAGGCCCAGCTCCAGGCCGCGATCATGGCCGAGGTGAAAGGGCCGCTGGGGCTGGGGGAGATGACGAGGGAATTCGGACAGGTGGAGGCGCTTCATAGGGAGCTTCTCAGCCGCCTGAAGTTGGTTCAGGACATTCTCAGGCCCAGCGCCGCCAGACCCGGCGCCAAACGACAGTTCTGAAGAGCCTGGGCTACAGAAGGGTGGAAGGAGCGGGGCGGCCAGGCTAATTCCCCGTGCTCGCGCATCGCGCACACAGGATTGATCGTTCCGGGCAGGGGTGGATGGTGTGCTCGCCGGACGCGCGCAGTCTGAGGCTGCCAGGCCACCAGCCCGAGAAGCAGCGGAAAGCCCACACGCGGTGCCGGGGTGCCCCGTTGCTCTGTCAATGCGACGGCTCATGACGCGTGCGATAGGGGATCAGCCAGGCCACCCCTTTAATGAGCCTCGCGACGACAGCATCCTCAGGGCTCATCCCTTCCACCCAGAAAACACCATTCTTTCGAAGAATCGGGCGAGATACGCTTCACGCTTGCGCGCCGGGGCGCTTCAGCGCGCAGGCACGAGATACGAGATGCTAGGGGGTGGGACCGGCCTGGCCCGGCCGCTGGCAACGGAGAACAAACACCGCGATGATCAGAACCAGAATGACCGCCACGTTCAACGCCACATCCCAGACATACCGGTCAAATAATTCTTTCGTGACTTCGGGCAGGTGAGACAGCTCGGCGCTGGCGGTCAGGATCCGTCTGGTGCAGGCGATGATGCCGACGGCCAGGTAGGGTTCAACGGTGAGGACCTCGGTCTGGAGAAACCGGACGACAGTCCGGAACAGCTCCAGGATGATGATGACGAGCAGCAGATCATTCAGCAGTTGCAGGCCGGCGGGGAGGAAACCGGTCCGAGTTGACACCATCGCGAATTTGTACCAGCTATTGGCGAAGATCAGCATCCCAAGAATGAGCAGGCTGAAGCCGGCTGTGATGTAGCCCCAGCGGTCGAGCAACTCCATCCAGGACAACCATTGTTTCATCGTTTCGGTCCGGTCGCGCATCGTTCTCCGTCGCCCAGCTAGTAGCGAGCAGCCCTTTATCAGCAAATAGCTAATAGCTGGTAGCGAATAGCCAATAGCTAATGGCTCTGAGCTATTAGCTACGAGCTATCCGCTACTAGCTAACAAAGCTGTTCGCTACTCGCTATTCGCTCTCTGCTCATGCGGTCCCTTCGAGTCCCGATGCGCCGGACGGAGTCCCGCGCATCTGTCCAAACCGGAAATCCCTCATCGTGTCCAGGGTCAGCGAGTGGCCGCAGCAGATGATTTCACGGAATCCGGCCCCGCCGTCCATAATCATGACCCGGAGGCCGCAGGAATCCGGATAGAGCTTCTTTTCGTCGAGAACCACCCCCAGCGGCAGTTCGCCCTTTTTCCGTCTCCTCGGGGATCCCACCTGAGGGACCAGATCTTCTTCCGTGAGGGCGTGGTCGCAACACAGGATCTGTTCAAACCCCTCCCCGCCTCCCATGACTTTCACGACCAGCCCGCAACTGTCTGGGTATCGCTTGAACTCATCGATGATGTCGCCCTTCTTTATCGCCATGAAACGGACTCGGGGCTAGAGGCTATAGGCAGTAGCGGCACGGCTACTGCCGCGCCGCTGCCATCCCACGTTTTTCGTCGACCCTCTGGAAGGCCAGCAGCCCGATCGTGAAAAAGACCGCCATCGACAGGATGGCCCACCGCTGGCTGCCGGTCCACGCGGTCACTTCCCCGTACACCACCGGGCCGATGACGGCCGCAAACTTACCGGTGACGGAGAAGAAGCCGAAAAACTCCGCCTGCCGGCCGACCGGGGTGAAGAGCCCCACCAGCGTCCGGCTGGCGGACTGGTTGGCCCCCAGCACGGCGCCTGCCAGGAGGCCGATCACGTAGAACTGTGCGTGGGTCTGGACGAACGCGGCCGCCACAGCCAACGCGATCCAGACCAGCAGCGTGACGGTGATCGTTCGCTTGGCACCGATTCGATCAGCCAGGATGCCGAATCCAACGGCGCCCAGCCCGGCCGTCACCTGCGTCACGAGGAAGTAGATAATCAGATCGCTCGGTGAAAAGTCCAGGACTTTATTCGCGAAAATCGCGGAGGCGACGATCACGGTGTTGATGGCATCCGTATAGATCAGATAGGCGATCAGGTAGGCGAAGAGGTCTCGATAGTGACCGAGCTGACGGACCGTGACGGCGAGCCTGGTGAATGCCTGTTGCCACACTGCCTGGCCCGCGCGCATCGGCTGTGGGACCGCGCGCTCCCGGAGAAGCAGAAAGGTCGGCACCGACGCCAGAAGAAAGAAGCCGGCCGTCACCGCGAAGCTGAACCGGTACAGCGGCAGATTCGACTCGGCAAATCCGCCGCTGATGAAGGGATAGGCGATCGCCAACGACAGCAGCCCGCCGGCATAGCCCAAGCCCCATCCGTAACCGGAGATCCGGCCCATCGTCTCTGTGGTGGCGATCTCGACCAGGAACGCGCTGCAGAACAGAAACCCAAGATCGAAGGCGATGTTGGCGAGCCCGAACAGGACGAGCCCCCTCCATACGTCGCCGGCATGGACGAAGGCGAGCAGCGCGGTGCAGGCGACGCAGAGCAGTGTGGACCAGAGCAGGAACGCCCGCTTACTGGCCCGCGCGTCTGCCAGGGCGCCCAGCGCAGGGGAAAGGAGCGCCGCCACCAGCATGGAGACCGCGTAGCCCCAAAACCACACGCGCTCCGCGGTCCCCTCCTGGCCGAGATGTCCAGCCACGACCTGGACGAAGTAGACGCTGTAGGCGACCGTGACGATGAGCGTCGTAAACGAGGAATTGGCGAAGTCGTACATGCACCACGCCCAGATCTCTTTGGCAGTGACGGGCCTGCCCACAGGGGTCAGACCTGGGCTTTCAGGCGGCGTTCGCTGGTCTGGAGGATGATGTCCAGCAGGTCTTTGTGCGCCCGGCTTCCCACGACCTGGTTCACTCCGGCAGGGTCCGCCGGGGCGTACGGATGGAGGAACTGCTCCTTGACGTGCGCAATCCGGCGCAACGACGCCTCGACGCGCGCTTCGGGGAGGAGGCCGTCCTTCACGGCGTTGTGGAACGCCTCCATCGCGGCCACCTGACGCCCCCGGTCCTGGCAGATCAAGAGCATGTCGGCGCCGGCCTGAAAGGCCAGGATCGCCGCCTCCTCGATCCCGTGATGGTCGAGGATCGCATGCATCTCCAGATCGTCCGTGAGCGCCAGGCCCTTGAACCGCAGGTCATCTCTGAGCAGGTCGGTGAGGATCGCGGCGGACAGCGTGGCGGGGAATCGCGCATCCAAAGCGGGATACAGGACATGCGCGGACATGATCGTGGCCAGGTTGTTTCCGATCGCGTGGCGGAACGGGCGAAGTTCCACCTCGCGAAGCCGCTCCATGGACGCGGAGACCACGGGTAGTTCCTTATGAGAGTCCGTGGCCGTGTCGCCGTGGCCCGGGAAATGTTTCCCGCAGGCGATCACTTTGTTGTCCTGAAGCCCCGCGATCGTGGCCAGCCCCAGTTCGCAGACCCGCATCGGATTGGCGCTGAAGGCGCGATCGCCGATGATCGGGTTCTGTGGGTTGGTGTTGAGATCCAGCACGGGGGCGAGGTTCATATTGATGCCGACCGCCCGCAGTTCGACAGCGATCGCCGAGGCTGCCGCGTAGGCCAGCCCGGAAGAGTCGCACTGACCGAACACCGAGCTGGGGGGGAACAGGGTAAAACCGTCGGGAAGCCGGGAGACTCGGCCGCCCTCCTGGTCCACCGAGATCAGCAGCGGTGTCTGAGGCGACAGTTTCTGGAGATCGTTGGTGAGCCTGACGATCTGGGCGGGGGTTTCCAGATTCCTGGAAAACAAGATGATGCCGCCGGGCCGATAGCGGGCCAGGAGATCGGCCAGGTCCCTGGACACCGACGTGCCGGCGAAGCCGAGCATGAAGCACTGGCCGACTTTCTCGCGAAGAGTCATCGGTCTGTCATCAGGATGCTGAAAAAGGCTCCCAACTTTGTTCTCGGTCGCTCAAAATCCTCACGTACCCCGGAGAGTACGCTCCGGTTTTTCGCCTCCCTGCGGCCTCGTTGGATAGCCTTTTTGAGCATCCTACGTTTGTAGTCGTCCTGCTAGTTCTTCGACTCAGCTTGATCCAGCAGAAACTGGATGAGCAAGCGGGTCCCGATGCCGGTGGGACCTTTGGCGATGTACGGCCGTTCCCGTTCGCTCCAATCGGTACTGGCGATGTCGAGGTGGACCCAGGGATACTCGCCCACGAACTTGCTGAGGAACACGGCGGCGGTGATCATCCCGCCTCCCCGCCCGCCGATATTGCGCATGTCGGCCACGTCGCTGTGAAGCTGCTCAAAATATTCCTCCCAGAGGGGCATTTCCCAGACTCGCTCCCCGGCCCTGTGGCCTGCGTTCTGGATCCGGCTCTTGAGCGCATCGTTGTTGCCCAGCATCCCGATCGCGAACTGCCCCAGCGCCACGCTGCAGGCCCCGGTGAGCGTCGCGACGTCGATGATGGCGGCCGGCTTGTACCGGGTGGCGTAGGCCAGGCCGTCTGCGAGAATGAGCCGCCCTTCGGCATCGGTGTTTTGCACCTCGACCGTTTTGCCTGAGAGCGTGGTCAGGATGTCCCCGGGTTTGATCGCCCGCCCTCCCGGCATGTTCTCGGTGGCGGGCAAAATGCCGATCAGATGCAACGGCAGGCCCAGCCGGGAGGCGGCCCGGACAGCCGCGAGGACTTCCGCGCCACCGGTCATGTCCGCTTTCATCTGCTCCATGTTCTCAGCGGGCTTTAGGGAGATGCCGCCCGTATCGAAGGTGATCGTCTTTCCCACCAGCACGATCGGCTTGGCGTTCCCGTCCTTCCGCCGCGCGCCGCTGTTCCCCTGATATTCCAGGATGATGAACTTGGGGGGTTCGTGGCTCCCGCGGGCGACGCCCAGGAACGCCCCCATCCCCAGCTTCTCGGCATCCCGCTGTTCCAGCACCCGGACACGAACTCCTTTCTCTTTGCCGATGTGCCCCGCCTCGGCCGCGATCCTTGCCGGGGTCATCACGTTGGCGGGATGATTGCAGAGGTCGCGCACGAAGATGGTGGCTTCGGCGGTCGCCAGGCCGCGCCGGCTACCCTCCTTGATCTCGCTGACCTTCGCGCCGCGTGTCTCCACCACCGTCATGCGCTCGAGATCTTTCAGCTCCTCCTTGTTGTCGCTCCGATACTCAGTGAACTGGTATCCCCCCAACACCGCGCCTTCCACCATCGCCTGGGCGAGCTCCATGACCGAAGTCCCTTTCAGGCTCGGACCGTGAACGGGCGTGGTGAAGGACCGGGCGCCGGCTTGACGCACCCGTTTGGCGGCAGTCCCCATCGCCTGCCGGACCGTGTCCAAGCGCGCGTCTTTCTTTTTGCCCAGGCCAACCAGTAGGACGCGCTTGGCCGGTATCTTCCCCTGGGTGTGGAGCAGGGCGGTCTGGTTGCTCTTGCCTTCGAACTCGCCGCTCTTGATCAGATCCTGCAGCCAGCCGTCGAGAGCCTTGTTCACGGCGGCTGTCCCGTCCTGCAAGGCGGTTTCTCCTTCGTAGTGGCTCAACACCAAGACCTCGGCCGGTTCGCTCTCAATCCGGCCTTCCTTCACAGTGATCTCCATCGCCTTCATTCAATTCTCCGTAGTTCCGTTGGGTCCGTTGATTCCGTTTAGTCTATTGGGTCAGTTAACGGACAAAACTGACTCAACGGACTAAACTGTTCCAATCACACTCCCCGCATATCCGGATCCCAGACGTACTTATGGAGCTGGAGTTGGAACCGAACCGGCAGGCGGTCCGCGAGAATCCACTCAGCCAGTTGGCGCGGTTCGAGTTCACCGAAGACGGGACCGAACAGCACGGTGCACCGTTTTTCCAAATTGTACTTGTGGAGGATCGCGCGAGCCCAGTCATAGTCCGCGCGATCCTTGATCACGAACTTCACTTCGTCCTTCTTGGCGACGTACTCAAGGTTATTCCAATGCATGCGCTCCGTCATGCCACTGCCGGGACATTTGACGTCGAGGATCACGTGGGCCCGTTTGTCCACCGGCGCGATATCAATGGCGCCGCTGGTCTCGATGAGGACTTCGTAGCCTTCTGCACAGAGGGCCTCGATCAGGTGAAAGGCCTCTTGTTGGTGCAGCGGCTCGCCGCCGGTGACCTCCACGAAGTGGCAGCGATACCCTCTCACCCGAGTCAGGACCTCTTCAATGGTCATCTCGGTTCCACCGGAAAACGTATATTCGCTGTCGCACCAGACGCATCGCAGCGCACATCCCGTCAGCCGGACAAAGACGCAGGGTTGCCCTGCATAGCTGGATTCCCCTTGGATACTATGGAAGATCTCGGTGACCCGAAGAATTGACGATTGTTTCATCGACGATTGGTCCATTCTGCTCACTTCCACTTGGCAACCGGCCAGCCTTCGCGTCGGGCGATGCGTGCCATCCCTCGGATCGGGTTGACGACGGTCGGGTGCCCGACCGATCGCAGCACTTCGATGTCGCCGGGGCTGTCTCCATAAGCATGGCTCTGCTTCAAATCCAGCCCATGTTCGGCGGCGAAGGCCTCGACCATGTGCTGCTTGCCCTCCCCATAGGGGAAAGGAGACAGGAGACGCCCGGTATAGTGATCGCCGATGCGCTCCGGTTTCGCCGCCAGCACGGTCTCCACGTCCAAGAAGAGAGCCAACGGGGCGACAAGGAAGTCCAACGAGCCGGTGGTCAGCACCAGGCGGTGACCGGCGCGCCGGTGTGCTTCCAGCGCGGCCAACCCATCCGATGGGAGACGGGGACAGATCTGCTTCCGGACAAAGTCCTCTGCCAGCGGCTCGATGATCGACGGACGTTTCCCTGTCAAATACAGTTTCTGTGTACGCAACGGATGCAATGACACCGGCGGGATGTGTCGGGACCAAAACCACAGACTGCGGGCCGCCTCGCTCAATCCGACCAGTCTGCACTTCAAGAGATACGAGAAGAAACGGACCTCAATGGCGGGGCCCGGAATTAAGGTATTATCCACGTCGAAGAACGCCGCGACGCGAGTCCCGGAAATCGTGGACGGACCGGAAGTTTGAACGTGGATCTGCACCGGCTCCTCCGACAGGCGACGAGGCAGGAATCAGAGTGGACGCCACCGCCACGTGATTGCAGAGATTCTATCGAACAGGTAGTTGATTGACAAGCGTTTTGAGGCACTCCTATAATCCGGCCATTGCCGAAGTGGTGGAACTGGTAGACACGCACGTTTGAGGGGCGTGTGGGGAAACCCATGCGGGTTCGAGTCCCGCCTTCGGCACCACACCTCACTTGGCGCGACCGAAGCGCCCGGCTCATTCGCCAACAGGCAGTGGCGCGCCAGTTGTACCTGCAGGCAATGAGGTTGTGTGCCGAAACAGGGTGTCGCTTCGCGACAAGGACCATCTCCGCCATACCACACTTCGTGTGAACCGCGCTCTTCGATCAAATCGCCGCGGATAGTTTTTTTGCCTCCAGTAGGCGTGGATTCCTAACCCATACCAGGGTGATGAAGACGGAATGAGGGAGAACTAGGGAGGAGAAACGGGGGTGTGCGGGGTCTGGACAAAATTCAGATAGAGGTCCACAGCTTCTTGGTGTGTCCTTAACTCGTCGTGGGTCAATCCCGGCAGCTTCCGGTTGTCCCCGCCCCGGAGAGCCGGGCTATCCTGGTCCATGACCGGGAGTAAAAAAAGCCACGGCAGGTAGAAGGAATCGACCCCTGTCCCCTCGTAGATGGTGAGATACCGAGTCGGCCCGCGTGTCTCGCTCTCTCCGTGAGGTCCGTTCAGGCTCGTCAACCAGGCCGACCCGGGAGCCAGCTCGTCACATCCAACAAATTCTTTCCATCCGATCAGCCAGACCAGCCAGGCGCGTCGGCATACCGTGGTCCCATGGTTGGGACCGGCGATGGCCACAAAGTCCTCGATGACCTGAGCCAGCTCCGGATAGTCCACGAGCATGCGTCGCGCGATCGTGACTCCTAAGGAATGGGCGATGACATCCACTTTCGGAGCGCCGGTATACGCGAGGACGGCCTTCACGAAGTCAGCCAGGTCGGACACGTTGGCGCGGTTGGTGGTGCGGCACTGGAACGCGAGGGGGAGACCCTTCGTGCTCTTCCCGTTATAGGAGAGTGCCCAGAGCTCCTGCCTGGAGTACCCCGCCTCCAAGAAGCGTTGCTTCACGCTCCTGGCCGGTTCATCCCAATCAGCGGCATCGCGGGTATTGCCGTGGACAAAAATGACGGGATGATGTCGCGAGGGAAGCCCCTTGGCAACCCCGCCCCATCCCCCGAGGCGGTATCCCCATTCGTGGTCCTGCAAGGTCGGGAAGTCTGACGGAAACGCGACATCGGCCGGGGCCGGCCTGCAGTGGGCCGCCGCATGTTCGGCCGAAGCCTCTCCGCATGGCCAGAAGAGCAGGGCAAGGACCCAGATTCCGACAAGAAAGATCATCAGACGAGGTCGGCAATTTGGAAAACAGGTGGGCCGAGAAGATCCGTGCTAGGGCCGTTCTTTCAGCCAATTCGCGATGGTGGGAGGCAGATCCTGCTGCACCTTCCCGCTGACGTACATGCCGATGTGTCCAACCGGGAAGGCCTTCACGGTGTAGTCGGCGCTCCCTACGTACCTGACCAGAGCGACCGAGGACGCCGGGGGCACCAGGTGATCCTGCTCTGCGTAGACATTCAAGACGGGCACTCGGACCTCCCTGAGATCGACAGGTTTGCCTCCGATCTTGACCTCGCCCTTGATCAACTTGTTCCCCTGATAGAAATCCTTCATGAACTGCCGGTAGGCCTCCCCGGCCTGGTCCGGGCTGTCGAAGATCCACTTCTCCATACGGAGAAAGTTGAGCAACTTCTTGTCATCGTCCAGAATCTCGATCAGGTCCAGGTATTTTCGTAGACCCAGCTCGAAGGGTTTCATCAACAGGAATCCGAAATTCATGAACTCGCCGGGGATGTTGCCGAGGGCGTTGACCAGGAGGTCCACATCCATCCCCGGGCTCCCGGGGCTGCATCCGACCCAGAGGTTCAGTAATCCGTCTTTCACTTGGAAATCGACCGGGGCCACCATGGTGATGAGATTCTTGACCTTCTCTTGATACAGCGCGGCGTAACAGAGGCTGAACGTGCCTCCCTGGCAGATTCCGAGGAGGTTGATCCGGTCCAACCCGTGCCGTGCGCGCACGTTATCAACACAGTTGTTGAGGTAGCCGTTGATATAGTCGTCGAGGGTCAGCCAGCAGTCTCCTCGGCTCGGGTACCCCCAATCGATCAGGTACACATCGAGGCCCAGCTTGAGCAGGTTTCGCACCAATGACCGATCTTCCTGAAGATCGACCATGTAGGGGCGGTTGACCAAGGCGTACACGATGAGGACCGGAATCGGGAATGGTCGCTCCACCATCGGGGTGTAACGATACAGGACGACATTGTCCTCTCGGTAGACCTCTTCCTTCGGAGTCACGCCAACCTGCAGGTCCTCTTCCCGGAGACGACTGAGGTTATCGATCCCCGTGGCCACCTTTCGGTTTAGTTCCGTGAGCTCACGAAGCGTCTCTTCAGGGCTCAGATGTAAAGGAAACGGCATCGCCCGGGCTCCTTCTATGCTGCTCATCAGTCGTGGGGGTGGTCCTTGCTGTGGCTGTCCGGGGGCGGGCCGTTCGACTGTGCCGCGTGGCTCCCCTTTTTGGACTGGTCAGAGAGTTCTGCTTTGAGGTCACGGAGGGACTTCTTGAGTTCCTTCACCTCTCTCCGCAGCTCGTAGATCCTCCGATACGCTTCGTCCACCTCGCTGCGGGAGGGGAGATGGCTCGTTTTCAAGAAGGCTTCGACGATCTCCCGCTCGATGAGTCGGTAGGCCATCACCGTATTGACCAACCGGCTCTGCTTCTCAATATACTCTTCTGAACGGAACCGCGTGGTAAAGACACCCTCGATCACGTCGATCCACAGATTCAGCAATTGCACCAGGCTCTGGATTTTTTCGCCCTTTTCGGCCAGTGAGACCAGTTTCCGCACGAACTGCTCCAAGGCCTCGGCCCACGCTTCGGCGAGTCCACTCTGGTACTCTAGGATAGCCCGACGTGAGTCGACCCAGGCGTCGAATCCCTTCAGCAGGTCCTGGGTGAGTTCACGCGTATGGCCCAGGCTCGGGCTCTCGAGCAGGCGGCCGAAGGTCCGCTCGTAGGCATCCCAATACAGATTGGTCAACTTGATGCCGGCCGACCCATCACCCGTCGCAGCTTGCCCGACCTGCCAGGGAACCCGGCGCAACGACTCTACCCACGGCTGGACGAGTTTTTGCCACTCTTCCAGATAGAGTCGCTGGAGCTCATCCGTGTCCTGGGCAGCCTGGGTCGCGCCTTGCGGGAACTGCAGGAACTGTTGGCGGAGGTGATCTGCATAATTCTTCGCCCAGGTTTGCCAATCCTCGCCGGACTCGATCTGCGGAGCCATGGCCTTCCATGCGCTGATGGAGGGTCCAGGAAGCGCATCAGGACATCCTGAGTGGTTGCCAGTAGCTCGGCCACGTCCTTGACGACCTGCTCCGATTCGGCCGTCCAGGTCTTGAGCCCCTGCAGAGCCATCTCACGCCACTTATCGGCCACTGGCGGGGAAAGCGGGAGCGAGACGGGTGCGGCCCGCATGAGATCGAACCAGCTTTCCCACATCTTCTTCTGAGCTTCGGTCAAGGCCTTCGCCAGATCTTCAGCCTGCTCACTCAAGCGCATGGTATCTTCCTCCCGCATCGCCAGCTAAGCCCCGGCCCCCTTGCTCTTTTCTCTGGTCCGATCGCCAGCCTGACCCACGGTCCAGACCCGGACCCAGTCGGCCTGGGCATCCAGGGCTCTCTGGATCCCCTCCTGCCAGGTCTGCGCGAACTTCTGACCCTCACGCTCCCAGTTCCCGGTGAGCCCGGACGGCCGGAGTTTCTTGACAAGGTCCAGCCAGTCCTCCCAGAGCCGTTTCTGGGTTTCGGCCCATTGCGTGATCATCTCCTGCCCTTGGCGGGCCCATTCAGTCATCTCTTTGGGCGTTCCCTTGACCGCGGTGAAGCCTTCCGCCCACAGCTTCGTCCATTCAACCTGAACCTTCAGGCTCTCCCTGACCGAGTCTTCCCAGGCTTCTGCAGTCTTGACCCATGCCTCCAACGGTTGAGATCTCCCGAGCCCTTGCACGCCCTTCAGCCAGTCATCCCACAGCCTCTTTTGCGCCTCCGTCCAGGTCTTGAACATATCTTCGGCTTGTTTGGTCCACTCCGTTTCCATCTCCGTGTCTCCCTTCATTGAATTGGATTGTTCCGATGATTGATGTGGATGCTTCCGGCAGGCCAGGTGTGGCGGTTGACTCGGACCGAGCCTGAGGATGTTCCCCCGGAGAGGAACCGTGTCTTACATGTACAGTCCACCGTTGATGTTGACCACCTGACCGGTGATATAGGAGGACTTCTCGTCCGCCAGAAAGAGGACCGCTCGGGCGACCTCCGACGGTTCCGCCATGCGTCCGACGGGAATGGTCTCGACGATCTTATCCAGAATCTCTTTTGGAATCTGACCCGTCATGGCCGTTTTCACGAATCCCGGGGCCACCGCATTGACGGTGATCCCCTTCTTTGCGGTTTCAAGCGCGAGGGCCTTGGTGAACCCGATGATCGCGGCCTTGGCCGCGGCATAATTGGTCTGTCCGATATTTCCTTTTTGTCCGACGACCGAACTAATTCCAATGATCCGTCCATAGCCACGTTCGAGCATCTGACCGATCACCGCCTTCGAACAATAAAAAACGGAAGAAAGGTCGACCGCGATCACCTTCTCCCACTGATCCGGAGTCATATTCTTGAGCGTCCGATCCATGGTGATCCCGGCGTTGTTCACGAGGATGTCGATCCGGCCGAAATCTTTGATGACCCGCTCGACCAGTTGCGTCGCGTCGTCAAACTTGGAGACGTCTGCCTTGTACAGCTTGGCGCGAAATCCCTGTTGGTTAAATTCTGTCAGGAATGCCTGCGCCACGTCATCAGGCTCTACAAAGTAGTGAAGGCCTAGAGTCGCCCCTTCCTGGGCCAAATGGACCGCGACGGCCCGTCCAATTCCCCCGACCGCCCCGGTCACTAACGCCACCCGATCTTTTAAGCTGTCTCTCATCTGCGGCTCTCCTCTGTCGACTCACCCCGCCTTCCTGAGAAGGCCGGCAGAGTCTCTTCGATGTCTTGAATGGACTTGGCAATAAACAAGTGTAGTTAAGGCACGGCTTTCCTAAGTCAAGGGGGTCAGGTCAATAATTCCACTGCCACCGCGACTGACTCTCCGCCGCCGATGCAAGGGCTTGCGATCCCGCGTTTTCCCCCGGTCCGCTTCAAGGCGTACAGCAGGGTGGTGAGGATTCGCGCACCGCTGGCGCCGATGGGATGGCCAAGCGCCACGGCTCCCCCATGAATATTCACCCGATCCGGATTCAGTTTCAGCTCCTTCATCGCTGCCATGGTCACCACCGCAAACGCTTCGTTCACTTCGTAGAGATCGATCTGGTCGACATTGCATTTGAGTTTGCTCAACAGTGCCGAAATCGCTTGAATCGGCGCGATGGTAAACCATTCGGGGGCGACGGCCTTCTGGGTATAGCCCACGATCCTTGCGATCGGGGTAATGTTCAACGACTCGGCCCGTTCCTCTGACAGGACCACCAACGCGGCCGCTCCATCATTCATGCCGGAGGCGTTTCCGGCCGTCACGGTTCCGTCGGGCTTGAACGCCGGGGACAGTCGGCGCATCTTGGCTTCGTCAAAACGGGTGAGGCGTTCGTCGTCCCGGATGACCAAGGGTTTCGGTTTTCCCGGGACCTCCACCTCGATGATCTCGTCACGAAACCATCCTTCCTGTCGAGCCTTGAGGGCTCTGGTGTAACTTTGCACTGAAAAGGTATCTTGCTCTTCCCGAGAGAACTGGTATTTGGAGGCGCAGAGCTCTGCACACGCCCCCATCGGGACATTCCCGTACGCATCCCAGAGCCCGTCCTTGATCATGCTGTCGATGAGCTCCCCATGTCCCACCTGGTACCCGGACCTTGCCCGCTCCAGAATATACGGAGCCCGACTCATGCTTTCCATGCCTCCCGCCACGACCACGTCGGCCTCGCCGGCCTGAATCGCCTGGCAGGCCATCATGACGGCCTTCAGACCGGACCCGCACACCTTATTGATCGTGGTGGCATTCACGGTATCCGGGAGGCCCGCGCCTTTCGCGGCCTGCCGGGCAGGGGCTTGACCCACGCCCGCTGAGAGCACATTCCCCATAATCACCTCGTCCACCGCCTCAGGGGGGACCTGAGCCCGGCGTAAGGCCTCCCGAATCACACAGCTTCCGAGAGCCGTCGCGCTCATGGCGCCGAGTGCCCCGTTCAAGTTCCCGATCGGGGTTCGCACAGCCCCAGCGATCACGATCTGTCGCATGTCCAGTCTCCTTCCATCGGTGCTTCAGGGAGCCACCGTATCTCCTCGTTCAAAGACATCGCTCAGCAGTGAACGGTCTTACAGGTCGCTATTATAGGTCGTTCGGGGAGGGAAAAGAAACTGTCTGATTCAGCGAGCCCTGTTGGCGAGATTGTTCAGAATAATCGTGGCCTCTTGTATCCTGCCAGTAGCGGGCCAAGGGAAGAAGAAGCCGGGATGTGCGGCCACTCACGGCTTGATCTGGCTGGCGATTTCAGACAGGTCCTTCGGATACAGCGTGATCTCGATCCGCCGGTTGGCCGTGCGTCCTTCCTCGGTAGCATTGCTTGCGATCGGCCGCATGTCGGCATACCCGACCGCCGACAGATTTGCCCGATTTACTCCCCCTTCCTCGATCAGATAGCGCACCACGCTGGTGGCGCGGGCCGTGGACAACTCCCAGTTGGACGGGAACCGGGTCTTGAGCTTACCCCCGATCGGCACATTGTCGGTGTGCCCCTCGATGCGGATCTGCTTGTCGGTGACGTTCTTCAGAATATCGCGAACCTGCTTGAGGACCCTGAGTCCGGCCGGCTTCACCTGACCCTGACCCGAGTCGAAGAGGACTCGGTCGACCATGTTGATCGTCAGCCGGTCCCGCACCTGCTTGATCCGGATGTCCCCCTTGGCGATTTCGGCTTCCAAAGACTTGGTGAGGTCTGCGTGGGTCTGTGTCAGCCGTTGGATCTCTGCTTCCTTGGCGGCTCGCTCCTCTTCCAGCCTTGCTTTCTCCGTCATCTCGGCCTTCAGGTCCTGCTCCCGCTGCTTCACCGTGGCCCGCGTCCGCTCGATTTCTCCCTGAGCGGCCGTAGTCGCGCTCATGAGCCGCTGCTTATCGAGGCGCAGCTCGGCCACTTGGGATTGTTCGGACTCGACCCTGGCGGTCAAATCCATGATTCGGGTGTTCGCGTCGTCGAGTGCGTGCCAGACTGTCTCCAGTTGTTTTTTAAGCCCGTCCGTCTCCGCCGCCGTCTGCTTCTGATAACTCTCGAAGGCCGCAACGGTTTTGGCCAACGTCTCGCGGGTTTCTTCCAGCTCCGCGAGCGTTCGCTGATGGGTTGCTGAACCGACGCATCCGGCGAGCATGACCGCAGATATCGTGATCATCGCCAAAACTGTGCGTTGCATGCGAATCCCTCCTTGTCACGTAGTGGGTGTCATACGATACACAATCTGGGTCGTGTGATTCAATCTCCCAGCAAAATCCTGATGACCCCTCGGGGTTTGATCCGCCCAGCGACCAGAGAGATGTGTGGACGTACAACAGCGGTTGATCCGTCAACATGCCCCGCAGGGATGGCATCCTCGGGCCCAATCCATCGGCGATGAGTGACACCATCCCGTTCGTATTATGGGCCTCTGGAGCTGTGAGTCTGGCACCAGGAGGGGCGGGGGCCTTGGCTGGGCCATGGAATTGACCCCCCCTGAGTCTGTGCTACATTTAAAGTATGTTTCACCGCCTCATCGCAACAGTCCTCTGTGCACTGCTACCGGCTGTGGCCCTGGCAAGCCAGAGAGGTGACGTGTTCCGCCACGCCAAGGCTTCGACTGTTCTCATCGTTGCCGTGAATGAAACCACCCATAGCGTCTCGCTCGGCAGCGGATTTTTTGTGGATGCCGATGGCCTCCTGGTTACGAATGCCCATGTCATTGAAGACAGTCAGCGCCTGCACCTGTATGTCCGCGATCAGTTTGTGTATAGCACGCCGGAGGTGGTCGCGATTGACGCCGATTTGGATCTGGCGGCTGTCCGCATCAAGTCGTCTGGCGTTGACGCGCTCATCTTGGCGGAGGACCTCCCAGCCGAGGGGACCGAGGTGATCGCCGTTGGGTATTCCCGAATCCAGGATATCCTGCAGATGGGCTTTGCGCTGCACCCCACCATCTCGACGGGAACTGTGGGCGGTGTCGCTGAAGGTCGCTCGAGAGCAAACGGCCGGCCGGTATCCTTCATCCAAACGACCGGTGTCCTCAACTTTGGGAATAGCGGAGGACCGCTCGTGCGCGAGGATTCCGGGGAGGTGGCTGGCATGCTGGTCCAAACTGTGCCTTTCCTGGAAAAGGCGAGAGATCAAAGCGGCGCTGCGATCGGCAGCGTGAGGATGCAATCGGGGATCGGCTATTCGATCCCGGCTTCAGTGATCCGCCAGTGGTTGTCCTCGCATGACCTGATCCCGCGGCCGATATCAGGCCCCCCCCGTGCCGTGCGCTCTGACGACCGCGGATGGTCCGGCGTGGCGCAGGTGGCCGACCGATCTTTTGCCACAGGCCATCTCCTGTATACCATCGCCATGGCGATTCACGAAGACGCTGATCTCTTGAACCTTGCCATACGTCACTACGAAGCCGCTGCGGCACGTCATCCGGATGCTCCCTGGGTTTCTCGGAACATCGGGCTGGCCTACGCATCGGTGGGCCGGTGGAACCAGGCACTTGCGGCCTACCTCAATGCCCTCAAGCACACCCCCTATGATGCAGACCTTCACACCGACGCAGGCTTCGCCTGGCAACGGACAGGCCATCCGGCACCAGCGGTGGAGTCCTACCGGGCCGCTATTCGGCTTAATCCGCACGCCGGTCGGGCGCACAATTACCTGGGCACCCTTCTGATGGAGAAGGGCCAGTTGGACGACGCAGTCCTGGAGTTTCACCACGCGCTCGAGAGCGAACCCACCTCCGCCCTTGCCGCGTACAACCTAGGGCTGGTCTTGGAAGCCAAAGGGCTGCGAGAGGATGCCATGGCCACCTGGGAGTCTTTTCTTCAGAAAGGTGGAGCTGTCCCAGATCAGGGCGGGTGGAGCCTTAAGATTCGGGAGGCGGCGGCCCGCCTCAAGCACGCAGCGGACCCCTCTTCTGTCACTGCCGTGCCCACTTCGGCGCGGTGAAGTGAAAATGCGACGGGCCAGCCATGCCTGGCTGGCCCGTCTCTCCCCCATACCGACGTCTCTCCCTACATCGCTGGTTTAATCGATACGGCGTGGCCCTTGTCCGTTGCCTGGGCCTCAATCTTATCTCCGGCTTTGATGGTGCCCTCCAGTTTCGTGGACCCGTCGACGTGCAGGCGCAGTTCTTTGCCGGAAGCATCCTTCACCACGTAGAACTCGCCCTCGATTTTTAGCAGATCCCCCTTGACGGTCTGAGAGCCGGCTGCCGCGGGCTCATCTGCCGCATAGGTCAGGGGCGCGAGCCCAAAGCACAGGATCGCCGTCAGCGCGATCAATCCGATGAGCTTCCTCATGGGAGAACCTCCTTTGAAAGTGTTTGAAATGGAATGGCTCGGCATCTCGGTCTTGCAATGCGTGGGCACCTGTACCATACTGACCCGCTATGGCCAATGGACAAAAGAAGGATTCCAGGCCGCAAGATATCCAATCGAAATGGCTGGCTCGCACATTTTGGGTTATGGCATACTCGGCGCGCCTGAGCGAGGTGATCGCGTGAGGGAACGGCAGGTCTCGTCCATCAAGCCCAGCACCTTGGTGACGACGGGTGAGGAATTTGATCGCTTGATGGCCCGAGCGCTGCCGGAGCTGCTCGATTGTGCCACGGCCCATATCAGGAAGTTCCTGC
>Ga0134083_10000040_pt1 | contig 21184 bp, 20 predicted proteins | sample 15_taG_21_FD_128870 | JGI IMG/M metagenome (GOLD analysis project Ga0134083, IMG submission 128870) | Grasslands soil microbial communities from the Angelo Coastal Reserve, California, USA - 15_D_Met_40cm_5_24_1 metaG | ecosystem: Environmental > Terrestrial > Soil > Grasslands ... | reverse complement strand
CGTCTACAACGCTACGCGCACGCTCAACTTCGCGCAGGGCGAGATGCTGATGGTCTCGACGTTCGTGGGCTGGACCGCGCTGCAGGTGCTCCGGGCGCCCCTGGTCGTCGCGCTGCTCGTCGCCGTCGTCGCCGCTGCACTGCTCGGCTTCCTCCTCGAGCGGCTGGTCATCCGCCACGCGATCTCGGCGACCCACTTCGACGTGCTGATCATCACGCTCGGCCTGTCGCTGATGCTGCGCTCCGCCGCCGGCGTCGCCTGGACCCACGACGAGTTCCCGTTCCCCTCGTTCCTCGGGAACCGGCCGCTCGTGGTGGGCCCGGTCCGCGTGGCGCCGGTGTCGCTCGGTATCATCGGCGCCTCGCTCGCCCTCATGCTGGCGCTCGGCGCGCTGTTTCGCTGGACGCGCCTGGGCCGGGCGATGCGCGCGGTTGCGCAGAACCAGCGGGCGGCGCGCCTCATGGGCATCAGCGTCGAGCGCGTCTACTCCTCGTCGTGGGTCATCGCCTCGGTCGTCGGCGCGGTCGCGGGTGTCCTGATCGCGCCGGTCATCTTCCTCTCGTCGAAGATGGGGCTGGTCGCCATCAACGGATTCACCGCCGCCGTCCTCGGCGGCTTCGGCTCGATGCCGGGGGCGGTCGTCGGCGGCATGCTGCTGGGCGTGCTCGAGAACCTGGCGCCCCTCTACCTGCCCGCGTCGATCAAGCACTCCGTGCCTTTCCTGATCATGATCACGATCCTGATCGTGCGTCCGGGCGGCGTGCTCGGGCGGGTCGCGCGACGGAAGGTCTGATGCGACACGCCGCCCTCGCGACCGGCGCCGCGCTCGTCATCGGCTGGCCGTGGGCCGCGCCGCGCTACTTCGTCTTCCTGGCGAGCCTGATCGCCATCAACGCGATCGTCGCGATCGGGCTCAACCTCCTCTCGGGCTACACGAACCAGCTCTCGTTCGGGCACGCGGGCTTCCTGGCGATCGGCGCGTACGCGGCGGCGATCCTGACGATCCACGCTCCCGCGCTGCCGGTGGCCGTGACGCTCCTGATTGCGGGGCTCGTCACCGCCGCGGTGGGCCTCGCCCTTGGCGTGCCGTGCCTGCGACTGGAGGGGCTCTACCTGGCGATGGCGACCCTCGCGTTCGGCTTCGTGGTCGTCGAGGCGATCCTGAACCTCGACTGGCTCACGCGCGGCAACGACGGGCTCCGCGTGCCGGCCGCCCGCCTCGGCCCCTGGGCCCTGGCGACGGATACCGCGCGCTACTACCTGGTCGTCGCGGTGGCCGCGCTCCTGATCGCCGCCGCCGCCAACATCAGCCGGACGCGGACGGGACGGGCACTCCTGGCCGTCCGCGAGAGCGAGATCGCGGCGCAGGCGAGCGGGATCCATCTGGCCGCCTACAAGACGCTCGCCTTCGTCGTCTCGGCCTTCTACACCGGCGTGGCCGGCGGGCTCTTCGCGCTGGTGATCGGCTTCCTCTCGCCCGATTCCTTCGACGTCTTCCTGTCGGTGGACTTCGTCGCGATGATCATCGTCGGCGGGCTCGGGTCGATCCTCGGCTCCGTGGTGGGGGCAGCGGTCATCACGACCCTCAACGACACGCTCGCCGGCTTTCAGAACTATCGACCGCTCATCTTCGGCGCGATCCTGATAACGTCGATGTTGTTCATGCCCGGCGGCATTGCCAGCGCTTTGCGCAAGATTTTCTCGACAAGGAGACGATCGATGATCAGCCGTGCAAGCCTTCTGCTGGTCCTGGCCCTCACGCTGAGCGCGGTGCCGGCCGTCGCGGAGCAGGGCCTCACCGACACCGAGATCGTGATCGGCGGCTCGAACTCGTTCTCGGGGCCGCTCGCCTTCACCGGAGAGCAGATCACGAAGTTCGGCGTGGATCTCTATTTCAAGGTGGTCAACGACGCCGGCGGGATCCACGGGCGCAAGGTCCGGACCGTCTACTACGACGACGGCTACCGTCCCCAGGACGCCGTCGCGAACACCAAGAAGCTCGTCGAGCAGGATCGTGTGTTCGCGATCATCATCCCGCAGGGCTCGCCGACGGTCCGCGCGACGCTCGCCTACCTCGAGGAGAACAAGGTTCCGCTGCTCTTTCCGTATCAGAGCTCGCCGGAGACCCGCGAAAAGCGCTACGTGATGCAGGGGATGACCCTGAGCGATCGGTCGTCGAAGATGATGATCGACTACCTGGCTGGGCAGCGGAAGGTCAAGAAGTTCGCCGCGCTCTATCAGGACGACGAGTACGGCAAGTCGTTCCTCACCGCCTTCGAGAAGGATCTGGCGCGATACGGCCTCAAGCTGGTCGCGGCCGAATCGGTCAAGCGTGGCGTCACCGACGTGAGCGCGCAGGTCGCGAAGCTCCAGGCGGCGAAGCCCGAGGTGACCTTTCTCGTGCTGGTGCCGGGCCCGGGCGCGCAGGCCCTGAAGGAGCGCCAGAAGATCGGCTGGACCGACACCATCATGGTCTCGACCGGCCCGCTGACCGACGAGCGCTACCTGAGCCTCGCCGGTGACGCGGCCGAAGGCGTCGAGGGGCTGTCGCTCTGGCCCGACCCCGTCACCTCGGATCTGCCCGGCGTCAAGCGCTATCGCGAGCACATGCAGCGCTACCACCCGAACAACGAGATGAATCGCTATTCGCTCGCCGGCTACTTCGCGGCCATGCTCTTCACGGAAGGCGCCAAGCGCGCCGGACGGAACCTCACGCGCGAGTCGCTGATGGCGGCGCTCGAATCGATGAAGGGCTACGAGAGCGGCATCCTGCCCCCGATCACGATTGGGCCCGACCACGAGACCCAGAAGCAGGGGTTCTGGGTGCGCGTCGAGAAGGGCCGCTTCAAGCCGATGACGGACTGGCTCAAGTCCGAGTAGGACGGTGCTCGGCGTCGAGGATCTCTCGATCAGCTTCGGCGGCCTCGCCGCGCTGAGCGGGCTCGGCTTCGAGGTGCGGGATCGCGAGATCTTCGCGCTGATCGGCCCCAACGGGGCGGGCAAGTCGACCGTGTTCAACGTGATCACGGGTCTCTACCGTCCCTCGCGCGGGCGGGTCACCCTCGAGGGCGGCGATCTGCTCGCGCTGGCGCCCCACCAGATCGCCCGGCGCGGCGTCGCGCGCACGTTCCAGAACACCGAGGTGTTCCGTCAGCTCACCGCCCTCGACAACGTCCTGATCGGCCGCCACACCCACCTGCGCGCGGGTGTGATTCGCTCCGCCCTGTGGCTGCCCGGCGTGGGGCGCGAGGAGGCGCGGGCCCGCGAGTAGGCGCACGCGCTGCTGGCGCGGCTCGGGCTCGAGGACGTCGCCGGCGTCGAGGCCGGCGGCCTTCCCCTCGGCGCCCAGAAGCGGCTCGAGATCGCGCGGGCGCTCGCCTCCGAGCCGCGGCTGCTCCTGCTCGACGAGCCGGCGGGCGGGCTCAATCCTACCGAGACGCAGACCTTGATGGCAGTGATCCGACGGCTACGGGACGAGAGCGGGCTGACGATCGTCGTGGTCGAGCACGACATGGAGCTCGTCATGGGCATCTCGGACCGCGTCGCCGTGCTCGATCACGGGCGCAAGATCGCCGAGGGCCGGCCCGGCGAGATCGCGACCGACGCCGCCGCCGTCGAGGCCTATCTGGGCAGCGAGGACGACGTTTGAGCGCCGTGCTCGAGCTCGAGGACGTCGCCGTGTCCTACGGCAAGCGGCGCGCGCTCGACGGCCTGACCTTGAGCGTGGCGCCGGGCGAGATCGTCACCTTGCTCGGCGCGAACGGCGCCGGGAAGTCGACGACCCTGCGCGCCGTGTCCGGGCTCGTGCGACCCGCGCGCGGCCGGATCCGCTTCGAGGGGCGCGACATCAGCCGCGTCCCCGCCGACGCCATCGTCGCCGGCGGCGTGAGCCACGTCCCCGAGGGCCGCGAGATCTTCCCGGAGTTCACGGTGCGCGAGAACCTGCTGGTCGGGGGCCACACCGTCGAGCGGTCGAAGATCGGCGAGCGCCTGGAGTCGGTGCTGCGGCTCTTCCCCGTGCTCCGCGATCGGCAGGCGCAGACAGCTGGCACGCTCTCGGGCGGCGAGCAGCAGATGCTCGCCATCGGCCGTGCCCTGATGACCCGCCCCCGGCTCCTGCTGCTCGACGAGCCCTCGCTCGGCCTGGCCCCCATCCTCGCCCGCGAGATCTTCCGGGTGATCCGCCGGATCAACGACGACGGGGTCGCCGTGCTGCTGGTCGAGCAGAACGCGCGGCGCGCGCTCGCGATCGCGTCGCGCGGCTACGTGCTCGAGACCGGGAGGCTGGTCACCTCGGGGACGAGCGCGGCGCTGTCGGCGGACCCGCGGGTCCGCAGCGCCTACCTCGGGCTCGACCGCGCCGCAGCGACGTCGCCGGCTGACAGGCGCTAGACTCGATGACCGTGGGCGCGAGCGTCATGTGGCAGCCGGAGCTCGAATCGCTCGACCGCGAGCCGCTCGAGCGGCTCGTCGTCGAGCGGATGCGCGCGACGCTCGCCCGCGTCCTGGCCGAGCCGGCGTGGGCGCGCCGCCTCGGCGGCGTCCGGCCCCAGGACGTCGGCCGCCTCGAGGACTGGCGCGCACTGCCGTTCCTGACCAAGGACGAGCTCCGCGATGCGTACCCCTACGGCCTGGCGTGCGCGCGCGCGGCCGGCTACCGGCGCGTCCAGATGTCGAGCGGGACCACGGGGAATCCGATCCTGAACCCGTATACCGCGGGCGACGTGGCGCAGTGGGGCGAGGTGATGGCCCGTTGCTACGTCGCGGCGGGTGTCGGCCGCGACGACGTCATCCAGATCACGCCGTCGTTCGGCCTGTTCACGGGCGGCTTCGGCTTCCACTACGGCGCCGAGCGGATCGGCGCGATGGTGATCCCGACCGGCGCCGGGCGCACGGCGCTGCAGCTGCGTCTCATGCGCGATCTCAACGCGACGGTCGTCACCGCGATCGCGACCTATCCGTTGCGCTTGATCGAGGCGGCGCGCGAGGAGGGATTCGACCTCGCGTCGCTCTCGCTCCGGGTCGGCATCCTCGGCTCGGAGATGTGGTCGGACGAGCTGCGGGCGCGGATCGAGCGGGAGCTCTCCATCCGTACCTTCGACATCATCGGCATGACCGAGACCGGCGGCCCGGGGCTCGGCATCGACTGCGCGGCCCGCCGCGGCATCCACGTCTGGGAGGATCACTATCACGCGGAGGTGGTCGACCCGGCGACGGGCCGGGTCGTGCCGGACGGCGCCGAGGGCGAGCTGGTCGTCTCGACCTTGACCCGCGAGGGGCTGCCGCTGATCCGCTACCGGACGCACGACCTCACGCGCGTCGTGTCGCGCGCGCGCTGCGACTGCGGGCGGACGTCGCTGAGGCTCGATCGGCTTCGCGGCCGCGCCGACGACATGGTGATCTACAAGGGCATCAATTTCTATCCGCGCCAGATCGAGACGACCTTGCTGAAGCACGCCGGCGTGAGCCACGAGTACCAGGTCGTGCTCGAGTCGGACGGCGGCGGCGAGCGCATGACGATCCACGTCGAGACCGAGCCGGGATGCGATCCGACGGTCGCCGCGCGGATCCGGCGCGAGCTTCACGATTCGCTCGCGCTGAGCCCGGAGGTGCGGCTCTGCGCCCACGGCGCGATCGAGCGGCCGCCGGGCAAGGCGGTGCGCGTCGTCGATCGCCGGCCTCGATGAGCCGCGGGCTCCTGGCGGGCGTCACCGTGCTCAGCCTCGAGCAGGCGACGACCCTGCCGTTCCTGACCTACCGGCTCGCGTGCGACGGCGCCCGTGTCATCCGCGTCGAGAACGCCGAGCGACCCGATCCCAACCGATTCATCGGCCGAGGCGTGCTGGCCGAGCCCGCGATGCGCAGCTACTTCCTGCCGAACAACTGCGGCAAGGAGGCCATCACGCTCAATCTCGGCCATCCCGAGGGCCAGACGCTCCTGCGTGAGCTGATCGCGAAGCTTCGCGTGGACGTGTTCGCCTGCAACCAGCGCCCGCGGAGCTACGCCCGGCTCGGGATCGAGCCGGGGCCGCTCGCGGCGGTGAAGCCGGATCTGATCTGGCTCGGGATCACCGGATTCGGGCCCGAGCACGACGAGGCGGCGTACGATCCCATCCTCCAGGCCCGCAGCGGTTTCATGGAGCTGACGGGCGAGACGAACGGCTCGCCGCTGGTCTTCGGCCTGCCGATGGTCGATTTGGGCGCGGCGGAGCACGGCTACAGCGAGGTGATGAAGGCGCTCTATCGCCGGGCGACGACCGGCGAGGGTGCGCGCATCGACGTGTCGATGCTGCGAAGCGCCGTGTCGTGGATGGTCGCGCCGGTCGCGCTCTCGAGCCTCGGCGAGCGCGTGACCCGCAAGGGGAACCGCCATCAGTTCTTCGCGCCAGTCGCCGTCCATCGAACGCGCGACGGCCACGTGTACCTGGCGATCGGCAACGACCAACAGTGGGCCGCGCTGACGGCGCTGGACCGCTTCCGCGGCCTCGCCCGGCCCGAGTACGCCGCCAACGCCGGCCGCATCGGCGACGTCGAGCGGCTGGACCGCGAGCTGGCCGCGTGCTTCGCCGACCTCACCAGTGCCGAGGCCCTCGCGGCGCTGAGGACCGCGGGGGTCCCGGTCTCTCGCGTGAGCACGATGGCCGACGTGATGGCCGATCGGCTCGTCGCCGAGCGGTTGGTGGAGATCAGGGATCCGCGCTCCGGGCTCCGGATCGCGCTGCCGGCCCCGCCGGTCGGCGAGCCGCCGGCGCTGAGCTTTCCACCCAGACTCGGCGAGCACAATGAGAAGATCTACGGCGAGGCGCTCGGACTTCCGCCCGAGCGGCTCGCCGAGCTCCGCCGGCGACAGATCGTCTGAAGGAGTCGCGACCATGCACGACATGTTCTATCTCACCGAAGAGCAGCGGATGATCCGCGATCTGGCGCGGAAGGTCGCGCGCGACCGGATCGCGCCGCACGCGGCGGCATACGACGAGTCCGAGAGCTATCCGACCGAGTCGATGCGCGCGCTCGTCGAGTCGGGCCTCTTCGGCATCTGGGTGCCCGAGGAGTACGGCGGAACCGACATGGGCTGCCTCGCGCTCTCGCTGGTGGCCGAGGAGCTCGGGTGGGCGTGCGCCGGGACGACGACGAATTTCGGCGCCCATCCGCTCGGCGGGCTGCCGATCCTGTTGGCGGGGACCGAGGCGCAGAAGAAGAAGTACCTGCCGCGGCTCGCATCCGGCGAGTTCATGGCGGCCTACTCGCTCTCGGAGCCCGGATCCGGCTCCGACGCGGCGAGTCTCAGGACCACGGCGGTGCGCCGTGACGACCACTACATCCTGAACGGATCGAAGCAGTGGTGCTCGCACGGCGACCACGCGGACGTGATCACCGTCTTCACGACGGTCGATCCGGGCAAGCGCGCCCGAGGCATCACGGCGTTCCTCATCGAGAAGGGCACGCCCGGCTTCTCGGTCGGCAAGAAAGAAAAGAAGATGGGCATCCGCTGCTCGCCCACCGTGGCGCTCCACTTCACCGACTGCGCCGTCCCGGTCGAGCAGCGGCTCGGCGAGGAGGGCGAGGGCTTCAAGATCGCGATGCGCACGCTCGACATGACGCGGCCGATGACGGGCGCGATGGCCGTCGGCATCGGCCAGGCGGCCCTCGACGCCGCGACGGCGTACGCGAAGGAGCGGCAGCAGTTCGGCCAGCCGATCGCCGCGTTCCAGGGCATCCAGTTCATGCTGGCCGACATGGCGATGCAGGTGCACGCGGCGCGGCTCATGGTCCACCACGCCGCGCGCCAGGTCGACGCGGGCATCCGGGGCAACACGTACGAGGCGTCGATGGCCAAGTGCTGGTCGGGAGACGCCGCCATGAAGGTGGCCACCGATGCGGTCCAGATCTTCGGGGGCTACGGGTACACGCGCGAGTTCCCGGTCGAGCGGTACATGCGCGACGCGAAGATCATGCAGATCTACGAGGGCACGAACCAGATCCAGCGGATGATCATCGCCAAGGAGCTTCTCGGCGCGTGAGGGCGCGCCGATGAACAGGAGATCTCGAATGACGCATCGACTGACCCGTCGCACCTTTCTCGAGACGACGGCCGGCGGCGCCGCGGTCCTCGGCTTCCCGCTGCCGCTCCGCGCGCAGCCGAAGACGTTCAAGATCGGCGCGATCCATCCGGTGACCGGCGCGCTCGCCGAGCCGGGCCAGGCGTGCCGGCTCGGGGCGAAGATGGCCGTCGACGCGATCAATGCGGCGGGAGGCGTCAAGGGGAAGGGCGGGATCAAGCTCGAGCTGCTCCTCGGCGACACGCAGACCAAGCCCGAGAACGGCCGCGTCGAGGCCGAGCGCGTCGTGACCCGGGGCGCCCAGATGCTGCTGGGCTCCTTCGACTCGGGGAGCACCAACGCGATGGTGTCGGTCGCCCAGCAGCGCCGTGTGCCGTTCCTGATCGACATCGCCGCCGCCGATCCGATCACCGCGAACGTCGCGCAATCGGTCAAGGCCGGGCAGCAGAAGGTGCAGTACGTCTACCGCAATTTCCCGACCGGCTCGAGCTTCGGCCGGAAGGCCGTCCAGTACTTCATCGAGATCTTCAAGGAAGCCAACGTGTCGCCGAAGCGGGTGGTGCTGATGTACTGCAACGACCTCTTCGGCCAGAACCAGGCGCACGGCTTCCAGGCGGCGCACAAGACCGCCAACCCGTCGTGGGACATCGTCGAGATCATCCCCTGGCCGGAGCCGCCGACCGACCTCTCGACGGAGGTCTCGAAGGCGAAGGCGGCGAAGCCCGACATCATCGCGCCGATCACGCGTCCGGCCTCCGCCCTCTTGCTGTTCCCGGAGATCCGCAAGCAGCGGATCGAGATGATGGGCATCGTCGGCCCGGGTAGCCCTGGGATCTACGAGTCGGGCCAGATCGTCCAGCTCAAGGAGGACCTCGAGTACGTGCTGACGAGCGTACCCTGGGCGAACTTCAAGAACCCGAAGACGGCGACCGCCGCCGAGGAGTTCCGCCGGCGCTCGGGCGGCAAGACCTTCGACACCAACTCGGGCTACTCCTACGACGCCGTGTTCGTCATCGCCGACATCCTGGAGCGCGCGACCGCGCTCGACGATCCCGACGCGATCGTGGACGCGATGAAGAAGACGAACTACTCCAGCGGGCTGATGCAGTACGGCGGCCCCGTCGCCTTCAACGAGCTCGGCGACAACGCCAACGCGATCCCGACGATGATCCAGATCCTCAGCCAGAAGCCGGTCGCGGTCTGGCCCAAAGAAGCCGCTTTGCAGAAGTTCGTCTTCCCGCGGCCGCGCGCATAGCGCTCGGCGGCGGACGGCGGCGGGCGGGCGGGGGGAGGGGTCGGACGGACCACGCGGCACGCGTGCGCTGGCCCGCGGCGGCTGGGCTCCATCTGGGCGCGCGGCGTCCGCCGCGCGATTGGAGGGAACGGGTCCGCTCGACCCCTCCCCCACCCACCCGCCGCCGTCCGGAACCGGCGTCTCCGGCGCGACCGCACCAAACCGATTTCTGTCATCCGTCGGTGGCTTAGGTGGATCTGACCCTCGTGCTGCAGGGGGTGGTCAGCGGGCTGCTCTTTGGCGGGGTGTACAGCCTCATGGCGGTGGGGCTCACGCTCATCTTCGGGGTGATGCGCGTGGTGAACTTCGCCCACGGGGACATGATGGTGTGGGGGATGTACCTCGCGTACGTGCTGGCGACGCGGGCGGGCATCGATCCGTACGCGAGCTTCCTCGTCTGCGCAGCTGCACTCTTCGCGCTGGGCTTCGTCGTGCAGCGGGGCCTCGTCGACCGCATCGTCGACGCGCCGCACGAGATGCAGATCCTCCTAATGCTCGGCGTGGCGTTGGTGCTCGAGAACGTAGCCCTGGTTGCGTTCGGCCCCGAGCCGACCCGCGTCCGATCGCCGCTGGCGTCGGCCACCCTGTGGCTCGGCCCGGTGTTCGTGGACGTGGCCCGGCTCGTCACGTTCCTGGTCGCGGTCGCGCTCACGACGGCGCTCTGGGCCTTCCTGTTCCGGACCGACCTCGGGCGGACGATCCGGGCGGCCGCCGACAACACGTACGGGGCGCTCGTCGTCGGCACCGACGTGCGGCGCGTGTACGCGGTGGCCTTCGGGGTGGGCGCTGCCTGCGTGGGCGCCGCCGGCGCGCTCGTCTCGCCGATCCTTCCGTTCCAGCCGCCGACCGGCCTCTCGCTGTCGGTGGCCTCGTTCAACATCGTGATCATCGGCGGCATGGGCAGCCTCCTCGGCGCGTTCGTCGGGGGGCTCCTGGTGTCGCTCGCCGAATCGCTCGGCGCGGTGTTCCTCAAGCCGTCGCTCAAGGAGCTGTTCAGCTTCTCGCTCCTGATCGTTATCTTATTGATCAGGCCCGCCGGGCTGTTCGGGCGCCGATCCGCATGAAGTGGGTTCTCGTCGCAGGCGTGCTGGCGCTGCTGGCGCTGCCGGCGGTGCTGAGCTCGTACGCGCTCACCTTGTTCATCCTCATCTTCTTCTACGGATTCCTCGGCCAGGCCTGGAACATCGTCGGGGGCTACGCGGGCCAGCTCTCGGCGGGGCACGCCGCCTTCGTCGGGGTGGGTGGGTACACGGCGACGATGCTGTCGATCGAGCTGGGGCTGACGCCCTGGGTCGGCATGCTGATCGGCGGCGTGCTCGCGGCGCTCCTTGGCGCGATCATCGGCTATCTCGGCTTTCGCTTCGGGCTGCGCGGCTTCTACTTCGTGCTGCTCACCGTCGCGTTCGCCGAGATCTGCCGCGTCGCCGTCTCGAACATCGACGCTCTCGGGGGGCCGCTCGGCCTCTACATCACGTTCACGGGCAATCCGCGCCAGTTCCAGTTTCAGGACGGGCGCGTCTACTACTACATCGCGCTGGCGCTGATGCTGGTCGCCACCCTGACCGCCTGGGCGATCGAGCGCCGCCGCTTCGGCATCTACCTGGCGGCGATCCGCGAGGACGAGGCGGCGGCCGAGGCGCTCGGCGTGAACGCGTTCAAGTACAAGATGCTGGCGATGGTCGTGTCGTCGTTTCTCACGGGCCTGGGCGGGACGTTCTACGCGTTCTATCTCTTCTCGCTGCAGCCGAACACGCTCTTCGGCATCCCGCTGTCGGTCGAGATCATCATCCGTCCGATCGTCGGCGGCGCCGGCACGCTCCTGGGGCCGATCCTCGGCTCGTTCATCCTGACGCCCCTCGCCGAGATCTCCCGGCTGTATCTCGGGCAGGGAGGACTGCACGGCGCGCACCTCATCGCCTACGGCGTGCTGCTGATCGGCGTGGTGCTCTTCCTGCCGGAGGGCGCATACCCCCGGCTTCGGCGCGCGCTGGCGCGGCGCAGCGGCCAGACGCGATGAGTCTGCTCGTGGCGCGCGGACTCTCCAAGCGCTTCGGGGGGCTCCACGCCGTGGCCCGGCTCGACATGGAGATCGCCCGGGGCGAGATGCTCGGGCTCATCGGCCCCAACGGCGCCGGCAAGACGACGGTCTTCAATCTCCTTTCGGGATTTCTGGTACTGGACGCCGGGGATATCGTTCTCGACGGCCACTCGATCGTCGGGCTGCCGCCGCACGCGATCTGCCGTCTCGGTCTGGCGCGCACGTTCCAGATCGTGCGGCCCTTCCCGCGCATGACCGTGCTGGAAAACGTCCGTGTCGGCGCGCTCGCGCGTTGCCCGCGGGCGCCCGAGGCGCTCGCGCGCGCGCGCGAGGTGGTGGCACGCGTCGGTCTCGGCCCCCGCGAGCGCGTCGCGGCCGGTGCCTTGACCCTGGCCGATCGCAAGCGGCTCGAGCTGGCGCGGGCGCTCGCGACCGGGCCGGCGCTGCTCCTGCTCGACGAGGTGATGGCCGGGCTGAACCCGACGGAGATCGAGACGATCATCCAGCTGATCCGCGCGATCCACGCATCGGGCGTCTCGATCTTGCTGATCGAGCACAACATGCGGGCGGTGATGGCGCTCTCCCAGCGGATCGTGGTGCTGAGCTTCGGGGAGCGGATCGCCGAGGGCGCCCCGGCCGAGATCGCGCACCATCCGAAGGTGGTGGAAGCTTACCTGGGCGAAGAGTATGTCCGCGCTGCTCCGGCTTGACGGGGTCGAGGCCGGCTACGGCGACCTGACCGCGATCGCCGGCGTCTCACTCGAGGTGCGGCCGGGCGAGGCCGTCGCGCTGATCGGCTCAAACGGCGCCGGCAAGACGACGACCCTGCGAGCGATCACCGGCCTCCTGCCGCTCCGGGCCGGACGGATCGAGTTCGAGGGCACGCGGCTCGACGGTCTCGGCTCGGCGCGGATCGTCGCGCGCGGCATCGCGCACGTGCCGGAGGGCCGCCAGCTCTTTCCCACGCTGACGGTGCGGGACAACCTCGAGCTCGGAGCGCGCGCGGCCGACCGCGCGCGGCGGGCCGACGGGCTCGAGCTCGTCTTCACGCTCTTCCCGCGGCTGCGCGAGCGCGAGCGGCAGCTGGCCGGGACGCTGTCGGGCGGTGAGCAGCAGATGTGCGCGATCGGGCGCGGGCTCATGGCGCGGCCCAGTTTGCTCCTGCTCGACGAGCCGAGCCTCGGGCTGGCGCCGGTGATGGTGAAGCTCATCTTCGAGACGCTCCAGCGCGTCAACCAGACCGGCACGACGATCTTGCTCGTCGAGCAGAACGTCCCGCGCGCGCTGCAGCTCTCGCACCGGGGCTACGTGCTCGAGAACGGTCGGCTGGTGCTCGACGGCACGCGGGCGAGCCTCCTGGCGAGCCCGCACGTGAAGCAAGCCTATCTGGGCCTCTAGGCCAGGTGCGATACTCTGTGGGCCCCCACGTGGGGAAAGGAGGGGGCCGGCATGACGAGCCCGATCATCACCGAGGCGACGCGAGTCCTCGTCGACCGGCGCGACCTCACCCGCATCGAGGCCGCCGGCGCGATGGAGGCCATCATGTCGGGTATGGCCACCGACGCGCAGATCGCCGCGTTCCTGACCGCGCTCCGGATGAAGGGTGAAACCGTCGAGGAGCTGATCGGCTTCGCCCAGGTCATGCGCTCGAAGGTCGCCAGGGTTCACACGCGGGCCGAGGAGACGGCCGCGCTCACCGGCACCGACCGCGAGATGCTCGTCGACACGTGCGGCACGGGCGGCGACGCCTCCGGGACGTTCAACGTCTCGACCGCGACCGCGTTCGTGGTGGCCGGCGCCGGGCTCAGAGTGGCCAAGCACGGCAACCGCTCGATGTCGGGGCTCAGCGGCGCCTCGCTCTGCGGCTCGGCCGACGTCGTCGAGACGCTCGGCGTCAATCTCCAGCTGTCGCCCGAGCAGGTCGGCCGGTGCGTGGCCGAGGTCGGCATCGGCTTCCTCTACGCGCCGCTCCTGCACACGGCGATGAAGCACGTCATGACGGCGCGGCGCGAGGTCGGCATCCGGACGGTGTTCAATCTCCTCGGCCCGCTGACCAACCCGGCCGGCGCGAACGCCCAGGTGATCGGCGTCGCGGCCGCGGCGCTCACGGAGCCGCTCGCCCGGGTGCTCGCCGAGCTCGGCACGTATCGAGCCTTCGTGGTTCACGGGGCCGACGGTCTCGACGAGATCTCGAACACCGGTGACAGCCGGGTCTCCGAGGTCCGTGAGGGGGTCGTGCGGACGTTCACCGTGCGGCCCGAGGATTTCGGCCTCTCGCGCGCCTCGATCCGCGAGCTGCTCGGCGGCGACCGCGAGCAGAACGCCGAGATCATCCGCGCGATCCTCCGGGGCGAGCTCGGCGCCAAGCGGGAGATCGTGCTCATGAACGCCGCGGCCGCGCTGGTCGTCGGTACCCGGGCGCGCGACCTGAAGGAGGGCGTGGAGCTGGCGGCGCGCTCGATCGACACCGGCGTCGCCCGCGGCAAGCTCGAGCGGCTCGTCGGGCTGACGCGGGAGCTGTCGGGCGCTGCGTGAGCGCCGAGTCGACGACCCCCCGGAAAAGGTGGTAGGATAAGCCGTCGCGGGCGCTCTCGGGCCGAAGTGCCTTTCGGAGTTGTCGTTTCTCTTCCGTGGTGGCAGCGCTGTCGCGAGTGGTGTCGAGGACCGGAGTTCTAGAACACTGAGGTTCTATGAACGGCGTCAAGATGGCGTTTCACGGTCGAGTGCCGCGCTACCACCGCATCGCCGAAGCGCTACGCGAGCGGATCCGGGTCGGCGAGCTTGCCTCGGGCGCGCGGCTCGACAATCAGCGCCAGCTCGCCAGGAGCTTCGGCGTGACCCTCATGACCTTGCGCCAGGCGCTCGAGCTGCTCGAGCGGGAGCACCTGATCACCCGCCGTCACGGCCTCGGCACCTTCGTCGCCGCGCCGTCGATCGACTACGACATCCTCCAGCTCCGCCGCTTCGCCGGCGATCTCTCGGCCAAGGGCGAGCACGTCGCGACCCGGCTGCTCGGCACGCGGTTCGCGGCGCCTGACCGGCGGGTCGCCGAGGCGCTGCGCTTCGCCGGCCGGCCACGCGTCCTCGTCCTCGAACGGTTGCGGCTGGTCGACGCGCACCCGATGAGTCTCCAGCGCTCGTTCCTCCCGTCACCGCTCGGCGACGAGGTGATCCGTGCCGATCTGGCGCGGACGCCGCTGCATCAGGTCCTCGAGTTCAAGCTGGGCGTTGTCATCACGCGCGCCAGCGAAACCGTTTCCGCGGTGCGACTGGGCCGGCGAGAGGCGCGCGACCTCGGCTGCCGCGTCGGTGAGCCGGCGTTCGAGTCCGAGCGCGTCTCGTACGACGCCGGCGGCGCGCCGGTCGTCTTCGACCGAGTCTTCATCCCGGGCGACCGCTTCCGCATCACCCGCGAACTCCACTACGAAGGAGCGACGTCATGAAGATCCTCGTCACCATCAAGCAGGTGCCCGACACGGCCACCCAGGTGAAGATCGCGGCGGACGGAAAGTCGATCGACACCGCGGGCATCACGTGGATCGTCTCGCCCTACGACGAGTTCGCCGTCGAGGAGGCGCTGCGGATCAAAGAAAAGCGGGGCCAGGGTGAGGTCGTCGCGGTGTCGCTCGGCCCGGATCGGGTGAAGGAAGCGCTCCGCTCGTGCCTGGCGATGGGCTGCGATCGCGCGATCCACCTCAACGACGCCGCCTGGTCCGCGGCCGACACGCTCGCGACCGCGAAGGCGCTGGCCGCGGTCGTCAAGCAAGAGGCGCCGCAGCTCGTGCTGTGCGGCCGCCAGGCGATCGACGACGACATGGGCGCGGTCACCGCGCAGCTCGCCGAGCTGCTCGGCTGGCCGTGCGCCTACTGGATCATGGAGGAAACGATCGACACCGACGGAAAGGCCGTCCGCGCCGCGCGTCAGGTCGAGGGCGGCCTCGAGGTCTTCGACTTGCCGCTGCCGGCCGTCCTCGCGGCGCAGAAGGGGCTCAACGAGCCTCGCTACCCGACGCTCAAGGGCATCATGGGCGCCAAGAAGAAGGAGATCAGGGACGTGAAAGCGGCCGACCTCGGGATCGCCGCCGAGCCGTCGCAGCTCTCGGTGGTCGGGCTCGAGGCCCTGCCGCCGCGTCCGCCGGGCCGCATCATCCAGGGCGACGTGCCCACCGCGGTGAAAGAGCTCGTGCGTGCCCTGCGCGAAGACGCGAAAGCGATCTAGGGAGAGTCGAGAATGCCGAACGCGTTCTGGTGCATCGTCGAAGACGATCGAAACGGCTCGCCCAAGAAGGTCATGGCCGAGGTGATCGGCGAGGCCGCGCGGCTCGCCCCCGGCCGGGTCGAGGCGGTCTGGCTCACCGACAAGGCGAGCGAGGCCGGCCTGAAGCAGCTCGGCGAATGGGGCGCCTCGCGGGTGCTGTTGCTCGAGAACGCCGCGTTCGCGCCGTACCGGAGCGAGGTCTGGACGGCGGCCGCCGCGGATCTCGCCGCCAGGGAGTCGCCGGCGGCGATCCTCGCGCCGGTCACGAGCCGCCAGCGCGAGTTCGTGGCCCGGCTCGCCGCGCGCCTGGGTGTGGGGCTCGCCGCCGATTCGGTGCGGTTCGCGATGGAGGGCGACAAGCTCGTCGCGACCCGGCCGGTGTACGCGGGCAAGCTCCTTTCGAAGGTGACGTGGGCGAAGTCGCCGTGGGTCGCGACCTTGCGGCCCAACGTGTTCCGGCCGGCCGAGGCGCAGCCCGGCAAGACCGCGGCGGTCGAGCGGCCGAGCCTCTCCGCGCCCGGCGCGCAGATGAAGTTCGTGGAGCGGCGCGAGGAAGTCTCGACCGGGCTTCCCGAGCTCACCGAGGCCGAGACCGTCATCTCCGGTGGGCGCGGCATGAAGGGCCCGGAGAACTACGTGATCCTGGAGGAGCTGGGCCGGGTGATCGGCGCGGCCGTCGGCGCCTCGCGCGCGGCGGTGGACGCCGGCTGGCGGCCCCATCGGTTCCAGATCGGCCAGACCGGCCGCACGATCTCGCCGAAGCTCTATCTCGGCTTCGGCGTGTCGGGCGCGATCCAGCACCTGGCGGGCATGCGGACCTCGAAGGTGATCGTGGCGGTGAACAAGGACCCGGAGGCGCCGATCTTCAAGATCGCCGATTTCGGGATCGTCGCCGACCTCTTCGAAGTGGTGCCGGAGCTGACGAAAGAGTTCAAGAAGCTCCTGGAGAAATGAAGGGAAACACGACGTGACGTTCGACCTGACGTCCGAGCAGCAGCTCATCCAGGCCACGGCGCGGGAGTTCGCCGAGACCCAGATCCGGCCCATCGCCGCCGAGATCGACCGCGACTCGCGCTTCCCGCACGAGACGGTCAAGCGGATGGGCGAGCTCGGCCTGATGGGCATGGTCATCCCGGAGCGCTGGGGCGGGAGCGGCGCCGGTGCTCAGGCGTACGTCGTCGCGCTCGAGGAGATCGCCCGGGTGTGCGCGAGCCACGCGGTGGTGATGTCGGTCAACAACTCGCTCTACGGTGATCCGATCGCGCGCTTCGGCACCGACGCCCAGCGTGAGCGGTTCCTCACGCCGGTCGCCTCGGGCCACGCCCACGGGTGCTTCGCGCTCACCGAGCCGCAGGCGGGCTCGGACGCCACGAACCAGGCGACCCTGGCCGTGCGCGACGGCGACCACTACGTCCTCAACGGGTGCAAGCGCTTCGTCACCACCGGGCGCGAGGCCTCGTTCGCGCTCGTGTTCTGTCAGACCGATCGGGCGAAGGGGCACCGGGGCATCACGGCCTTCGTCGTCGAGAAGGGCACGCGGGGATTCACGGTCGGCAAGACCGAGGACAAGCTCGGCATCCGCGCCTCCGACACCGCGGAGCTGCTCTTCGACGACTGCCGCGTTCCCGTGCAGAGCCGCATCGGCGACGAGGGGCAGGGATTCAAGATCGCCATGACCGCCATCGACGGCGGCCGGGTCGGGATCGCGGCGCAGGCGATCGGGATCGCGACAGGCGCCTACGAGCGCTCGGTGGCGTACGCGCGCGAGCGCCGGGCGTTCGGCGTGATCATCGGCGAGCACCAGATGGTCCAGTGGATGCTCGCCGACATGGCGGTGGCGATCGACGGGGCGCGGCTCCTGACGCGCAAGGCCGCCGCGCTCAAGGACGCGGGCCGGCCGTACCGCACCGCCGCCGCGATGGCCAAGCTGTTCGCCGCCGAGACGGCGATGAAGGTGACGACCGACGCGATCCAGGTCCACGGCGGCTACGGATTCATCAAGGAATACGAGGTCGAGCGTGCCTTCCGCGACGCGAAGATCACGCAGCTGTACGAGGGAACGTCGCAGATCCAAAAGCTGGTGGTCGCGCGCCACCTGCTGCGAGGTGACCATGACGGAGTCTGAGCGCGGGTCCGAGCGCCCGGTGCGATTCGAGACGCTGTCGGGCATCCCGATCGAGCCGCTCTACACCCCCGAGAGCTTGCGCGGATGGTCGCCCGAGGAGAAGCTGGGGCGCCCCGGTGAGTATCCGTTCACCCGCGGCGTCTATCCGACGATGTACCGCGGCCGGCTCTGGACGATGCGCATGTTCGCGGGCTTCGGCCGGCCCGAGGACACCAACGCGCGCTTCAAGTACCTGCTCGAGCAGGGGCAGACCGGGCTCTCGACCGCGTTCGACATGCCCGCCCTGATGGGCTACGACGCCGATCACCCGCGCTCCCGCGGCGAGGTCGGCAAGGAGGGCGTGTCGATCTCGACCCTGGACGACTTCGAGCGGCTGTTCGCCGGCATCCCCCTCGGCGCCGTCACCACGTCGATGACGATCAACTGCACGGCGTCGGTCGCGCTCGCGATGTACCTGGCGATCGCCGAGAAGCAGGGCGTGTCGTGGAGCCGCGTCGGCGGCACGATGCAGAACGACATGTTGAAGGAGTTCATCGCCCAGAAGGAATGGATCTGCCCGCCCGACCCGGCGGTGCGGATCGTCGTCGACATGATCGAGTTCACGTCGAAGCACGTGCCGCGCTTCAACCCGGTCTCGATCTCCGGCTACCACATCCGCGAAGCCGGCGCGACGGCGGTGCAGGAGCTCGCGTTCACCCTGGCCGACGGGCTCGGCTACGTCGAGGCGGCGTGCGCGCGCGGGCTCGACATCGACAGCTTCGCGCCGCGCCTGTCGTTCTTCTTCGACATCCACAACGACTTCTTCGAGGAGATCGCGAAGCTCCGCGCGGCGCGGCGGCTCTGGGCGCGCTTCATGAAGGAGCGCTTCGGCGCGAAGAAGCCGGAGTCGATGCGGCTCCGGACGCACACGCAGACGGCCGGCGTGTCGGCCACCGCCCAGCAGCCGCTCAACAACATCGCGCGCGTCGCCCTGCAGGCGCTGGCGGCGGTGCTCGGCGGCGCGCAGTCGCTCCACACCAACTCGTACGACGAGACGTGGGCCCTGCCGACCGAGGACGCGGTGACGGTCGCGCTCCGGACGCAGCAGATCATCGCCGAGGAGTCCGGTGTGGCGCTGACGATCGATCCGCTCGGCGGCTCGTACTACCTCGAGAAGCTGACGGACCAGATGGAGGCGGGCGCGCTCGACTATATCCAGAAGATCGACGCGATGGGGGGCATCATCCGCGCGATCGACACCGGCTACCCCCAGCGGGAGATCGCGGATGCCGCCTACCGCTATCAGCTGATGGACGACCGCCGCGAAAAAGTCGTGGTCGGCGTCAACAAATACGTGATGAAGGAAGAGCGGCCGATCAACTTCCTGAAGATCGACGCGACCGTCGAGCGCGAGCAGATCGAGCGCGTCGGCCGCTTCAAGGCCGCGCGCGACCGCGCGAAGGTCGAGCGCCGCCTCAAGCAGCTGGCCGACGCGTGCCGCGAGCAGCGCAACGTCATGCCGGTCTTGGTCGACGCGGTCAAGGACTACGTGAGTCTCGGCGAGATCTCGGACGTCTACCGGCAGATATTCGGCCTGTACCGCGAGCCGATCATTTTTTAGGTTGGGGCGAGCGCGTTGTAGGAAAGCGCGAAATGTCGCGTGAGGAGAGATGAGATGACTGAGCCGATCCGGATCACGCGGGCGACTGCGAAGAAGCCCAAGCCGAGAGACAGCGAGCTGACGTTCGGCACGGTGTTCACGGACCACATGTTCGTGATGGACTTCCAGGAAGAGAAGGGCTGGTACGACCCGCGGATCGAGCCGTACGGGCCGTTCCCGATGGATCCGGCCGCGGCGGTCCTGCACTACGCTCAGGCGGTCTTCGACGGGTTGAAGGCGTTTCGCGCGCGCGACGGCAAGGTCCGGCTCTTCCGGCCGCAGAAGCACGTCGAGCGGTTGATCGAATCCTCGCGGCGCCTGTGCATCCCGCCGCTCGATCCGGAGCTCGCGCTGAAGTCGCTGGTGACGCTGGTCGGGATGGAGAAGGATTGGGTGCCGGCGACGGTCGGCACGTCGCTCTACGTGCGGCCGACGATCATCGCCAACGAGGCGTTCCTCGGCGTCCGGCCGGCGAAGTCCTACATCTACTACGTCATCCTGTCGCCGGTCGGCGCGTACTACCCCGAGGGGATGAACCCGGTGAAGATCCTCGTCGTCGACAAGTACGTGCGAGCGGTCGAGGGCGGCGTGGGCGGCGCCAAGACCGGCGTCAACTACGCGGCGAGCCTCTACGCCGCCGAAGAGGCCAAGCACCAGGGGTTCACGCAGGTGTTGTGGCTCGACGGCCGCGAGCGCAAGTACATCGACGAGGTCGGCACGATGAACATCATGGTGAAGATCGGCGACGAGATCGTCACGCCGCCGCTCAGCGGCACGATCCTGGCCGGCGTCACCCGCGACTCCGTGCTCACGCTGATGCGCGAGTGGGGACTCCCCGTCTCCGAGCGGCCGGTCTCGATCGACGAGGTCGCCGCGGCCGCGCGCAAGGGCCGGCTCGAGGAGGTGTGGGGCACCGGGACCGCCGCCGTCATCTCGCCGGTCGGCGAGCTCTCCTACAAGGGCGAGCGGATCGTGATCAACGGCGGACGCATCGGGCCGCTGACCCAGAAGCTCTACGACACGATCGTCGGCATCCAGTACGGCACGGCGCCGGACACCCGCGGCTGGACGGTGCCGGTGTAGGGACGTCACATGACCGACTGCGTTTTCTGCAAGATCCGCGACGGGCAGATCCCGTCGACGAAGGTGTACGAGGACGAGCGCACCTTCTGCATCATGGACATCAACCCGGTCAACGCCGGGCACTGCCTGGTGCTCACCAAGACGCACGCCGCGACGATCTTCGACGCCGACCCGGCCGATCTGCAGGCGGCCATCGCCACGGCCAAGCGCGTCGCGACCGCCCAGCGCGCCGCGCTGAAGCCCGACGGGCTGAACATGCTCCAGGCCAACGGCCCGGCGGCGTTCCAGTCGGTGCCGCACTTCCACCTGCACCTGATCCCGCGCTGGACCAACGACGGCAAAGGGTTCGACTGGAAGCTCGTCCCGGGCGACCGGGACCGCATCGCGAAGGCGGGCGAGCAGATCCGGGCAGCGCTCGCGGGAGGCACATGATGACCGAACGGTCGATCCGCGTCGTCGTCGCCAAGCCCGGGCTCGACGGCCACGACCGCGGCGCGAAGATCGTCGCGCGGGCGCTGCGCGACGCGGGCTTCGAGGTGATCTACACCGGTCTGCATCAGACGCCCGAGCAGATCGTCGCCACCGCCGTCCAGGAAGACGCCGACGCCATCGGGCTCTCGGTGCTGTCGGGCGCCCACAACTACCTCTTCCAGCGGGTCCTCGAGCTCCTGGCCGAGCAGGGCGCCG
>Ga0134083_10000035_pt1 | contig 22195 bp, 22 predicted proteins | sample 15_taG_21_FD_128870 | JGI IMG/M metagenome (GOLD analysis project Ga0134083, IMG submission 128870) | Grasslands soil microbial communities from the Angelo Coastal Reserve, California, USA - 15_D_Met_40cm_5_24_1 metaG | ecosystem: Environmental > Terrestrial > Soil > Grasslands ... | reverse complement strand
CCCCGACGACGGCGACGGCGCGGTTGCCCTCGGGGCCGACGAAGCGAAAGCGCAAGCGCGTCCACAGCGTAGTGTCCGCCTGTTGGGCCGGCGCGGGCGACGGCAGGGTGGAGAGTGCGAGCAGCGCGACGACGGAGCGGATGGGGGTCATGGGCGGCGGCCTCGGGTGCAGGCGACGGCTAAGAATGGCGCGCGGCGTCCTCCACCGCCACCGCGAGGGGCTCCACGTCCCACGCTTGATCGTGGCGCTCCCCGTTGATGAAGAACGTAGGCGTGCCGTTCACTCCGCTCCGCACCCCGCTCATGAAGTCGTCGCGCACCTTTGCCTTGTACGTGTGCGCCGCCAGCTCCCGCGCGACGCGCGCAGCGTCGAGCCCGAGGTCTGTGGCGTACTCGATCAAGTTGTCGTCCGCGAGCGCGAATTGGCGCTCGAACAGGCGATCGTGCATGTCCCAGAACCTGCCCTGCGCTCCGGCGGCCTCCGCCACCTCGGCGGCGTGCTGAGCGTGCGGGTGCAGCTCGGTGAGGGGGAAGTTGCGGAACACGAACCGCAAGCGTGGTCCCAAGCGATTCTGCACCTCTTTCACGATCGGGTACGCGCGACGACAGTGGGGGCACTCGAAGTCGCCGTACTCGACGAGCGTCACCGGGGCGTTCGCGGGACCGTGCGCGTGATCCCGCTCTCCCACCGGCAACGCCAGCACGGCCGCGTCCCGCTGCCTGCTCACCCCCGCCCTCGCGGCGTCGCGAGCGCCTCGAGCGCTCTCAGAATCCCGTCCGCTCCCGGGTTGACGCCGATCGGTGAGACATAGCTCCAGCGGACGATGCCGTCGGCGTCGAGCACGAAGAGCGCCCGCTCGGAGGTGCCGTCGCCTTCTCGGTAGACTCCGTAGCGGCGCGCGACGGCCCCCTTTGGCTCGAAGTCCGCCAGCAGTGGGAAATGCAGCCTCCGGTTCTGCGCGAACGCGAGGTGGCACCAGACGCCGTCGACCGAGATGCCCAGGAGCTCCGCCCCGAAGCGCTGGAACTCCGGAAGAATCTCGTTGTACAGCGCCATCTGGTCGCCGCACACCGGACTCCAGTCTGCGGGATAGAAGGCGAGAATCACCGGCCGGCCGCGCAAGTCCCGCAGCGAGACCGTCTGGTCTGGGGTGCTGTGCATGGTGAAGTCCGGTGCTCGCGTCCCCGGGGCAACTGGGCCGCCTGTCACGGGAGTCATCGCTTCGGTCACGGGCCGATATTCCTCGTTTTCCCTCAAGCTAGTCAGCCTTGATGACAAGAAAGCCGATAACTACATTCGGGATTCGTCGAACCTCACCCACCCTAGACAGGTGCCATGCAGAGTGAACAGACTAGCGAGGTTTCTTGCGCCCGTCTTGGTCGCAGCCGTGTGTCCCATTTCTTTGGCTGCTGGCCAGGACCCCTTCGAAATCGAGGTGTATGGCCATGAGACCGCTCTGCGCGGCGAGTGGGAGTTCGATACACATCTCAACTATACTGCCCGCGGGACCACGGTCTTTGACGGCTCGGTCGCCCCGACCGAGCATCAGGTCCATCTCGCCCTCGAGCTGACCAGGGGCTCACGGATCATTGGGAAGTGACCGCATACCTGCTGTCGGCGTATCGCCCCGGCCCCGGAGTGGAATACGCCGGCTGGCGGGTGCGGTCGCGCGTGCGCGCGCCTGAGGCGTGGCGACTCCCGGTGGATCTGGGACTCGCCGCCGAATTGGAGTTCTCGCCGGCGGCCTACGACGAGAGCACTGCCGGGCTCGAGATTCGCCCGATCCTTGAAAAGCGGATCGGGCGATTGCAGCTCCAATTCAATCCGGTGATCGAGCGCTCGCTCGCGGAGCACGATACGAGCGGGGACGCGGAGTGGGAGTTCGAGCCGAGTGGTCGCGTGGGGGTGGCGGTGAGCAAGGTGGTCACTCTGAGCGTCGAGTACTACGGCAAGGGCGGCCTGTTCGGCAGTGCGCTGCCCGGCAGCGAGCAGGTGCACCAGTTTTATCCAGGCGTGGACCTGAAGCTCGGAGACGACTCCGAGTTGAGTGTCGGCGTCGGCTTCGGCACGACGTCCGCGGGGAACCGGCTCGTATTCAAGTCTCGCTTCGAGATTCCCCTGGGGCGTTAGCGGTGCGCCCGGCCCCCGCCGACTGGCTGCCCTTTCTCACCGAGCTGGCGGATCGCGCCGACGAGATCGCCCTGCGGTTCTTCCAAGTGAAGGGGCTGCGCGTCGTGGTGAAGCCTGACGCGAGCCCCGTCACCGAGGCGGACCAGGCGATTGAGACGAACGCCCGCGCGTTGGTGCGTGCGCGGCATCCCGAGCTCGGCATGCTCGGCGAAGAGCAGGGGGAGGAGCCGGGACAGGGCGAGGCGCGGCTGATCATCGATCCTATCGACGGCACGCGCAACTTCGTGCGGGGCATCCCGGTGTTCGGGACGCTGCTCGCGGTCGAAGTACGTGGCGAAGTCACGGCCGGGGTCGTGAGCGCCCCCGCGCTGCGGATGCGCTGGCACGCCGCGCGCGGCGCTGGGGCGTTCCGCGACGGGCGTCGCCTCGAGGTGTCGAGGATCCGCGAGCTGCGGGAGGCGACCTTGTTCCACGGGAACCTCGGCCCCGGCGAGGCCGGCCCCGCTGGTGGGATCTGGCGGCTGATCGGGCAAGTCGATCGGACGCGCGGCTTCGGCGATTTCTATCAGCACATGCTCGTCGCCGAGGGAGCGGGGGAGATCGGCATCGATCCCGTGATGAAGCCGTGGGACATCGCCGCGCTGCAGGTGATCGTCGAACAAGCGGGCGGACGCGCGACGGGTCTCAACGGGGAACGTTCGATCTCGGCCGGCAGCCTCGTAACCTCCAACGGGACACTGCACCACGCGGTGCTCGACGCGCTGGCCGGCGGCACGCGCCAGGCGTAGGCCTCTTGCCCCGCGAGCGCCTTCGGGGTTCCTTACATCCCGTGCTCCCTAAGACCACATGGATGCCTGTCGCGGTCGGCGTCGCCGCCCTCATCTCCGGCGGCACGCCGCTGGCGCACGCCGGGGCAGGGCGCCCGCCCGGCGCCGTGATTACCGTCTACAAGAGCGCGACGTGTGGTTGCTGCGCCAAGTGGGTCGAGCACGTACGCGCCGCGGGATTCCAGGTCGTCGTCCACGACACCACCGGTCTGTCGGGCATCAAGGAGCGCTACGGTGTTCCCAAGAACCTCACGTCGTGCCACACGGCGGTGGTCGACGGGTACGTGGTCGAGGGGCATGTGCCCGCGGACGTGATCGCCCGGCTGCTGCGGGAGCGCCCGGAGCTCGCGGGCGTCGCCGTGCCGGGTATGCCCGCCGGCTCGCCGGGCATGGACTCGCCTATGCCGGCGCGCTACGCCATCCTGACTTTCGACCGGGCCGGCCGCACCGCCGTCTTCGCGCACCGCTGACGCCGTAGCACGTGATCGATACCCCTTCCGAGCCCGATCCCGCGGAAGATGACCTTCCCGACGGGGACGGCACGGCGGACTCGGAAGCGCTTGTCGTCTGCCCGCACTGCGGAGCGGCGAGCGAGGTGGGTCTCGATCCAGGGGGCGGCGCCCAACAGCAGTACGTGGAGGACTGTCAGGTCTGCTGCCGCCCGTGGCGCGTGACGGTGCGCTATAGTGCCGCCGGTGGGGCCGACGTCTCGGTCGAGCCGCTCGACGGCTGAAACGCTGGCCCGCGGCGGGCCGTAGGGCTGCGATCCTTCCGGACAGGCTGCCATGACCCTCTTGCTGAGGGTTTGCACCGCACTGCTGCTGGCTCGCCCCGCCCTTACGGGCGGGGCTATGCTCACGGGCGGGGCTATGCTCGCCGCCCAGGATCAGCAACCAGCCCAAGACACCACACCGCCGCCACGCTACGGCCACTTCCACATCGGCCTCACCATCCACGACAACGGCCTCAGCTTCGGCAACGCGCCTCGCGTGAACGGCATCCGCCTCAACGTGCAGGATGCGGAGCTGGAGCGGGTCAACGGGGTCAACGTCACACTGTGGAAGCCGCGCGAGCCGCTCACCGGGACAGTAAACGGACTACAGGTGGGCCTGCTGCCCGGGTCGGAGGAGGTGAGCGGGATCGGCGTGGGTCTGGGTGGTGTGGTGGGGGAACGGCGGCTGCGCTGGATCAGCGTCGGGGGGCTCGGGGTCGTGTCGAACGGCTCTCTCGAGGGCCTGGGCATCGGGGGCCTCGGCTTGGTCGCAAACGGAGAGATCCGCGGATTCGCGCTCGGCGGCCTTGGCACAGTGGCGAACGGTAGCCTGACCGGGATCGGAGTCGGTGGGCTCGGCACCGTCGCCGACCGCGATCTGACGGGCGTCGCGATCTCGGGGCTCGGCACGGTCGTGAACCGTGACCTCTCCGGCATTGCGCTGAGCGGCCTCGCCACAGTGGCGAACGGAGATCTGCGGGGCGTGGGTGCCGGCGGCCTCGCGACCGTCGCCAACGGCTCGATCACAGGCTTCGCGTTCGGGGGGCTAGCGGTCGTCACCAATGGCCGGCTCGCGGGTGCCGGGCTGGCCGGCCTGGCCGTCGTGGCGGATCGGGAGATCACTGGGCTCGCGCTCGCAGGGTACCGTGTCGAGAGCCCGCGCGTTGCCGGGTTGAACATCGCGGGCCTGTACCTGAAGACGCGAGAGCTCGAGGGGCTATCTCTGAGCGCTTACAATCGGGTGAGAGGACTGCAGCGTGGAGTCGCCATCGGGATCTACAACTCGGCCTACGTGCTGAAAGGCGTTCAGCTGGGAGTGCTGAACAGGGCGAAAAACAATCGCGGGATCTTCCGGATCCTTCCCGTTCTGAACGCGCACCTGTAGGCGCTCGGACAAGGGCAGCGGGGGGCTCCCGGAGCGACTGCGTATTTTTGTCGCGCAGGGAGCCCCCCGCTGCCCTTGGTCGCCCTCTATTTCCTCGCCGCTTCGAAGCGTTTTCCCACTTCAGGCCAGTTGACCACGTTCCACCACGCCGCGATGTAGTCCGGCCGCCGATTCTGGTATTTCAAGTAGTACGCATGTTCCCACACGTCCAGCCCGAGCACGGGCACCTTGCCATCCATGAGCGGGCTGTCCTGATTCGCCGTGCTGAAGATCTCGAGCTTTCCGTCGGCGAGGGCGAGCCAGGCCCAGCCGCTCCCGAACCGGCTCGTCCCGGCGCCGGCGAGCAGCTCTTTGAACTTGGGGAAATCTCCGAACGTCTTCTTGATCGCGTCGGCCAAAGCCCCGGCTGGTTCACCGCCGCCGGCTTTGCCGGCGGGCGCCATGATCGTCCAGAACAGCGAGTGGTTGTGATGTCCGCCGGCATTGTTCCGGACGGCGATGCGGATGTCGTCGGGGATGGTGTTGATGCCGCGCAGCAGCTGTTCGAGGCTCTTCTTGTGCAGCTCGGCGTGCTTGTCGAGCGCTGCGTTCAAGTTGTTGACGTACGCCTGGTGATGCTTGCCGTGGTGAATCTGCATCGTCTGGGTGTCGATGTGCGGCTCGAGCGCGGAAAAATCGTAGGGCAGCGCAGGCAGGGAGTGCGCCATGACCTTCTCCGTGGAGGTAAGTGTCCCGGACATCTGCTCCTGCTTCGACTCGGGTGCGACCGACCTAAAGCTGCACGCGCGGTCGCGTGAATTCAAACCCGCCAGGCGCACAGGGTTGCCCCGCCCAGCGTGGCTTGTGACATTACCCCGACAACGCGTATCCATCACGGCAAGTTCCGAATCGTCTCCGTGTGCGATCGAGGAGGGAACGCTGGCGCCGGATTTTAAGCTGCCGAGCACGGCCGGAACGGATGTCGTGCTTTCGAGCTTCCGCGGCAAGGAGAACGTGCTGCTCGCGTTCTTCCCGCTGGCGTTCACCTCGACGTGCACCGCCGAACTGTGCGCGTTCAGCGAGGACTTCGACCGGTTCGCGAGCGCGGGTACCGCCGTGTTGCCGATCAGCGTCGACTCCGTTCCCACCTTGAGGGAATTCAAGGCGAAGTACGCGATGAAAGTCGATCTGCTGTCCGATTTCAAGCGGACCGTGGCGCGGGCGTACGGCGTGCTGATCGAGGAGAAGTTCTTCACGCAGCGGGCTTACTTCCTGATCGATCGTGCCGGGCAGATCCGCTGGCAGCACACCGAGGCCGAGCTGGGGCAGCGGCGCGACGACACCGAACTGCTGCGGCAGATCGCGACGCTTGAAGCATAGGCTTCCCACCTCCGCGCACGCGTCCTTCCGGGCGCGGGACGACAAGTGGTACCTGGGGGCGGGCGACGGGCTGATTTGGGCGCCGCCGTTCCCCCAGTGGCTCGATGCGCCCGGCTTCTGGGACGAGGCGCATCTCTTCCAGTACGCGATCCGCCCGCTGTTCACGGTGACCTTCCTGACGGACGGACATACTGTGCCGGTGCGTTGTCTCCGGCGGCGTTGGACGCCGGCGGCGTTGACGCTGGATCATGCGCTCGGGCCCTGGCGCGCGTGCGAAACCCGGAGTGCGCCGGGCGGCGAGCTCGCCTCCGAGTGGGAGCTGCGCAATCCCACCGCGCGGGCCGCGAACGTGGACGTCGTAGTCTGGACGGGGGTGGATGGCGCGTCGCTGGCGGCTGCTGATGTGTACCCCGAGAAGCACGCGCTGCGTTTCACGCGCGAAGTCACAGACCGGCGGGACCACCGCGCCCGGGTTGCCCACCGGCTCACGCTCGATCCCTCCGCACAGTCGTTCGGCGCCTACCGCTCGGAGCCGTCGGCGCCCGCGCTCCCCCCGCGGTTCGATCTGACGCCGTTTTACGACCGGTGGCAGAGGAGCGGCCGGCTGCGCGACCAACTGCACCTCGAGGGGATCGACGCCCATGGGGTCATGTATCTGGGGCTACAGCGACGGTTCCGACTCCCACCCCGGGGCACGGCGCGCTTTTCGGCATCCGTTGCGCTGGCGCTCGAAGCGGGTCGGGGGGGCGGTGGGGGCAAGGGGACCGGCGACGCTGACCGTGTGAGTGCGCGACTGCCGCACCGCTCGCGAGCCTCCGACCGGCCGGGCGCGGCGGCGGAGCGGAGGTGGCATGAGTTCTTCGCCTCCGTCCCGAGCTTTCGCTGCTCCGACGCGTATCTGGACCGCCACTGGCGCTACCGCTGGTACGGCCTGCGGCTCAACGCGATCGCCGGTGGAATCGGTAACTACGCGCATCCCACTGTGTGCGAGGGGATCGGCTACTTCCACGTACCGATCACCTACAGCGCCCAGTGCCACGTGCGGGAGCTGCGCTGGCTCGCCAATAGCGACTGGGCCCGTGGCGTGCTGCGGACGTTTCTCGCGCACCAGAACCCCGACGGCTCGCTCCCCGGGCGCGTCTACGTCGATCATCTGAGGGGGACGGACTTCTATCACGCCGACTGGGGCGGTGCGTTGGACGCGCTCGAGGCGGTGCATCCGGATCCGTCCTTCGAGGCCGAAGTGTATCCCGCCCTCGTGCGCTATGCCGCTTGGCTGCTCCGGACCCGCGACGCCGACCACACTGGGATGATCGATGTGGTGAACCAGTTCGAGACCGGCCAGGAGTACATGTCCCGCTATCAGGCAGTCGATCCCGAGGCAGACCGCGTGGGGTGGGAGAGCCGCATCCGTCTCAAGGGGGTGGACGTCACCGTCTACGCTTACCGGCTGCTGCGCGCGCTCGAGCGGCTCGCCGAGCGTGTAAGCGTGGCGGACGTGGGCCGCTGGCGCGAGGCCGCGACCCGCACGGGACGCGCCGTCCTCGACAAGATGTGGGACCCGGCGGCCGAGATGTTCTTCGACGTGAACCCGCGGACGGCGCGGCCGACGAGCGTGAAGGCGGCCGTGTGCTTCTATCCGTACGGGACCGATCTCGCCGACACGCGGCACATCGCGGGGCTCGAGCGTCACCTGTTCGAGCCCGCCGAGTTTTGGACCGAGTACCCCGTCCCCTCCTCGAGCGTGGACGACCCACTCTTCAACCCGGACGCCGAGTGGAAGGGGAAGCGTCACAACTGCCCCTGGAACGGGCGCGTGTGGCCGATGACCAACTCTCACGTCATCGATGCGCTGGCGCGCGTCGTGCGGCTCCACCAGGCCGAATGGGCGGGGCAGCTGGGGCAGCTGATCCGGCAGTTCGCCCGGATGATGACCTTCGCCGGCGATCCCGACCGGCCGAACTGCTTCGAGCATTATCACCCCCACACCGGCCGGCCGAGTGTCTACCGGGGCATCGACGATTACCTGCACTCTTGGGTGAACGATCTGATCGTGTCCCACGTGATGGGCGTGCTGCCGGACGGCCCGCGGGGCCTCACCGTCTGGCCGCTCCCCCTCGGCATCACGCGCGCCGCGCTCGCGGGCGTGCGGGTGGCGGGGCGCGACGTGGCGGTGGCGGTGGACGGCGCCCGGTTCCGCGTGCGCATCGACGGGCGCGCGGCGGGGGAAGGCAGCGTCGGGGAGCCCCTGACGATTGCCTTCGGATGACGGGTCGGATCGGTCTTGTGGCAGTCGCCGGTGCGGCTCGAGCTGAGCGGCGAGCCCAACGTTGAAATCTGGCACGGCCCCGAGTAGCGGGAGACCGGAAACTCCCGCATAGTTGCGGCGGCTCGCCCCGGAGGCTGCATGCATCCGACGCAGAGGGAGCGCTGAGCCGCATGGCGTCGCTCACCCTGCGGCGGCTCACCAAGACGTTCGACGCACGGACGAAGCCCGCCCTGCAGGAGCTGTCACTGGAGGTGCGGGATGGGGAGTTCCTCGTGCTGCTCGGGCCGTCCGGCTGCGGCAAGACGACGGCGCTGCGCTGCATCGCGGGGCTCGAGGAGCCGACGACGGGCGAGATCCTCATCGGCGAGCGCGATGTGACCCACCTGCCGCCCGGCGACCGCGATGTCGCGATGGTATTCCAGAACTACGCGTTGTACCCGCACCTCACGGCGCGCGCCAACCTGGCGTTCGGGTTGGAGGTGCGGGGCGTGGCGCGGCCCGAGATCGCGCGCCGCGTGCAGGAGACGGCGCAGCGGCTCGGCCTGACGGAGCTGCTCGACCGGCTGCCGGCGCAACTGTCCGGCGGGCAGCGCCAGCGGGTGGCACTGGGGCGCGCCATCGTGCGCGCACCCCGCGCGTTCCTGTTCGACGAGCCGCTCTCCAACCTGGACGCCCAGCTCCGCAGTGAGCTGCGCCGCGAGCTGCTCGGCCTGCACCGCGCCCTCGGCGCGACCATGGTCTACGTCACACACGACCAGGTCGAGGCGATGACCATGGGGCAACGGATCGCGGTGCTGTACGAGGGTCGCCTGCGCCAGCTCGGCACCCCGGTCGACGTGTACCAGCGGCCGGCCGACGTGTTCGTGGCCCGCTTCATCGGCAGCCCAGGGATGAACGTCTTGACCGGGCGAGGAAGGGGGATGAAGGAAGGAGGCGGCGTGGTCGACTGCGGCAGCCTATCGGTTCCCGTCGCACTGGAGCATTACGAGGGCGAGATCCATCTCGGCGTGCGACCCGAGCACGTTGGCCTGTGTGGCGAGGACCAGGGCGTAGGCAACGCTACGGTGGTGGTGGTGGAGCCACTGGGTGCGGAGACGTTGGTGCACCTGGTGGCGGGTGGGCAGGCGCTCATCGCGCGGCTGCCGGGGCTCGTCGAGCTGCGGGCCGGTGATGTGGTCGGCGTCAGGCTCGATCGCCGCCGCCTGCATTTGTTCGACGTAGCTGGAGAGCGGCTTGCGTGAAGCGTGCGCTCGCGGTGTGTGCGGTGCTGTGGAGCTGCAAGGCGGCGACGGGAGGGGGCCGTGACCGTGTCACGCTCGAGCTCGCGAACTGGGCCGACTACCTCGAGGCGAAACTGGAAGACCGCGCGCTCGCGCCCTACCTCGCGGCCCATCCGGGGCTCCGCATCGTGCAGCAGAACGCGGCCACCTATCAGGCAGAGTATCGCGAGCGCCTGCTCACCTCGATGGCGGCCGGCTCGCCACCCGACGTCTTCCTGCTCGATAACATCGACGTTCCGGCGCTGGTGAATCGCGGCGTGGTGCTCGATTTGACGCCGTATCTCGCGCGCGCCGGCGTGGACCTGGGGTGTCTCGACCAGACGGTGCTGTCGATCTTCAGTCGGGGCGACGCGGTGTACGCCCTTCCCAAGGGATATACGCCGATGGTGGTCGCGTATAACAAGGATCTGTTCGACCGAGCGAGGATTCCCTATCCCACCGACGATTGGACGTGGGACGACTTCCTCCGGATCGCCAAGCGGCTGACGCGCGACACGGATGGCGACGGGGTGATCGACCAGTGGGGCACCTACTTCGATCGGCGTCCCCTCCTCTGGATTCCCTGGGTCTGGGCCGGCGGGGGCGACGTGCTCTGCCCCGACGGGCGGCGCGCGTCGGGATGCCTCGATGCGCCAGTGACGGTCGAGGCGATTCGCTGGTACACGGGCTGGATGACGAGGCAGGGCATCGCCCCGCGCGCCCACACTCTGCTCAAGTCGGCGGGCGACAACTTCCGTCTGTTCAACAGCGGCCGCGTCGCGATGATGACCACCGGCCACTTCTGGGTGCCTCGGTTTCGTCCCTATGTCGCGGCCGGCCGGTTGCGAGTCGGGTTCGTCGCTATCCCACACCGTCGCGGTTTCCATCCGGCGACGGTGATCTACGCCTCGGGCTACGCCGTGCCTGCGATGACTGCGCGACGGAAGCTTTCGATCGAGCTCGCGGCGTATCTCACCGACTCGCTGGCGGACGCGGTGCGCGGGGAGGCCGGGCTGGAGCTGCCGGCCGTGACGGCCGCTGCCCGGGCGCTCGTGGCCCGCGACACGCTCGGGTGGGAGGCGGCGTTCCTGCGCGCCGCGACTGCCGGGCGGGCGCCGTGGGGCGCCCGGATCGAGCGCTGGCGGGAAGTGGAGGCCGCCCTGCCCGATCTCGTCGACCGGATCACGCTCGCCGGTGCGGACCCGGCGGCGGCGGCGCGCGAGACGGCGCGGGAGCTCGACCGCGTGCTGGGGGCCACGCGGTGAGCCCGGTGACGCGGTGACGCGGTGGCGTGGTGGCGCCGCGGCGGCCGTCATCGCGAGCGCCCTGCTGGTGCTCAGCACGGTGCGCTGGGCGAGCGTGCGCGCCGAGCGTGCGCTCGCCCAGCGGGTCGCCGCGACCGCAGCCGCCTACCTGGCGTTCGTTGCGCCCCCAGCGCGGGGCAGCGCCGATTACGATCTGCCCCGGCTGCTGATCGAGACTCGGGCGCTCGACGGCCTGCCGGGGTTTACCACCGAGGTCGAGGTGTATCACGGCACCGCGCCGCTGGTGCACGCGACAGCGCGACCGCTCTCGCCGTCCCAGTTCGACCAGCTGCGCCGGCACGCCGCCGCGCGCTGGGCGGGCGCGGCCACGCTCGCGCCGCTGTTCGACCGCGATGGGTGGGACGTGGTGGGCGTGGTGGCGGCGTGGCCGGCGCGTGGGGGCTGGCTGTCCTGGTGGACTGCGCTCGCGGTGCTGCTCAGCCTCGGGGCCGGGGCGCTCGCGGCGGCGGCGGTGGGTGGCGCACCCGGCCGGTTGCGACGCGGGCTCGCTTGGTACGCGGCGGCGGCGGCGCTCCTCGGGGTCGTAGCTTCCGATGACATCCGGACGACGGCGCTGGATTCGACCGATCGGTGGCTCGGCGACGCGCGGCTGCTGATCCAGGAGGCAGTGGCGCGTGTGCCGGAGACGCGGTTCTCGCTCGCCACGCTCGGAAAGATGGTTGGCGGCGCGGAGCTCGTGCCCGGTGACAGCGCGGGAGACGGCGCGTGGCGGCGAACGGTTGACGGAACGCCGCGTGCGGCGGTGGCCGTCCGCTTGGCGCCCGGCCGGTGGGCCGAGCTGCGCACGGTGCCGGCGGAGGCCGCCACGGTCGGGTGGCTGGCGCTCACGCTCGGACTGGCGCTCCTCGGGCCCCTCGCCGCCGCGCTGGCCGCGTGGGGCGAGCGCGAGGCGGCGCGCCCGCAGCGCTTGCGCGAGACGGTCGCGGCGTGGGGCTTCCTCGCTCCCTCGGCGCTCCACCTCGCGGTCTTCTCCTTCGCGCCGATGCTGTTCGCGCTGTACCTGTCGCTGCACCGCTGGACCCTCGTCGACCCCGCGACCCCGTTCGTCGGTCTCGCGAACTTCGTCCGGATGTTCTACGATCCGCTGGTGTGGATCTCGCTTCGCAACACCGCGCTGTACGTGCTGTACGTGCCGGTGTCGATGACCCTGTCGCTCGGCGCGGCCCTGGCACTCAACGGGCGGTCGTGGGCCGTGCGCGCGGTACGGACGATCCTGTTCCTGCCGTACGTCGCTTCGGTGGTCGCGATCGCGCTCGTTTGGCAGTGGATGTACAACGCCGATTTCGGCCTGATCAACTACGTGCTGTCGGCCGCACATCTGCGGCCGGTGGATTGGCTCGGCACTCCCCGCACAGCGCTCGCTGCCGTGATGATCGTGTCGGTCTGGGCGCAGCTCGGCTACCAGATGACGGTGTTCCTCGCGGGGTTGCAGGGCGTCCCGCCGGCGTATCTCGACGCCGCGCGCGTGGACGGAGCGAGTGCGTGGCAGCGCTTCTGGCGGATCACCTTTCCGCTCCTCAAGCCCGTGACGTTGTTTGTGCTGGTCACCGGGATCATCGGCTCGTTCCAGGTCTTCACGTACATCTATGTGCTCACCGACGGCGGCCCGTTGCACGCGACGGACGTGATCGTGTATCGCATCTACCAGACGGCGTGGGAGTTCCTGCAGTTCGGGTACGCGAGCGCGCTGGCCCTGCTCCTGTTCGTGGTGTTGTTCGCGGTGACTCGGGCGCAGTTCCGGCTGCTGGGGAGGCAGGTGGAATATGCGTAGCAGGAGACGTGGCGCGTCGGGCCTCGGCTTGGTGGGAGGCGCCCTGGTGCTGCCGCTCGCGGTCACCACGCTCGTGCCCTTCCTTTATATGATCGCGACCGCCCTGATGGACGAGTTCGAGGTGTTGCGCTACCCGCCGCCGCTCGTTCCGGCGCAGCCGCACCCTGAGAACTTCGCCGCCGCCCTCACGGCGCTGCCGTTCGACCGATTCTTCCTGACCACGGCGATCTTCTCGGTGTGCGTGGTCGCCGGGCAGGTCGTGACGAGCACCATGGCCGCCTACGCCTTCGCCCGGCTGCGTTTCCCGGGGCGCGACCGCGTCTTCGTCCTGTACCTCTCGGTGCTTATGGTCCCCGTGGTCGTGCTCCTGATCCCGCGCTTCCTGATCATCAACGCACTCGGCTGGGTGGACACGTACGCCGGGCTGATCTCCACCGAACTCGTGTCCGTATGGGGGATCTTCCTGTTGCGGCAATTCTTCGTGACCCTCCCCCGTGATCTGGAGGACGCCGCCCGGCTCGACGGGGCGGGCGAGTGGACCGTCTTCTGGCGCGTAGTGCTACCGCTCTCGAAGCCCGCGCTCGCCACCCTCGCGGTGTTCGCATTCGTCGATCAGTGGAAGAGCTTCCTCTGGCCGCTGATCGCGACGCGGTCGGCCGAGATGCGGGTCGTCGAGGTCGGCATCGCCAGCTTTCACGGGTTGTACTACACGAACTGGCCGTATCAGATGGCGGCTGCAGTAACGGCGGTGCTTCCGTTGCTCGTGGTGTACTTCGTGGCGCAGAGGTACTTCGTGGGAGGAATTCAACTGACAGGCCTTAAGTGAAGAGGTAGACACCCTCGGCGTCTACCTCACCGTCTGTTCACGGGCCGGAAGCTCAGCTCCCAATGGATATCCCGCCCGTCTCCGCCGGCTGCCCACTCAAGGACCGCATGCCCCGACTCTAGCCTGCGCACTGTGCAGGGAACGTCCGCCTTGCACGCCCCCGGCCGCATGCCCTTCGGCACGGCAACGGTCACTGCGTAGGCCCGGCTGTCCAGGTTCACCGCCTTTGCTTTGAGGGTCCGCGTCGCGGCTTCCCACACCTCGTCCGCGATGTCCACGGCGCCTTGCACGATGTGGCGGGTGGTGCCGATGATCTGCGGATGCGCCGCGGCGGCGCGCAGTGCCACGGTGAGCGTGCTGTGGGGATCGAGCGTCCCCAGGAGCGCGTCTTTCGGGACTGCGAGGGGGGCGTCGCGCCACACGTCGTACGCGTCGAATCTGGCGCCGCTGATCCCGAGCGTGCCGAGCGGCACGGCGACCTGGCGCGGCTCCTCTTCCCAATTGATGAGCGCGACCGTCCACCAGCGTGGCGCGCCCTCGACCACCCAATTGGCAGGGGGTCGGTCGCGGCGGACGCTCCAGATCCCTCCGGCGCCGCCACCGTCGTAGACTCGGACCGCAAGCACGTTTTCGCCGCCCCAGTTAAGCGCGTCGGCTGGGACGCGGTAGCGGCGGTACGCCTGCCAGTCGCCGCGGTAGTTCGGCGGGAAGTCGCCCGTCTGCCCGACCTTTACGCCGTTGAGGAACGTCTCGTCGGCGTCGTCGACCTTGCCGAGCTCCAAGTAGACCGCCCGCCCTTGACTGCCCTCGACCGCCCTCGACCGCCCGGCGCGGAGCGGCGGAGCGGTCGGCAGGGAGAAGCGTGTCCGGTACCACGCGTACCCGTCGTAGTCGGGATGCCCCGCTTCTTCCCACCGTTTCGGCACCGCGATCGCCTCCCACGTGTCCTCGTCAAACTCACGCGTGGCGTAGCGGGGATCGTCGCCGGTGCGGAACCGCCAGCGCCCGGCGATCGGATAGGCGTCGTCGCCTACAACGAGCGCGGGCGCCACCTCATGCGCCGGGGACGCCGTGTCCAGCGGCCGGCCGGCGACCGAGGCCACCGGGATCGCACGCTGCAGCAACGGCACCCGGTCGGGCGGGAGCTTAGGGAGGTTGTCCGACAGGACGGTCGCGCCTCCGGAGAGGGCCACGATCGACGTCCACACCTGGGCCTCGGCGCCAGACAGCGGCGGCCGAACGACCAGGCAATCGGGGTCGTTGAGCCAGGTGGCCCGGTGATAGAAACTGCGCAGCCCAGCAGCACGCGCCGGCGCCTGGACGCCGCCCCAGCTCGCGTCCACGTCGGTGCCGATTCGCATCCCGTTCACGTAGCCGACCGCGTGCTGCAGCGGGGCGCCACAGCCGAGCAGGAACGCCTCGGTGCCCAAGCCGTCGCGGATCGCCCCGAGGCCCTTGCGATAGGCCTCGGCGTGCGTCAAGCCACCGTAATGGGAGTCGCCGGCCGTGGCCCACAGCAGGAAATCGATCTTCAGGTAATCGTAGCCCCACTCCTGCACCACGCGGCGCGCCAGATCAAACAGCCACTGCTGCACTTGCGGGTGCGCGCCATCCAACGAGTAGACCTTGCCACCCCAGTCGTCCCGGGTGTCCCACACGATCGGGCCGTCGTCGCGCCGTAGCAGCCAGTCGGGGTGCGCGGCCGGGATGCCGGAGCGCTCCGTCACGGCGAAGGGGGCCACCCACAAGCCCGCTTTGAACCCTTTGGCGTGAATCTGGTCTGTGAGCCAGCGGTGCCCGTGGGGGAACTTGGCATTCATTTCCCAGTCCCCCGTCGCCTTCTGATAGCCGTCGTCGAGCTGGATGTAGCGGAAGAAGCGGCGGTCGAAGTTCGCAGCGCAGAACTCGAGGTTCGCCACCACGTCCGTCTCACTCACCTTGCCGAGCAACTCATACCACGTGCACCATCCCGCGGGGGCCGTCTGGGACGCGAGCCGCTCGCGGTCAACCGGCGAGGAGGGGATGAAGAGCGCCGTCAGCGCGTCGAGGCCATCGCCCTCCGGTTGGTAGCAGATGCGCATGCGAGACGCATCGCCTTCGGGGCGCAGCGGTCGCGTGGGGAGCCACGCGCTGCCGGCGTCCAGGCCGTCCCGCGCAAGCTGCACCGTCGCTTCGCCCGGCTCCCCGGGGTCGAATGCCAGTGCCAGCCCGCGGCCGCCCCGCGTCAAGCCGAGCGCGCCGTGGCTCGCGAGCCCCTCGTCGGTCGCGGCCGAGACCGTCACAACCCGGCAGGGACTCCAGGAGTGATAGCCGTTGACGAGCGCGACGAGGGGTGCCTCGCCGGCGAGCACGGCGGCCTCCGGTGCCTGGAAGAAGCGTATGCCCTTCACCGTGGGGAGGTAGCGGTCGGGGTAGATCGTCACCGAGATTGCCGCCTGCGGCGCGCCACCTCCCGTTTCGCTGGCAGAGAGGAACTCGGCCTCCAGGAACACGCCGGCCGCGCGCCCCCGCACCACGACGGACTCGCCCCCGGGCGGCCGGCGGTTTCCCACCGTGCTATCTTCCAGATCGGCGAGCGTGACCAGTTGGTCGCCCACCCGAGCGCCGACGACGGCGGTCTGGATGAGGGGAACGGGCTGGCCGTCGCCGTAGTACCAGATCGACCAGCGACGTTGCTCGTCGAGCTCGAATTTCAGCCGACCGACCGCCGGTCCGCCCGACCGCCCCCTCGCCCGGGTCGGAGCGGTGGACGGCTGGAAGGGCGGACGGAGCAGCGCCCCCGAAGTGGCGCCTGTCAGGAGCACGAACGTGCGTCTGTCCATCATCACAATGTCGACGGCCCTGGTGGCTTTGTCCACGCCGCTCGACGCCCAGCGGCGCGGTGCGTGGACAGTCGGCTTCGCGGGGACCCTCGGCGGCGGGTGGCAGGTCGAAGCGGCGGACGTCGGCTATGCCCGCGCAGTGCGCGCAGGGCCGCTGCGCGTGGCGTCGTTCACCGCGCGGCTCGGCTCGTTCGTCGACGAAGGCGCGATTCTCGGCGGTGCACGCGGCTTCATCTTCGGGTTGACCTTGGGCGGGCACACCGGGCTGCTGCCGCTCGCCGACCTCGGCACCGAGACGAGCAAGAGCGAGGTCGGCGTCGACCTCACGGTCGAGGGCACCGCCTACCTCGGGACCCGCTCCCCCTTTCCGCAAGGGTCGCCGTGGGGTGCCGTCACCGTGCTTCCGGGACTCAAGTTCGGCGATCCGGACGGCGTGCAATTCGGGCTGCTGCTCGGCCCGACGTTGTTCTTCGGCCAGGCGAGCGACGTGCGCCCGTTCCTGGGCATCCGCTTCGAAGCGCCGCTGGCGCGCCGGGAGTCCCATCCCTAGGTTAGCGGCCGATGGTCGCTCCTCAGCTCGACACTGAACATCCCGGCATCCGGGTCATCGCCGAAGTCGCCTCCGTCCTCCAATCGGGTCTGGCGTCGGGCGTGGCGCTGCGGGGCGTGGTGGGAGCATTGCGCCGGGGGCTGAACCTCCGCCGTTGCCGGTTGTGGCTGCGCACGCCAGACGGCACACGGTACGCGCCCGTGACCACGTCGGGCGACGAGGCGGAGGTGGTGGGGTACGCCCCGCCCGTCGCCGACTGGGTGCGGCAGGGAGCGCAGCGCGAGGGGACAGCCGGGGGCTCGGTGCTGCGGCTGCCGCTGATCCACGAGGACGAGCCGCTGGGCGCGCTCGAGGTCATCATTCCCACTGGCCGCTACGAAGGCGTGGCGCACGACGTCGTCGTCGTGGTGGCGCGGATCCTGGCCCCCATGATCGCCGCCACCGAGCTGTCGCAGGACCTCGCGTCCGAAGTGGCGCTGCGCACGCACGAGATGGAGGCGCAGCGGAGCTTCGCCGCCCAGATCATCGACTCGCTTCCCGTCGGGCTGTACGTGATCGACCGGGGTTACCGCATCCGCGCCTGGAACCGGAAGCGCGAGGCCGGCACGCAGGGTGTTTCGCGCGAGGACGCGGTGGGCCACGATGTCTTCGACGTGCTGGACCGCCAGCCGCGCGAGCTGCTGAAGCGCGAATTTGACCGCGTGTTCGACACGGGCGAGATCCAGCAGGTGGAGATGGAGTCGGCGGCGAGCGGCGAGACGCGCCACTACCGCATCACCAAGATCCCGATGCGGCAGGACGGCGAGCACATCTCGCATGTGATCACCATCGGCGAAGACATCACCGAGTGGCGCCAGGCGCAGCAGCGCCTGTCCGAGACCGAGAAGCTGGCGGCGGTGGGCCAGCTCGCTGCTGGTGTCATGCACGAGATCAACAACCCGCTCGCTACGATCCTCGCCTGCTGCGAGGCGCTGGCGCTGCGCGGCGAGGAGCTCGCGCCCGCCGCGCGCGACGCGCAAGAGGAATACCTCAAGATCATCGACACAGAGGTGCAGCGCTGCCGCCGCATCGTCGACAGCCTGCTCGACTTTTCCCGGCCCCGCTCGGGGGAGAAGCGGCAGGTGGACGTGAACGCGGTTGTGGAGCAGACACTGTTCCTCCTCAAGCATCACAATCGCTTCAAGCGGCTGACCGTGGCGCGCGAGCTCGCGCCGGGGTTGCCCGGCGTGCTCGCCGACCAGGAGAAGCTCATCCAGAGCTTTATGGCGCTCATGTTGAACGCCATGGACGCGATGGACTCGCGCGGCACCCTCACGGTGCGGACTCGGATGAACCCCGAGCGTCGGGACGAGGTGCTGGTCGAGTTCATCGACACCGGCACCGGTATCAAGCAGGAAGACCTGCCTAAGATCTTCGAGCCGTTCTTCACCACCAAGCCCCAGGGCCGCGGCACGGGTCTGGGCCTCTCGATCTGCTACGGCATCATCGCGGAGCACCGCGGCCGCATCGAGGTGGAGTCGCAGGTCGGCATCGGCTCGAATTTCAAGGTGTACCTCCCGGTCGAATGAAGATCCTGGTCGTCGAAGACGACAAGACGGTCGGGCAGTACGTAAAGCGAGGGCTGGCCGAGGCGGGGTCTCACGTCGAGCTGGTGGGCGACGGGGGGGAGGCCCTGCGGCTCACCGCGAACGGGCAGTACGACCTGCTGGTGCTCGACCTCCGCCTTCCCACGACGTCGGGGCTCGAGGTGCTGCGCACCCTGCGGGATCGGGGGAATGGCGTGCCGGTGCTGGTCCTCACGGCGCAGGACGCGGTCGACTTCAAGGTGCAGGCCCTGCGGATGGGCGCCGACGACTACGTGACCAAGCCGTTCTCGCTCGAGGAGCTGCTCGCCCGCGTGGAGGCGTTGGGGCGGCGGCCCAAGGCGATCGTGCCGCCCGTGCTCAAGGTCGCGGACCTGAGCCTCGATACCGGGAGCCGGGAGGTGAAGCGCGGCGGCAAAGTGATCGACCTCACGCCCAAGGAGTACGCCGTCCTGGAGTACCTGATGCGACACCCGGGCCGCGTCATGCCGCGCACGCTGATCACCGAGTACGCCTGGGACTACCACTTCGACCCCGGCACCAACATCGTGGACGTCGTGATCACCCGGCTGCGCAAGAAGATCGATCACGCGCGCGAGCCGAAGCTCATTCACACCGTGCGCGGCGTGGGCTACGTTGTGAAGGCGTGAGATGCAGACGATCCGCGGTCGCCTGACGGTCTGGTATTCGGCGGCGCTGGTGCTCACGCTGGCCGCCTTCGCGATCGTGCTGTACGTGGCTCGCCGCCGCGCTTCCTACGACGATCTGGACCAGCGGATCCGGTCCGAGGCCGAGCTGAGCGCCGCGATTCTCGGCGAGAGTTACCGGGCCCGCGGTGCGCTCGTCACCTACGACTCGACGGGCAAGCCCGCGCTGGTGGCGGACATCAAGGCCGTGCTGGAGGCGGTGCCGGACTACCTGTTGATTACGGCGCAGGACGGCGAGATCCTGTATTCGTCGTCCAACGCGTCGCTCACCTATCAGCAGGTCGTGCAACTGCGCAGGCTGATGACGCCCCCGCTCTCGGGTCGCACCGGCGGCACCGTGCGCCTCGAGCCGGACGGGCCGGAGCTCCGCTATGTGGCGCACATCGTGAGCGGCGCCGGCCCGCGCTTCGGGTCGCTGCTCGTCGCCGCAGACGTGCGCACCGCGGAGCTGGCGGTCGCCCAGCTGCTTTCCACGCTCGTGCTCATCGTCCCGATCGGACTGATCGCAGCCATTCTCGTCGGCTCCTGGATCGCGCGCCGCGCGCTCGAGCCGGTGGACCGGATCATCAGTGAAGTCCGCGAAATCACCGACGGCCGCGGTCTGCACCGGCGGCTCGCGGAGCCGATGGTGAAGGACGAGCTGGGGCGCCTCGCCGAGACGCTCAACCAGATGATGACGCGGCTGGAACGGAGCTTCGCCGCCCTGCGCCGCTTCACGGCGGACGCGAGCCACGAGCTGAAAACGCCGCTCACGGTGTTGCGGGGTGGTGTGGAGCGGGCGCTCACGACGTCGGGACTGCCCCAGGATACGCTCGCCACGCTCGAAGAGACGCTGCAGGAGATCAAGCGCATGACCGAGCTCGTGGACGCGCTGCTCACGCTCGCCCGGGCGGACGAGGGCATCGCGCCCCTGCACCGCGAGCCGGTGGACCTGCGGGAGATCGTCGAGGAAGCGCGCGAGACGGGCGAGCTGCTCGCCGAGCAAGCGGGAGTGCAAATGGAGCTCGCGACGCCGCCAGAGCCGGTGATCGTGCCCGTGGATGCGAGCCGCATCCGCCAGCTGATCCTCAACCTCGTCACCAACGCGGTGAAGTACACTCCGTCGGGCGGCAGCGTGCGGATGCAGCTCGGGCAGTCGGACGGCCGCGTCACTCTGACCGTCGCCGATACCGGGATCGGCATCGCGGCGGGCGACTTGCCCCACATCTTCGATCGTTTCTGGCGGGCCGACTCGGCGCGCACCCGCACCGGCGAGCGCCCGGGGGCGGGGCTGGGCCTCGCCATCTGCAAGTGGATCGCCGAAGCGCACGGCGGGACCATCGAGGTGCAGAGCCGCCCGGGGCGGGGGACGACCTTCACCGTCACCCTGCCCGCCGCAGCCGCCACATGAGGCGAGGCCCCGCGGTCTTCGTCCTGCTCGGCCTCGCGGTTGCTCCGTTGACTGCGCTCTTGGGACAGAGCCGAGCCTCCAAGCTCGTCGATTCCGCATTTGCCCGGTTGGGGAGCCGCAGCTTGGACAGTGCCGAAGCCCTGTTGCGACCGGTGCTCGACTCTACGGTGAAGACGACATCAAGGGAACGCGCGGCTGCCCTGGTGCTACATGGCGTCATCGATTTCTATCGCGCCCAGGACTCCGCGGCGGCGAGGGACTTTCGCGCGGCGCTTACGCTCACGCCCGGGCTCAGGGGCGAATGGCTGGCGCGACTGGACGCTGCGCTTGGTACGATATGGCGGCGCGAGCGAACTCGTGCGTGGTGTGGACTCTCCGACCAGGACTCGGTGGCACTCGCGGTAAGCGTGGACTCCACCTTGCTGACGAGGCAGTTGAAGGTCCTCAAAGGGCCGCGCCCGGTGTATCCGGAACGACTGCGGCAGGCTGGGCTGAGCGGCAGAGTCCTCGTTAGTGCCGTGATCGACACCACCGGCCATTCAGAGCCTGGTTCGATCAACATCATCGACAGTCCCCATGAGGACTTCAGCCGCGAGGCCCGACGCTACGTTGCGGGCGCCGAGTTTCAGCCGGCTCTGATCGGTGACCGACCGACGCGCGTGTGCACGCAGATACCCGTGGATTTCAAGATCACTGGGTGGCCGTGACTGGTTCTTCCCATTCGGCCATCATCGCTTTGTCATCGTCCCGCCCAACCGTAGCAAGATTCCGAGGATATGGTCCCGGAGACTCTTCAGTCGGGGGACTCCTCATGTTCGACAGACTTCTCGAATCGGGCCGGCGCGATGGGCGGCGCGTACTCTCGAGCGGCACGCTGGCGCTCGCCGCGCACGGGGCGATCGGCGCCGCAGCCGTTTGGGCGACCTTGCAACCGCAGGCAGTGGTGGGCGCCGGACCGCCGCCCATCGTCATCGAGTGGCCGCGGGAGCCAAGGCCAGCGGCACCGCCGGGGCCACCCGATCCGATGCCGGTTCCGCCCCAGCCCGTTTTCGATGTGCTCACCGACAGCCCGATCGGCCTGCCGCTGATCGACAGAGGGTTGACCTTCGATCCCGCGGTCTGGTTGCGCGACGGGGAATCCGCGGTCGGCGGAGCGCCGTCCGGCACCGACTGGAGCGGGGCGTGGAGCGCAGCGCGCGTCGAAGAGCCGCCGGCGCTCCTCGCCGGACCGGCTCCGGCGTATCCGGAAGCGCTGCGACGTGCGGGCATCGCGGGCCGCGTCGTCGTCGAGGCCGTCGTCGACACCCTCGGCCGCGCGGAGCCGCGTTCCGTCTCGATCGTCACCACTCCCCATCCGGGGTTCGTCGCCCCGGCGCGCGACTACGTGCTCCGCGCCTTGTTTCGCCCCGGGCGCGAGCACGGCCGGGCGGTGCGAGTCCTGGTGCGCCTGCCGATCGACTTCGCGCTCACGACCGCGCGGTAGCGGGTGCTCGCGCGGT
>Ga0134083_10000031_pt1 | contig 22407 bp, 23 predicted proteins | sample 15_taG_21_FD_128870 | JGI IMG/M metagenome (GOLD analysis project Ga0134083, IMG submission 128870) | Grasslands soil microbial communities from the Angelo Coastal Reserve, California, USA - 15_D_Met_40cm_5_24_1 metaG | ecosystem: Environmental > Terrestrial > Soil > Grasslands ... | reverse complement strand
GAGGCAAGCTCCTCTGGCATTTCGCCCACGAGCGCCTTCACGAGGGCACCGGCGGCGGGCTCGGGAGCGGCAGCTTCTATCGCAAATCCATCCCGGCGCCCCCGGACCTGCTCTGGGCCGCGAAGCGGTTGCTCGACGATCTCGGCTGGCACGGGGTCGCGATGGTGGAGTTCAAGTACGACCGCGAGAGCGGCCGCTACTGGCTGATGGAGATCAATCCTCGGCTCTGGGGATCGGTGGCGCTCGCGATCGACGCCGGCGTGGATTTTCCGTACGGCCTGTTTTGTATCGCGACCGACGCGGACCCCGGTCCGCAGCCGCTCTACCGCCAGCGGTACTACACGCGGCTCGTCCCGCCTGATCTCGACTGGATCGCGCGCCAGATCCGCACGTCGGGCGCCTCGCGGGCCGTCGAGCTGCTCTCGTTTCTCCGGTTGCTCACTGGACGCGAGAGCTGGGACCACTTCGCCTGGACCGATCTCGGGCCGCTCGTGAAGAGCAGCACCGACTTCCTCCGGGAAAAGAACCGCGCGCTCGACAGCCGACGGCAGGCCCACGCCGAGGCCCGGGCGGCGTTGCGACAGCACGCGGCGAACGTGCCGCTCGTGAGGGCATCCGTGCCGGTCAGCCGGATCCTGTTCGTGTGCACGGGCAACATCTGTCGAAGCGCGCTGGCGGCGGCGCTGTGGCAGATGCAGCATCCGGCGATGAAGGTCGCGTCGGCCGGCTTCATTCCCCGCGAGGGCCGGCGGTCGCCGGACAACGTGCAAGCCGCCGCATGGGCGAGAGGCGTCAGTCTCGCCGACCATCGCTCGACCAGGCTCGACGAGACGATGCTGCGCGAGAACGACGTCGTCGTAGTGTTCGAGCCGCGGAACTTCGTCGAGCTGAGCCGGGCGTTTCCGCAGTATCTCGACAGGATGGTCCTGCTCGGCGCGCTGCTCGATCCGCCGCGGGCGTCCATCAAGGATCCGTATCAGCTCTCGACCGCCGAGACCGAGCGCGTCGCCGACCAGATCGAAGCCGGGCTCACCGAGCTCGCGGTGCTCCTCGGCCGAGCGGTCTGCTAGACTCCCCGCCAGCCGTCCCGCCGACAACCTTCGCCTTCGACGACGGAGATCGTGATGGGCAAAGCGATCGAGGAGCTGGCGCACTTCGTGGCTCGTACGCCCTGGGAGACGGTCCCCGAGGCCGTTCGGTCGCACGCCAGGCTCGTATTCCTGGACACGCTGGGCGTGATCCTCGCCGGCTCCGTGCAACCCGAGGTGGCCGGCGCGCGGGAGCGCCTGACCGCGACCGGCGGCCGAGGCGCGACGGTCTACGCGCCGGGGTGGCCGACGACGGATCCGCGCACGGCGGCTCTGCTCAATGCTCTGGCCGGACGCTCGATCGAGCTATGCGAGGGGCATCGCTACGTCTCTTGCCAGGGCGCGGTGCAAGCCCTGCCGACGGCGCTCGCCAGCGGCGAATGGCTGGAGCGCTCGGGGCGGGACGTGCTGGCCGCGCTCGTCTTCGGCTACGAAGTTGCCGCGCGGCTCGGGGCGGGGCTCCACGCGCGACCGATCGCGCATCAGAACGGTCAGGCGCCCTTGCTCGGAGCGGTCGCCGCCGGGGCGCGCCTGCGCGGATTGAGCGGCGATCAGATGAGCCTCGCGCTGCGCATCGGCTCGATCCTCGTCCTCACTCCTGGCTACACGAACGCGGTGGCCGGGGCGACGGCGCTGAACGTGGCCGGGGGGATGAGCGGCTTCGCCGGCGCTCTGGCGCCGGAGCTGGCGCTGGCCGGCGTCGCCGCGCAGCCGAACGCCATCGAGGAGTCCTTCGGCCAGCTGGTCGGCGACGGGTTCAGGCCGGAGTCGGTGACGGAAGAGCTGGGCCGGCGCTGGGAGATCGCGCGCAACTATTTCCGGCTTCGCGCGTGCTGCAATCCGATCTACGCGGCCCTCGACGCCCTCGAGGACATCCTCGCCGATCTTCGACCCGATCCCGCCGGCATCGAGCGCATCGACGTGGCGACCTACCGCTTCGCCGCGAACATGCGCGAGACCGATCCGGCCAACTATTTCGCCGCCAAGTATTCGCTGCCCCACGCCGCCGCCGCCCTGGTGCTGCGGGGCAACGCGGGCTATCGCGCCTTCACGGACGACGTCGTCCGCGATCCCGCGATCGGCGCGCTTCGCCGGCGGGTCACAGTTCGCGAGGATCCCGCTCTCAGCGCGTCCGTGCCGCGACTCAAGCCGGCGCGGGTCACCGTCACGCTCAGCGACGGCCGGCAGGTGACGCGGCTCTGCGAGAGCGCGCGCGGCGACTATCAGGATCCCTACGGTGAAGCCGAAGTCCGGGAGAAGTTTCGAGAGCTGGCCGGGGTGGTGCTGAGCCCGAGCGGGGTGGCGCGCGTGGAGGAGCTCGTCGACCGGCTCGACGACCTGCCGCGTCTCGGCGACCTGGTCGATGCTCTGCGCCAGGACCGCGGGCGCTAGCGCCGCGGCCGCGAGATCGGACCGAACGCGGGCGGAGGCACGCGGCGCCGGGACGCGGCCTCATAGGCCGAGGCGATCTTCAGCAGGACATCTTCTCGACCCGGCTCGGCGCGGAACACCAGCGAGAAGGGCAAGCCCGGCTCGGGAATGGTCGTCGGCGCATCGGACGGGACGGGCACGTAGCGCGTGCCTTCGGGGTTGAGCGCCCAGACCGGATCGTAGACGGTCGTCACGTAGCCCGCCGGGACCAGCACCTCCGTCAACCCCGCGTTCGGCCCGTAGAACGTCTCGAGCCTCAGATTGCCCGGCAGGCCCGGCTGGTAGGCCCCGCCGATCTTGCCCGGCGGGAACGGCGTGTGCAGGCGGACCAGCGCGTCCAAACGGTTCTCGATCAGGACCATCATGTCAACCCGGCGCAACAGCTCGCGGAGCATGATGCGCTCGTCGACGCCTTGACGCCGGCCGAGGGGATTGCGCGGGTCGGCCACTTCTTCCCAGTTCTTGAACGCGGCGCGGCCGTCGTCGCCCCAGAACTTCGATCGCGCGTTGAGCGCGGCGAAGTCGACGAGCGTCTCGGTGAAGCCCCGCGTCCTCCAGTCCGCGGCGCGCCGGCTCAGGTACTGCGGGACGTGGAACCGGAACGCCATCGCGAGCTCCTGCTCCTGGATCGTCGCGATGTCGAAATTGGCGGGCGGCTCGATCCGTCCCTCCGCGAGCCCAACGCAGTAGTCGATCGGCAGCATCGTGCCGGAGCCGAAGATCTTCCCGGGCGCGAACTCGGTGGGCACGATCGCGGCCGCGAGCTCCTTGAACAGGGGCCGCCCGTCGCGTCGCAGCCTGAACAAGAGGTCGGGCATGATGACGGGCACGAGCCGCGTCAGCGCGCGCCGGAAATCCGTCGTCATCGCCTCGACGTCGGGATCGCGCTTCCACAGCGGGTCGGCCGACTCCACGAGCGTCGCGCCCAGCCGGCCGCTCAGCACCGTCTTGATCTCCCGGGAGGCGGCGGTGACGATCGGCTCCTCGGTCTTCGACCCGGGCGCGTACACCATCGACTCCCGGACGATGCCGATGCGGATGCCCTTGAGCGCGCCCGACGTTCCCGGCATGTTCGCGTGGCTCGCGTAGGACGTGCTCAGCACCGACGAGCGCGGCACGGTCGTATAGGGATCCCGCGGGTCGTAGTAGCCTTCGACCTCGTCCTTGAGCGCATCGAGGACCCTGGCGCAATCGGCGAGCGTGCGACAGAGGATGCCGCTGCGGTCGCAGTAGATGTCGGCGCCGATCGCGCCCCCGTTGAACCCCAGCATCGACTTGTGCGGCAGGATCAGCGCCACCGCGTTGTGGTTGGCCGGGCCGCGGCACGAGGCCCGCGTCTCCTCGCCGAGGCTCGCCATCACGAGATTCGCGCTGACCGACACGCCCGAGCCCGAGCTCGAGCCGAGCGAGGCCGCGCGCGTCGTGTCGTAGGGATTCGCCGGGTTGCCGCCCCAGGTGCTCCGCTGGTAGCCCAGGGTCGACGGCAGCACCCGGTGGGGCGCGTGGCGGCCGCCGGGGTTCCCGGCGCGCCCGTTGTACTCGGTGTTGACGGCCTTGGCGAAGATGATCGCGCCCTTGTTGCGCAGCTGCTCGACCAGGACGTGATCGCGCGCCGGGAAGTCGATGTCGTACCGCGCGTCGCCCCCGGCGGTGGTTCGCATGTCCTTCGTGTCGAACGGATCCTTGAACGAGAACACCACGCCGTACATCGGCATCTTCTCTAGATTCGGATCACGGCCATACGTCGCGTCGAGCTCGGCCGCGCGCTCGAACGCGTCGGGAAGCCGGCGGAACATCTCGCACACGGGGGGCGCTCCGGGCGGCAGCGGGCCCGCGGACGGATGCCGGTCGAAATCGCCACGGCAGGTCACGGAACGTTCGCCGCGAATGTTCAAGGTCGCGAGCGCGTTAACCTGCCCCGCGTTCGGCTTGCCGACGATCATCCCGTACTGCTGCTGCACGGCAGGGTCCGAAGCCGTCGCCTCCATGCGTCCGAATTCGAGCGGCGGCCCCTGGTACTTGTGGAGATCGGGCAGGACGGTCGAGGCCTTGACGGTCTCGGTCGGAAAGCGCAACGGCGCCAACGCGCGCACGGCGCCCTTCGCTTCGGGTATGGGCAGACCGTCTTGCGTCACGAGCACGCTGGCGACGCCGTTGTAGGCGCGCACGCGGTCGATGTAGTGCTGGACCACCGCGACGCAGGTCGTCCGCCCCCACTTGATGGCCGCGTGCAGCTCCGCGATCGTCGCCTCGTCGAGGCGAAACGGCTTGTCCTGAGCGTCGGGCTCTGCGGTCACGACGTCGTCCTCCCCGTATCAGCCCTCGGCCGAGATGCGCCCAGGGCGAAGGATAGTACAATCAGCCGAGCCCGCGCGGGTCAAGTCGTGGAGGTGCTTCGCTTGACGATCCGGCTGTCGGTGCTGGTGCTGTCGCTGCTCCTCGCGTCGCCGGGTCAGCTCCGCGCGGCGTCCGAAGGCACCATGACGTGGGGGGTGCACGCTTCGCTGGCCGCGCGGTGGCTCGACCCCGCCGAGACGGAAGGCACGATCATCCCGTTCATGATGCTGTATGCCCTGCACGACGCGCTGTTGAAGCCGATGCCGGCCGGGCTCAATACGCCGAGTCTGGCGGAGTCGTGGACGATGTCGAAGGACGGCCTCACGTACGAGTTCGTCCTGCGAAAGAGCAGCAAGTTCCACAACGGAGATCCGGTGACGGCCGAGGACGTCAAATTCTCGTTCGAGCGTTACCGGGGCGCGGGCGCCAAGCAGATCAAGGACAAGGTCCGCGACGTGCAGGTCGTGGATCCCGGGCGAGTGCGGTTCCAGCTCAGAGAGCCCTGGCCGGATTTCCTGGCGTACTACGGCACGACGGCTTCGGGCGTGGGGTGGATCGTCCCCAAGAGATACGTCGAGCAGGTCGGCGACGATGGCTTCAAGAAGGCTCCCGTCGGCGCCGGCCCGTTTCGGTTCGTCTCGTTCACGCCCGGGATCGAGCTCGTGGTGGAGGCGTTCGAGGGGTACTGGCGCAAGGTGCCGAGCGTCAACCGGCTCGTGTTCAAGGTCATGCCCGACGATACGACGCGCGCCGCCGCGCTCAAGAGGGGCGACGTCGACGTCATCTTCCAGGTCAACGGCCCGGTCGCAGAGGACCTGCGCCGCACGCCCCATATGCGGATCGCGTCGAGGTTGGCGGGCAATGGCGTCTTCTGGATCGATCTGCCCGACCAGTGGGACCCGAAGTCGCCATGGCACGACAAGCGCGTCCGGCTCGCGGCGAGCCTGGCGCTCGACCGCCAGGCGGTGAATCAGGCCGAGTCGCTCGGCACTTCGCGTCTGACCGGCGCGATCGTTCCGCGGTCGTTCGAGTTCGCGCTGCCGCTCGATCCTCCCCCCTACGATCCGGGCCGGGCCAGGCAACTTCTGGCCGAGGCGGGCTATCCGAACGGCTTCGACGCTGGAGACTTCTATCCATACCCCCCGCTGTATGCGATGGGCGAGGCGTTGGCCGGCTATCTCGGGGCCGTCGGCATCCGCACTCGCATCCGAACGATGGAGCGCGCGGCGTTCCTGACGGCGTGGCGCGAAAAGAAGCTCAAAGGTGTCGTCATGGGACTGAACGGAGCGGGCGGAAACGCGGCGACCCGTCTCGAGGCCTACGTCACCAGGACCGGGATCTACGCGTACGGCGTTCTCCCCGAGGTCGAGGATCTGTTCCAGCGCCAGGCCCGCGAGATCGATCGAACGAAGCGCGAGGCCCTCCTCCATCAGATCCAGCGCATCTTGTCCGATCGCGTGATGTACGTGCCCGTCTACGAGCTCAGCCCCATGGCGGGCATCGGTCCGCGCGTCGAGCAGGCGGCGGTCGGTCTGATTCCGGGCTTTCCCTACTCCGCGCCGTACGAAGACGTCAAGCTCAGGAAGCCGTAGGATCGAGAATGACCTTGCCGAGCGGCTCGTTCGTCTCGACGAGGCGATGCGCCGCGGCCGCTTCTCGGAGCGGCAGGACGCGGTCGACCAGCGCTCTGAAGCTCCCGGCTCTGGCCAGCTGGAACGAGCGCTCCAGATCTTCTCGGCTGTCCGCGCCCAGCCCGCTGATGACCCGAAGACGCTGCTGGTAGAGGCGCCGCACGTCGAGCGTGACGAGCCCGCCGCCATGCGCGCCGACGGTGACGAGCCGGCCGCCCGGCGCGAGACTGTTGAACGCGAGCGGCCAGAGAGCCGGATCGGCGATGTTCTCGAAGACCACGTCCGCTCCGCGGCCCGCCGTGATCCGCGTGACTTCCCGCTGGAGATCCTGCCGGCGATAGTTCACTCCGAACTCGGCGCCGAGCGACATGGCGAGCTCGACGCGCCGGTCCGTCCCCGCGCCGGCGATCGTGCGAGCCCCCAGGCTCTTGGCGACCTGGACCAGGCAGCTGCCCAGGCCACCGGCGGCGCCCATGACGAGCGCCCAATCGCCGGTCTTGAGATCGGCCAGACGGCACTCGCCGAACGCCAGCGGGAAGTGCCGCGCGATGACCGTCGCATCGGCGAAGGCGAGCCCTTCGGGTAGCGGTACGCAGTTCACGGCTGGGATCTTCACGTATTCCGCGTAGCCGCCCCAGCACTGGACTCCGAGCATCCTTCGGCTCGCGCCGATCCCTCCGAAGATCGCCACGCGGTCGCCGATCTTCACGCCTTCGGCCGCGGGACCCGCCGCGGCGACCACTCCCGACGGGTCGTTGCCCAGGACGAGCGGCAGGGTCACGCCGTAGTTGCCGCCGTCCTGCCGCACCTGAAGATCGAGCGTACGGTTGACGGAGACGGCATGAACCCTGACGAGCACCTCGCCGGGCCCAGGGGTCGGCGTCTCGACGTCCTCCCACCTCAGGACGTCGGGGCCGCCGAACTCTCTGATGACGATCGCTTTCAACGCCGTCGGCCGGGAATCAGACGGCCGTCTCGAGCACTCGCCGGGCCCCTACCAGCTCGGGCGCCAGCGGAGAGAGCCCGGCCTCCTCGCCTCTGAGGACGAGCTGCCGGCAGGCCTGGCGGTGCAGAGGCGCGTTGCCCCCACGCTCGTACGCCCAGGCGAGCGCGGCGAGCGACTGCACGTGATGGGGGTTGGCGAGCAGGCGCTGCTGCGCCAGCTCGATCACCCGCTCGACGTGGTCGAGCCGACGATGGAGCTCCATGAAGATGTCGCGGAAGATGTCTTTCTGCTCGCGGCTGCCGCCGCCCATCGTGTGCAGGTCGTCGATCGCCGGCGCCATGAATCGTACGGCGCCTTCGAGATCGCCCTTGATGATCGCCATCTCGCCTTCCAGGAGCGCGACCCCCCGGGTCGACCAGTGGCCGCTCGGACGCCCCGCGGGCATCCGGCGCAGCCGCTCGACCTGCTGGGCCGCTCTCGTCCAATCGCCCGCTCGCGCGAACGCGACGCCGAGCCAGTGGTGCATCCACGTGGTCTGCCAGTCCGCGTACTCGGCGAGGACGCGCTCGCCCTGCTTGGCGAGATCGCGCCACGTCGCGGCGTCCGCCGACGTGCCCCGCAGCACCTCGAGGCGCCACAGGAGCTCGATGCGCTCGTAGACCGGTAGCGGCGGCGCCGTGGATGCCCAGTAGTCGCGCGTCATGCGGTCGTGCCCGAGCAGCGCCTGCGCCTCGGCCAGATGTCAGAGGACGTGCGCATAGCGCTCGAGCGAGGCCGCGCGCTCGAAGGTCTCGAGCGCGTTCGGGTAGTCGCCGCGCGCCTGATACGCGTGACCGACCGCGTGGTACGTGTAGAGGCTGGTCGGGTCCCGAGCCAGGGAGGAGAGGCTCATCGCGAGCCCCTCGTCGTTGTAGCCGGACTGCTCGAGAAAGAATCCGAGCATCGTCTGGTACTGCGGCTCGTTGGGGCTCGCCTCGAGGCTCCGGCGGGCGATGTCGATGCCGCCGCGATAGTCGCCCTGCGTGATGCAGTTGAGACCGACGATGCGGACGGCGATCCGATCTAACGGATAGCGAGCCGCGATCTGGCCCAGCGCCTCGTACGCGGCGGCGGGGTCGCCGCGCTGCAGGGCATCCACCGCCCGCAGGTGCAGGCACTCGCGGTCGTGGCGCGCGTCGTCGCCCACCGCCGTGGCCTGACGAGCCGCCGCGATGGCCAGGTCGGCCTGCCCCATGCGCCAGGCGATGTAGGCCTTCGTGCAGTGGGCCAGCGCGAACCGTGGATCGCTCTGCACCGCGGCATCCAGCGTCTCCACGGCCCCGCCACGCCAGCGAAGGAACAGGTCGAGGCCGCGCTCGTACGCGGCCAGGGCGTCCGACGACTTCGTGGAGACGCCGAGTCCCTTGATGTCGGTGGCCGTCATGGTCTCCTCCGGGTCAGTCCGTCTCGATCGGCAGCGACCGATCCTTCGCCCACTCTCCCATGGAGACGTCGTAGAGCGTGAGCCTGTCGTGGCCGAGCTGATACAGCAGGAACAGATCGACGGTGGCCGAGATCCCGCCGCCGCAATAGCAGATCACGCGCTTGTCCCTGGTGACGCCTTGGCTTCGGCGTCCGACAGCGACGTGGAAGCCCGGGCGCGGCGCGGCCTTGAAGGTGGCCGGCGGGTAGCCGCGCGCCGGACCGCTCTCGGTCGGCCGGCCTTCGGCCTTCCACTTGTCGAGCCCGCCGTCCAGCACGGCCGCGCGGTCGAAGCCGAGCGACCGGAGCATCCACCAGAAGCGCGTCGCCCACATCATCGTCCCGATGCTGTAGAGCACGACGCGGCTGTCCGTCCCGAGCCCGTGACGGCCGAAGGCCGCCTCGAGCTGCGCCGTCGCCGGCATCATGAAACGCAGCCGCGGCGGCGTCTCGAGATAGGTCGTGCAGTCGTAGACGCGCAGGCTCGACTGCCCGAGGATGTTCGTGAGCTGCTCGGCGCTCATGAGGGCCTGGGGATCGCGCATGGTGTTTCCCGGGTGAGGGTCTAATCGCGTGGGCGCCAGCTGACGACGCCGACGACGGGCACCGGGCTCCACGACAGCGCCCAGCGCCCCTCGCGGCTCGTGATCGCGTCGCGGGCCAGCGCGGCGAGGCGCCGGCCCTTGTCGGTATCGGGCGCGACGAAGAGCTGCTGGTAGAGCCACCGGAGCGGACCGTCGCGGTCGGCGTGCAGCAGCGGCTCGCGCGTGAAGAGGCGCAGCTCGAAGAGGCGGCCGCGCGCCAGCAGCAGGGTGAGGAACTCGGTGAGCGAGGGCAGCGAGACGCGCACCTCGCCGTGGATCGGCGGCCAGAATCGCTCGGCCGGATGCGGCGGTGACGGGGTTACGAGCACGGCGACGCACAGACGCCGCGCGGAGGCCTCGGCGGCGTCGAGAAAGGGGCCGATCTCCTCGATGTCGTAGCCGATGTGGGCCAGCAGCGCCACGTCGGCGGCCGGCGCGCCCTGCATCGGCCAGCGGGCTGGAACGATCTCGATGTTCGCGATCCCGTGCTCGGTCATCCCGGCCTGCAGCACGTTGCGCATCCCCTCCGACGGCTCGACAGCGAGCACGCTCTTCGCCAGCAACGCCAGCGGGAATGCGTAGCGCCCGCCGCCGGCGCCGATGTCGAGCCACGTCTCGCCCGGCTGCACGAGCGTGCGCAAGAGCTCGAGCGCCGGCTCGTCCGTCCGGCGTGGGGCCGCGCGAAAGTCGGAGGCGACCGCGGCGTAGAAGTCGCGCGGCGGCGTGCCCTCGCGCAGCCGCTCGGCCTGCTCGCGATTGGCGCGCACCCGGCGGCGCCAGGCCTCGAGCGCGCCCGCGGCTTCGGGGCGAAGTACGTCGGACATTCGTCGCGAAATCTCTAGCGCGACCGCCGGGTGAAGGCCGGCATGACGTCGGCCGCGAACCACTCGAGCTGCTCGAGCATCATGGACTCCGGCGCACCGATGGGGTGGCTGACCGAGACGCGCTCGAGCCCCGGATAGTCTTTCTCGAAGCGCATGAGGGTCTCGACGATCTGCGCCGGCGGACCGCAGAGGTAGGCGCCGCTGGCGGCCGCTTCCTCGATCGTCGGCAGGCCGGCGTACGGCGCCCGCTTCGGATCGGCCATCGCGTCGATCTGCTCTTGCGCGAGTGACCGGACCAGACGCAGCGGCCCGAACATCTTGAGGTTCTCTTCGAAGTAGCCCGCGGCGGCCTTCATGGCCTCCTCCTTCGTCGCGGCGAGCTGGAAGTGGAATCCGATGCAGAGGCCCTCGCCCAGCTCGGTCTCGCGCCCGGCGCGGCGCCAGGCGTCGCGATAGGCCTCGACGACGGCGCGCATGGCGCCGCCCTCGGCCACACCGCCGCCGATGAGCCCCTTGATGCCGTGCCTGGTCATGAAGTCGAGCCCTCGCGGCGTCGAGCTCTGGATGGGCTGCCAGCACTCCACGGGATGAACGGGCCGCGGCACCACGGTGAGGTCCTTCAGGTCGTAGCCGCGGTACGGCACGCGCGCGGGAATCGTGTAGTGCCTCCCCTCGTGGGAGAACACCGGGTTCTTGAACGCCTTGAAGATGATCTCGACCTGCTCCTCGAACAGCTCGCGGTTGGCAGCCTGGTCGAGCAGCGGAGCGCCGAAGGTATCGACCTCACGCGTGTGATAGCCCCGTCCGACGCCGAAGCGCACCCGGCCGCCGGTGAGCACGTCAGCCATCGCGAAGTCCTCGGCGAGCCGCAGAGGGTGCCACATCGGTGTGATGTTGAAGCCGCATCCGATCTTCAGCCGCTTGGTCTGGTGCGCGAGGTCGAGGGCCATCATGAGCACGTTCGGGATGCACTCGTAGCCTTCGCGCTGGAAATGGTGCTCGGCGAGCCAGAAGGTGTCGTACCCGCACCGGTCCAGCAGCCGCGCCAGATTGCGCGCCTTGGCGAAGGTGGTGACGAGGTGCTCGTTCGGAAACGTGCGGCTGTTCACGGCGGTGCCGCCGTAGCCGATGTCGTCCATGTCTACGTGACCGGCATAGAGACTGTCGAAGATCGTGATCATGTCGCCCCCTACTCGAACAGTGACAGATCGATGGCGTCACCCATCGTACGATAGCCGAGGTCGCTCGGGTGGAGGTGATCCCCGCAGTCGTAGATCGGCAGCATCGATGTCGGATGGTCGGGATCGCGCAACGCTCGGTCGAAATCGACGATCGCATCGAAGGCGTCGCCCTTCCGCAGCCAATCGTTGACCTCCTGACGCACCGCCTCGCGCCGGGGGTTCCAGGCGCCGGGCAGGAAGGTCTCGTTCTCGAACGGCGTGAGCGTGCCGCCGATCACCTTGATCCGCCGCGCCTGGCCGCGCACGGCGAACTGCTTGAGCCCAGCGATCATCTGCGGCGCGGTGACCTCCTCTTCGGCCTTGCCGGGACGGTTCCGCAGATCGTTGGTACCGAGCATGACCACGGCATGAGTGACGCCGGGCTGGGCGAGCACGTCGCGGTCGAAGCGACGCAGGCCGCTGTCGCCGCGGATATCGTGCAGGATGCGGTTGCCCCCGAGCCCCTGGTTCATCACCGCCATCGGCCGGCCGCTCTTCCGAGCCATGAGCCGGCGCGCCAGCTGCGAGGGCCAGCTGTGATGGCCGTCGTGGGTCGAGATGTTGGCGTCGGTCAGCGAGTCACCGACCGCGACGACCCCGCCCGTCTCCGGCGGCGCGACGACGTCGACCCCGCAGAGGAAGTACCAGTCGTCGGTGAGGCGGCCGACCGGCATGACCTCTTCGGCGGCGAAGTCTCCCGGCGGCGAGACGTAGTTGGTCTGCCGCGCATAGCGCCCGGTGATTCCGAAGCTCGCCGGCAGATCGCCGGGCAGGTGCACGCTGACGGCCAGGTCCGACAGCGGCGCGAACTCCAGCCGGACCGGATCGCTGACGATCAGCGCGCCGGCGGCGATCGTCGCGGCCGGCTCGCCGCCGAAAGTGACGCGGCGATTGGAGCCCACCACGACGGCCGGCCCCGTGCTGCGCACGCCGACGCGCGCCGCGCCGATCGCCAGCGGGCGCGTGCCGTACGCGTTCGAGATGCGGAGGCGCAGCACGCTGCCGCCGATGCTGACGCGCGGGATCATCCGCAAGGTGTGGTTGCTGAAGGCGGCGCCTTCGCCGGGCGCGGGGGCTGCCGTCCAGGTACCGACCCAAGGCGCGGTATCGCTCATGGCCTGTCTCCTTCGCCGGGTCGCCGGAAGAGCCGCCCGCGACCCGGTGCTATGCTACGCGGAAATCGCCCTGGGGGGAGATCGAGGAAGGTGCCAGGGGAAAACCGGGAGGATCGCATGGCGGACAAGATTCGCGTGGGGATCGTGGGAGCGACGGTGACGCAGGGCGGGAGCGGCTGGGGGCAGAACGCTCACGTTCCCGCGCTGAAGGCTCTGCCCAGCTACGAGCTGAAGGCGGTCTGCACGGCGCACGAGGACACCGCCAAGGCCTCGGCCGCGGCGTTCGGCGCCGAGCGGGCGTTCCACCGGTTCAGCGACATGGCGGCGCATCCCGAGGTCGACCTGATCGTCGTCTGCGTGCGGGTGCCCGGGCACCGCGAGCTGGTCGTGGCCGGCCTGCAGGCGGGAAAGCCCGTGTTCTGCGAGTGGCCGCTCGGCGCGAATCTCGCCGAGGCCGAAGAGATGGCCGGGCTCGCCCGCCAGCGCTCGCTCCCGACCATGGTCGGGCTGCAGGGGCGCAGCGATCCGACGATTCTCTACGCGCGCGACCTCGTCCAGCAGGGCTACATCGGCGAGGTGCTCACCGCGAGTCTGAGCACGGTGGCCCAGGCCCAGCTGCAGCGCGGTCCCGGCCGCATCTGGCAGGGCGTGCGCGCCAACGGCGCCAACACGCTGACCATCGCCGGCGGCCACGCGATCGACACGATGTGTGCCGTGCTCGGCGAGTTGGCCGAGCTCGCGGCCCGCGTGTCGACGCGAATCCCGGAGTGGCGCACGCTCGAAGGCAAGCCGGTCCCGGTGGATTCGCCGGACAGCATCAGCGTCGTCGGCCGCATGGCGAGCGGCGCCGAGGTATCGATCAACGTGGCCGCGGTGCCCTCGCATCCCAGCGGCAACCGGCTGGAGATCTACGGACGCGACGGCGCTCTGGTCATCCGGGCGAACGGCGCGCTCAGCCTCGGACCGAACCAGCTGCACGCGGGCAGGGGCAAGGAGTCGATGGTCGCGATGCCCGTGCCGGCCAAGTACAAGTTCACGCCCGAGGGCACGCCGGCCGGCCAGCCCTACAACGTCGCCCAGGCGTACGCGCGCGCCGCCGACGCCGTGCGCGGCGGCGGGGCCTTCGACGTCGACTTCAACCTCGCCGTCCGGCGCCACAAGCTGATCGACGCGATCGAGCGGTCGTCGGCCACGGGCCGGGCGGTGAGGCTGGACCAATAGTCGTGGAGGACGTCTACACCTTCGCCGGCAATCCGCTGGACCGGGCCAGCGAGCGCCGGGATGACCGCGCGTGGATCGCCGGGCTGCTCGACGCCTCGGCGACTCGCATCCTACCGCTGCGCGACCTGAAGCCGTTCACGCGCGGCAAGACGCCGGCGCTCGACTGGCAACCGGTGGGGCAGTGGCGCGATCAGATCGAGACGGGCGCGGCGCTGATCTTCCTCGGCCTCGGCGAGGGGCGCGCGCATTTCGCGATCGACGCGACCGGCGCGAACGTCGCCCCCGACATCGACACCGAGCTGATCGACGTGCGCGCCGTGGCGCCGGCGATCGGCGCCGGCGAGGCGGCCATCCTCGCCGAGGCGCGCTCGCTGCTGGACTGGCACGCCCGACATCGCTTCTGCGCTCAGTGCGGATCGCCGACCCGGGTGGCGTCGGCCGGCTGGGTGCGGCGCTGCCCGGATTGCAAGGCGTCGCACTTCCCGCGCACCGATCCGGTCGTGATCATGCTCGCGATCCACGGCGACCGCGGCCTGCTCGGACGCAACCGGCGGCGCCCGGGTGCCCGGTTCTCGTGCCTGGCGGGGTTCGTCGAGCCGGGTGAAACTCTGGAGGAGGCGGTGCGCCGCGAGGTGCGGGAGGAGTCGGGCGTCCGCTGCGGGCGTGTGCGCTACCTGGCCGCGCAGCCGTGGCCGTTTCCGTCGAGCCTGATGATCGGGTGCCTCGCCGAGGCGCTGACCGAGGAGATCACGGTCGACCCCGAGGAGCTCGCCGAGGCGCGCTGGTTCCACCGCGACGAGATCCGCGAGATGGTGGCGCGCGCGGCGGCTGGGACCGACGACCAGGGCCAGGCGTCGCTGCCGGCGCCGATCGCGATCGCGCATCACATCTGCCGGCGATGGTCGAACGGCCTCGACCGCCTCTGATCGCATTCTGATCGCGTTTCGTCGTCGAAAGGAGTGACCCGTGTCCCTGTCGATCCGGCCGCTGCGCGGCGCGTTCGCCGGAGAGGTTTCGGGAGTGGACATCACCGCGCCGCTCGACGGCGCGGACGTGGCGGCGATCGAGGCAGGGATGGACGCCTACGCCGTGCTCGTCTTTCACGATCAACGCCTGACGGACGAGCAGCAGATCGCCTTCACGCTCAACTTCGGCGAGCTCGAGAGCTACAAGACGCCCGGCCACATCCGCAAGGGCGAGGACCAGCGTCTCGGTCCGGGCATCGCGGACTTCTCCAACCTGGACCGCCACGGCCAGATCATGTCGGTTGAGGATCGCGTCTGGTTCTTCAAGCTGGGCGACCGGCTCTGGCACTCCGACAGCTCCTTCCGCCCGGCGCCGGCCAAGTACTCGCTGCTCTCGGGGCGCGTCATCCCGTCGTGGGGCGCCAACACCGAGTTCGCCGACATGCGCGCGGCCTACGACGCCCTCGACGCGCGCACCAGGGCCGAGGTAGCGAGCTTGATCTGCGAGCACTCGCTCATCTACTCGCGCGAGACGATCGGCTTCGTCGATCTCACCGCCGAAGAGATCGCCGCCTTCGCGCCCGTCCGTCATCCTCTCGTGCGCCGGCACCCGGTGACCGGGCGGCCGTCGCTCTTCCTTTCTGCGCACGCCGGGGCCATCGTGGGCTGGACCGTCCCCGAGGCACGCATCTTCCTGCGCGACCTCACGGAACACGCGACGCAGCGGGAGCTCGTCTATTCCCACGCCTGGAAGCCGGGGGACCTGGTCATCTGGGACAACCGCGCGACGATGCACCGAGCCCGGCGCTTCGATTATCGGGAAGTGCGCGACGTGCGCCGGACCACGCTCGCCGGCACCCCTCCCATCCCCGGCACATAGCCGGTCGACCCGACGAGGTGACTCTGCGCCCTAGCCGGCGTCTCGCCGGCGTGGGCTCACGCGCTCGGTGAATTGTGTACTATCGGCGTGTCTCGCTCTTCGAGGAGGTGGCGCCATGCCGGTACGTCGAGGGGAGGAATATCTGGAGAGCCTCAGGGACGGGCGGCGCCTGTGGCTGATGGGCGAGCGGGTCGAGGACGTCACCACCCATCCGGCGCTGGCTGGCTGCGCTCGCAGCGTGGCCGCGGTCTACGACCTGCAGCACGACGCCGGGTACCGCGATCTCCTGACGTTCCCGTCGCCCAGCACAGGCGGGCCGGTCAGCCGGGCCTATCTGCCACCCCGGTCCGTGGACGACCTGGCGCTCCAGCGGCGCATGTACGAGTGCCTCGTGCGCCGGGCGGGCGGCGTCGCGGCGCGCCTACCCCAGCATCTGGCGACGGTGGTGCTCGGCCTCTACGACATCCGCGACCTGCTGGGCAAGGAGGACCCCGCGTTCGCCGAGCACGTCGCTAGCTACTTCGAGTACTGCCGCGAGAACGATCGCAGCATCGCGACCGTGTTCAGCGATCCCCTGCATCATCGCAATCACCCCGCCTCCAAGCAGGAGCCCTTGCGAGTCACGGCACGCCGCCCCGGCGGCGTCATCGTGCGGGGCGCGAAAGGAGTGGGGACGCAGGCCCCGTACGCCAACGAGCTCTTCTGCATGGCCCCGCCTCGACCCGACCTCAGGCCCGAGGAAGATGTGTACTTCGCGACGCCGGTGAACGCCGAAGGCGTCCACGTCATCTGTCGGGAGCCGCTGGCGTCGTCGAACCTCGCGGACCATCCCGTCAGCCCGTCCTGGGACGAAATGGATTCCATCGTGGTGTTCGACGACGTGTTCGTCCCGTGGGAGCGGGTGTTCTATCTGCGGCAATCCCCGGCCATCGATCTCGCCTTCGCAGCGCGGCTCTTTCAGGGCGCCGTGGGTCTCGGCCCCTGGTACGTGCTGGTGCGCTTGGCCGTCAAGGCCGAGGTGCTGCTCGGCATCTGCGCGGCGATTGCCGATTCGCTGGGCAGCGCGGCGCAGCCGTCGGTTCAGACGGCCCTGGCCGATACGATGGTCTATCTCGAGACGCTGCGCTCTTGCATTCAGGCGGCCGAGGCGAATCCGGTGCGCTCACCGTCCGGCCTGGCGTTGCCCAATCCGACGACGGCGCTAGCGGCGCGCACCTTCGCGATCGAGCGCTACCCGTCCATCTTGCAGCACATCCGCGAGCTCTGCGGTCCCGGTCTCCTGATGGCGCCGGGCCAGGCCGATCTACACAACGCCGACATCGGACCGCACTTGCACCGCTACTTCGTCGCCCACGACGAGGGCGCGCCGGAGCGCTTCCGTCTGCTCAAGCTGGCCTGGGAGTACGCGTGCGACTCGTTCGGCTCGCGCCAGCTTCTGTTCGAGATGTACAACGTGGGCAGTCTCGCCACCAACAAGCAGCGGCTCGCGAGCACCTACGACACGCGCTCGTGTGTCGCGCTGGCCAGGGAGCTGGCGGGCATTATCGCGGCGGCCGAAGACACGATCGGTCGGTAGTAGCTGTCCTCGATCCATTTCTTCGCCATCCTGACGGCATAGTCGTCAGCGTCTCGCGCCGTGTCGAACGTCACGGTGAGCAATGCGCGGACGTCGTGCGTGCGGAACCTGCCACCTTCGAAGATGCTCACCAGCGCTCTGGGCCACCAGCGATCGGAGTCTGCCTTGTAGGATCGCGATTCGATCTGCCATCCCATGTAGACCGTCACCCTCATCATCGTTGGCACTCCTCAACTCTTGCGCGTTCGCGAGCACTATTGCTTCGCGGGGGGCCCAGTGCAGAGGGAGTGCCAGGTACGGAGGCTCATCACAGAGCCTGGAAATCGCGAGGGCCGAGCGCGGTCGACTCGGACACGTGAGGCCGCTCAGCACAGCCCGGCTGACCGACGAGTGCCGTGTTGGATCACGTCTGACAGTCCAGCGTCTTCTAGCTGACGGCGCGCTTTGTTGACGGCGCGCTCCGCTTATTCATGCGCCGAGGACTCTCCTACTCCTCTGTAGGAGAGGCTGATGCGCCGGCGTCCAAAACGCGCGCACGCGAAGGTCGAAGCCAGGCGTCTGGCGGAGGCGCTGCAGCGCGAGGCGGAATTGCTGGATACCATCGCGACGAATGCGGTACGGGTCTGCGGGGCATATGACGCAACGTCCTCTTGCGGGAAGGGGAGTTCGTGCGTGGTGCCGCCCATCACGGCCCGCTCACCAGCGGTCGCGAGGACCTGGTCTCCAATCGCGTGATTCGTGACGCCGACCCGGTGCACCTACGCTTCGAGGAGTTCCGCCAGGTGGGAACAGCCGCGAAGAAGTTGGAGGGCAGGGGGGGTTGGAGCTCCACGGGGAAGAGGGTCTCCGGAAACTTTCCGAGCCACCAGCGCCATAATAGGGCGGGTTGCCCGACTAGCTGGAGCGTTCTGTCCCGAACCAACCGGCGACGACCGCATGCAAACGCCCACTCACGCTCACTTCCTGCCCCGGCACCTCTTATGCACCCCTGGTCGACATGGGACGATCCTTCGGTGAACCCAGCGACGAGCCACTCCGATGTTGATGGGGCTCGCCAAGGGCGTGACTGTCGGTGTCATTGCCATCATTCTGACGCTCGATGCGTCCGTCCAGGAATTCGCCGAGCTCGTCGCCCTGTCAGACGACGCACGGAGGGAGCGGTTCCATCTGTCTGCAGCGTGCACGCCTATCGTCAGCGCCGTGAAAGCTGCGGAACCAAACTCGAGTCGGTTGACCGTCTTCGTGCGTTGCAGCCCTTGGACTACGCTTCCGTCCTCGCCGATCGAACCATCGTCATGGAGAGACAAGTAGCCTGTCCGCATTTCTTGGATAACTGGAACGGCGTGACCTCGTCCTGAACAATTCTCTCCACCTGGCAGGCTAGAAAGTTACCTGCCACGTGTCGTCGGTGCTTTCCAAACGCCCGAGAATAGTACCTCGGTGTGATTCTCGGATCTGGCACCAGGTATGCGGTGGAGTTGGCCGGCGCTCAAAATGGGAGGAGCCGTGAAATCGAAACGAGTGCTCATCCTCGATAACGACCAGGCGCAGATACCACGGCTGAAGGACTGCTTCGCGCGGTTCCACCACGGGTGTCAGTACGATGTGGTCGCCGCGACCTCGGCCTCTGAGACCGTCGCCGCGCTCACCCAGGGGCGCCCGGATCTGATCATCCTCGAGCCCGAGATGGACGGGTTCGATTCTTTCCCGATCGTGAGCAAGCTCCGCCAGCACGACCGCACGATCCCGATCATTGCGGCGAGCAGGGGCACAAAGCGCGAAGCGACCGAAGCGATCTTCAGGCTCGGGCTCTTCGCTTACGTTCCCAAGCCGGTTGACTTCGCCCCCTTTGAGCACATCGTCGCCATGGCCTGCGGATCGACTTAGTTCGTCGAGGCAGGTGCTGTGAGAGGCTTCCGGAATTTTGGAGGGAGGACAGGATGATGAACAGGACTCAGCGAACGATCGGTCTCAGTGCATTCGTCATGCTCGCTGTGCTGGGTACGGGCTGGGCTCTCGAGAAGGCGTCCGGCCGCTCTCATACGCAAGGCGCAACCTCGGTCAGCGGGCCCGCGAGGCCGCGCGGCGCGGTAACCACGCCTCTCTGGCGCGAGCCTGTGGACGCGCAACCGGCCGGCACCGACTCGAGCCCGGAGTACGACCGCTCTGATCTCGCCCTCAGCCAAGGGTAGGCCGCGGGAGCTCAATTCGTCGACTTGCCGGCGGTGATCTCGTCGATGAGGCCATAGTCGAGCGCTTCCCGTGCGTCGAGAAAGCGCCCGCGCCGCATGTCCTCGGCGATCTCCTCGGCGGGCTGGCCGGTGCGCTGGGCCAGGCGCCCGTAGAGCTTCCACAGCAACTCCTGCTGCTGGCGGCTCTGAGTGGCGATCTCATCCGGGGTGCCGGTGAACCGCCCCGTCGGCTGTGAGAGGTGGAACCGCGTGTGCGGCGCGGCGGCGCGGTGATCGGCGGCCGCGACCACCGCGATGGCCGGGCCACCGACTTGCCCCCGGCAAAGGACACGCAGCGTTGAGCGCAAGGTGTCGGCCGTGTCCACCAGGACGAAAGCCGCCTCGAGCGAACCGTCGGGGCTGTCCAGGTGAAACTCGATAGGCCGGTTCCCGGCGGCGTCCAGCGCCAGAAGCGCGGCCGCTGCGTTGGCCGCCGCGGCATCGTCGAGCCGACCGGTGACGAGCACGATGCGGCGCGCGAAGAGTTGCTCCTGCAGCCAATCCCCGAGGCTCACGCCTCGAGCGTACAACGCGCGACTACGCGAGAGCCTTCCGGCGCACGCGGCGTTCAGCGCGTGGCCGACGACCTCAAGGGCTCCTCTGCTCTGGACGGGATCTAGGCATCTCGCCGCTTGCCGTACCGTGCGAGTAGGTCCCGATCGTTCTTGAGGGACACGTTATCGAAGTCGCACGCTTCGACGAACTCCTTCAGATTCACACCACCATCCAGCGAATACTCGCGTAGAGGATCGTTGCCGGTCTGCGCGGTGGCCCGCTCCCGCGCCAACCGGATCTCGTCAGAAGACCGAAGGTTCTTGACGCCCGCTACGAGCAGGCCGTGCAGCGCACCGGTCTGGTTGGTGCGAACGAGAAGCACGTATCGTTGGACGACCCTATCGATTCGGTGATCCGCGTCGTGCTCGGCCGCAGCGACCCGATCCTCCTCTCGATACCTCTTGCCGCGCCTCACGCCCACGAAGTAGGTCAGCACCAAGAGAATCAGCCCGCCGACGATCGTTAGGGCGATCTCCAACACCCACCTATTGTACGGCGAGCGACCGATAGCCATGCCTCCTGCGCGACGTCCTCGGCGTCTGCCCGCACGCGCAGGATCCGCAGGGCGAATCGGGTCGCGGACTCGCGATGCCGGTCGATCAGGAGCCCGAAGGCCTCCCGGGCACCGTCGAGCACCCGCTCGCACCGCGACGTGCCCAATCCCCGTCCCATGAGTCGAGCCGCGTGCGTAGCGCCCAGAGCGCGCGGTCGTACGAGGGCAGCGAGCACTAACTACTAGCGAGACATCCGACCCGAGACGCAGAACATCCCTAGCCTCGCGGTGGCCCATTCAATGGCGCGGTTGCGACAACGATAGCCAGCCCACTCGTTATCCACGCAGCATTGCGCTCGCCACGTCCGATGGCGAGGGCGAAGGGCAGCAAGAGCGAGCCCGTGATACCGGCGCTGGATACGGCCCGAGCACTCCAGACGGTTGTTGACCAAATAGTTTTGTCTGGGACATCCGGGGTTTTACCATCTTGCCTTGCTGGTCGGTTCGACGCTTGCTCGGACGAAGGAACCTGAGGGAGACGACGATGGCGGGTTCGCTATTCATCGTGTCACGCACGAAGCCAGGCACCTATGCCTACATGAAACTTGTGAGCGAGAGCGAGGACGTCGTGCTTTTCGACCGCCGACAAGGGGATCGTCGCCGAATCCATCAGCCGACGACGGGCGAGCGGCGCCAGGGCGAGCGGCGCCACCGCGACGTCATAATGGACCTCCAGAAATCCGGCTGGGCGCTGGTGCGCCGGTAGAGTCCCCCCAGCCTACCCCTGCCCGGCGGAACGAGATTCCGCCGAGCAAGACTGGTGCTGAGGCTCCTCGCTACTTCGTCGCCTGCTGCAGAGAGCGGCTCGCCGTTAGCTCGACGTATGTGAACCACCAGCCGTCGATCAGGCGAACCTCGAGCGAGCTCCCGGACTTCTCGTAGACCAGCTTGGTGACATCGTCTACGGAGGTGCTGCTGACATAGCGCCAGCCGTTCGTCTCGAGCGTGGCCCGCATCGCGTCGCTCAGGCTCGAGACTTCGAGCCGGCCGCGGTAGACGAGCCGCGCCGCCTTCACCGCGGGCGACTCAATGATCGTGGACTCGCTGACCTGGTAGGTCAGCCCCTGCGGCACCGGGATGTCTTCGAACTCGCTTCGAGTTGGCCGGGGCGACGTGGTGGCGCATCCGCCTGTGATCGCGAGGACGAGGAACGCGGCGACGGTACGTTGAATGCTCATGTTAGCAGGCTATCGCGTGGTGCCGAATCTATGCTAGCGCCTTCTGGAGCCCCGAAATACCCTTCTAGATTGCACAGATCGAGAACGACTTCGTGCTGTCGCGTGTCGGTCGTCAGCACCTTTGGGAGTCTGCGAGTGCTGAAGCACCCGACGAGCCGATGATTCACCTCGTGTGAACGGCACGTGACGGGCCCGATGCTGGTCGGGATCCCCATGAGGTCAAGCCGGAGCCCAATCAACCGCATGCGCAACCTCGGTTGGGACGGCTGGCGGGAGTCTAGCAGGCCTGAACTTTAGGCGGTTCCGCGCTCGTAGATTCTGCCTGGGTCTGATTGCCACGTCTGGCACTGGCGTTTGTCTAGAATCTGACGAGTTTCTGGATGACATTTCCTTCAGACGGGCGCCAAGTTACTACTCGATCGGCAGAATCATCTACACCCTCGTGTCGCGAAGGCTGTGGTACGCCGCATGCACGGTTAGCGTGGGTCAACTCGTGACAGGAGGGTCAAATGAAGAATGTGATCCACGCTTCCCGACTTGGGCTCGCCGTGGTCGTCGCGCTCGGCGTCGCGGTGAGCGCGTGGGCCCAGACGACGGGCACCGGTGCATTC
>Ga0134083_10000024_pt1 | contig 23723 bp, 25 predicted proteins | sample 15_taG_21_FD_128870 | JGI IMG/M metagenome (GOLD analysis project Ga0134083, IMG submission 128870) | Grasslands soil microbial communities from the Angelo Coastal Reserve, California, USA - 15_D_Met_40cm_5_24_1 metaG | ecosystem: Environmental > Terrestrial > Soil > Grasslands ... | reverse complement strand
GCCTCTTCGTCCCCGTAGGGGAACTTGAGCTCTTCGGCGGAAAAGCGCCGTGCCCAGGCCGCACCGATGTTTTCGCCGTTCTGTTCGGCGATGAACCCGAAATCCCCCGGTCGCTGCCAGCCGACGAGATATTTGGCTACGCGCGGAACCGCTTTCGCCGCCTCTGCATCGGGTTCATAGGCCGCCATCGCGAGAAAATCCCACAGTACCTCGAGGTCATCCTGGACTGCGGGACGGATCACAAGATCGGGCATCGGACCTGTTTGCTATTCATTGAATACGGGGAAGTCGAAGTAGTAAGACCTCGTGGCTACGAGTAGACGATGACGCTCCGCTTGACCTCGCCCTGCAGCATCAGGTCAAACGCCCGGTTCAGCTCTCCGAGCGGAAGGCGCCGGCTGATCAGCTCGTCGAGCCGGTACTTGCCGCTCATGTAGAGATCGATCAGCATCGGCACGTCGGTGCGCTGATGGCCGCCGCCGAACGAGCTCCCGGTGAGCACGCGCTGCTGCAGGAGCATCGACGGATCGATCGAGAGGCGCGTGCCCGCCGGCGACACGCCGACGACGACGCAGGTGCCGCCCCGATGGGTCGACAGCAGCGCCTGCTCCACGGTGCGCTGAGTGCCCACGACCTCGAAGGCGAAGTCGACGCCGCTCCGGCCGGAGAGCGCCTGGACGCGCGCCACCGGGTCCTCCTTCGAGGCGTCGACGACGTGAGTGGCGCCAAACTCCTCGGCCCACGCGAGCTTCTGCTTCACCACGTCGACCGCGATGATCTGACCGGCGCCCACGAGCCGCGCGGCCTGGATCGTGTTGAGACCGACGCCGCCGCAGCCGAAAACCGCCACACTCGCTCCGGGCGGCACCTTGGCGCGGTTGAACACAGGCCCGGCTCCGGCCAGCACGCCGCAGCTCACCAGGCACACGACGTCGAGCGGCGCGTCTTTCCGGATGGGGATGACGCTTTCCTCGGGGAGCACCGAGTGCGTCGCGTAGCCCGCGACCTGCAGGAAATGATGAAGCCCGCGCCCGTCCTTCGTGAAGCGCGGCGTGCCGTCGAGCATGAACCAGCGCGGCTTGTCGCGGAGCGCGCACATGGTCGGCTGCCCGCCGATGCAGTACCAGCACTTGCCGCACGACGGGATGTAGCTCGAGCAGACGTGATCGCCCGGCGCGACCGTCTCGACTCCGGGGCCGACCTTCTCCACGACCCCGGCGGCCTCGTGGCCGAGCACGACGGGCAGGGGATGGGGGTAGTCGCCCGTGATCACGTGCAGGTCGCTATGGCAGACGCCGTTGGCCGCCCAGCGCACCTGCACCTCGTGGGGGCCGGGCTCGAGCAGCTCGACGTCTTCGACCACGACCGGCTTCTTCACGTCGTAGAGAACCGCCGCCGTCACTCGCATGGCGCCCTTCCTTTTGGGGAGAATCTGGCGGGTAGTCTGCGCGAGCGCGGGCGGCTTCGCAAGGCATTGCCTTGGCCGCGGGGCCCGCGTACTGTGGCTCCGGCGGAGGCGCGCTCACAGCACGATGACCGGCGACGCGCGAGACCGGCACGACGCCGCGGACAGCCGCGCGGTCCCGCATCCTGTTCTCAAGAAATATTACGAGCGGGAGAGCGATCGGCGCCCGTTCGTCAACGCCCTCTTCGACAACGCCGCCGAGCACTACGACTTCGTCTGCGGTCTGGGCTCGCTCGGCTCTGGGCGTTACTACCGGCGCTGGGTGCTCGCGCAAACCGGGCTTCGCGCCGGCATGACCTTCCTCGACGTCGCCACCGGCACGGGCATGATCGCGCAGGGTGCCGCGCGCATCCTGGGCCGGCCGGGCGCCGTCGTCGGCCTCGATCCGAGCGTCGGCATGCTCCGCCAGGCGCGCAGGATCGTCGCGGTGCCCCTCGTGCAGGGCACGGTCGAGGAGCTCCCGTTCGCGAGCGGACACTTCGACTTCCTCTGCATGGGCTACGCGCTGCGCCACGTCGCCGATCTCGGGGTGGCATTTCGCGAATGCTTACGCGTCTTGAAGCCGGGCGGCCGCGTCTTGATCCTCGAGATCACCTTGCCGCGCTCGCCGCTCGGCCAGCGGTTCTTCCGCGTCTACTTCGAGAGCGTGCTGCCGCGCATCACCCGACTCAGCACCGGCAGCGCGAAGGCCGAGCTGCTGATGAAGTACTACTGGGACACGATCGCGAACTGCGTGGCGCCGGAGACGATCCTCGGCGTATTGAAGTCGAGCGGCTTCGGTGAGATCGAGCACCGCGTGCGCGGGGGACTGCTCAGCGAATACATCGGCGTCAAGCCACCAGGCTGCTGATAGGCGTGCATTGCGACGGAGCCAGCCCCGCTGATTACCCAGATCTGGGTATCTCGTCGCACAGCGGGCGTGCGGTGAGCGAAGTCCGCGTGAGAATGGAGAAGATTCGTTCTGAATGCGAACAGCTCTGCCGCGAGATGCTGCGAGATATGCTGCGAGGCGGTGATATGCAGGTCTGTGGAATTAGACGTTGGGCAGACAACCAGACCGCGGGATCATGGGGCCGAATGAACTCTGCCACTGTTAGTGTGCGGCTCGCAGCGCCGAGAACGCCCGCCCGAACGGTATGCGACCTCTAAGAGCGCTCCGTGGGCTCCGTGCTCGCGCTTCCGGGGCTGGCTTCTTGCTTCGGTCGTTGTTTCAGCATTCGTCGGAGTTCGAGGGTATAGAGGTCCGTGGGCCAAAGGACTTCTGTGACCGTGTCGCTGCTGCACTTCGCGTTCTTAGTACTGGAGCGCCTGCAGCATTTGATCTCTGCCAGCGACACTTCAACCTCGTGATCAGGTCGCGGCACTCCGGTGTAGCCGCGACAACACGTCCCGCGATTGTGATGTTGGGACAGTGGGTGACCAGCGTCTCGACTGCGTACCTGGCTTCGGGCCTTGCGCACGAAGCGCATCATTGCCGCCTCTACTGGTCCTATCGGGAGAGAGAACCTAGGCGCGAAGTGCCTAGGGAGGTCTTCACCGGTGAAGAGGCGGAGCGTCAATGCCTCGAGTACCAGATCGCCGTGCTGAAGCAGCTCGGTGAGACGGAGGAAGTCACCGAGCGTGTGCGAGAGTCCATCAAGACGGGGTATTGGAATGTGGCATGGCATGAACGGACGTGGTGAACCACGGTGCGTGCTGCCCAACCCGCGCTTGCAGCGGACGGCGCTCCGCGCCGCCGCTGAACCGCCAAGGCGTTAGCCTCCAGCGATGAAGGCGAGGAAGGAGATCGCGAAGCTCAACTTGGTTGGTGTCCCGCGAACCGGCGGACGACGGCGGGTAGTCATCGCGGTTGGGATCCCGTATGCCATTCGAGACGGAAGAGGAGCGGACTGCGCTGCGTGCCCGGTCTCTATCCGTGGGCTAGGACGTCATCCAAGGCTCAACGCGCAGCGCATCCTCGGCGAGGATACCTTCCAGGCACTCTCCATCGCTCTTGCCTTCGTGCGTCGGCGTTTGCTTGACTTTGTTGAGTCCGGTAACCGGTTGCTCTTTGCGGACGGGAAGGAAGTGCTGCCGCTCGAAGCGTGTTTCCCACGATATGAACGGGAGCCTAACTCGGGCGCTTCACCTATCCGCGGCCGCAGAGCTGCTCGGGGCAAGTCCCCCAGAGTGCGTCGCGGCCGCGGCAGGTGAGCGCCAGCGTTCGCCGCAGATGCTGACGGTCGGCGTGGAACTTTTGGAACGACTCTTGGTACCATCGATGGCGGAGTCGGAGCCATGACGAAAGCCCTGAGGAAAGCGTTCGAAGCCGCTTCCCGCCTGCCGGACCGGGAGCAGGAAGAGCTTGCGGCGGCGATTCTTGAGGAGCTCGCCGCGGACGAGCGCTGGGACCCCGCGTTCTCCGAGTCGCAGGCGGCGCTCAAACACTTGGCTGACGAGGCGCTGAGAGAGCATCGGGCGGGCCAGACCGAGGCCCTCGATCCCGATGCCCTTTGACGTCGAAGACTACTCGCCGGTTCCGCGAGGCGTATGTGCGGCTTCCTGAGCATGTTCGCCGCCGCCCGTGAAGCCTACCGCCGCTTCAGAGCCGACCCGAATCACCCGAGCCTTCGTTTCAAGAAGGTTCATGCGATCGAGCCGATCTATGCAGCGCGGGTCGGCCTCGGCTATCGTGCGCTTGCCGTCCTGGATGGCGATGTCACCGTCTGGTTCTGGATCGGCACCCATGCCGACTATGACCAGCTTCTCCGAACGCTATAAGTTATCGCGCCGAACCACGGCATGTAGCCGACGGCCTTCGGCCGCGGCTGATGCCGGTCGTTCGGCGCACCAGCGGCAAAACGGGGGCCGTATGGCAGTTCGACGACCGGTGGTGATCCTCGTGCTGATGTTGCTGGTCTTGCCGGGACTCGTGCTTCACGCCTCGGGCAAGCCCATTACGACGATGGCCCATGGTCCCAAGGGCAACGTCGAGTTCGAGACGCTCACGCTGAGCGGGAGCGACTTCTGGGACGGCGTCAAGACTGGGCGGCCCGTCACCATCTCCGGCGAGTTGCTCCTGGCGGAGGGCGAGGGCCGGGTGCCCGCCGTCGTCCTGTCGCATGGCAGCGGCGGCGTGGATCGCGCGGGGGACCTCTGGGCTCGTGAGCTGCGATCACAGGGTGTAGCGGTGTTCGTCGTCGATAGCTTCACCGGCCGCGGCATCACGAGGTTCCCGTCCGAAACAGAGCTGAGTCGCATCGGGCAGGTGTACGACGTGTACCGGGCCCTCGCGCTTCTGGCGACCCATCCCAGGGTTGACCCCGGCCGTATCGCGCTGATGGGCCGGTCGCGCGGCGGCGGACTGACTCTTCTCGCCGCTAGAACGCGGTCGCTCAAGGCGCAGGCGCCCGAGAATCTCCAATTCTGCGCGTATCTTGCGTTCTACCCCACGGTCAGTACCCTGGTCGACTACGGGCCGCTGGTGAGCCGCCCGATCCGCCTCTTCTCGGGCACTGTCGACGAGGCCGCTCCGATTGCCGCGGTCCGCGACTTCGCCGAGAAGCAGCGGGCGGCCGGTGCTGACGTCAAGCTGTTCGAATACGAAGGTGCCCACCACGCGTTCGACAGCCCCGACTTCCGGACGCCGGCGGTCGCGAGGATCGGGACCGTCTCGTTCACCGTGCACTACCACCCGCAGGCTCACGCAAGGGTCAAAAAGGACGTGAAGGCGACGCTCGCCGAGGTCTTCGCGAAGCCGTGATGCAGACGACGGGACACGGGGCCAGCAAACGACGGCTGCCGGCATGATTTCACACGCGCTCACGATCGAGAATCGCTTGCGCTGAGTTGCGGGGGCCGGAAGCTCTCGCTGGAACAGATGAAACGTGCTGTGCTGTCGAGACGGCGCCGAACAAACGCATGCAGCCGACGGCGCGAAGGTCGCGCCGCGGCTGATACGTCGCGTTCGGCTATGTGGTAGCGACTTGATGCAGATTCGGCGTGCCGAGGCCGCTGACGAGGAAGCGCTCGCAAGCATACGGCGGCGTGCAATTCTCGCGCTGGCTGTACCAGCGATGTCGAGGGAACAGGCCGAAAGATGGGCCACGCGAGGGGCAGCAGATCGCGTGGCGCGGGCGATGCGGGAACATGACGTGTGGGTGGCCGTCGAAGGGGCCGCGATCGGCTGGGTAGAAGTGGACCGAGACCGCGTCGCGGCGCTGTATGTCTCGCCGTCTTGCTCCCGCCGCGGGGTCGGCTCGGTCCTTCTGACATTCGCCGAAACCTCCATACGGAGCTCCGGCTACACGACTGCGCGTCTCGAGTCCAGCCAGAACGCGCTCGACTACTACCTTCGGAGGGGCTACCTACGATGTGGCCCGGCAGATTCTGATGGGGCATGGCCGTTGCGCAAAGATCTGGCCGCAGTTACGCCTAACCAAGGCATGGAGCCGACACGCTGAAGCGCGCGGCTCATGCCGAGCGTTCGGCGCCATGGCGACTGCATGAAGGAAAGGACTATGTGTCGAGCGAGCTTGTCGTTCTTCTTACTCGGGTGTCTGCCGGTTGGGGCAGGATGCGCAGCCATGCAGCCGCTGCCGGATCAGGCCTCGATGAATACACCGCAAGATCCGGCCCAAATCATCGTCGTTCCCGAGTGGCCGACGCCCGGAAAGAGATTTCTCGTCGAGCGCGATGGTCAGCAAGAGATCTGGCTGGTAAAAGACAATAACGGTACGATCGAGTTCATCGACTCGTCGACGCAGCAGACGAAGTTTTGGATCAGGCTCGGTCGCTGCCTGTCCTTTTCATATCTGCAGGGGCCGGGTGCGCCGCCTCATGATTTCGGCGCAATGGGGCAGCCCGCGCATCACACGGTGCCACCAGACTGCAAGGTCTGGAACGGACGCACTTGGTCCCAGACCTACGCCGTACAAATGCCACGGCTCTCTAATCCGTGCTATTACGGCGCACGGCGGAAGGCGACGGTTGAGGGAACACCCGGGCGACGGCATGTTACGAGCGACTCCTCCGTAGAGATTACCGGCCCCGGAGTGCGCGGCGGGTACTCGACGACGCAGTATCGTGTGATTTACTCGGAAGAGATGCAGTTCTTCAAGGAGCTAGCGCCTGGCTACATTGGGCGCAGGGCGGCGTTCTCCGCGAGTTGAAGGAATAGCGGGCAGACGGCGGAGTAGACGGCGAGAGCCACGAGGTCCCGGGTCTATGACCTTGGATGAACTGCGAACCCACAGGGGAGATGCTGATTTCCACCGAGCCCGCCGCATGTTCTGCATAAGAAATGGCAAACTCGCCGTCGCCCCCGAGGGAACCGCGATGTCACACCTCGAGTGGTTCGAGTCCGAAGGGTGGGTCACCAAAGACAATGCTCAGGCGGTCATGGACTCTACCGTCAGGGGGATCTTCCTTCCCGCCAGGCACGCGCTGTTCTTCTACAGGGGCATCGGCTTCTTCTTTGACGCAGGTGTCGTGACAGAGGCTCGTCGCTGGGCCGAGGAGATTATGTCGGCCTTGGCGTTGGACCAACATGTCGAAGTCCACGTTGGCCCTCCGGATGCGGTCATTCACGGAACTGAGTACAGACAGGAACGGCTCGGCACTATCGAATCGGTTACCGCAGACCGTCGAACAACGCAGTCCAGCGGACGCGCTTCGCGCGCCGCTGACCGCGAGCGTTGTACGAGAAGATGACCCCACCGCTCTTCCACAGGGTCGATTGCCTCAGCATCCCGGTGTCCGACCTGGATGCGGCGCTGGCCTTCTATTCCGCGAAGCTGGGGCATGAGTTGATCTGGCGTAGCAACACGGCAGCTGGGCTGAGACCCCCAGGCTCGAACGCTGAACTGGTACTCCATACGGGCGATAGGCCTATGGAAACTGATCTCACTGTCGACTCCGTCCCGGACGCACTGATGAGGTTCACTTCGGCCGGCGGCAAGATCCTCAAGGGTCCCTTCGACATCCCGATCGGCCGCTGTGCTGTCGTGGCCGACCCCTGGAACAATGTGCTCGTCATCCTCGATGCATCCAAAGGAACGCTCCAGGTGGACGAGAACAAGCGTGTTATCCAAGGACGAGCCATCTGCTAGTTCACAGCATCACGGCACTGGCGCTGTCGTGGGTCCTGGTGCTTGTCTGGCTCGTCAGCAATCCTGGAATCGACTACTTCGAGGTGCTGGTCGCTCTCGCGGGCACGATTGTCGTGCTGGCCGTCGTGCTCGTCTCGGGACTCACAGGCGTCATTAGCCGCCGCGGCAGCTTCCTCGTGTGTGCAGGCTTACTGGCGCTACTCACAGCGGCGGTCACGATCTTCGGCCGCGCCCAGAGCCCGAGCAATCCCCTTTTCCGCATCCGATTCGTCCTGAGTCAGTCCGCACTCGCAAATCGCGTTGCCGCAGAGACGGAGCCCGTGACTACACAGGGCCCACAGTGGATCGGCCTGTTTCACGTCGCCCGCATCGAGCGGCTCGACAACGAGGTTCGCTTCATCACCGGAATGTGTGGTGTCGTTGACCAATGCGGCCTGGTGTTCCGTCTGGTTCCGCCGACCCAAGTGCACCGCAAAGAGCGTCTGCGCCGCCTTTCGGGTAGCTGGTACCACCTGTACGATGTCTTCTGAATGTTGTTTGCCAGATGCCTAACCCCGACGTGCATGGAGACTTCGCGCGTGATGCGGGGCCGAACGGCCGTCGCTACCGAATCGCCATCTGCCCCGGCTCGACTCCCCGTAACCCGTAGCGGCCCATGAAGCGCAGAAGACCGCGGCTGTAACGGCGGAGCGTGCCCATCCCCGAGGCCTGCAGCGCGATGTGGCGCTCGATGTGGTTCTGGGCCGCGTTCTTGATCGCGTTGGTCCCGACCGCCATCCAGTCGCGGCCGGCACGGAAGAGCGCCGCCATCCGTCCGTCGTAGAACGTCGCCACCAGATCGAGCCAGGCCGTGAGCATCGCCGTCTGCGTCGTGGCGTACGGGCGAAGCGCCGCTTCGAGCTCCGCAAGCGGCGGACGCTCTTGCGATTTCGCGAACGGCGCCAGCGCGTCGGCCACCAGCTCGGCGGAGCGAAGCGCCAGCAGCACGCCGGGCGAGAGCATCGGATCGACGAAGCCGAACGCGTCGCCTACCATCACCCAGCCGGGGCCCAGGCCGCGATGCGAGATCAGCTGGTAATTGGCGTACGTCGCGACGGAGGTGACGCGCTTGCTGCGGCCGCCGATGGTCGACAGCCACGCGTCGGTCGCGATGGCCCGCTCGAGCCGCTCCACCGGGCCCGCGCCGAGACGAGCGGCGTCATCGCGCCCGAGCACGATGCCGATCGAGAGCCGCTCGCGCAGCGGGATGCACCAGCTCCAGCCGGCGTCGAGCCGGCGGATCAGCACCTGCCCCGGTTCGTCGTCCCAGGCAAAATCCTCGAAGTGCGCGAAGTGCGCGACGTCCTTGCGCGGCCCGTAGTGGGCGCCGATGCTCAGCGCGCGTGCGCCGAGGCGGGCGCGCCCGGTGGCGTCGACGACGAGATCGGGCTGCCGACCTCCGAGCGACGGCGCGGCGGCGAGGGTCTCGGGGGCGAGCCCGAGCTCGCGGCCGTCTTCGCCGGTCGGCGTGAGACGCGCGTGAGTCACCACGCGCTCCACGCCGCAGGCGACGGCGCGCGCGAGCACCGCGTCGTCGAATCTCGGGCGCGGAATGTTGTAGGCGTACGGGAACACGCCCGGCGCGAAGCGCGCGAACGAGAAGCTGAAGCGATCGGTCGGCGACCAGATGAAGGACACGCCCGGCTTCACGCGGCTGAAGCTCGCGGTCTCTTCCTCGAGGCCAAGGCGCTGGAGGATCGGCACGACGGCAGGTACGAGCGATTCGCCGACGAGGAGCTCCGGACGGCGCCCGTCGTCGAACAGCGTGACCCTGGCGCCCTGACGCGCCAGCAGGATGGCCAGGGCGGCGCCCGAGGGCCCGGCCCCGACGATCGCAACCTTCATCGCCGAATCTTGCCGCTTGGCGTCCTGGGTACCGCGTCCACGACGGTGAACTCGAGCGGGACCTTATACGAGGACAAAGCCCGGGCGCAATGCGACCTTAGGGCATCGAGGTCACAGCCGGCGCGGTCCACGACGACCTCGGCGCAGGGCACTTCGCCCATCCGCGCGTGGGGCCGGCCGAAGACGCGAGATTCCTTGATCCCCGGGAACTGGTTGATGCAGTCCTCGACTTCCTCGGGAAAGAACTTCAACCCGGCGACCAGGATGAGCGCCTTCTTCCGCCCTTTCAGGTGCAGGGCTCCCGACCGGTCCAGGAATCCTAGATCGCCGGTGAGGAACCACCCATCGCGCTCGACCTGCTCGCGAAGCCGCCATGGGGAGTAGTAGGCCGAGAAGAGCCCGTCGCCCCGCACCCCGATCTCGCCCAAGGTCTCCGGGCGCAGAGAGGTCCCGTCGTCCGAGAAGATCGATACCGCATAGCCGGGCACCGGACGGCCCACCGAGGCCGCGGGCAGCCCCTCGGTGCCCAGGTTGATGCACGGCAGGCCGGCTTCGATGATGCCGTAGGCCTGACCGACGGGGACGCCGTAGACCGACTCGAAGCGTTCCATCACCGTCGGCGAGATCGGCGCCGCGGTCGAGACGGTGACGCGAATATTCGAGAGCCGATCGCTCGGGCCGAGGTTGGCCATGCGCTCGAAGTGGAGCGGCGCCGCGTAGAGCACGCTCGCGCGCAGGCGGCGCGTGGCGTCGACGATCGCCTTGGGCAAGGTGTCCGGGCACAGGAGGATGTGGGAGCCCGCGCGGACGTAGGCCGTGATCGTGACCGCGAAGTGGTAGGCGAGGGGCAGCACCCACAGGATGCGGTCCTCCTCGCTGAACTTGAGGACGCGGTCGGAGGCCTCCACGCGTGCCGCCGTCGCCTCGTGGGAGAGCACGACGCCCTTGCTCCGCGCCGTCGTCCCCGACGTGAATCGGATGAACGCGGCGTTCAGCTTGGCGAACTCCGCCGGGGCCTCGGCGTCGCGATCGATCCACTGGAACGTGTAGCCGTCGCACTCGCCGCCTTTCACGACCACGCGGCGCGCCGAGGCGTCGGGGTGGCCGGCCGCGCTCGGCAGCGGTGCGGCCTTCGGCCACGCGAAGCACCCGTTCAGCTGCACCTCGCGGACGATCTCCGCGATCTCGGTGGGCGTGAGGTTGCTCGCGAGCGGGACGAAGCACGCGCCCGCGGCGAGCAGGCCGAACGCGGCGGGCAGATACGTGAGGTCGTTCGGGGCCAGAAGGCCGATGCGCTGGCCGGGCTCGACACCTTCGGCCTTGAGCAACGCCGCCAGCCGCTCGGCCTCGCGAGCGAGCTGGCCGTAGCTGACCGACCGGCCCGAGCGCACGTCGGTGACCGCGCGGCGCGGCGAGTGTCGCTCGGCCGTCGCGAACAGGATCTCCGCGAGGTTCACCGCGCCTCCGCGCAGCGCGCCGCCGCCCGGCCGCCGGCCCCGCCACCGACCACGACGACGTCATAGCTCAGCGGGCCGTTCGCCATCCCATCCCCTCGCGGACCGCTTCGATGATGCGCCTCCCCTCCTCCAGGGTCGTCGCACCCTCGACCCAGGATACGACCAGGTTGTTCTTGATCCCGCATCGGTTGAAGAATACGCCGATCCCCGGCCGCGGCAGCACGGATGGTGCGTGATAGGCGTTGACGACCCGCCGCCCGAAGAGCTTCTCGAGCGCCGGCGGGAAGTCGGCGAGATCCGCGCAGTTGAACGAAAACGTCTCGCGCGCGGCCGTGCCGGGCAGATCGCGCAGCATCAGCGAGAGCGGACGGTACTTCAGAAATTCCATCGCGACCGCGTTGGCGTCGAGCTGCCCGTCGCGGAGGGCGTCCGTCATCTGGCCGCGCAGCGCGCGCGCGAGCCGGTCCACGTCGGCCGTTTCCGAGGGTCTGAAGCGAGCGAAGTGGAAGGCGAGCACGTTGCCGAACGTCGCGCCCGGCTCGCCCTTGGGCCGGAGGTCGACGGAGACCGGGACGAGAAACGGCAGGTCGGGGAGGCCGCGCCGTCGCCAGAGGTCGGCCATGGTGCGGCCGACCAGAGCGAGGCGCCAGACGATCTCGCGCGTGGAGCGCACGCCGCCGAGGCTGTGATCGTCGCCGACGAAGCTTGCCTGCTCGAAGCGCACCCGGCCCGGCGCCGTCAGACCCGTGCCCGGCGACACCGGCGCCTCGGGGACCAGTGTCCGCATGTAACGCTGACTGCTGCGCCCGAGTCGTCCGCGCACCTTCAGCGGCCGCGGATCGGGCTCGGTGACGAACACCGGCGGCGCCCCGCCCCACGGCGCGCGCCCGTCGGTCTCGTCGACGTGTGCCAGGTGCGCGAGCAAGTTCTGTCCGCCGCGCGGGTCCATGAGCGGATGAAACCACGTCACGACGAGGACGCTCTGCGGCCCGGCGGCTTCGGAGGCGCCGTCGAGAATCGCCAAACGCAGCGGCGCCTCGCGGCGGGGATCGATCGCGTGATTGAGCTCGGCCTCGAGCTCAGCGTGCAGCGCCTCGGGCGAGCCGAGCCGCTGGTGCCGGACGGGCGGAATGGCCAGCGCCGCGCGCGCACCGGCGGCCCAGTGGAGCTGCCCCCACGGACGCCGGCGACGGAGACGAGCCGACGGCCAGGGACAGACGTCGAGGAATCGGTCGAGCGCCCGCCGGATACGCTCGGGATCGAGCGGGCCATCGCACTGGACGACCATGAGCGTGTTGTTGCTGACGCCCTCGCGCTTCCAGAGCGCCTGCATCGCCACCAGAACGAGATCGGCGCCGCGAAGGGGCAGCCGGCGGACCCGTGGTGTGCTCACGCGCTCCGTCGACAGATGTAGGCCGCGAAGGCGCGCGCGGTTCGGATGTTGTCTGTGACGAGGTCCTCGTCGGGCATCCAGAACCCGTAGTGAGCCTCGATGAATAGCAAGACCTTGAGCAGCGCCATCGAATCGAGCCCGGCCAGCTCGAGGTCGTCGTCGGGCCGTACCGGACGCGTCCGCGCCATGATGGTCGTGTTGATGAACTCCGTCACGGCTCGCGCGACTTCTTCGGGATCGAGCCGGGAGAGATTCCCGGTGGACATGATGGAGTCAATATCCTTATGCGGCTCTTAGTTTGCAAGTCTTACGAAATGCGGCCGAGCCGCGTTCCGTCTAACGAGCCAGGAGGTCCGGTCCGGCGCGACGACCGCGCCCGCTTCGAGCACAGGGCGTTCGTCCGTCACGAAGACTGGCGCTTCGACCGGGGCCGCGGCTGGCGATTCGAGCATCGACCCGGCTTCTGGTCTCCGTACTACGGCTGGTGGTGGACCGGCGGTCGCGTGGTGATGCTCGCGGCGCCCACCGTCACCGTCGTCAACTATCCGACCGGTCAATATCAGCTCCAAGGCGACGGCATCACGGGCCCGTACTACTGGGTGTGGGTGCCGTACCAGGCGTACATCGCGGCGCCGCCGCCGCCCGCGGTACCGGCCGCTCCGGACATGCCGCCGGCCGGCTCGCCGCCTCCGCCGCCTCCGGCGGCCGGCTCGTCGTGCACCGTTGGGTAGTCGTGCGAGACGAACCAATTGAGGAGAGTTGAGACCATGGCAAGAACGACTGGGCTTCGGCGTCTGGGTGCGACGTTCCTGCTTGCGTGCGTCGTCGGGATCAGTACCGCGGGCTGCCTGCTGGTGCCGGTGCCCGTGGGCTCGGGCCGCGGCTACCACCATCACGGTCGCTGGTAGTCGCTCCTAGCTGCAACACTTCGCGCGCGCAGCCTCCCGGTTCGCCGGGGGGCTGCGCGTGCGTTCGGGCACCACACACAGCTTGACTCCATTCGCCCGCGGGCGCTAAGAGAGAGTGCCGTGAAGCGAGCCCGAGCACGCGCCGAGAAGCCGAAGGCCAGTCCGTTCGACGGCTACCGCCGCCGCGAGGTTCCCCCGCCTGATCCCGAGCTGACCCAGGTCGGCCCCGGCACGCCGTGCGGCGAATATCTGCGCCGCTTCTGGCAGCCCGTGGCCTTTGCGCGCGACCTCACGTCGGCGCCACTGAGAGTCCGCATCCTCGGCGAGGACCTGGTGGTCTTTCGCGATCGCGGCGGGCGCGTCGGCGTGCTGCACCGGCACTGCGCGCATCGCGGTACGTCGCTCGAGTTCGGGATCCCGCTCGAGCGCGGCATCCGCTGCTGCTATCACGGCTGGGTCTACGACGTCGACGGACGGTGTCTGGAGACGCCGGGCGAGCCCGCCGGCAGCCGCCTCAAGGAGCGCATCTGGCAGGGCGCTTATCCGACTCACGAGTTCGCCGGCCTCGTGTTCGCGTACCTCGGTCCTCTCGACCGGCGCCCCGCGTTCCCGATCTACGACAGCTACGACGTGCCCGGCCATCAGCTGATGCCCGCCGCGAAGTTCGCGCTGCCCTGCAACTGGCTCCAGGTGAAGGACAACAGCATGGACCCGGTGCACACGGCGTTCCTGCACGCGCTCAGCAGCGGCTACCAGTTCACGGAGGCGTTCGGCGCCGTCCCCGAGCTCGACTGGACGCTGACCGACGCCGGCATGGTGTATCTGGCGACGCGGCGGGTGGGCGATCTCGTGTGGGTCCGCGTCTGCGACTTCATGCCGCCGAACGTGCACCAGTTCACGCGCGAGATCGAGGAAGCCAGCGATCCGAAAGCGGCGAGTCGGCCTGTGATCATCCGCTGGGCCGTGCCCAACGACGACACGCACACGACCAACTTCGAGCTCGCGCAGGTCGATCCCGCATGGGGGCTCACGCCGGAGCAGGTGGGCCGGCCCGGCTTCGGCCAGTCCGACGACCGGCCTTACGCCGAGCGGCAGCGCTTTCCGGCCGACTTCGACGCGCAGTCGAGCCAGCGGACGATCGCCGTCCACGCGCTCGAGCATCTGGCCTCGACCGACCGCGGCGTGATCATGCTCCGGCGCATCGTGCGCGACGGCATCCGTGCAGTAGCGCGCGGGCGCGATCCGGACGGGACGCGGTGGCCGGATGGTAAAGCGATCCACACTTTCACGCAGGACGTCGTGCTCCGCGTGCCGCCGGCGCCGAGTGTGGAGGCCGATCGACGGCTTCTGCGAACGACCGGGCGATCGGTGATCGCGAACGGGCGCAGCGAGAGAAGCTAGAGCCGAGCCTCGTCGATCTTCAGGCCGAGCCAGTAGCGGCCGATCAGCTCGTAGTGGGCGAGGCGGCCCTGCAGGTGCTGCGTGATCACGTGGATGTCCTGGAAGTGTCGCTGGATCAGGTTGTCCTCGTAGGCGGCCGTCGCGCCCGAGGCGTTGTAGAGGCTGTCGATGATCTGCGCGGCCAGGCGAATCCCGTGCGTCGTGGCCAGCCGGAGATTCGCGCGATGCTCGAGTGTCAGCGCGTTGTTCACGCTCGCCGCCCACGCTTCGCGCCCGGCCTCGTAGAGGAACGCGCGCCCCGAGCGCAGCGCCGCCTCCGCCTGGCCGACCGTCATCTGGATCATCGGCTGCTCGCGGAGCAAGGTCGGCATCGCGCGAGGCGTCTTGGCGCCGGCCAGCTCGCCGAACGTCTCCAGGCACGTGCGCGCCATTCCGAACGCGACCGCGGCGTCGCCGGAGGCGAACAGCAGGGTGCGAGGCATTCGGTAGAGCGGCGCGTCCTCGATGAGCGGCGCCGTTTGCGAGAGCACGGTGCGCTCCGTTGGCACGAAGACGTCGTTCACCGCGAAATGATGCGTGCCCGTGCCCCGCATGCCGCGCGTGTGCCAGGTGTCGAGCAGCTCGGCTTCGGCGACCGGCACGAACATATAGCGCGCCTCGGGCGCCACGCCCTCCATGCGCACTTGACCGTTTTCGATGATCTGCGCGTGTGCCGCGACCCACGCGGCGTGCCGGCAGCCGGTGCTGAAGCCCTGGCGCCCGGTGACGCGGTAGCCGCCGGGGACCACGATCGCCTTCGCGGTCGGGGCCGGCGTGTTCGCGACGACGGCGCGCGGGACGTCGATCCAGATCGAGCGCGCGACCGCTCGCGGCATCCGCGCGGCGTAGGTGCCGAAGATCGCGCCCTGGTTCAGGCACCAGCCCGTGCTCGCGTCGGCTTTGCCGATCTCCTCGATCACCTGGACGTAGGTCGGCAGGTCGATCTCGCCGCCGCCGATGGCGCGCGGGATCGCCATGTGAAACAGCCCGGCGTCGGCCATCGCCTCGAAGAGCGCGCGTGGCAGCTCGCGGTTGACATGGATCTCGTCCGCCGCGGAGCGGATCTGGGGGACGAGCTTGCGCGCGGCGTCGAGGGGCGAGCGGCCGTCGGTGTCCAGGGCGGAGCTCGCGGGCTAGGAGCCGGCCGCCGCGACGAGCGCGGGCTCGGGGATGTCGAGAGTAGTCACGCGGCGCAGCTCGCGGCGGTATTTCGAGTCGTCGAACGGCCGCGCGCGGTGCATCGTCGCGCGATTGTCCCAGATCACGAGGTCGCCGACGCGCCATTCGTGGCAGTAGACGTTCTCGCGCTGGGTGGCGTGCTCCGTCAGATCGCGCAGGAGCAGCCGGCCCTCCGGGATCGGCCAGTCGACGATGTGCGACTGGTGCGACGCCAGGTAGAGCGAGCGGCGGCCGGAGCGCGGGATCGTGCGCACGAGCGGATGGATCGCGCCCTTCAGCTGCTCCTGCTCGTGCTGCGAGAACTCGAAGCCGAGGATCTGGCGCGAGTGCGCGATCGAGTGATGCGTGCGCAGGCCCTCGATCAGCGCCTTCGTCTCGGCGGGCAGCGAGTCGTACGCCGCCCGCATGTCGGCGAACTCGGTATCGGCCGAGACCGGCGGCACGACCTTGGCGTGCAGCATCGAATAGCGGCCCGCCGGATCGCGGAACGACGCGTCGGTGTGCCAGAGCCGGTTGCCGAGCCCGTACTGGCGCCGGCGATCGTCGGCCTGCATGATCTCGCCGTCCTGGCCGAGGTTCGAGATGTCCGCGAGCGCCTCGTTGCCCAATCGATTCTTCGTGATCACGCGGCTGCCGGTGCCCTGGTGCAGCTGGCCGTCGAGGCGCTGGGCGAAGGCGAGCTGTTCCGCGTCGGCGACCGACTGGTTGCGGAAGACGAGCACGGCGAATTCGTCCATGCCGGCGCGGATCTTTGCGAGCGTCTCCTCGTCGTGAACGGCGCGAAGCTCGATCGGGCTGGCCTCGCCTACGAAGACCGGGTGGAGCTTCCGGAACGTGAGCGACATGGTCTCAAGAGGGTAGGACGGGGTGGGCCGGTCCGTCAAGCGATAGCCCGGCGGAATTGCGGGGAGTGCATGAGTTGGCCATCAAGCTGGATAGACGGCGAGGCCACTGGCGCGCGCGGCTGCGGCCAGCCGAGCGTCGAACGTCGCCAACGACGCAGCGCGCCCGGACGCGGCGTGGGCCAGGTGGAGAGCGTCGGCGGCGCGCAGCGGGGCTGCCTGCGACGCGAGCAGGAAGTGTTCCGCTCTGCGGTGCACGTCGCGGGTCAGCTCGACGCGGTGGTACACACCTGCGTCGAGACGCCCGAGGATCGCATGCTGAAGCCGTCGTACGGCCTCTCGCGTGAGCGACTTCTGGTGCAGGCGCCGCGCAGCCGCCGAGACGATCTCGGTTACGGTCAGATCGGACACGAGGACATCATCTCGTCCCTCTAACACTTCATTGCACTCGTCGCTGCCGGGTTCGGGCAGGTACAGCTTGAGCAGGGCGCTGGTGTCGCAATAAAGCGGGCCCGGTAGCCTCGCGCGATAGGTGGCCCGTCTCTCGGCGAGCCGTGCTGGACGACGCCTCCTAGAGGCGATCTTCACGGTCCCGGGCGACAGTGGCGGACAGGGGAGGATCCAGGACCGGCATCTTGCGTCTGAACGACGCGAGGTTCGGCACGGTTTTCCCGCGTGGCCGATCGGGCGGTACGAGCTTCGCGACCGGCCGCCCTCGCTCCGTGATCACCACCTCGCGCCCTTTACGGACTTCGTCGAGCAGAGCGGAGAGATTCTGCCGAGCCGCACGAACTCCGGCAGTGCGCATGCCTCGATTGTGCTACATGTAGCACATGAGGTCAACGGCACTCGTGGCTACGGCGAACCGCGGCGAGTCATGCTCGCAGGCCCGGCGAAGCGCCTGCGCCTTGACCTTGACACGCACCCGCCTGATGATTGGCGCGCCATGACCCCGGAGACGTATTTGCAGCGGGTTCGCGCCCTGCTTCCGGCGCTGCGCGAGCGCGCCGCCCAGGCTGAGCAGCTCCGCCGGCTGCCCGACGAGACCTTTGCGGATTTCCAAGAGGCCGGACTCTTTCGCTGCCTGCAACCCAAGCGGTACGGCGGCTATGAGCTCGATCCGGGCACGCTCTATCAGGCCGTCATGGACATCGGCACGGTGTGCGGCTCGAGCGCCTGGATCCTCGGGGTCATCGGCGTTCACAACTGGCACCTCGGTCTCTTCGCGCCCGAGGCGCAGGACGACGTCTGGGGAAAAGACACGAGCATCCAGCTCTCGACGTCGCTGGCGCCCACTGGCGCGGTGGAGCGCGCGAACGGAGGATTTCGTATTCGCGGCCGCTGGCCGTTCTCGAGCGGCTGCGACTTCTGCCACTGGGCCGTGCTCGGCGGCGTCGTCCCGCCGCTGAGCCCGGACGCGCCGCCGGATGTGCGGACCTTTCTCGTCCCGCGCTCCGATTACGTGATCGACGACACGTGGTACGCGGTCGGGCTGTGCGGCACCGGGAGCAAGGACCTGGTGGTGGACGCCGCCTTCGTGCCGGAGTATCGGACCCACTCGTACCGCGACGCGTTCTACCTGACGAACCCGGGTGCGGTGGTCAACGACGCGCCCCTCTACCGCTTGCCCTTCGGGCTCGTCTTTCCGGCGTGCATCGGCTCGCCGGCGATCGGCGTGGCCCTGGGGGCCGTCGCGGCGTTCCGCGAGCAGACGACCACGCGCATCTCGCCGCGCGACCAGAGCCGGGTCGCCGAGGATCCGTTCGCGCAGCTCGCCCTCGCGGAAGCCGCGGCGGAGGTCAGCGCGGCTCGCGACCGGCTGCTCGGTAACTTCGCCGAGGCGATGCGGCTCGTCCGCGACGGATCGGAAATTCCGCTCGCCCAGCGGGCGCGCTATCGCTGGGACACCGCGAAGGCCACGGATCGAGCCGTACGGGCCGTCGACCGTCTGTTCGAGGCCAGCGGCGGCCGCGGCGTCTATCTCAACAATCCACTCCAGCGTGCCTGGCGCGACGTCCACGCGATCCGCGCGCACGCCGGCAACAACCTCGAGAGAGCGGCAGCCGTATTCGGCCGCTCCGAGTTCGGACTGCCGCCGGTAGATCTCAGGTTCTAACCGTTATCGACGCGACTCCTCTGTCGATGCGACTCCTCCGGTCTACGCTGTCAGCACGCCCGTGTGAAGGGCGCGCACCTCGACCTCGGAGCCGTCGGCTACGCCGAGCATGCGTAGCGCGACGGGCGCGAGCTCGGCCACCAGAGAGTGGCCGGCTCCGGAAGCGGCGGCGAGACTCGCGACCCAGGCTCGAAGCGGCGCCCCGTGCGGGTTCACGAATTCTATGACCGCGCCCGGACTCACGCCGAGCCGCGTGGCGGCTTCGGCGCCGAGCCGAACCCCGCGCCCGCTCTGGCCGTCGAGCTCAGCACCCGCGACGACCCGGACGTGCATTCGCGTCGCGCGGAGCCAAGCGCGTCTCGCCGCAGTCGCCGCCGTATCGGGCTCGCCCTTTCGGAGCACGACCCCGTAGAGCGTCTCCGCGGTGCCGGCCGTGACGTATCCCTCGCCCACGTCGGCTGCGACCCGCGCGGGGTCGCGCTCGAGCGGATCGCCGAAGCCACCACCGCCGCTCGACTCCATCAGCAGCACGTCGCCGGGCTCGAGCGGGAATGCGCTCACCTTGCCGGGTAGGGAAGACGGCTGGACACGCTCGCCGTGGCGCCGCACCCAGAACCGATTCGTTGCGCCCGCGCGGCCGCCGCAGACGCCGAACGGTGGCAGCACTGCCTTCTCCGCGAGCACCGAGAGCTGCGCGCCCGTCGTCTGGATGCGCACCTCGCGCGTGAGACCGAGCCCGCCCCGCCAGCGGCCCGGCCCGCCGGAGTCCTCGCGCAGCGCGGTGCGCTCGATGCGCACGGGATAGAGCTGCTCGACCGCCTCGATTGGCTGAAGCGTCGTCATGTCGCTCTCGGTCCACGCGCGCACGGTGTTGCTGCCGTCGCCGCCGTCGAAGCCGCCGGTGCCGCCTGCCGGGTACTCGTAGAAGATGAACGTCTCGCCGGTGCGCGGATGCGGGCCGCCGACGTAGCAGTGGTTGCCGCCGCCCTTGAGGTCGCCGGCGATCTTGCCGTCGAGGGCCTGGGCGAGCGCGCCCATCACGGCCGACTCCACGCAGTACTTCACCTCGACCATGCCGCCGCACGGCGCGGGCGGGTTGGCGTTCACGATCGTGCCCGGCGGCGTGATCACGGTCAGCGGCCGGAAAGCGCCCGAGTTCACGTCGGCGCCGGGATCGAGGAACGACTTGATGATCGTGAAGGCGCCCGTCGGCGCCATCGCCGGGCCGACGTTGGTCGGGCCGAGCGTCTGCGGCGAAGTGCCTGCGAGGTCGACCGTGATGGTATCGCCGGCGACGGTAACCTTCGCGCGCACCGTGAGCGGCTCGAGCCGCTCGGTGCCGGCCTCCAGGTGAGCCTCGTAGACGTAGTCGCCGGCGCGCAGCCCGCGGATGGCGTGGCGCATGCGGCCCTCGGCGCGATCCATCAGCTCGGCGACGGCGTCGCGGATCGTCGCGCTACCGTAGCGTCCAACCAGCTCTTCGATCCGCTCGGCGGCCTTCCGGCAGGTGCCGAGCATCGCCTGAAAGTCGCCGCGCCGCTCGCGGGGGCCACGCATGTTGCTGAAGATCAGATCAAGCGCGGCGTCGTTCGGACGGCCGCGATCCACGATCCGGATCGGCGGGATGCGCACGCCCTCCTGAAAGATCTCGGTCGCACGGCCTGAGAGACTACCCGGGCTCATGCCGCCGACGTCGCCCCAGTGAGCACGCACGACGGGGAACACGAACATGCCGCCGTCGGGCGAAAAGAGCGGATAAATCATCGCGACGTCGTTGAGGTGAGTCCCGCCGGTGTAGGGCTCGTTGTGCAGGAAGATGTCGCCGGGATGGATGTCGTCGCCAAACTTCTCGCGCACGGCCCTCATCGACCAGCCGACCGGCACGATGTGGAGCGGATGATCCTGGCCCTTCGACATGGCGACGATCTGCGCCCGGCCGTCCATGAGCACGCAGGAGAAGTCCTCCCCCTCGTAGAGGATCGACGAGTACGCGGTACGTACGAGGGTCACGCGCATCTCGCGCACGATCGAGACGAGCGCCTCGCGCAGCACCTCGAGAGTGATCGGATCGATCACGCGCGGGTCTCCCGCTCGAAGCGCAGATTGCCGTGCGCGTCGACGGCGCCGCCCCAGCCCGGCGGGAGTATCGTCGTGGCGCCGAACTCCTCGACGATGGCGGGACCCGCCAGCGAAGCCCGCTCGGGCAGCCGCTCGCGCTCCCAGACCGGACAGTCGTGCGGCGCGCCGTCGAACCACACGGTGCGGCGCTCGACCAGCGCGCCGTCGAGCGAGCCGCCCGCACCGCGGTAGCGCGCGCCGGAAGGCCGCGGAACGAGACCGTAGGCCGTCAGCCGCGCGTTGACCAGCTCGATCGCGGCACCGGGGCTCGAATGGCCGTAGGCCCCGAGGTGCTGCCGGTGGAAGGCCGCCTCGATCGCGTCGAGGTCCAGGTCGTGCGCGCCCGCCTCGCCAACCGCCACGTTCAGCTCGAACGCTTGGCCGTGGTAGCGCAGATCGAGCGAGCGAACGAGGCGTTGCTCGTGCGCGGCGAAGCCTTCCAGGGCGAGCTGGTGGCGCGCCGCGACCTCCATCTGGCCGAACAGCTCGAGCGCCACGCCGCGCTGCTCCCGCAGCGGGCCGACGCGCGTCCTGACGTCGTCGTGCTTGATCTGCGAGGCGAGCAGGCCGAGCGCCGAGAAGTTGCCGGGATGGCGGGGCACCAGCACGCGGGGGATCCCGATCTCCTGGGCCAGCGCGAGGGCGTGCATCGGCCCGGCGCCGCCGAAGGCGATCAGGGTGAAATCGCGCGGGTCGTGGCCGCGCTGGATCGAGATCTCGCGGATCGCCGAGGTCATTCGCGCTACGGCGATCGTGACGATGCCCTCGGCGAGCGCCTCGACGGTCATCGCGCGCCCGACGCGGGTGCCCAGCTCGGCGACCGCGCGGAGCGCGCCCGCCGCGTCGATCGCGATGCGGCCGCCAAGGCGCTTCCTCGCCCCGATGCGGCCGAGCACCACGTTGGCGTCGGTCACGGTCGGCTCGGTGCCGCCCAGGCCGTACGCGACCGGTCCCGGCGAGGCGCCGGCGCTGCGCGGGCCGACCTTCAGGCTTCCGTCGACGTCGAGCCACGCGAGCGAGCCGCCACCCGCGCCGACGCTGTGCATGTCGAGCTGGGGGACCTTGACCGGAAACGCGCCGAGCATGCCGTCGGACGTCGTCAGCGGCGCGAGATCGCGCACCAGGCACACGTCGGTCGAGGTGCCGCCCATGTCGTAGGTGATGAAGTCGCGCACGCCGGCGACCTCGCCGACGAAGCACGCCTGGCTCACGCCGCCGGCGGGCCCCGAGAAGATCGTCTTGATCGGCAGCCGGCGCGCCGTCTCCGTCGTCATCGTGCCGCCGCTCGAGGCGATGGTGAGGACGCCGTGCGCGTAGCCGGTAGCGCGCAGCCGCTCCTCGAGCCCGGCCAGATAGCCATCCATGATCGGCTGCAGATACGCGTTGAGCACGGTCGTGGAGAAGCGCTCGAACTCGCGATACTCGGCGACGACGTCGGCCGAGCACGACACGGGCAGCCGCGGGTAGCGTCCCTTCCCGAGGTCGGCCACCGCGCGCTCGTGGGCCGGATTCAGGTACGCGTGAAGCAGACAGACGGCGAGCGCCTCGGCGCCCGAGGCCGCCGCGGCGTCGAGCGCGCGCTCGACGCTCGTCGCATCGAGTGCAACCAGTACGGCGCCGTCGGCCGCCAGCCGCTCGACGACCTCGAAGCGGTGCTTGCGCTCGACGACCGGCTTGGGGCGCACGAAGGTTGGCACGAAGAGCGCCGGGATGTTGCGCTTGGTGCGGCCGATCTCGATCAGGTCGCGAAAGCCGGCGGTCGTGAGAATTGCGACGCGCGCGCCCCGGCGCTCGAGCACCGCGTTGGTGCCGACGGTCGTGCCGTGGACGAGCCGCCGCACGTCGCGGCCCGCGATGCCCAGGGCCTCGAGGCCGGCCAGGACTGCGGCCGCCTCGTTCCGCGGCTCGGACGGGACCTTGGTGACGACGACCCGACCGGTCGCGTCGTCGACGGCCGTCAGATCGGTGAACGTGCCGCCGACGTCGATCCCGACGATGAACACGCGCGAGATGATAGCATCGGGCCAGAGAGGGGAGGCAACCCATGGCCACGAGCGGCGACGCGATCCGGCACCTCTGGACCCACAAGACGCAGGACCATCCCTGGCTCGCCGACGAGGAGCTGGTGATCGAGCACGCCGAGGGCGTCTACGTCTGGACCGAGCGCGGCAAGAAGCTCATCGACGGCTTCGCCGGTCTCGCGGTCGTCAACGTGGGTCACGGCCGGCGCGAGATCGCCGAGGCGATCGCCGAGCAGACCGTGCGCCTGGCCTACTATCCGACGACTCGCCAGTTCTCGAACCGTCCGGCCGCCGAGCTGGCGGCCAAGATCGCCTCGCTGACGCCGGGCGACCTCGACTATTCGTTCTTCGCGGTCAGCGGGGCCGAGGCCAACGAGCGCGCGATGCAGATGGCTCGCCACTACTGGCTTTCTTCTGGCGAGCCCGGCAAGCACAAGGTCATCTCGCTCCAGGGCGGCTACCACGGCGGGACGACCGGCACCTTCGCCGTCTGTGGGCTGCCGCACCTGACGCAGGCGTACACCGATCTGCACGTGCCGGGCTTCGCGAAGGTGACGCCGCCATACCCGTACCGCGATCGCAGCGCCGGCACCGACGAGGAGCTGGTCACGCTCCGCGCGCGCGAGCTCCGCGAGGCGATCGTCAAGGAAGGGCCGGAGACGGTGTCCGCGGTGATCATGGAGCCGGTGATCTCCTCGGGTGGCTTCATCATGCCGCCGATCGGCTGGCTCCGGGCCGTGCGCGCCATCTGCGATGAGCTCGAGGTGCTGATGATCGCCGACGAGGTCATCACTGGGTTCGGCCGGACCGG
>Ga0134083_10000003_pt1 | contig 39688 bp, 59 predicted proteins | sample 15_taG_21_FD_128870 | JGI IMG/M metagenome (GOLD analysis project Ga0134083, IMG submission 128870) | Grasslands soil microbial communities from the Angelo Coastal Reserve, California, USA - 15_D_Met_40cm_5_24_1 metaG | ecosystem: Environmental > Terrestrial > Soil > Grasslands ... | reverse complement strand
GTATCAGTACATGATGTCGATCTTGCTGCGCGGCAACACCTACGGGAAGACCGCGGACCGCGACCGGCTCGGCAACCCGACACAGATCGTGCTCTACCACCCCGACGAGGTGCAGGGCTGGCGCGACCCCAAGGACGGCCTGCCCCGTTGGCGCGTGTGCGGCGAGCTGGTCGACGAGCCGGCGGACATGTGGCACCAGCGCGCCTACTCGATCCCTGGCCGTCTGCTCGGCCTGTCGCCGGTTGCCCATCACGCGCAGACGATCGGCCTCGGTATCGCGGCGACCCGCTTCGGGATCCAGTGGTTCGAGGACGGCGCGCACCCTTCGGGGCTGCTGACCAACGAGCAGGCGCTGGACGCGAAGCAGGCGCAGACGGCGAAGGAACGGTTCATGTCCGCGCTGCGCGGCACCCGCGAACCGGTCGTCCTGGGACAGGGCTGGAAGTACCAGCAGATCCAGGTGGCCCCGGAAGAGTCGCAGTTCCTGGAGACGCAGAAGTACACCGCGGCCGAGTGCGCCCGCGTGTACGGGCCGGGCATGCCCGAGATCCTCGGCTATGAGACCGGCGGCAGCATGACCTACGCGAACGTCGAGCAGCGCTCACTCGACCTGCTGACCTACGCGCTCGACCGGTGGCTCGTGCGCACGGAGCGCATGTTCACGGGGCTGCTGCCTGCCGGCCAGTACGTGAAGTTCAACCGCTCTGCCCTGGCGCGCACGGACCTGCTGACTCGGTACAAGGCCCATGCCATCGCGCTGCGCAATCAGTTCATGGTGCCGAACGAGGCGCGCGACATCGAGGACATGGCGCCGCTGCCCGGCGGCGACAAGCAGCTGCCGCTCGCCACCGCGAAGCCAGAAGAGACCGGCCAGTGAAAGGGGACGCTGTGAGCGTCAAGAGTGATCGGGCGAAGTCGTCCGGTACCGAGCGTCGCGCGTACCCCGTGCAGCTCGAAGTCCGCGCCAAGAAGGGCGTGAGCGGAGTGTCCACTGTCGAGGGATACGCCTCGGTGACCGAGGCCCCGTTCGAGATGTGGGACTGGCTCGGCCCGTACTCCGAGGTCGTGCGCACCGGTGCGTTCGCCAAGACCCTCGCCGAGAACCCGCAGGTTCAGCTGCTGCTCAACCATGGCGGCCTGGCGATGGCGTACACCAAGGCCGGCAGCCTGCGCCTGTCCGAGGACACGACGGGCCTGCACATGGAGGCCGACGTGAACACCAAGCGCTCGGACGTCGGCGACATGCTCGCCGCTCTCGACGAGGGCAGCGTCGACGAGATGAGCTTTGCGTTCCGCGTGACCCGCCAGCAGTGGTCACCCGACTACGACCAGCGCGACATCCTCGAAGTCGACCTGCACCGCGGCGACGTGTCTGTCGTCAACTTCGGTGCGAACCCTGCCACGTCGGTCGGCGCCATGCGCGCGGCCGACTTCGACCGCCTCGACGAGGCGGACGCGCGGGCGCTGTACGAGCGCCTGCAGCGGCGCCTACAGCCCGCCCCCGCGGCGGACCTGCACCCGCTGTCCCTGTACCAGGCACAGGCTGCCGCACTGGCCCTGTAGCCGTTTCCGCCTGCACCACCTGACGCGCCGGAGTCCACGCCGGAGCGCTCGTCGGCACGCCCGAGAGCGTCACCACCTGGACCACCACCCGGACGGTTCCGCGGGCGCGACCCAACCCAACACTCATGAAGGGAGCGAGCCATGCTCGCCTACCTGCGTAAGCAGATGACCGCCGCGCTCGAAGCCCGGGCCGCGCTGAAGACCGAGATGGACTCCGTCCTGACCGCGCCCACGGCTGAGAACCGCAATCTCTCCGAGGAGGAGATGACCCGGTTCAACGAGAAGCGCGACGCGGTCAAGGCCAAGGACACCGAGATCGAGGAACTGTCCGCGAAGATCAAGGATCTGGAGGGGGACGAGCAGCGCGAGCAGCGCGCCGCCGAGGTCCTCGCCGAGCACGGCCAGGCCGGCGAGCGGCGCGAGCGCGTCACCGTCGTGTCTGAGCCGGAGACCTACCGCAAGGGCGGGCAGACCTCGTACTTCCGCGACCTGTTCCGCGCGCAGGTCAACGGCAACCGCGAGGCCGTGGAGCGCCTGGCGCGCAACGACCGCGAGGTCATCGAGAAGCGCGCGCTGACCACGACCGACGGCAGCGTCGGCGAGTTCGTGCCGCCGCTGTGGATGGTCAACGAGTACGTGGCGCTCGCCCGCGCCGGCCGCGTCGCCGCCGACCGCGTCCGCCCGCAGCCCCTGCCGTCCGGCACGGACAGCATCAACCTGCCCAAGGTCGCGTCCGGCACTGCTACGGCGGAGCAGGCCACGCAGAACACCGCGGTGCAGAACACCGACGCCACGTCGACCAGCGTCACCGCGAACGTGGCCACCCTCGCGGGCCAGCAGGTCATTTCGCAGCAGGCTCTCGACCAGTCGCCGATCAATCTCGACGCGATCCTGCTCGCCGACCTGGCCGCCGACTACGCGGTCAAGCTCGACACGTTCGTCCTGAACAACAACGCGGCGGGCAAGCGCGGCCTGCTCAACGTCTCGGGCCTCAACGCTGTGACGTACACGGACGCGACGCCGACTGTGGGCGAGCTGTACCCGAAGGTCGCCGACGGTATCCAGCAGATCCACACCGGGCGGTTCATGCCGGCCGACACGGTCCTCATGCACCCGCGCCGCTGGGCGTGGCACACCGCGCAGGTCGACACCGCCGGGCGGCCGCTCGTGGTGCCGGTGGCGAACATGCCGCAGAACATGCTGGCCGCCATGGGCGACGTCGTGTCCGAGGGATTCGTCGGCACGCTGCAGGGCCTGCCCGTGTTCGTCGACCCGAACATCCCGACCAACCTCGGAGCGGGCACCAACGAGGACCGGATCATCATCCTCCGCGCCGACGACATCATCCTCTTTGAGGGCTCGCCGCAGGCCGAGGCGTTCCGCGAGACGAAGGCCGACCAGCTGTCTGTGCTGCTGCGGTTCTTCAACTACGCCGCTCTCCACAGCGAGCGCTACCCGAAGTCCATCAGTGTGATCGCCGGTACCGGCCTGATCACCCCGACGTTCTGACCCGCACGGCGCCGGGCAACAGCAGCTGCCCGGCGCCCACTGCTGACAGGAGAGACCAGTGGCTGCACGCAAGACCCAGCCGGCTCCGGCCCCCGCGGAACCCGAGGAGCAGACCCCGCCGGCAGACGAGCCGGGCGAGGACGCACCCGCCGAACAGGCACCTCCCCGGTCGCCGGGCGAGGAGGCCCACATCGAGGCGCTGCATCGCGAGCGCGCGGGCTACGTCCGCTACGGCCGCGATGACCGAGCCGAGGAAGTCGCGGCCGAACTCCTGCGACTCGGCGCCTCCCTGGAGCGTGCGGTCCCCGCTGCGCGCGAGACGGCCTGAGCGAAGGGAGTCGTCGTGGCTCTGCTCACCCTGGCCGACGCCAAGGCCCAGCTCGACATCGACAGCAACAGCCACGACATCGAGCTGCAGGCGTACATCGACGCGCTGCCCGCGGTCATCGAGCGGTACATCGGCCCGGTGGAGAACCGGACGGTCACTGAGACGGTGAGCGGCCGCGGCACCACCCTGTGCCTGACGCAGGTGCCCGTCGTGTCGCTGACGTCGCTCACGCCGGTACTGGCGGGCGGCCTGCCCCTGGCGACAGGGGACGTCGTCGTCGACACCGACCACGGCGTCATCCGGCGCGTGGACGGCAGCACGTTCTACGGCGGGCCGTGGACGGCCGCCTACACCGCCGGACGCGGCACCGTGCCACCCACCGTCCGCCTCGCCGCGCTCATCCTGCTTCAGCACCTGTGGCGCACCCAGTACGGGGCGTCGCGGGGAATGGGCAGCATCGGCGGCGGCGACGACTTCAGCGTGACCGAGCCCGTTCCCGGGTTCGGGTACGCCGTGCCCAACCGGGTCTTGCAGCTGCTCGAATCCTTCAAGGCTCCGCCGGGGGTGGCGTGATGCTCACCTCCCGAGTACCGGCCGCCGTCGATGCGCTGCTCGCGATCCTGCGGGCCGCGCCCGCCCTGGCCGAGGTACGCATCGTGGACGGCCCCGAGTCGGTGAACCTCACCGACCGGGACCGCATTCACGTCGGCTGGCAGCCCGGCGGGGAGGCGGCCGTCGCTCTCACTCAGGACTTCAACGGCGCGGGAGCCCGCACCCGTGACGAGGAGTTCGAGATCAGCTGTTACGCCGAATCCCGCAGCGGCGACAAGGACATGGCCGTGCGCCGCTCGAAAGCGTTCGAGCTGGTCGGCGCCGTCGAGGAAGCGCTGCGTGCGACCAACGCCGCGCCCACCGCGCCGACCCTGGGCGGCGCCGTCCTGTGGGCGCATCTGACCACCGGCAACCTGACGCAGGCCCAGTCTGAGGGCGCCCTTGCGGGCGTCGCGTTCGCGGTCACCTGCCGTGCCCGTATCTGACCCAAGGAGTTTCCCCATGGCGCGTGTGCGTCTCATTGGCCCGGAGCCGGTGACCGTGCCCGAGCTCGGCGACAAGAGCGTCGAGCCGGACCAGGTGATCGAGGTTCCGGACGACAGGTTCGACGGCTACGTCTGCCAGCCGCAGACGTGGGAGGCCGTCGAGGATCCGGGCGCCAAGCCCACGAAGAGCGCGGCGAAGTCGCTGCAGAAGGAGGGCTGATCCATGGCGATCGGATCCGGGCTCGGCGCCCAGCTCGGCATCTCGGCCGAGACGACCTACGGCACGTTCGTTGCGCCGGCCAAGTTCATCGAGTTCACCAAGGAATCTTTGGTCCTCAAGAAGACCACCGCGCAGTCGGCCGGCATCGCCGCGGGGCGCCTGCTCGCCCTGTCGTCGCGGCGCGTCCTGACGCGCCAGGAGGTGACCGGGTCCGTCGATCTGGAGGTCACGAACAAGGGCATGGGGGTGCTGCTGCAGGCGCTCATGGGCACGTCCGTGACGCCGGTGCAGCAGGGCGCGGGCCCGGCGTACCTGCAGACGCACACGCTCGCGGACACCGCAGGCAAGAGCCTGACGATCCAGAAGGGGCTGCCCCTCACCACGGGCGCCGTGACCGACAAGACCTTTCTGGGCTGCAAGGTCACCTCGGGCGAGTTCGCCTGTGAGGTGGGCGGCATGCTCACCGGGTCGTTCGAGTTCGACGGCAAGACGTGCGACGAGGCGCAGACCCTGGCGACCGCGAGCTACCCGGCCATGTCGCCGTTCCACTTCGGACAGATGGCCGTCAAGACCGGTCCGTTCGGTACGGAGACGGCGCGCGACGGGGTCCGCAAGGTGAGCGTCAAGGTCGAGCGGCCGCAGGCCACAGAGCGGTTCTACGCCGGGCAGGCCGGACTCAAGAAGGAACCCATCAGCAACGACCAGGTGAAGATCACTGGTTCGCTGGAGACGGACTACGTCGACACGATCCTCGACGACCTGCACACCTCGGACGGGGCTATCAGCCTGGTGTGGGAGTTCGTGGGCCCGCTCATCGCGGCCACGTACTTTGAGACGTTCCGGATCACGCTGCCCGCGATCCGCTTCGACGAGGGCCCGCCGACCGCGGACGGGTTCGACGTCGTGAAGCCGACGTTCAACTTCACCGGCCTGTACGACGGAACGAACCAGCCCAAGATCGAGTACATCTCGACGGACATCACGCTGTAGGCGTCCATGCCCTCGAACTTCCGCATCCTGGGCACCGGGCAGCTACTCACACTGCAGCAACGGCTTCGAGCGGCGGGTCACGAAAACATCCGCCGCTCGATGCAGCGCCGCATCCGCCGAGCCGCGGAGCCGTTGCGCGACGACCTGCAGAGCGCAATCCGCTCCCTGGACATCTCGTCGTCCGGCCGGGCCGCCGGCAAGCGCGGCGGCCCCTCGCCGACCACACGCCCGTTGCGCGCCTCGATCGCCGAGGCGGTACGCATCTCGGTCCGTACCTCCGGGGATCCGGGCGCGACGGTGTGGGTCGACAAGGGCCGCCTGCCGCCCGACATCCCCATGGGCGTCGTCAACCGCCTCAACGAGGGACGGCTACGCCACCCCGTGTTCGGCAACAAGCGCCGCTGGGCGCAGCAGAGCGCCCCCGCCGGCTGGTGGGACAAGACCATTCGCCAGCACCGACCTCGCATCGAACGTGAAGTGGCCCGCGTCGTCGACGACGTGCGGCGCCGCCTCGAATAGGAGCAGCAGTGATCATCGTCTACACGCCCGCCGGCGGCGAGCCCGAGCACTACGACGTGAAGACACTGAAGGTGTCCGAGGCGTCCATCGTGTCCCGCTCCGTCGACATGAAGTGGGGCGAGATCAAGGAGAGCCTCGGTGAGGATGACCTCGACGCGATGCGCGGCATCGTCTGGGTGCTGAAGAAGCGCGATAACCCGTCGCTGCGCCTGGGCGACTTCGACCCTGGTATCGACGAGATGGTGTGCCGCTTCGACCAGCAGGAGGCCATCAACTACGTCGAGGTCGCGTTCGCCGTCCTGGACGGCGACAGCGAGATCACCCGCGAGGACGTCGGCCGCGCCCTGGAGAAGCTGCCGGATATCTGCGCCGACCCTGAGCACGCGCGTGCCCTCATTGCCGCGAGGGTGGCGGCCCCAAAAGACCAGCCCGGCCCGGTGGCCGAGCCCAGCTCGCCGAGCGAGGCGACAGTCCCCACGCCGAACGGCCCGCAGACACCCGAGACCCAGACATCGGCGTCGTCCGAGATCAGTACCTCGGACTCCTCGGCCACATCTGCCACATCCCCCCGCGCGATGTCGACGACCTGACGGTCGGCGACTTCGAGCAGCTCGTCGACTGGATCGACGCATTCCAGGCTCAGCAGCTAGCGGAAGGCGGTGACTGATGCCCCGCCTCGACTTCATCCTCGCCGGCCGGGACCAGCTCTCTCGGGTTCTGGACCGGGCGGGCGATTCGGCGGACCGCCTCGGCCGCCGCCTTATGGCGGCGTCCATCAACGGCGACGCCGCGATGCGCCGGTTCACCAACAACGCGACCCGCAACCTGGCCGACCTCGACCGCGACAGTGACTTGGGGGCCAAGTCGCTTGAGGCTCTGAAGAAGGCCGCGATCAGCCTGGCCCCGGCCGCCATCCCGGCCGCCGCCTCGCTCGCACCGATCGCCGCTGGTGCAGGCGCGGTGGCCGTGGCGTCCGGCGTGATGGTCGCCGCGATGATTCCCCAGATCTCTGCGATCGGTGATGCCTCGGAGGCTCACAAGAAGTATGAGGACGCGGTCGGCAAGAGCGGCGCGCGTTCGACGGAGGCCGTCCAGGCGCAGATCGAATATCAGCGGGTCATGGCGCAGCTGCCGCCCAAGACGCGGGAAGCTGCGGCGTCGGTCAGCGTCCTAAAGGACGAGACCAAGGCTTGGTCTGACAGTCTCGCGGGCGACACGATGGGCCCGTTTATCAAGGGCGTCTCGATCGCCAACTCGTTGCTGCCCAAGACGAAGGACTTGGTGAAGGGGACGTCTGCCGAGGCCGACCGGTTCATGACGGTCATCGGCGGCGAGATGGCCTCGCCCGGCCTGGACAGGTTGAACAGCAAGTTCACGGCGTTTGCGACGGGCACGCTGCGCAAGGTCAACGACGAGATCGTGCACCTGCTCCGCGTCGCGGACACCGGCGCCATGGGCGGCGGCCTGTCCGCCTTCATGGACTGGGCGCACGCTCAGGGCCCCGCTGTGGCCAGCGTGCTGCGCAGCGTCGGTGAAGCGCTGGTGCACCTGCTCGACGCGGGCGCCGACGTGGGTGTCGGCATGCTGCAAGTCGTCAAGGTGCTGGCCGACCTGGTGTCCGCCGTCCCCGCCTCGGCCATCGCCATGATCCTGCAGCTCGCGGTCGCACTGAAGGTCACCAAGCTGGCGGCCCTCGGCCTGGCTGCCGGGCGGAGCGCGATGATCGCGTTCGCCGGGCAGATCGTTGCGATGAACACGGCGGCCGCTGCTGCACCGACGCGTCTCGCCGCGGTGCGTGTGGGCATTGCGGCCCTGTCGCGTACGGCGAAGGTCGCCATGGCGGGTACCGGGATCGGCTTGCTCCTGATCGCCCTGTCCGAGATTGCGGCGCGCAGTGAGACCGCACCGCCGGACGTCGACAAGCTCACCGTGTCACTACGTCAGCTGGGTGCTACGGGCAAGGTGACCGGGGAGGCGGCCAAGGCTTTCGGCTCCGACCTCGGCGGCCTGCACGACAAGATCGGCGCGCTGACCGATCCGTCGAATATGGAGAACGTCCAGCAGTGGATCGTCACGTTGGGCGGCATCGGCGACTGGGACTCCACCCCGGTCAAAGACGCCAAAGCCAACATTGACTCGATCGACAAGTCCCTGGCCGGGCTCGTCTCGAACGGTCAGGCAGACCTCGCGGCGTCCGCCCTCAAGCGGCTCACGGCGGAGTACGGCAAGGGCGGACGCGACACCAAGAAGTTCACCAGCCAGCTCAACGACTACAAGTCGGCACTCGCCGACTCAAAGTTCGAGCAGCAGCTCGCCGCCCAGGCAATGGGGATCTTCGGCTCGCAGGCACAGAAGACGAAGCTCCAACTGGACGCGCAGAAGCAGAGCGCCGACGGGCTGCGGGAGAGCATCGTCGCCCTGAACGACGTCAACCGCAGCGCCTACGATGCGCAAATCTCCTTCGAGGCAGGGCTGGACAACCTGACGGCGGCGTTCAAGAAGAACGGCTCGACCCTCGACATCAGCACCGAGGCCGGCAGGAACAACGGCACGGCCATGTCCCAGGCCGCCAAGGCTCAGGACGAGTTGATCGCGTCGGGTCTCGCGGCGGGCGACTCGCTGGCATCGATGACGAACAAGTCGTCCCAGCTGCGCGGCGAGATGATGCGGCTCGCGACGGACGCGTTCGACGGCAACAAGAAGAAGGCCACCGCCTACGTCAACACCCTGTTGGGGACGCCGGGGCAGATCAAGACCCTGGTGAAGCTGGAGCGTCAGGAAGCGGTCACCGGGCTGGAGGCAGTCCAGGCGGCGATCAGAAGGACCCCGGGCGCTAAGACCGTCAAGGTGGACACGCTCAACGGTGCCGCTATCAAGGCGCTCGAAGCGGTGGGCCTGAAGACGAGGCAGCTTCCCAACGGCAAGACCGCCGTGTATACGGCGAACGGCCAGGCGCTCGGCAGCATTTCTGCAGTGGCCAGAGCCATCAACAATCTGCACGACAAGAGCATCACGCTCACCTCGTACAGCCGGTTCGTGTCCGTCGGAAAGCCCCCGCCTGCACAGTTCGGACGGCTGGCTCGTGGCGGGCGTGTGCCTGGCTACGCGGGCGGTGGCGGCGTCCAGTCGTTCCCCGGCGGCGGGTACGTCGACGGGCCCGGCACTGCCACATCCGACAGCATCCTGGCCTTCATGGGCTCGGGTGCCATGGCCCGGGTCTCCGCCACTGAGTTCGTCATGCGTAGCGCCGCAGTGAAGAAGTACGGCGTCGCGTTCATGAACGCCGTCAACGAGGGCCGCCTGAACCTGCCGGGCCTCGCGTCCGGCGGCATGACCGGCGCTGGGGCGGACACGGCCCGCGGCCTGGCCGCCGGCATGGGCGCGAGCACGGGCCTGGTCGACACGGCTGCGCGCCGGATGGCGGCCGCGGTCGTGACCGGCATCAAGACGGAGCTGCAGATCGCGTCCCCGTCCAAGCGCACCACGGCTCTCGCCAAGGACGTGGGCAGCGGCCTGATCAAGGGCATGACCGGATCCAAGGACAAGATCAAGGCGACATCCAAGGATCTGGCCAAGGACATCTGGAGTGCCTTCTCCGGGTCCAAGGACAACCGGCTCGTGGCCTACGTGAACCGGCAGACCAAGACCCTGACCAGCCTGGCGGGGAAGCGGGACGCTATCGCTGCGGCGATGAAACGCGCCAAGGACTTCGCCGAGACGACCAGGGTCGGTGCGAAGAAGAGCGCCAGCCTGGGCGGCATGTTCGAGGGTGACGACCAGGTCACCGCATCGGGCATCAACTCCAAGCTGCAGCAGCGGCTCGCCAAGATGAAGACGTTCAGCTCGTACATCAAGACCCTCGCCAAGCGCGGCCTCAACAAGACGATGCTGCGCGAGATCTTGGAGATGGGGCCGGAGGAGGGCTACGCCTACGCCTCTGCTCTGGCGGGGGCGAACTCCAAGCTGTTCAAGGAGATCAACTCCACTCAGTACAAGATCAATGACCAGGCGGAATCCCTCGGAAAGTCCGGCGCTGATGCCCTGTACGACTCGGGCAAGAACGCGGGGAAGGGATTCCTCAAGGGGCTGCAATCCCAGCAGGACGCCATCGAGAAGCAGATGCTGAAGATCGCCAAGGGGATGGACAAGGCCATCCGTCGGGCGCTCGGCATCAAGAGCCCGTCCACCGTCATGGCGCAGGTGGGACGCCATTCCACCGAAGGCCTGGCCGTGGGCCTGGTCGACCGCATGCCCACCCTCGACCGCGCCCTCGGCGCCGTGGCTGGCCGCGTCGCCGCCACCCGCCCCGTCATGGGCAAGCCTGCCGTCGCCGGGGCTGGCGGATCGGTGACGAACATCAACGTCGTCGTCGAGAAGGCCATGGACCCGGTCGCCGTGGCCCGCGAACTGGAGCGGGTCCTGCTCAGGTACGGGCGCGCTCAGGGCACCGTCCGCATCAAGGGATAGGAGGCGGCCATGCCACTGCTGGTAGAGATGGGCTGGGGCGGCCTGGTGCAGAACACCAGCTCCATCACCTGGACCGACATCACCCAGCGCGTCGACACGGTGCAGGGCGTCACCGTCACCCGGGGGGCCGCCGACGAACTGTCGGAGACCCAGCCCGGGACGGCGACGCTCGTACTCGACAACGCCGATGGCGCGCTTACCCCGGGCAATCCCAACTCGCCCTACTACCCGTTCGTCCGCCGCAACGCGCCCATCCGCGTCTCGGTGGCCGTCATGCCGTCCAAGTCGGGGGCGTCGCCATATTTGTTGTCCCAGCTCGGGGACGACTTCGACGACGGCGTGCTGGACCCGTCGCTGTGGACCACGGGCGGCGGGGCCGCGGAACCCGAGGGGCGGATGCGTCTGCCCCTCGGAGGCGGCGTCAGTGCGTTCTACCGCAGCAACCGCGAGTGGAAGCTCACCGGGTCCAAGGTGACCGCGAAGTTCGCCACCGTCCCGGCGGCCGGCGGTAGCTCGTCCGCGTCGGTGAGCATGTACATCCACTCCGCGACCAGCGGCACCCGCTTCCGCTGGTACTACAACGCGCTCAACGGCGAGCTACGGGCCCTGAACGAGGTGGGCTCTACCGATGCCTCGCCGACGATCCTCACGTACAACGCGATCCAGCACGCGTGGCTGCGCATCCGCGAGAGCAGCGGAACCGTGTACTTCGAGACGAGCGCGGACGGTTTCGGCTGGACCGTGCGCCGCTCCCTGGCCACCCCGGCATGGGTCGGCACGGACGTTGAGCAAGTCGAGTTCGCCGCGTTCCGGTCCGGCGGCGTCAGTGACTACGCCGAGTTCGACCTGGTCGGCGCGAGCGTCCGGCCCCGCTTCTACGGCATGGTCAATGAATGGCCGGTCGAGTGGGAGGGCCTGTACAGCAAGGTCCAGATCTCGTGCACCGATCTGTTCAAGCGCCTCAACCGCCTGCCCGCCCTCAAATCGATGTTGGGCGAGGAGATCCTCGCCCAGGACGTCAGCGGAATCTTCGACTTCCTGTCCGCGTACTACCCGCTGTCCGAGCCGGATGGCTCGCTCGCCGCGGGCGACCTGTCCGGCAAGGGGTGCGGCGCCCTCGTCCTCACGCAGCAAGGATCCGGCGGCACCCTGGAGTTCGGCAGCGACGGCCTGGCCGCAACCGGCGAGAGCTCAGTAACGTTCACCCCGTCCACGGCTACGGCAGGCAAGTACCTGACGGCCGACTTGGGCGGGGCGTTCGAGGCGGACGACACGACGTATCTGCCCATGATCGAGTGCTGGTTCAAGACGACCACGGCGAGCAGGGCGATCCTCGGCCTGTACTCCGCCAACCTCGATAACCAGCTGATCCTCGGCATCAACTCGTCCGGGTCTCTCACCGTGGAGACGACGAACGACGGCACGCCCCCGGTCGTCCTGCCCATCGCCGGGACCGTCACCGATGGGAACTGGCACCACGTCTACTTCGACGACGCCAACAAACGGATCTACGTGGACGGCGTTCAGATCGGCGCTGGGCTGGCCGCCGTCACCGTGTCGTCGCTGCGATTCCTGCACGTAGGCGGATACCGCGGCACGCGCCTGTTCAACGGCCAGATCGCCCACGTGGTCCTCTCGCACGCCACGAGCCCGATCGGCGCCACACTCGCACCGCTGCACTACACCGCCGGCACCACCGGCTTTGCGGGCGAGACCGCAGACGCGCGGATCGAACGGCTCGCCCGATACGCGGGCCTGGCCTCGGTGACGATCTGGGGCACCACGCATGACGCGGTGGCTGGGCAGGGGCCCGGCGGCACGGGAGTCGTGGCCAGGATGCGGGAGATCGAGTCGACCGAGAGCGGCCGCCTGTGGGCGGAACGCGACTGGTACGGCCTGGCCTACCAGTCACGAGACGTGCGGTACAACCCGTCCCCGTCGTCCGAGACTTTCACCATCAACTACGCCGACGTGGAGCCCGGCATCAGCTTGGCCGATGACGACCAGAAGATGGTGAACCAGGTCGACGCGAGCAGGCCGGGCGGGGCGACGCAGCGCGTGTCGGCGCCGTCGTCCATCCTTGCGTTCGGTGAGTACCCGCAGGATCTGAACATCCTGAAGACCAGCGACAACTCGGTGTTGGACGCGGCGGCCTGGCTGGTGTCCCGCTACGCCAACCCCTCACCCGAGCTGAGAGAGGTGCCCATCGAGGCGTTCACGATGGCCTCGTATCTGGACATCCTCGACGCCGAGATCGGCAGCTTCTTCTCTGTGAACAACCTGCCCGCGCAAGCGACCGCGTCCACGATGCGCGTCACCGTCGAGGGATACACAGAGACGATCAAGCACAACAGCCACGTGATCACGTTCCACACGTCAGCCTCGTCCACGGACTCCGTATGGGTCCTGGACGACGCGGCGTACTCGGTGCTCGACTCCACCACTCGCCTCGCCTATTAGGAGCTCTGCATGCCCCTCGCCGTCGTGCGCGCTACTTCGTACTTCGTGCCGCCGTCCTCCCTTCCTCGGGACGCGTGGGCCGATGTTCCGCCCGCCGAGCTGGTGTTCACCTGGTTCGAGTATCAGATGGGCCGCCGCGTCGAGATGCCGGCCGAGACGCTCGTCGACGAGCCCGCCCTCTACGCGCGCGTGGATGCGAACCGGTGGCTCGCCGAGTGCGTCTGCGGCAGCGCATGCGTCGTCTCGCCGACCGATCCCCGCTGGGCCTGTACCGGTTGCGGCTACGGCTGGGTCGCCATGATCGTGCCCTCGCCCGCCGAGGTGCAGGCGATCGAGGCCCAGCTGCTCAAGCAGCCGCGGCCGAACCTGCGGATGTGGTGGGACCCGAACGACCCGAAGAACCCGGACCGCCCGACAGATGCGCCGATCCCGCCGACTGAGCCGAGCAGAGTAGGACAGGAGGCCCAGAAGTGACGTCCGCTCCGCGCACCTGGTCCGTCGGTGAAGTCGTCACCGCGGCCTACATGAACACCGAGATCCGCGACCAGTTCAATTCGTTCTTCGGTGCCTGGAACACCTACAGCCCGGGCTGGTTCGCCGAGACCGGCACGAGCCCGACCCTCGGCAACGGCACGCTGACCGGCCGGTATTTGAAAGTCGGCCGCACCGTCGACTGGGTGGCGCAGCTGACGTGGGGGTCCACCACCGCGGCCGGGTCTGGCGGCGGCTCGGAAAACTGGATGCTGGGCCTCCCCGCCGCGCCCGCAGCAGGGGTCACCCAACGCATCGTCAACGTGGACGCGTTCGACTCGTCGACGTCCCTGCACTACAGCGGCAACGCGATCTACTCGACCTCGAATGGGGGCGTGTTCAGGACGATCGTCTCCAACCGGGCCGACGCGAGCGGCATCTGGGACTCCACCCTGCCGTTCGTGTACGCCGCCGGCGACATCCTGTATGCCTGCGGCCGCTACGAAGCCGTCAGCTGACCGAGCCCGCCCCGCAGCCCCGAGCCATCCGGCCGGGGCTTTCCTCATGCCTGGAGGCGTGATGGCTGTCCTCGTCTGCTCCCTCAAGACCGACACCCCCCAGTCCATCCCTACGGGAGGCACGTACAACATCGTCCGGTTCCCGTATGCCGCCGGCGCCGAGTCCTACGACCCGCACGGCATGCACGAGCAGCAGGACCCGCACGGCTACGAGGTACGGGACTGGCAGCGCGACGACCGGTCCGGGCTGATCTGGCCCACGATCGAGGGCTGGGCAACGCTGACGTCCCTCATCTACTGGGAGGCCGGCGACTACGACGAGCTGCGCGACCGCTACGTGCGGGACCCGCTCGACCTGTCGACCGGCGCCGACTCGACCGCGACCGAGCACCGCGCCCCGACCCCCGGCATCCAGTGCTTCCACAAGACCCACGAAATGTTCGTGCACCCCGGCACGCCCATCGCCCTGCTCGCGGGGCACACCGCGCCGAAGAGCGTCCGCATCACCCTCGCCGAGTTCAAGCTCGCCATCACCCCCGAAGGAATCTGACGTGGCCAAGCCTCTGTCTGCCGCCGACTTCATTGCTGCCCTGCGCGCCGAGGGCCTGCGGGTCGTCGAGGTCGGCAACTGGCGCACCCATAACCGTGCTGGTCACGGCGCGTGGGGCCCGGTCAACGGCGTGATGATCCACCACACCGTCACCAAGGGCACCGCCTCCACAGTCGCGATCTGCCGCGACGGGCACAGCGACCTGCCCGGCCCGCTGTGCCACGGCGTCATCGCCAAGGACGGCACCGTGCACCTCGTCGGCTACGGCCGCGCCAACCACGCAGGCCTGGGCGACGACGACGTCCTGGCCGCCGTCATCGACGAGCGTGCGCTGCCCGCCGACAACGAGGCGAACACCGACGGCAACGCCCGCTTCTACGGCTTCGAGTGCGAGAACCTCGGCGACGGCAAGGACCCGTGGCCCGCGGCCCAGCTCGAAGCCATCGAGAAGGTGTCGGCCGCGATCTGCCGCAAGCACGGCTGGTCCGAGCGCTCCGTCATCGGGCACCTGGAGTGGCAGCCCGGCAAGGTCGACCCCCGCGGCTTCGGCATGGACTGGCTGCGCGGCCAGATCCGCGACCGCCTCAAGCCCACCACCACGTACACCGTCCGCAAGGGCGACACCCTCTGGTCCATCGCCGCAAGCAAGCTCGGCGACGGCAACCGCTGGGCCGAGATCGCGAAGCTCAACGCGCTCAAGAACGCCGACGACATCACGTCCGGCCAGACCCTCAAGCTCCCCAAGAAGTGAGGCCCGACATGAAGATCTCCCGCTGTTGGAAGGCGGTCGTTGCCGCCACCGTGGCTGGCGCCGGGTCGGTATCAACCGCGCTCGCGGACGACACCATCACCGCCGCCGAGGGCTGGGCCGCCGGCCTGGCCATCCTCGCCGCGCTCGGCTTCACCTGGGCCGTGCCCAACCGGCAGCCCGAAGAGCCCGCGTCCCCTGTCACGGGCATCTGACCCAGCCCACCCAGCGCAACCGGGAGGGCGCACATGGATGCCGCCACAGTCACAGCCCTAGGCGTTCTCGGCAGCGCCGCCGTGGCCGGAGTGGCAGCCATGTACGGCTCCCGGATCGCAGGGCGAACCCAGCGGGAGGGCGGAGTCATCGGCGGCTACGACAACCTGACGGCGCGCCTGGTCGCCGAGAGAGACAAGGCGGAAGCAGACCAGGCCAAGGCCGAAGCGAACGTGCAGATGCTGGAACTCGAAGTGGCCCGCCTGCGGCTACTGGTGACGCAGCTCGGGGGGCATCCATGACCCGCGCCGAGAAAGCATTCGCCCGACGGCGTCACCTCCTGTGGATCGCGGCCGCACTCCTCGCACTGACCGGCGCCATGATCCTCATCTGGCAGCGCATCGACCACGAGGCGGCACGCGCCGACCAACTCGCCACCGAGGCAGACCTGCGCGGCAGCGCCGTCTCCACCCTCGCAGGAGACGTCCGCCAACTCCGCTCCCAGCTCCAGGCCAAGGGCGAGAAGCCAGCCGCCCCCGACCCGTCCAAGGCCGTCGAGGACCTCCCCGACCGCGCCAAGGTCCCCGTCCCCATCCCCGGACCGCCCGGCCCCAAGGGCGAACCCGGCAAGCCTGCCCCCACCATCACCCCGTCGCCTGGTGCGTCCGGCCGACCTGGCGCATCCGGCGCCGACTCCACAGTGCCCGGCCCGCAAGGTCCACAAGGAGAGCCGGGCGCCGACTCGACCGTGCCCGGGCCCGAAGGGCCGGCGGGTGAGCGGGGCGAGACGGGACCGGCGCCGTCGGGCTGGACGTACACGGACGGCGCGGGCGTCACCTACGAGTGCACCCCTGACGGCGACGGGTCCACCCACTACACCTGCCGCAGTACAGGGCAGCCAACGCCAGAGAAGCAGAAGCAGGGCGGCGGCCTGTTGTCCCTCGGCCTCGACCCGACCCGCCGCCAGTACACGTGAAGCGACGGCCCCGCTCTCCCTCGGGCGAATTCCAGGGGTCGTTGCAACACAAGTGATCAACTGGTTGTGGCCAGGAGCTTAGCGAGACGCTCGGCTGGGGTTTCCCAGCCGAGCGTTTTGCGTGGGCGGCTGTTCAGTTCGGCAGCCACGGCGTCCAGCTCCGCGCGCCCGCAGCGGGACAGATCCGTGCCCTTGGGGAAGTACTGCCGCAGCAGGCCGTTGGTGTTTTCGTTCGACCCGCGCTGCCATGGACTGCCCGGGTCGCAGAAGTAGACCGGCATGTCCGTGGCGATGCTGAAGTCCTGGTGGAGATGCATCTCGGAGCCCTGGTCCCAGGTGAGAGAGCGTCGCAGCTGAGCGGGAAGGGCGGAGACGGTCTGGATGAGCGCGTCACGCATCTGGGCAGGCTGACGGCCTTCGGGGAGGTGGACGAGGGTGACGAAGCGGCTGGAACGCTCGACCAGGGTGCCGATCGCGGACTTGTGGGCCTTGCCGATGATGAGGTCGCCCTCCCAGTGACCTGGGATCGCCCGGTCGGCGGCCTCGGCCGGCCGTTCGCTGATCATTACCATGTCCTTGGACATGCGGGGCTGGCGCTTGTAGGACTGGCGGTGTGACCGACGCATGGCCCGTCCGGTGCGCAGTGCTTTGGTCAGCTCGCGGCGGAGTTCTCCGCGGCCCTGGACGTAGAGGGCCTGGTAGATGGTCTCGTGGGTCACGTGCATCTCCGGCCGGTCGGGGAAGCGTGTCCGCAAAGCCTGGCAGATCTGTTCCGGACTCCAGCGGCGCGCGAGGTGGTCCTGGATGAAGGCGCGCAGTGCGGGGTTCTGGCCGATCTTTCCCGGCTTCGGGCGAGGTCTCCGGGCGTCGGCACGGGACTGTGCGGCGTGCGGCCGGTAGGCCCAGCGTGAGGTGCCTCTGCGCAGCGGCATGCCGTTGCGGCGTATCTCCCGGCTGATCGTGGACGGACTGCGGCCCAGTTCAGCGGCTATCTGCCGGATCGACGCCTTCTCTCGCAGCCGGTCGGCGATGTGGATGCGCTCGGGCTCTCGCAGGTAGCGGGACGGCCTGTCGGGCGACAGAGGTCTGCGGACCGGTGGAGCACCCCGTGTCACGCCCGTGGCCTGGCGGCCGTGCCGCCATCGCTTGCCAGTCCGCCGGTTGATCCCGACGATCCGGCAAGCCTCTGTGTTGGTGAAGCCCTGGTCCATGAGCCGGAAGTATTCAGCTCGCTCACGGACCAGGGCTTTACGGCCGACAGCCTCCTGCCGGTTCTCCCGAATCTTGAAGTCCATCGCACCCTCTGAACTGGGGTGTTGCGACGACCACTAGAACGGAAGTCGGGAGGGCGGGGCCGCTTTCGCACGTCCGGGGTCTGTAGCCTCGCGGGATGGCTGACTTCCTGAACGTGTCCACCGCCACCGCGACTCGCGCCGAGGCCGTAGCCCTGGCCGAGTCCGCCGTCCGAGCCCGCCTCGCTGCGGGCGCCCAGATCATCGGTCCCGTCACCAGTGCGTTCTGGCATGCGGGTGAGTTCGGTACCGGCGAGGAGTACCAGCTGCTCCTCAAGACGACTGACGCCAAGTACCCCGAGCTGGAGGCGCACTTGGTCGAGCATCACCCGTGGGACAACCCCGAGGTCATCGGGACTGCGATCGAGACAGGCTCGATCCCCTACCTGGCGTGGATCGAGCGGACGCTCGCCAACTAGGCAGTGCGCTCGACGAGTTCGGCGACCGCTGGGACGGAGCCATGGTCAAGTGCGAGACGAGTCACGACGTGCTCGATGCGCCGGCGGGGGCGGGCAGACGCCACCCCGTCCGCCAGCTCGACGGCCCGGACGGCGACCGCGACGGCTTCCTCGACCTCCCCGGCAGTCGCATACGCCTCGGCCAGCCAGGTCAGGTACAGGGCCTTGTCCCGCGCGTGAGCGTCGTCGAACCCGCCGAGTCCTCGAATCAGGAGTGGCACCGCGCGGAGCGGGCGCCGCAGTTCCGTCCAGCAACGACCCGCCATGATGTCCAGCTCCGCCCGCCCGACCCATGCCGACCAGTCAGGCTGCGGGTTTTCGGCGTCGTCTGCTTCGAGAGCGGCGCCGGCCGTGTGTAGGGCCTCCTCTGTTCCAGCGGCATCGCCAGCGACAGCGAGCGCCCACGCGTACCGCTCCCACAGCAAGGCCCGGACAGTGGCCGGGGTCTGTTCGGTGATGGCTTCGCAGGAGTGCGCCGCGATAGTCGCCGCCCCTCGCGCGTCAGTCGGGCCAGCCTGGTACGCCAGGAACGCGAGCGCGTTGCGTGCCAGGTCGCCGGCGCCCGCCTCCTCGGCGGTCGACCGACTCTCTCGGTACAGCGCTGCGGCCTCGCGCTCTCGGCCGCCGTCGAACGCTGCCCATCCCGCCTGCTGCGCCTGCTCCGCAAGTAGGGCGAGTAGCTCGCGGAGGACTGCGTCGCTGTAGGTGCCGGTACGCAGGATCCGCTTGGTGGCCTGGTACTCGGCGCTGTACACCCGGTACGTGTCGCCGCCGCCGAGCACGTCGTCGAGACGGCGGAGCCGTGCGGTGCGCTCGCGCAGGCGGGTGATGGTTCCGGCGCCGATTCGGCGGGAGCCGGTGGGCGACAGTACGTCGGGCAGGCTCGCCGCCAGACCGACGGCGCCCGCCGCCTGGAGTACGCCACGGCGGGGCACAGCGGGGTTAGTGGACGTCTCCCACGGGCGGGGGGCTAAGCCCACCATGCTGCCGGGGATGCGGAGCGCATCAGCGATGACTGCGATCTTCTCGTAGCTCTCGACCCGCCCGCGTCCACGCGCGAGGGCGCCGACCCGCTCGGGCTTGATCCCACACTCGGCGGCGATGCGCTGGTAGCTGATGCCCGCCTGCTCGCGGGCCAGCCTGAAGACGGCCCCGAAGTCGTGACAACTAAGGGCGTGCTGCATCTCTGGCAGGTCAAGGACAGCAGGTGGCAGGGCCGTTGGCGGCTGGATCACTGGCACAGGATCCCCCGATCGTGGCGGTACGGGCGGCCCTACCCATGAGGGGGATACCCATCGGTGGGATGGCAAGGCGTGCGCCGAGGCGAAGGGTGGTCGTGAATCCCGGCAGCCGCGCGAACGGCCCCGGGGACGGCCGACACCCCAGGAGCGTCGACATGGACGAGAGTACGGGCCGCATCCCTGCGGCAAAAGGCGGAGCGGCCCTCTCCGAGGATCCCCTGCCCCGCCTGGAGGTGGCGTCATGAGCACCGTCCACGCACCGACAGAGACGTTCCCGGTCGAAGTGCCGCCCGTCGGCAGCATGAGCGAGGCCCAGCAGTGCGGCCGGTCCTGCGCCTGGTGCGACACGGTGCTGCTTGGCAGGCCCGCCGTCGACTTGGGCGAGCGCGACGACGAGAGCTCCGGCCGGCGTCTGTTTCCGCGCGCCTGCCCGGACTGTGCCCGTGACCGCGTGTACGTGCAGCTCGTCACCCACACCACCATGTGCGAGCAGTGCACCGACAACGGCGCCTACTGCCCCGACTCGGCGGAGCTGCGGCGCGCGCTCCGCGAGGGGCGGCGGCTGTGAGCGCCGGGCACGTAGAGATCCCCGGCATCTGCTTCATCCGGCAGCCCGAGAGCACGCGCCGGTGCACCCTGTCCGCCGGCCACCACGGCGAGCACAAGCACTTCTACAGCGGCCCGCTCCGCAACGGCTTCCGCACCGGCACGAGCTGGCCGCGCAAGCCTGGCGAGACACAGGCCGACTAAGACTCCCGCCGCCGGGTGCCGAAGCTTGATCGGCGGCGGGACAGGGCGGGCCGCTCGTCGGCCGAGCAGTGGGAGCGGCCCGCCCCCTACACGATGTCGCGCAGGTCGACGTCGAGCGCGTCAGCGATCACGAGCAGGTGGTCGATCAGTGCAGCGTGGGTTCCCTGCTCGATGCGGTTGACCGTCTTGCGGTCGAGGCCGGCGAGTTCGCCGAGTCGCTCTTGTGTCAGGTGCTGGCGCACACGTTCGGCACGCACTCGGTCCCCGATGGCGCGGCGACGGGTCGGTACCCAGTCGGGCAGGGGGTCAGTTGGCACGCGTTAACGCTGGTCACTCAGGTGATCATTGTCTGTACCATGCTTGGTACATCTGACAGTCGGCGCTCCGGTTGATCCGCAAGCCTTTCGGGAATGAAACACACGTTCGAGTGATGCTGTCTAATGGGCGTTGCCCCGAGGTGGGGCGCACCGAAGCATTACGCGTGAGCTGCACAGACCGGCCCCCTCCCTCTGCCCCCCAGGCGTAGGAGGTGCGGCCGCGAGGGCGCCCCCGGCCTTATGGCTGGGGGCGTCTTCACGTTCCAGCTGCGTCGGTTGGGCCTCTTTGCACTCACCCGCGCCGCACCTTGAGCACCCGCCAACGGGCGTTTGGCCGCGGCCAAACCGCCTCGGTTCTGGACGCTCCAAGTGACGCCGACTGGTATCGAACTCGCCCGATTTGGCAGGGTTTTGCGCATCGCCGCAGGTCAAATGAGGGTCAAAAATCAGGTTCAAGTCCCGTCACTCACCCTGAATGATCAAGGCCCGACCTGCGAAAGCAGGCCGGGCCTTCGTCATGTCCGGCCCCTTGGCCAAACAATGGCCACACACCCGCCCCGATCCGCCCCTACTGTGCCTGCATGGCGAGCATCAGGAAGCGCGAGAAGAAGGACGGCTCCGCGACCTATCAGGTCCGCTGGTTGCAAGGGGGGCGAGGGGGATCCTGGGAAGACGAGAAGTTCGGCGACGAGCAATCAGCCGAGGACTTCAAGAAGCTGGTAGATGCGCACGGCCAGCAGTGGCCGCACGGCTGGACCAAGGGCCTCGGGTTCGTCGAGCCTGACACGAGCCCCGACGACGTTCCGTTCCTGGAATGGGCGCACCGCTACGTCGACCGGCTCACGGGAGTCGACGCCCGCACACGCATCGACTACAAGCGCGACATCGAAAAGCACTTCGCCGGCATCCTGCACAAAGGAGCCGACGGCACCGAGCGACGACTCGGCGGCCTCGTCCACGTCCGCAAGGACGGCATGACGACGGAGGCAACGCTCTGCACCGTCACGCAGGACGACGTCACCGACTGGGTACGCGCCCAAGAGGACGGCATCCGCGATCCCGACAACGCGAAGCTGTGGCTCCGGAAGAAGGCGAGCCCCAAGTCCATCGCCAACCGGCACGGTCTGCTGTTCTGCATCTTCCAGGCCGCCCTCGATACCGAGCAGCCGCTGCGCTCCACGAACCCCTGCGCCAAGACCAGCCTGCCCCGCAGCGATGACCACACCGAAGAAGACATGACGTTCCTCGAGCGCGAGGAATACGCCCGCATCAGCGCCGAGCTCCGCGCGTTCGACCCGAACGCCGCCGACCTGCTCGACTTCCTCGTCGGTACCGGCCTGCGCTGGGGCGAAGCGACCGCACTGCAGACCCGTGACGTGAACCTGCGTCAGAAGACGGTCAACATCCAGCGTGCGTGGAAGCGCCAGGAGGACAACACGTTCGAGATCGGGCCGCCCAAGACGCGCAAGGGCCGTCGCATCATCGCGTTGAACAACACGCAGATGGACATGGTCCGCCGGCAGATCGCTGGCCGCGGCCCGGAAGACTGGCTCTTCCGTGGCGGGATGGGCAAGGCGTGGCGACACTCGAACTTCTACCACCGCAAATGGGAGCGCGCGCTGGGCGAGGCGATCAAGAAGGGCCTCACCAAGCGTCCGCGCCTGCACGACCTGCGCCACACGCACGTGTCCTGGCTCATCGCAGCGAACATTCCGCTGCCTGCCATCCAGGCCCGCCTCGGCCACGAGAGCATCACGACGACCGTGGACCGGTACGGGCATCTCGTGCGCGCCCTGGACGGGGAGATCACAGCGGCCATCGAGGCGGCCATGGGTCAGCCCGCCCCGCGGGACGGGCTGACCGTCGTGCGCACCGCCTAGAGATCAGAGGCCGGGCTGGGGCGGTGGCTCGCCGTCCCAGTTCTGGCTCCACATGCCGGTGCCGACGATGTGAAGCAGGTACTCGCGCATCTCGTCGAAGCACTGCTGCGTCATGGCGCCGGCCGCAACGAGCCAGACGAACCGGCCGCGCTCCTCGGAGGGGAGGATGGCGGCCCCGTTCGGGAGGGCAGGCCGGTACTCCATGTCGAACGATGCTGCGGTGGGCTGCTGGCTGGCCGTGGGCGCCGGAGTGTCGGGCCAGTTCTGATGCCATCGGCCGCTGCCGACTATGACCTGCAAGTGGTGGAGCATTTCGTCGAAGCACTGCTGAGTCATCGCGCCGCTCGCCACCAGGAAGACGAACTTGCCTTCCCTCTCGGCGGGCACGATCGCTCTTCCGCCGGGCAGTTCGGACACAAACTCCATGTCGAACTCCGCGTGTGGCTGAGCCTCGCCTTCGCCTTCTAGTTGTGCCTGCGCGCCGCCGTCATCTGCCATCGGTCGTGCCCCTTTGCATGGCTACAACCCCCACATTCGTCCATACGTTCGAATGCGTGAGCGAACTGATCCGACACGCCCCCCAGGCGGATCACTGACTGTGCCAGACCGATCAAGTTGTGACCAGAGTGCACTGAGAGGTAACTGAAAGTAGTACTAATTCCAGTCGGAGTCAGTCATCGCGGGACTGGCGCCCACGTCGGCGCAGCACGATCTGCGCCAACTCGTCCAGTTCAGCCACGCCTTCCTCGTCGAGCTCATCGATCCGAGCCACGAGCACACGAGCATCTCGTCGGTCGGTCCAGCGCTCCGACACCATGCCGAAGAACTGCGCTGCGGCGGCCTGCTGAACGGCGAGCAGCGGCAGGGAGAGCGCGACCGAGAGTGCGCGGAGCTGCCCCTCCGTCGGCGCCTTGACGCTGCGCGCCTTGGTCAGGTTTTCGATGGTGCCGCGCTTGTAGAGAGGGCCGGCATCCCGGTCCTCGGGGTCGATACAGGCGTCCGCGAGGGTTCGGAAACTGAGCCCGACTTCCTCCATGCGGTCGCGCACCAGATCGGATAGGTCAGTCCGCTCCGCCGTCTGCTCGGCCGTCATCATCCTCGTCTCCCCGGTGGCTATGGGCTGCCTGATGTCCATGCGGCCACTGATACGCAGATGGCATATGCGCTGTTCAAAGCAGCGATCCCCCATGCCACGTGGTCACAGTGTCCAGGTTCTTGGGCGCCTCGGCCAGTCCACGTCACGAGCTTGACCGAAACGAGTGCGACACGGCGCCCAAAAATCTGGACACGGCGCCCAGACTTCTGACATGCTGCAGGCCTGCCCAATTCTTTGGACACTTCGCCCAAGAGGTACGCCCATGGCATCCCAACTTCGATACAAGCTGATCAGGCCCGATCTCCTGCGCACCCTCATGGAGCGCACCGGCACTGGCTGCGAGATCAGCGGGCGCGAACTCGCCGCCGCCATCCCTGTCCCGTCCAGCACCATCGACGCCCTACTCAACGGCCATACCAAGACACAGCCGGACGTCGTCGCGCACGCCATATGCCGCGTGATCGGCGTCGACCTGCTCATCCTCTGGGCCCCGACCGGCCGCGCCGTCCCCGCCGACGACAACCGACGGGCCGCGCCGCTCGCCTCGGTGCCGGCATGAAGCGCCGTCACACCTACGCCGAAGCCGCGGACATCCTCCGCGTCGATGAGCGGTGGCTGCGGCGGCACATCGCCCGCCTGCCCCACAGCAAGAAGGGCCGCGCGGTCACGTTCTCCGACGAGGACCTCGACCGCATCGACGCCCTGCACCACCACGAGCCGACGACCGGCCCACTGGCCATCGTTCCCGCGCCCTCGCAGAGCGCGCACCCCATGGCCCACCTGCGCCCGCTGCCGCCTCGCGGCGCGGTCGTGCGGACCGCCTGACACAGACCCCAGAAACGCCGATGGCCGCTCGCTGCTTGCAGGCCCGAGCGACCACGACCGGCAACCCCACCAGAGAGAGGTCACCGTGACCACACAGATTACCGAACCCGCGCAGTCCGCCGAGGACAGCACCCAGCGCAACAGCTACATGGCCGCGCTGTCCCTGGCCGAGACCCTCATCAGCCAGACGGCCACGCTGCCGACCAACTTCGAGGTCAGGGTGTTCCCGTGGACCGCGGACGCGCCGGAGCTCCGCTTCTACTTCCACATGGACATCCCGGGCCTGCGGCAGTTCCGTGACGACCAGATGCTGACCGAGACCATGACGACGCGAAAGGACGGCTCGATCCACATCGAGGCGGCCCGCGACATGGATGGCGTGCGCGTCGTCGCGTGGACGCTCACCGACCCGCCGACGAGCGACGCCGAGCAGGGCCCGGCCGACGCCGCGGCGGTGGCTCAGTGAACACGCGCGCCATCAACTCCGCGGCCGGGGTCATCCTCGCCGCCATCGAGCAGGACCGCGTCCCCGCCGGCATCGCGACCGCCCTCGACGCCGCTGGTCTCCTCAACTCCCCGGAACACGCCGCCGAGTTCGCCGATGCAGCGGCCACGGTTGCGCGGCTGGTGCTGGAGCGCGGCGAGCGCATGAAGGTCGAGCACGCGCTGCGGGACCGCATCGCCGAGCTGGAGACCGCGTCGACGGTGGTCTACCGCGCGGAACACCCGGACTCCGGTATCACCCTCGGCCACTACGGCACCGAGGCCGCCGCCCGTGCGCACTGCGAGGCCATGATCCGCCGCGAGTTCCCGTTCGCTCTCTTCGACTGGATCGAGGACGACGAGGACCGTGTCGCCGAGCTGGCCGCGGAAATCAGCGACGGCGAGGAGATCACCACCGGCTACATCGTCAGCGCCCTGGAGCTGGACTCCAAGTACGACGAGGAGGCCGACGAGTGACCGCCGTCCTCATTGCCCTCGGGGCCATCGCCCTGTACGCCCTCGGCTGCATCGCCGTAGTGAAGGGCGGCGAGCGCTGATGGGCAGCGAACTGGCGCCGCCTGAGATGCGCACTCTCCTCGCCGGAGAGCTCACGCCGGAGCAGCGCCGCGACGCCTCCCGCTTCGTGCTCCGCCACGCCCGCGACCGCAACGACCTGCGCGACCTGCTCGACGCCCTCGGCCTCAACCCACCGCCGAGCGGCGAGCAGTAGCCCACGAACCGGCCGGGCCCGCCCTCCCCATCCCCCCAGCGGGCCCGGCCACCCCACCGCACCAAGCAGAAAGGCACCACCGTGGCGAAGACCACCGGCAGCGACGAGATCGGCGAGAAGCTCGCACGCCGCATCGCCGACCTCATCGTGCACGCCGCCGCCAACTCGCCGCGGTCCCTGCAAAAGCGCCTCGGCCCCAGCGAGGTCGGCGACCCGTGCGAGCGGCACCTCACCTACAAGCTCCTCGACTGGCCGGCCGCCCGCCCCGACGGCGACCCCATCGCGTCCGTCATCGGCACCGGCTTCCACACGTGGATGGAAGAGACGTTCACCGAGCGAAACAAGGTGGACCAGGCCACCGGCCAGGCCCGTTACAAGGTCGAGGAACGCGTCACCGTCCGGCCGCACCCCATCGAGGCCGTCGCCGTCGTCGGATCCTCGGACCTGTACGACCGGGCCACCGGCACCGTGTGGGACTGGAAGCTCGTCGGTCACACGACGCTCGACGAGTACCGGCGCAAGGGCCCCGGCCCTCAGTACCGCACGCAGGCCCACCTCTACGGCCTCGGCCAGGAGAACGCAGGCGAGACCCCGCAGCGCGTCGCCATCTGCTTCGTCGGCCGCTACCACGAGCTCCGCGTCCACGTCTGGACCGAGCCCTACGACCGGCAGGTCGCGCTCGACGCCCTCGCCCGCCTCGACGTCATCCGCGCCCGCCTCGACGCACCCGAGGCCGCGGCGTCCAACTACTCCCACGACTGGTGGGCCCAAGTCCCCACGAGCGACCAGGCCAAGTGCCGGTTCTGCCCGTGGTCCAAGCCCGGATCCACCGACCTCACGGCCGGATGCCCGGGCAATGCACAGCCTGCCGAGCAGCGGCACGGCTTCGAATCCCTCATCGCATAGGAGCACCCAGCAATGACCACACCCCAGCAGCCCGCGCCGTCCGCCGACGACTTCCTCATGGGCGGCAGCGTCCCGTCCGCCAAGTTCCCCGCGATCGGCGCCACCGTCACCGGCCAGATCACCATGCAGCCGACGGTCGAGCAGCAGCGCGACTACACCACCGGTGACCTGAAGTTCTGGGACGACGGCAAGCCGCAGATGCAGATGGTCGTCACCCTCGCCACCAACGAGCGTGACCCCGATGTCCAGGACGACGACGGCACCCGCCGCCTGTACGTCAAGGGCCAGATGAAGAACGCCGTCGCGCAGGCCGTCCGTGCGGCCGGCGCCCGCGGCCTCGAGGTCGGTGGCCAGCTGACCATCCGCTACACCCACGACGGGCAGAAGTCGAACCCCCGGTTCAACGCGCCCAAGCAGTTCGATGCCCAGTACGTCGCGGCGGCCACCGCCCACCTCGGCACGGGCGAGCAGGTCAACACGCAGACGGGCGAGATCGCCGGGCCGCCGCCCGGCCTCACTCCGCAGCAGTACGCGGCCGCCCAGCAGAACCCGGCCACCGCGTCGCTCGCCACGCAGATCCCGCAGCAGGGCCAGGAACCCCCGTTCTAGTCCCCGCCCCAGCGCCGCCCGCCGCCGCAGGATCCGCCGCGCGGCGGCGGGCGGACCACCACTCAACTCGCCCCGAGGAGCACGCACCTTGAGCACCACGCCCACGCAGGACACGCTCACCGCGGCGCACGCATGGCACGCTGCTGGCGCGAGCGTCGTCCGTGCGGCCGCCAACGGCACCAAGGCCCCGGCCGGGCAGTGGAAGCAGGCGCAGACCGAACGCGCCGACGAGCAGCAGCTGCACGCGTGGTTCGCCGACGGGCACCCCGGCCTCGGCATCATCCTCGGCGCCGTCTCCGGCCACCTCGAGATGCTGGAGTTCGAGGGCCGCGCCGTCGACGAGGACGTGCACACAGCCTTCGGCGAAATCGTCGAGGCGTCCGGACTCGGCGGCATCTGGGACGCCATCAAACGCGGGTACTGCGAGCGCACCCCGTCCGGCGGATACCACCTCATCTACCGCGTGACCGGCGGCCCCGTCCTCAGCAACACCAAGCTCGCCCGCCGCCCCGCCGAACCCGACGAGCTCGACGACCAGGAGTGCGCCGTCCTCGCCGACAAGCCCGACAAGGTGTTCATCCGCGACCTCATCGAGACGCGCGGCGAGGGCGGGTTCGTCGTCACCGCCCCCTCACACGGGCCCGTCCACCCGAGCGGCCGCCCGTGGGAGCAGCTCGCCGGCGGGCCCGGCGCCATTGCCGAGATCACCGCCGACGAGCGAGACGCCCTGTTCGCCATCGCCCGCATGCTTGACACGATGCCGCAGCCTGGCGACCCCACCCCCACCGCGGCGCCCGGCGACGACACGGCCGCCTTCCTGTTCGGCACCGGCCCCGCGGCCACGACCGGCGGCCTGTCCCCCCTCGACGACTACGAGCAGCGCACCAGCTGGACCGACATCCTCAAGCCCCACGGCTGGCAGCTGCTCCTCACCCACGGCCACACCTCCTACTGGCGGCGCCCCGGCAAGACCATCGGCATCTCCGCCAGCACCGGCCGCGACCCACAGCGTGACCGCCTGTACGTCTTCACCACGTCGACCGAGTTCGAGGCAGAGCGCCCCTACACCAAGCCCGGCGCCTACGCCCTCCTCGAACACGGCGGCGACCACAGCGCCGCCGCCCGCGCCCTGCGCACCCAGGGCTACGGCCAGCCCGCCCCTGCACCCGCCCGCCGCCTCGCCTCCGTCCCCGCCCCCCGCACCGACGGCAGCGCCGCGCTCCAGGTCGACGAGCCCCAGCCCACCGCCGAGGCCGGACCCGGCGTCTACACCCGCACCGACGACGGCAACGCCCTGCGCCTGGTCGACGAGAACGAGCAGGCCATCCGCTACTGCCCGCAGCGCGGATGGCTCACCTGGGACGGGCACCGCTGGGCATGGGACGAACGCGGCCACGTCGCCGAACTCGCCCGCGACATCGCCCGATCCCTGCCCGAGGGCGAAGGCGACCTGCAGCACAAGGCCCGCTCACTGTCCGCCCGCGGCCTCGACTCCATGGTCAAGGTCGCCCGCACCGACCCGCGCATCGTCGCCCCGCTCGCCACCCTCGACGCCAGCCCCTGGCAGCTCAACACCCCCGGCGGCGTCGTCAACCTGCGCACCGGCGACATCAGCACCCCCGACCCCGCCGCCCTCCACACCCGCACCACCGCCGTCGCCCCCGACCCCGAAGCGCCCGCTCCCCGCTTCGACGCGTTCCTCGCCGACACCTTCGGCAGCGACCCCGACCTGATCACCTACGTACAGCGCCTCCTCGGCCTCTCCCTCATCGGCACCGTCACCGAGCAGCTCCTGCCCTTCGCGTTCGGCGACGGCGCCAACGGCAAGTCCACACTCGCCGACACGGTGATGCGGATCGTCGGCATCGGAGAGACCGGCTACAGCATCAGCGCCCCCTCCGAAATGCTCCTCGCCTCCTCGGCCACGAACCACCCCACCGAGATCGCCCGGCTGGCCGGCGCCCGCTTCGTCGTCGCCTCCGAACTCGACGACGGACAACGCTTCGCCGAGGCCCGGATCAAGATGCTCACCGGTCGCGACATCATCACCGGCCGGTTCATGCGGCAGGACTTCTTCTCCTTCGCCCCGACCCACACCCTGTGGCTCCTCGGCAACCACCGGCCCGCCGTCCGCACCGGCGGTCCCGCGTTCTGGCGGCGCCTGCGCCTCGTCCCGTTCCTCAACACCGTGCCCGAGCACCTGCGGGACACGAGCCTCGAGGAGTACCTCGTCGACCAGGAGGGCCCGGCCATCCTCGCCTGGCTCATCCGCGGGGCCGCCGACTACTCCGCTCACGGACTCACCACCCCGGCCGCCGTACAGACCGCGACCGATGACTACCAGGGCGAGCAGGACACCGTCGGCCGGTTCGTGTCCGACATGTGCACCGTCGGCATCCCCAGCACGCCCGGCATGCAGACCCCGAGCAAGGTCCTGCGCGACGCCTACGAGACGTGGTGCGAGCAGGAAGGCGAGGAGCCCGTCACCCCCAAGAAGTTCGCCGGGGTCCTCAAGAAGCCGCCGTACAACCTCCGCTCGGACCGCAACATGCACTTCCGGTTCTTCGACGGCATCCGGCTCCAGGAGCGCACCGGGAGTGCCCGATGAGCCGCCCGATGTGTCATGCGATTCCGGCGATGTGTCATGCCCTCCGAGGCTCTTGTGGCGTGGGAGCCGTTCACGCAGTGCTCTCCCATGACGCATCACTCCAAGATCATGACGCTTCTCATGACGCATCGAAGCGGCCATCACCCCAGGCCATGACGCTTATGACGCTTATGACGCTTCGTTCCCTGTTCCTCTCTATCGCGTGCGCGCGCACGCCCACGGGCCGTCATCCCGAAGTACGCGTCATAAGCGTCATGCGTCATGCGAAGCGTCATGGCGGCCGACCGTGACCGCCCGTCGGCCGAAGCCCACCGCGGCCGACCACGCACAGGCATCCGCCGAGCTTCCCCGCCTCCGGCCCTGCCCCCGCTGTGGCGCCGACACCCTCACCGCCCGCACCCCCGACCGCGTCGCCGCCGTCGAGGTGCACGCCGACCCGACGCCGCTCGACCCGGCCGCCGAGATCCTGGCCCGCCTCGCCGGACGCATCACCTGGTGCCTCGTCGACCGCGAGTTCGTCACCGCCCGCATCCGCTGGCGCAGCACCGAGCACATCGCCGCCGGCCGCTGCACCCACACCGTCATCGCCGACCACCACTGTCGGCCCCACCCCGTACAGGAGACCCTGCTGTGAGCCGATCCAAGGCCAAAGGCACCGCCGCTGAGACCGCGGTCGTCCGCTTCCTGCGGGCCGCTGGGTTCGTTCAGGTCGAGCGCCGCACCCTCAACGGCACCCACGACCGCGGCGACATCGCCGGAATCCCCGGCGTCGTCATCGAGGTCAAGAACTGCGCCCGGCAGGAACTGCCCGGCTGGGTCGCCGAGGCCGAGCGCGAGCGCCACAACGACGGCGCCTCGCTCGGCGTCGTGTGGCACAAGAAGCGCGGCACAACCGACCCCGGCCGCTGGTTCGTCACCATGTCCGGCGACCAGTTCGCCGAGCTGCTCCGCGAGCAGCAGGGCCTCCCCGCCCTGGCCGCCGAGGAGACACACGCCGAACGCAAGCGCCCCGTCTCTCTGGCTACGCCCTGCGCGGTCTGCACGCACCCGTACAACTGGCACACGCCAGGCGGGGTGTGCCAGTTCGGCGACGAGAAGAACCGCTGTGGATGCATCGCCTTCGCCCCGGGAGAGCGGCCCGAGCCGATCGACCCGCGGCGCATCCTCGGCGTCGAGAGCGGGGGCGAGGTCGCATGAGCGAGCAGCCCGCCCTCCTCGAGGGCATCCCCGCCGGCCTCAACGTCCGCGGCCTCGACCGCGAGCAGCTGCCCGTCGCCGACTGGCTGTGCGCCTGCGGCACCCACGAGCGCGCCACCGGCCGCCGCGAGGTCGAGCAGCTGCTCGCCCGCGTCCGCGTCGGCGACTGCCCCCACGCCACCGAAGGGAGGGCCGTCGCGTGATCCCCGACGCCGTCGCCGCCGTCATCGCCGCCGTGCGCACCGAGCACCCGACCGCCTCGCCCGAGAAGCTCGGCCGCCTGGCCGTCGCCCAACTCCGCGCCGAGGGCTGGCACATCACCGCCCCGCACGTCCGCCCCGACACCAGCTGAGGAGCCGACCATGCCCGTCCGCCGCGGCCGCTGCGGCCACTTCCTCCCCGCGACCGGCGACTGCCGCTGTACCCGCCCCCTGCCCCGCAGCAGCTGGCACGACGACCTCTGGGGCCAGCACCTCACCGGCGCCCCCATCCGCACCATCCGCCTCGCCACCAACCACCTCTGAACACCACACGGAGCAGACCATGACCGAGGAGCAGCAGGCCGCGCTCGCCGCACCGTGCCCCACGTGCCAGTCCCAGCCCGGCCAGCCGTGCACGTCACACTCCGGCACCCGCGTCCGGCACCACGACGTCCACCGCACCCGCCTCACCGCCCACAAGGAGGCGCAGCGATGACCTACCTACTCGTCGCCCTACTCGCCCTCTCTCTCGGCTGGATCTGGGGCCACTCCACCGCCCGTATCCGCATCGTCAACCTCGCAGCCACCGCCGCCCAGGACGCGGCCGCCGTCGCTCTTGGCGGCGCCTGCTGCGAGACGGCGTGGACGTCGGCCGACGCCGAGCACGACACCGCGTGCACCACTCACCGGAGGGCCGCATGATCCTGAAGCCGACCGACGAGGAGCAGCTGCGCCACGCCCGCCGCAACAGCCTGCGAGTGCTGCTCGCCCGCATCGAGCGCGGCCTGCCCATGACCCAGGCCGAGGCGCAGCAGCTGCGCCGGTACGTCGAGGCCGAGATCCGCGACGCCGACACCTCGCGCGCCGTGGCTCGCGGCAACCTCCGGCATGTGCAGATCCTTACGCCGCTGCTGGAGCAGGCTGAGGCTCGGGCCGAGGCCATGACGCGCGCCATGGAGTCCACCGCAGCCGACGCGCTCGTACACCGCGGGTGCCACCGCGACCTCATGGCCCAGTGCCTTCGCGCCGAGCAGGCCGAGGACGCCGTCAAGCGCGTGCGTGCCCTACACCAGCCCATGCAGCGTGGCCCGTTCACCATCTGCATGCGGTGCTCCGGATGGGACGGCGAATGGCGCTGCCTCGGCGTCGTCACCGACTACCCATGCGACACCCTCGCCGCCCTCGACGAGACCCAGGAGCAGCGCCCGTGACCCACATCTGCGACCTGTGCGAGCGTGGCCTCACCACCGGCTACCTGTGCCCCGGCTGCACGAACCTGACCGTCGAGCGCCTCGCCGCGCTCCCCGGCCTGTACAACGCGCTCGCCCTCTTCCTGCAGCCAGGCGCCCGCGGCTCGGCCGAACGCGTCGCCACGAGCAAGGCCACGCCGCCGCTCCCCGTCGCCGAGGACCCGCTCAGCCTGCGCAGCGAGGGCGGCATCGTCACCTGGTGTGAAGACTGGCGCTCAGCCATGCACGACACCCTCGGCTGGCCCGAGGCTCGCCGCCGCGGCCCCTACGAGCAGCGCCTCGCCCGCGCCGTCCGCGGCCTGCGCGACAACGTCCTGTGGATCGCCGACGGCTGGGAACAGGCCGGCACCTTCGCCCAGGAGCTCCGCGAGCTCCACGGCGCGGCCACATCGATCGTCGACCCGAGCGACCCGGCCGACCGCCCGAAGCGCATGGGCTACTGCCCCACCAAGGTCGACGGCGTCCTGTGCGGGGCCGTCGTGCTGCGCCGGCCGGGGCAGACAACGCCGCGGTGCGCCTGGTGCTCGACGGAGTGGCCGCCGACCCGATGGCTCGAATTCCGGGCCGCACAAGCCGAGTTCGAGACTGCGCACGCTGCATGAAGACCTTGCATCCAACCCCCCAGTTGGATATGGTCGCAGGGATGGAACCGAAGCCCTGGCGGGACCGGATCCGCGACGAGGACAAGCTGTTGGAGCAGCTGAACCTCCTCGCCTCTGACTCCGCCACACGACGAGCCGAAGCCCTGCGCGAAGGCGTAAGGGAACTCGGCTCCAAGGCCGAGGTCGCTCGCGCCCTTGGCCGAAGCTGGACCGCTATCGACCAGGCCCTCAAGAAGGACCAGCGCAAGAAGGCGCCCACTAAGGACGCCAGCACAACCGAATAGAACGAGGGCCGGACAGCAGCTCTCAGGTGTTGGAGCACCCGAGGCGCGCGCACCGCCCGACCCTCTACCGCACATCCTGACTAGACCAGGAGTCGGCATGACCGATCATTCCACGCGCCCCTCCGTGCGTGAACACTCGACCGCCCCCACCCGCAACAGTGCGCCCAACATGGACGAGGCGCTCGCCCGCGCGTCGGCTGCATCCCTCAACGCGGTCGCCACGACGCTGCTCGTCGCCATCGCCGACAAGCTCACCAGTCACCGGCCCGAGGACCGCGTGCTGGAGCAGACCCGGCTCGCCCTCGCCTGCACCTTCGCGACGCGCGAGTACGGGTTCACCGAGGCGACAGACGAGCTCGAACGCGTCCTGCAGCGCCGCATGCCCCTCGTCGCACGCGACATCACACGCGGCGAGTACGCGCTCATCCTTCGAGCCGCCGCCGACGGGGCGGCCGCCGTGCAGGGCGGCGCGTGATGAGCGTGCTCTCGCTTGAGGTCCGGCGCATCGTCGTCGCACACCTCACCGACCGCCACATGAGCGCCGCGCAGATCGCCGATGAGCTGGGCGTTTCCCGCGAGACCGTACGCAGGGACCTACTCAACCGGCCCCCGGCCGCCGAACCCGACCCGGCCTCGGACGAGGCACCCGACGAGGCACCCACCGAGGACGAACCGGCTCCGAATGTGCCACCGGGATTGCGGACCGGCCCCGAGGGGCTCACGCTCGCCCCAAGCCTCACGCTCGGCCAAGACCTGCGCATCATCGCCGCCTCGCACAAGCGGCCCGCCGAGGACGTCGCCGAGGAACTCCTGCACTGGCACGCCGAGCGCATCCGCGCCCGCTGGGCCGCGCAGCGCGCCGCCTCGTGATCCTCGCCGGGCTCTTCGCGCTCGCCATGCTCCTCGGTCTGCTCGGCCTCGTCCTGGTCGACGTCCGCACCGTGCCGCCGATCACTGGCACGTGCGCCCTGGTCCTCACCCTCGCGGCGCTCGGCGTCGCAATCCTCCGATAGGCCCCCGCATGAACTACGTGACCTACGGTGGCGTCACCGTCGGCATCTGCATCCTGGTCCACCAGGTCATCACCTGGTGGCCCGGCCGCAAGGCCCTCATGAAAGACCCCCTCAAGCACGCGGCCAGCCTCGCTCCGTTCCTCCTGTCATGGGCCTACGGCTGCCTCACCACCCTGGGCGTCGGCGGACTCGTCGGCACGGCGTCCAGCGCCGTCCTGGGGCTCTCCGACTGGCTGGGGGACGCCGCCCTCGTCTGGGGAGTCGGCGGCAGCGTCGGCCAGCTCGCCGCGCGCCGCACGTTCGTACCGCTCTCTGGTCCTGGCGTCGCGGTCGTCCTGATCCTGACCGTGGCCATGATCGCCGCCGCGAAGCGGTCGCAGTGGAGTTCCGAGATCAAGCGCGGCGCCTGGTGCGGCATCACCCTCGGCACGTCGGCGGGCGTGGCCGGGTTCGCCGCGGTGCCCCTCGCAATGGCCGCCAACGGGCTCGGCGACCGCGTGTACGGGGCCCTGTGATGGCGGAGCCCGAGGACGAGCGGGAGCCAAGCCGGGCGGCCGGCGGATGCGTCCTCGTGGCCCTGGTCGGCCTGGCCCTCGCCGTCGTATTCGCCCGCTCGTCCACGGCCGGAGTCATCACCGTGTGGGTCGTCGGCATGGCCGCCGTGTGGCGGGCCGCACGACGCCGCATGTCCGATTCGTCCGCCACTCCCCCACCGGAGGAGCGGACCCCCTCCTGCGATGAATGTGCTGGTCAAGAGCTTCTCAGCGTGACCCCTTCTGAAAGCCAGAAGGGGATGTTGATCTACAGCTTCGCTCTGGCCAAGCGACCCGGCCACACCCACCTCCACATCACGAAGGACGCGAACGACCAATGATCCACAGCCTGTTGACAGCCCTACGCGCCGCCTACGACTACTGCGCCGTGTGCGGCTGGTGGGTGAAGGACTGCGGCCACCCGCAGCCGTAGCGAGAGGATGGACCCCATGACCGACGACATCGCACAGTGGCTCGGCGCCCGGCTCGACGAGGACGAACGGATCGCGCGGGCGGCACACGTCCCCAACTGGTCGACGGACGGCCGGCGCGGCGTCTACTACGGCGTCGAGGACAGTTGGATGACCGATGCCCTGACGACAGCAGACGCCGACCACATCGCCGCCCACGATCCGGCGCGGGTGCTGCGCGAGATCGACGCCAAGCGGCAACTCGTCGAGCGGCACGAACGCGCGATGGAAAACCGCCGCGCTCACCCGGAGGACCTCGCATCCGCTGGCGCCCTGCTCGCCCTGCATGGCGCCGTCAAGCTGCTCGCGCTGCCCTACGCGGACCGGCCCGGCTACCGCGAGGAGTGGCGGCCATAGCCGGGCATCATGGGGACATGCAGCAACCCGTCATCGTCGACATCTACGCCGCCGCCGCAGCAACCGGCATCAAGCCCGGCGCCCTCCGCGTACGACTCCACCGCGGCACGCTCACCCGCCACGGCCACGACCGCACCGGACGCGCCCTCGTCGACCTCTGCGAGCTGCAAGCCCCCGCACCGGCCAAGGCAGCTTGACCACTCACCTGACCTGCTGTAACACTCAAGGCACAACAGGCATGCCCAAGCGCTGCCGACACAGACGCACGACGAAGCCCCCGCAACGGTCCCCCCGGCGGGGGCTTCTCCGTGTCACGAGACGGCCACACCCCCATCACGCAGTCTCCAGGCGGCGCATGATGCTCCCTCAGCATCACCACGCCCTTGGGGGAACCATGGCCAGCTACAACGAGGTACAGACGGCCGTCAGAGCCGAGAAGGTCAAGCTCTGGCTCGGCTGGGCCGCAGGCATCGTGATCGCGTTGATCATCGCGAGCGCTACAAGGAACATCGCCATCGTCTCGGTGATCACTCAGGTGCTGCTCGTCGTCACCTTCCTGCTGCTCACCTTCACCGTGTTCAGGATGACGACCGCGCTCAACCGCAAGGCCGACGCCGCGCGCGCCAAGGTCCTCGACGAGGACTGACAGGAGGTGGCGCCCGTGGCTGGCAATGTCCGCAACGGGCGCCCCTACCGCCGCCTCGTCGCCGCCGTGAAGGCGGCCAGGCATCCGTGCTGGATCTGCGGCCACAACATCCCCGCCAACGTCGACGGCCGCACCCACCCGCTCGCCTTCACCCTCGACCACGAGGTGCCGCTCTCGAAGGGCGGCAGCCTCCTCGACCCCGCCAACGCCCGCAGCGCGCACCGCGCATGCAACAGCAGCCGAGGGAACCGGACGGCGCCCAGGGTGCAGCAGCGAGCCTCGCGGAGGTGGTGACGATGCGATACGAGTCGCTCCGGACGTTCATGCTGTTCGGTAAGCACTACTGGTGGGACCGGCACCCTGACGGCAGGCTCTCACTTCAACCAGCCATGTGGCTTGCGAGCGAGCGCCAGGGGTGACACAGCGTGCTGATCGTGGTCACCGGGCCGCCGGCCGCAGGTAAGTCCAGCTGGATCGAGGCGCACGCCAAGGCATGCGACATCGTCATTGACCTTGACCGCATCACCCAAGCACTCGCCGGCCCCGGCGCCCCGAGCTGGAACCAAGACCCACTGCAGCTACGCGTCGCCCACCGTGCCCGCTACGCGGCCATGGACGAGGCGTTCGCCCTGCGGGACAAGGTCGACGTGTACTTGATCCACACCATGCCCAGTGCCAAGGCACGGGCCAAGTACAAGCGGCTCGACGCACGCATGGTCACCGTCGACCCCGGCAGGCAGGTCGTCATGCAGCGCATCGAGGCCATGCGCGACCCGGAGATGCGCAGAGTAGCGAGCCGCTGGTACAACGCCCGGCCGGCCGCCGCTCACGTGGTCGCGAGGCAGTCACCGCTCGACTGGTGATCACGACCCGGCCCCTTTTTGGTGGCCTTCCCGGGCGACCCAAACGCCCTTCTCGCCCGATTTTTTGCGCGGCCGATCTGAACGGCCCTAATCCGCTGGAGCGAGCGCTAGCGATTTAGCGGGCGTCACTCAGCGTGATGTGACGCTCCGTCACTACCGGGGGTGATCATGAGCGTTGCCGACAAGATCGCCGAGGAGCTCGAAGATCTTCACGCGGACAAGACGTCGCCCGGCATGGCGGCTGTCGCCCTCGATCTCGCGCGGGCCATCGACGCAACCGACGTCGCAGCTTCCAAGGCCGTCGCCGCTGACAAGCTCCGGGCCATCGTCGCCGACCTGCGCCGCCTCGCGCCTGTGGAATCGAAGGGGGACGCCGTCGATGACATTGCTCAGCAGCGAGCGAAGCGCCGAGCCGAAGCACGCGAGCAGGCCGCTGGTGAGTGATGACGGCCCGATCTACGGCTGGCAGGTGCCGCCGATTCAGGTGGCGCCGCCGTCCGTGTCCAGCGCGGGCCAGGAGGCAATCGACCTGGCCGCCAGGGCGGGCCTGCCGCTGGATCCATGGCAGCAGCACATCCTCCGCGTCGGCATGGGTGAGAAGCCGGACGGGAGTTGGGCGTCGTTCGAGGTCGGAGTCAACGTTCCCCGCCAGAACGGCAAGGGCGGCGTGATCGAGGCCCGCGAGCTGTGGGGTCTGTTCATCGGCGGCGAGCAGCTGATCCTCCACAGCGCGCACGAGTTCAAGACGGCGAAGAACGCGTTCAAGCGCATTGAGCGCCTGATTCGTAGTACCCCTGACCTGCACAAACGCGTGAAGACTTACCGGCAGACAGTCGGGGAGGAAGGCATCGAGCTGCACACGGGGCAGCTGCTGCGGTTCATCGCCAGGAGCAAGGGGTCCGGGCGTGGCTTTACCGGGCACTGCAACGTGATGGATGAGGACATGATCCTGGGCGACAACGAGATGGATGCCCTGCTGCCCACCATGGCGGCCGTGCCGGATCCCCAGATCTGGTACCTGGGCAGCGCCGGTATCGGCGCCCCGTCGGTGCAGCTGGGCCGTCTGCGGCGCCGGGCGCTGGCCGCGCTGGAGGCCGGCACACCGGATCCGTCCCTGTCGTACTTCGAGTGGTCGGTCGATCCGCACGCCGACGAGTGCCCGGCGGACTGCACGGCGCACGACGACGCAGCCTCCGACGAGGCGGTACTGAAGTCGAACCCGGCGATCGGCTACCGGCTGACGCTGGAGAAGGTCGCCCGTGAGCGGGCCACGCTGTCCAAAGACGGGTACGCCCGTGAGCGTCTCGGCGTTGGCGACTACCCGTCCGACGAGGCCGACACCTGGCAGGTCATCGGCGAGGAGGCGTGGCGGGCCCTGGCGGTCGCTGACGCCGAACGTTCGGCGCCGGTGGCGTTCGCCATCGACATGACGCCCGAGCGCTCGCACGCGGCGATCTGTGCGGCGTTCCGGTGGCGGGGCGGTGTGCACGTCACCGTCGTGGACCACCGGCCCGGTACGGGCTGGATTGTGGAGCGGGCCAAGGAACTGCATGCCAAGTGGGATCCGCGCTGTTGGGTGGTCGACCCGGCCAGTCCCGCCGGGTCCCTGATCGGCGATCTGGAGGACGAGGAATACGGGCTCGGCATCACGGTCGTGCAGCCCAAGGCGCGGGACATGGCGGCGGCCTGTGGCCAGTTCTACGACGCGGTCACCGAGCAGTCCCTGACGCACTTCGACGAGGCGCCCCTCGCGTCGGCCCTGGCCGGTGCGCAGAAGCGTCCGCTCGGGGACTCGTGGGCGTGGGCGCGGCGGATCGTGAGCGTGGACATCAGTCCGCTGGTGGCGGCGACGCTCGCCAAGTGGGGGCTCGGCGCGGACGTCGAGGAAGCCATCGACCCAATGGACAACATTTTCTGAGAGGGGCCCGTATGACCAGGGCGAAAGCTTTGGGCGCCCTGGCTGCGGCGTGCGGCTGGGCGGCCGCGAGACTGCCCGGCGTGGCCGGTGCGGTGCTGATCTCGGCTGCGGCCTGGCAGGTGTACGCGCCCGCCGGCCTCGCCCTCGCGGGCGTGTTCTGCCTGCTCGCGGACTGGAGGACACGGTGAGCCTGTTCTTCACCCAGCGTGAGAAGCGGGGCCCGTTCGTCGAGCAGCCCATCCCGCGGCCGGCGTCGACCGGCTCGACGTTCGCGAGCATCAACCTGACGCGGACCGAGTCCAGCCTGCAGAAGGTCGCTGTGTGGGCGGCCACCGACCTGGTGTCCTCGCTGGTGTCGACGCTGCCCGTCGACGTGTACGAGGGGACAGGCGCGGCTCGCCGCGAGGTGCCGCTGCCCCAGGTTCTGATCGATCCGTCCGGCGAGGGCTACGGCCTGGGCGACTGGACGTATCAGTACATGATGTCGATCTTGCTGCGCGGCAACACCTACGGGAAGACCGCGGACCGCGACCGGCTCGGCAACCCGACACAGATCGTGCTCTACCACCCCGACGAGGTGCAGGGCTGGCG